>Ga0207057_1017_pt1 | contig 47408 bp, 42 predicted proteins | sample Alteio_BWMinCont_33_FD_153265 | JGI IMG/M metagenome (GOLD analysis project Ga0207057, IMG submission 153265) | Enriched cells from forest soil in Barre Woods Harvard Forest LTER site, Petersham, Massachusetts, United States -... | ecosystem: Environmental > Terrestrial > Soil > Temperate forest >... | reverse complement strand
TAAAAACGTGTCGCTGGGCCACAATGTCTGCCGCAACTCATCCCGAGTCACCACCTCGCCGGGATGCCCGAGAAGTACCGCCAGGAACTGGAAGGGTTTCTCCTGGATTTTGATCTTTACCCCGCCCTTGCGTATCTCTCCCGACCGCAGGTCGGCCTCGAACACGCCGAACCGCAGGACGCGCAAAGTAGCGGCAGGAAGCACCGAAAACCTCGAATGGCTTGCCGCGAATTCTATCCGCCTGGTTAGGCGAGGTCAAGCTCAACCAGGAGGTTCTCCGCATTAAATCTTTTTGTCTCAGATAGTTATTCGGATGTCCATCGATGATTCACAGATGAACCGCAGTGCATGGACGAGGTTCGCTCTCCGTCGTAGAAGTTGTGACTGAATTCGAGGAGGCTTTGTGAAAAACAATGTGACCGCTTCCCATCAGCTATGCCGCTTGTTCGGAACCTTCGTTGCGCGGTTGCCTGGTCGCTTCACCGCTACCGTCGCGCTAAGCTGCGTTCTCGTGCTCTATGCGACACCTGTCCTTGCACAATACAGACAAAGAAACCTTGTCTCCGACAAAGCCGGATCGGCCCACTATACCGATCCCAATCTGATCGACGCCTGGGGGATGGTTGCGCTCCGTAATGGAGGTGGATTTGTCGTAGCCAACGCTCTCAGCGGAACCATCACCTTCTATGCACCCGACGGCAAGACGTTGCGTCCTCCGGTCACCGTTCCCCCCGCGCCCGGTCTGCCGGAGGGCACCCCCGGCTCACCTACGGGATTGACCGCCAACCCCACGTCCGAATTCGTGATTTCCAGGAACGGCAGGTCCGCACCCGCGCTCTACCTGGTCTCGACCTTGGACGGCTTGATCTGCGGCTGGAACCCCAAGGTGGATCCGGACAATGCCGTCATTATCATCGACAACTCGACGCTTACGCCTTTCCCTGCCAGCTATGCAGATCTCACGATGACCCGGAACAAATACGGCCAGATGGTGATCTTTGCTGCGGATTCTGGCCTCAGCGCCACGCAATCGAACAACGACGTCGAGATCTATGATGGCAAATTCAATCTTCTCCGCCGCTTTACCGATTCGACCGCACCTTCTGACATGACTGCTTTTGCCGCCCGTATCGTGAACGGAAAGGTTTTTGTCACCTACGCCGGTTTTAGCGACCAGATGGGAGGGGTTGTGGACATCTACGATACCGAAGGAAATTTCCTCCGTCGCTTCGCAGCCAACGGTCCTGAAGGTCCCTTGCAAGCCCCCTGGGAAGCCGTTCTCGCTCCGACGAACTTCGGATGGGCCAGTCATCAGTTGCTGATCGGCGAAGTCACTGGTGGCAACATCAGCGTCTATAATCCCGTTACGGGCGCCTTCCTCGGTCAGCTCAGTGATGCCCACGGAAATCCCATCTTCATCCGGGGCGTGTGGACCCTCATTTTCGCGCGCCCGGAACCCGGCGACCAATCACCCCACCTCTACTTCGCAGCGGGCGACGCATTTCCGCCCGACTACCGCCCGAGCTTTTTCGGCGTAATCACATTGGATGATGGCGACAACGAACAAACGGCAACAGATGCTCCGCCAACTCCGCGGTTTCGTAACCGGACACGATCTGCTACTCAGAACCCTTAACCGGTAGATTCAGACACTCTGAGGCGCCGCGATTGCACGGCGCCTCAGAGTAACGACGTCCGACTGCATACGGTCATGTGAAAGGAGCAATCGGCTTGTGGCACGCAACACACTCATCACGTGGTTGCTGCTACTCGCATTCCTGTTGCTGGCAATTCTTCTATTTGTCGCAGGTGCTATCTGGCGCGGCAGAATCACGTCAGGCAGCATGGACGTCCACACTTGCGAGTGTCTCTTTCATGTAACGGTGGTATGACGCTAGCTGCCACAGCACCTCTCCCGTCCGATTGGTCGGCCAGCCGAGGTCAATCGTTTTCCGTTCTCGGTTGGCGCAAGATCGCTTTTCCGTGACCTGAATGCATGCGCAGGCGGACACAGCATCGCATCGGCGCTTTTCGGCCGGCAAGACGCGAAGTTCCCCCGAAGTCTGCTTCTGGGAGATCTGGCCGGATTAGTAACGGGAAACGTTAGGTTCCTATCGGGACTGCCCGCGAGAGATGACGAACAGCCGGAGTAATTTTCACCGGGCAGTTTCGATAGGATCGCTTGAAGTGAGCCGATGCGGTCGGACGCGGTGATCTATGTACGTCTATGGGATTTCAATTGTATGTATATGATTACAGGGTACTTGATTGCAACAGCGTAGTCGCTCGTACGTGCCACAACGGTGATGTTCATGGCCAACCCAGTATAGCGACCAACCTAGATTCTGACCAGACGCCGTGACGTCGATCGTCGCCCACGCGGCAGCGTCCGCCGCGCAGCGGCTTAGATCAAACGGTGATTTCAGTAAGTTTGCGGTTTGACGTTCATTGCGTCGGCAAGCCGACTTTTCAGGCAAAACGGAGAACAGGGGCACATATAATGACGCTCTTGAGAGATGTTGCGGAAAGGTGATCATGCCAAAGGCAAGTGCAGCAGCAGCTTCGGACAATGTTCTGTTGTATGAGAAGGTGGTGGCTACTATTCCGGGTGTAGAGCGAAAGGGCGCGACTATGCCGTACACGTCGCTTAACGGTCATATGTTTAGCTACCTAAGCAAGGAAGGCAAAATGGCCCTGAGGCTTCCACCAGATGAGCGAGAATTATTTCTGAAAAAGTACAAGACTAACCTCTGTGAGGCTTATGGCGTCGTACAACCAGATTATGTAGTCGTTCCCGATTCGCTCTTGTCGAAAACCTCGGAATTGAAACGTTTCTTCGACATCGGATACAAAGGTTCTGGTGCAAACTTTTCAGAATGAGCGACGGATGGTTTAGGAAGAATTTTGCGTGGCTATGCAGCGAGCACAGCAGCCCAAATGTCCGGAGCGGATAGAGGTATGCCTGGCAAGAAGCCGAGCTTGAATTGCTGTTTGCGAATCTTCTCTGCCAGTTCAATGCCTGTGATGGTTATCGCCGCTGTCTCCAATCGTTCGAATCCAAGCATCTGGCGAATACGTTGTTTGATGCGACGGTGATCCTGCTCGACAAGATTGTTCAGGTGTCCACCCCGAGATGGCTGGGCGTGTAGCCGCCGATCACAAATTCCTGGTCTATCTTGATGCGCGTCTTCGTCCATGCGCCGGAGCATCGTCCAGGCTCGTACAGGCTGTCGGCCCGTTTGGCAACGATACCTTCGAGACGATTCGCCTTGATGAAGTCGAGCATCTCGTCGGCGGAGGTCGAGAAGTCACAGATCGCGACATGATGGCTGGGCTGAACGACGGAACGAAGCAGCCTCCGGCGCTGCGCCAACGAGAGGTCGAGGAAGGTTACGAAAGTCCCTCCGTAGGCGAGAATATCGAAGGCGAAAAAGACAACGTGTGTATCCGAGCGGTGCTTCTGGAGCAGGCTGAAGTTTGGGCGGCCACTGGAATCGAGTGCCTGCACTACGCCGTCGAGAATGGTTCCGGGCGGCAGGAAAGCCAACGCCGCCGCCATCTTCCCGAACCCGGTTACCACTTTTCCGCGTCGTGTGAAGAGGGCGACACGATGGGTCTGGCGCACCACTTCCATGCGATATCCGTGGAGCTTGATTTCGTAGGTCCACTGTGGGCCGGACGGGACCTTGGAAACGGATACACATTCCATTAGCTCGATGAAGCGCATGGTCCACCTGTTTGCTGACGAATGCAGCGACGGTCAGACCATACCGCAATAGCTTGAGGTACCTGCTTCGGTGAAAAGGCGCTATCTGATTCAGCGTCGTGAGCCCAAGGTTATAACGAGGGACACCTTGCTAGCGGCATTGGCGGAGCACGTTAAGTTGCAAGAGCTTCTGAGGTCAAATCCCTCTGCTAGTTAGTTGAACTTACGAGACTCGCATCTCGCTCGTTCTATTTCGCAGCCTTCTTAGCCTCTGCCCGTCTCTTCCTCTGCGCATCTGCATGCTCTTACGCCTCTCTGCACTCTATCGCCGCATGGGTGCATCGTGGGCGCAATCAACGCTCGGAGCTGGGTTCAAACGTGCAATCTCTTCATCTAAATATGGCGAGTATTTCTAATAAGTCCGTTCCGTCATGCTCGCAATTAACATACCGCTCCAGTTTCTTCTGATCTATTACCTAGGGAACTTAGCCTATTGGCTTATTCCTGTCGGAATAAGCTGACCGACTAGGTCATCTGTACAGCGGACGACACGTCGCTGAGATGGCCCAATGTCTTAAGCGAGAGAGGGCGGCCCGTTCTCGGTCTCAATTAACCACTAACCTGTGTAGTTCTATCTCAATGAGGCTGGTGAACGGGTTCCCGGTTTCACCCTTACGTGTGAACTCATTGCCCTCATCGGTTGTATTGCTATCACGGGCCCGTCATGAGCGCTGCCCCAATTCGCCTGCCCTCAAGAAAGTGGTCGATTATTGCCTCGGGCGCAGCCTGTATGTGTGTTGTCGTTCTTTCCTACATCTTTGCGGTCAGCATGGCTCTGGCATGTTTTGCTTTGCCCTTTGTTCTGCCGACGGTGATTTACCCACCTCTTGCTCTATTTGGGCTAGTGGCTGGACTCAAGATCCTTTGCTCTCTTGTGCCACGAAGGAGTCGATTTGAGATAAACGGTGTCTTGATCGATCTGACCAAAGAAAAACGTCTCGCCATGCATATAAAGGAAATCGCGGCGGCATTGAATGTATCGATGCCGACCGAGGTATATCTGACCGGAGACGCGACCGCCATTGCAACCCAATTAGGCGGATTCATGGGACTGGGAAGTCGCCGAATCTTGAGGCTTGGGCTGCCTCTGTTCCAGATGCTCACGATCTCGCAGTTTCGAGCCGTGCTCGCTCATGAGTTTGCTCATTTCTATGCTGGCGACACTCGCCGAAGGCGATGGCTTTATAACGCCCAGAGAGCCATCGCGTTTGTCTATGAAAACCTTGGCCGGAAATCCGGGGTCGTTTTCTTCCTGACCCGCGATCCAATCGTCGCCGGTTCATACTCCCTGCTGATGGGTGCTATACAGGCGTACTGGAAGACTCTCATACGTCGAATGCGGTTAATTTGTTGTCAGGAGGAATACCGCAGTGACGAGCTTGCGTGCCACGTGGCTGGTTCGCAGTCTCTCATCGAGGGCCTTCAGAATATTCGTAAATGCAATGCGGTGATGCATTTCTATTGGACCTCTGTCGTATTGCCCGTGGCGACAGGTGGCTTTCAGCCGCCGGTCGCTGAAGGTTTTCGACGCTTCATGAAAGCGCGACAGATCGCGAGAGCAACATCCGATTTCCTCGCAGAGCAAATCCGTGACACAAAGACTGATCCGTCCGACACACACCCGCCTCTGATCAAACGCATCGAGCAGGCCCGGCTCTACAGCCTACTGGCGCCTTCCATTTTCAATCACGCGGGTGCCTATGTTCTACCCATGATTTCTTTGATCAACGAACTTGGTCCGTTGGAGACCAACCTTCTTAAAAAGCTCTTTCCTGAATTGGCCGATACTCAGTTGAGGCCGATGAACTGGGACACCGCTGGGAAGGAAGTCTATGTTCCGATGTGGCGGGAGCAGATCGCGCATTTTCTGCCAGTATTATCCACGAAAACATTGAGCGCTCTACACAGCCTTGTGATCGAGCCAAAAGCTATATCAGACAAGGTTTTGAATCCTCCAGGAATGTTGCTTAACCGAGCACAACGCGACGCAAAAGCGCTGGAGATATTGTCTTGCGCCCTTGCACTGTCGTTGCTGGATCATGGATGGAAACTGGCTATACAGCCTGGCAGCGTTCATCTGGGATGCAATGACACGGAGTTGGAGCCCGTGATACTCATAGGGGCCATGAAATCAGGCAGAGTCTCGACCAAACAATGGGAAGAATATTGCTCCAAGGCAGAAATCAGCGACTGGTTGCTGGTATCTTCAGCGATGAGTTCGCTGAAAAGACTCGTGAAACTTCGATTGAACGGCTGACGAAGTCTGGCGGATGTAGCAGATATTGCAGCCGCTAAAGTTTTCGTTATGCTCCTGACTGTCGCGTCCCTTGGGAACTTTTACATGTGAAGGTAGTTTTCCACCGACGTCACCGCGTCTAATCCGACATGGATTGACCTAGAGGCCTCGAAAGACAGAGCCTTTCGCTCATCCCCAAGTCATGCGAGCGGTTCGGCTCGTCACACTGCGCTGCCGCCTCAAGCTGCTTACCTGGCAGGAACTGGCCGCAGTTCTTCCGGGTGATCTTCAGCAGTTTCTTGCTGCGAAGTACGGCATTACGGCCAGCGTAATGAGGGGCATCTAGCCAGACCTACTTCGCAGCCTTCTTAGGCTCTGCCCATCTCTTCCGCTGCGCAATCTGCAATCCGCCTACGTGCCTCTGCGCTTAATCGGCGCTTGGGTGCGTTATGGCCGCATTGTTCATGCTCGCAAGTAACGCTCGGGCCTGGGTCAAACGTGCGATCTCCTCGTCGAATATGGTGAGCATTTCTAATAAGTCGGTTCCGCCATACTCGCAATTAACATACCGCTCCAGTTTCTTCTGATCCATTCCGCTCGCGTATTAGCCCATTGGTCAGCTTCTTTTGCATTAAGCTGGCCGACTACGTCATCGGTACAACAGGTAGGCCGCGACATCAAACCTGCGAGGCTTTCCATGTTCTGCCAACAATATGCCGATCCCATATTTCTGACAGAGTTCAACTACTTTTTCCGCCCTCCTGCCAGTTGAAGCATGCCGACTGTTGCTTTCGGCGCGAGCACGGGCCGAACTCCGGCGAAGGTAGCGACTAAGGCGTGCGCAACTTGGCCACAAACGCATCGCTGAAGAGCCCGCGGCGTACAGACTGGAAGGGGTTGACGGTTGGAAAGTCGGCTGACTGGGTCGAACCCGTCACATAGGCGTTTCCGGCCAAGTCCACGGCAATTCCCCCGCCCTCGTCGAAATCAGGGCCCCCCAGATACGTTGCATAAACCAAGGTGGTGCCCGATGGATTCAGCTTCACCACGAATACATCGTCGAAGCCATTCAACGTAGACTGCAAAGCGTTCACCACTGGAAAGTTTGTCGAAAAAGTGAAGCCGGTCACGTAGGCATCGCCCGCAGCGTCCACCGCTATTCCGGCACCCTGATCGAGGTCATTGCCGCCCAGATAAGTGGAGTAAATTAGGGCGGAGCCGCTGGGATTCAGCTTTGTCACATATGCGTCTGCCCCGCCTCCTGAACTCCCCTGGATCGGGTTAAATGTCGGGAAGTCAGTAGAATTTGCCTGGCCCGTTATGTAGGCGCTGCCGGCCGCGTCCACTGCGATGGCATTTCCGGTATCACCACCTGCGCCACCTCCGCCACCGAGATACGTGGAGTAGATTAGGGCTGAACCGGTGGGATTGAGCTTCGCAACATAGGCGTCCGCACCAAAGATGCTCCCACCTCCTTTCGTTGGCTGAAACGCGTTTACGGTTGGGAAGTCGAGTGCTGAGGTAGTTCCCGTTACATACGCATTGCCAGCAGCGTCTACGGCAATGCCAGACACGGCGTCATCAAGGACTCCGCGGCCAAAAATAAAGGCAGTACCACCCAGGTAAGTCGAATAGACCAGTGCGGAGCCTGTAGGATTGAGCTTCGCTACAAACCCATCGGAGAAGCCACGAATAGCGGGTTGTAGGGGATTTATAGTTGGGAGGTCAAGCGAAAACGTTCCGCCGCCCACGTAGGCATTACCACTCGCGTCTGCCGCGATCGCTGTCCCTATGTCAATATCAGTACCGCCAAAAAAGGTGGAGTAGACCATTGAGCCCGATGGGTTCAGTTTGGCGACGAAGGCGTCCGGGCAAGGTAGCGAACCACAGACTGCCGCGGAAGTGAGCGTTGGTCTTAAGGCATTGAGTGTCGGGAAATCAGGTGACGAGGCGATTCCAGTCACATAGGCATTGCCGGCGATGTCAACCGCGATGTCAAAGCCCGCATCCACTTGACAATTTGACAACACGATGGTGTGCGCCAAGCCTTGGAAGTCGCGGGAAGCGAAGATCCTGGATAGTTCTGATATGCAGGCTGCATCCGATGAATGTCCCTTTCCGCCGAGGTAGGTGGAATAGACCAAGCTAGATCCGGTCCGATCGAACTTGGTCACGAAGGCGATTGGGCGATCACCGAATCCCGCCTGTGCGGCGTGCGCTCGCGGAAAATCCGGTGATGTGGTGAGGCCAGTCACGTATATGTTACCCTCGCTATCGACAGCAATGCGACTGCCGGAATCAGGGCCGCTCCCGCCTAGAAAGGTCGAGTACTCCAGCACCGGGTCGATCACCAAGGCTCTAGCGGTGTCGTAAGAGTCAACGTAGAAGCCCACCTCTTGCGGTCCTTTTAGCAGGTAGCCGCCAGAGATTTCTTGCCTCCTTCCGTTTACTTCTTGATAGATCACCGGTCGATGTTGTTTTATTGTCCCGGCGGGGGTGTTAACTACTAGATCCCCTTTTGCGTCGATGTCAAGGCGGCTAGCACCGCCAAAGGTCATGGTGATAATGCGAGGGTTGGCGACCGGCGCGACAATTAGGTCGTATTCCACTTGCCGCTGGTTGCCGTGATAAATCAGGTCCACACCCGGATAAACAGTCGCATATTTCACCTTGACGTAATTGGGCACGCCGGTGCGCCACTTGCTGGGATCGTTGCCGATGAAGTAATTGCTCTTGTCAGGCAGTTCTTCGAGACCTGCCACCTGCGGTTTCGAGTTTGCGCCCACCAGCCGCATGCGGAGAACCGCCCTCGCTCCCGGGCCAGGAAGACTTGTCCAGAGCTGCCGGCCGGTGTGGGCGCGCCGAAGTAATCCGATTCCGGTGACCTATTCGTTCAGGGAAAAGCGTATTCACATCACCGAGCGGGCCGGGAAGTGCGTGGTTGACGATTAGATGATATTTCATTTTGCGATTAGCAGTTCCTACTGGGCGACCGCACACCTGACCACCTTAGAGGCTGCGGCGACCCCATTGCACATTCGAGGGCTGTCTTTCAGCAGGTTTACTGGGCAATAATCATTTGAGACGTACTGCTTATATTGACCGACTGGCTTTTCCAGAACGGGATCGAGAGAGGCAGAGCATAGGTGACGACCACGTTCACGGCATTTCCGGGTGCCTTGGATGTGCCGCTCGAACAGCTTGACCAGGTGGTCGGCTGCGCGCTGGCGGTGCACCACGTGGTGGTTACGGTAAGGTTGCTGGAACTGATGCCGGGAAAGCCAAGGCCCTTAACATAGGTCTGAATCTGCCCGGCCGTCGCGTTGCAGTTTGTCAGATTGGGCGTGTTCGTGCAGGAGGTTGAACCGCGAACGATGGCGTAGCGGGTACCTTCCCGTGCTCCTTCGGAAACGAAGTCGTAGGTATAAAGCGCGAAGGCGATCTGAATGATGCCGAACAATAGAGCCAAGAAGACCGCGGATGCAAGGGCTGTCTCGACCAAAGCGGCGCCTTCCTGGATGCAGATCCTGTGAACGTGCTCTCCTGCGCGTAACCGTTTGGCATTTCTTTGGATGGAGGCAATCAGCCCGTTTACTGTAGGCACTTTTGTATCGCCTGTCCTTTTAACGTGAATGTCTTTGGAAATCCGGGCAGATGAATCAGTGGATCGAAAGATGCCTGCGAGCTAACGGTGACGCTTTCTTCAATATTAGAAGTTGAGCAAGCGGAATTATCCGTGCACGAGGCGGCCGTGCCATCGGAGCAGATGCAGGAGATGGACGACGTAGTGCTGAGCCCGGTGAGATTGCCCGCATCGTTTGCGGCTGCATTCGAGATTCCGGTTGAATCGGAAGCTGTGCTGCCGTTCTGTGCACCATATCTGGCTCCTGCGCTGGCTGCGTTCGAGACTTCAACTGCGGCGAATGCGAGTCGGCCGAACTCAGCAGCACCCACGAGAATAATAATCAGAAGAGGCGCAACCAGTGCGGTTTCAAGGATCGATTGACCGGAGTCGCAGCCCAGACTCGGAATCCATCTGCGGTGATCGAGTCTTGCGTTGGTCATCGTAGAGTATCTCCTTCCTCGTCTTACTCCACTAGCGTGACTACTCTGAAAGGCGATGTGTGTGGATGGACGTTGCTGTAATTGGGGATGGTGATGAGTGACGCGTTATCGTACATCGAGTCGGCGACGATGCCAACGGCAGTTGTGTTCCCGCCGTTATCCTGCAAGAATACCTGCGCGCACGGAGCATAGATAATGCCGTCGAGTGAAGAGCTGCTGCCGAAGACGAGCTGCAACTGCGTAGGATTACTTGAGTTGCACGGATAGGAGGCGTTAGTCGATGGCACCATGAGAGAGATGCCATTGTATTTATTGCTTACATCCGTGGATGCGGTGTAGTTGATTGTGGTGTTGCTTGGCTGGTTGTAAGTGCCGCCAGCGATATCGATTACCGCGCCGTTGGCGGTCACAGTCCCGCTGATAGTGACGCCATTGCCGAAAGCGTAGGTTCCGGCACCCAGGGTCGCCCCGTTCAGCGTAACCGCCTTCGTATAACAGATCGCGTTACCAGCGCCGGGACCGGTGATGGTGCCGGTGATGGACGTGGTCGTGCTATCGACGGAGGCACAGCCGGTGCCGGTCGATGGGTCGGGGTTGGGAGGATGTAATGGCTGGCTCCGGGGAGCGGCGTTCAAGGTGGGGGCTGTGGGCTGTATGACGTGATTCCCCGTGGCATTCCCCACAACGTCTACGAAGGCAGAATTCACTGTACCGCCGTTCCCAGTAACATCGATGGAGTTGGATGAAGGCGAGTTGATATAGATGCCGCAGTCAGTCGCCTCGATGTCATAGTTGCCTTTGAGCTTCAGCCCGGTGCCTGACTTGGCCATGAGCCAGATGCAGGGTCCTCCTGCAGTCGGGGCGCCAGCTACAGCCCGGGCCGACACGGTGACGGAGCCCTGATTGAACAGCTTCATGAAGAACGTTGGGTTTGGAGTACTTACGATCGCCTCCACGAAGCCTGTCGATCCTGAGTTAGGACCGTTGGACGCAGGAACATTCACGGTGACGATCGCCCCTCCGCTGCCGTCGGTTATACCGTTGAGGCTGGCCGCGGCCTTGCCTGCGGTTTGTGCCGACGTTATCGATCCGTTATACAGATAATCGACCGCTCCGGCACTGGCAGCTGCGTCTGCGGCAATCTGCAAGTTGCGTCTGGTATGGAAGAGCATGCCCACATCTGCCGCAAGGCCGGTAAAGCCGAGAAGGATGGTCATGCTGAGCGCCGTCAGCACCAGTACATATCCGCTTTCGTCGCGCTTGACAATCACGGGATCGACTCTCCTCCCACGCGAATACTGATGACCGTTTCTTTTGTGCAGACGGATTGTTGCACAAAGCAATTGCCTTCCTGACAATCAACCAAGAATCAGGAGAGTGTACCGGATGGCGATCCTCCCGTCGTGACTCAAGCCGGGAAAAAGAAGAGCGGATTGGCTACAAGTCAAATACGAGATTCGTCCGCGTTTATTGTTGCTAAGCGTTGTGCAAATTTTGGGCCAACTGGTCCCATGTCTGACGCTAAATTTATTCAAAACGGAGTCATCGATGGAAATTCGATGGATTCAAACGATAGCTTAATACGATATAAGATAATTCAATCGGGAAAATGCCTAGCGTTTTAGATGTTATGTAGCCGAAGCTGATTCCTTGCTGAGATTCGCACGAATAGCACTGTCGTCTCCAGTACACACACGTATTCTGGTGGACGCAGTCGGTCCTGCCGAGAGATTTTCAAGCGCATAACAGAGATAGATGGTTTGTTGCCGACGGCTTTGTTCCGGAAAATCTTCATCAGAACGCGGATCACTTTGCCATTCTCCAGCCGTGATCGCGGTCCGAAGCAGGCCACCGCGCGGATTAGATTCGCCTACCTTTCGGGTCAAAGCCTAGAAAAACTAGGGCGAACCGGATACCAAGAGGGATACCATAGCGAGTTTTTCAATGTATGTTACTGAAAAATAATGTATAAGAAGGATACTTGGTTCGAACCCCTCTATCTGTCCTACTGGATGTGGCAATCTGGCTTGGCGGCCCTCCTGCCGTCGTTGCGGCGCGAGTCGGTCTACGTTGAAGTGAGCGCCGGAAGCATGGTGGCGGCCTCCACCTTCGGAGAAACCTACTGTAATCCGCCCAGGCATCTCCTATAACTCATGCCGGTCGCGCAGCTGTCCTAAATGCCAGGCACAAGCCCGCCAACGTTGGCTCGAGGCGCGGCAACGGGAGCTGCTCGACACCGGCTACTTCCACGTCGTGTTCACCGTACCTCACGAACTCAACCCACTGGCACTCAAGAACCCGGCAAGCTTTTACGATCTGCTGTTTTCAGCCAGCTCCCAGACCTTATTAGAGGTGGCAGCCGATCCAAAATACCTGGGCGCCGAGATCGGTTTCCTCAGCATTCTGCACACCTGGGGTCAGAACGTTCTGGCCCATCCGCATGCCCATTGCGTCGTTCCCGCCGGCGGATTATCTCCAGACCACCAGCGCTGGATCCATACGCACCCTCGCTTCCTGCTCCCCATTTCAGTTCTCCGCCAAGCCTTCCGCGAGAAGTTCCTGCTTAGACTCGAGCACCTCTACAGCAGCGGACTGCTCGACTGCAGTGGTCCCGCCGCAGCGTTTCAGGATCGGGAACTGTTCTCAGAACTGCTGAATCAGTTGCGCAAAAAGAAGTGGATCGTCTATACCAAGCCGCCCTTCGGCGGACCCGCAAATGTGTTGCGCTACCTGGGCCGCTACACCCATCGCATCGCCATTTCCAATCACCGCCTGCTGGCCTTCGACGGAGAGCGCGTCAGCTTTCGCTGGAAGGACTATGCCCATGGCGGCAAGCAGCGCATCATGACGCTCGATGCCACCGAGTTCCTGCGCCGCTTCTTCCTCCACGTGCTGCCAAAAGGCTTCGTGCGCATCCGCCACTTCGGACTGCTCTCCAACCGCTTCCGAAGCCACCGCCTCCTGCGGCACGAAGACTGCTGACGTGCGATGGCCGCGATCAACCGCCACAGCCGGCGCAAACAACTCCAGCCAACGCTCAGCTCTGGCACTGTCCCAAATGCGGCGCTCCCATGACTGTCGCGCGAAGACTCACTGCCGCAGAGGTATCTCTATCGAGAGTTCTCGATTCCTCATGACGTCCAAATCAAATCCGCACCAGCGACTTGCTTTATGCACGCCCACGCACTCGTGTCTTCAGCACACGACCTGCGGCCATGCCACCGCTCTTCTCCATCCATCTAGAGCGCTCGATAAGCGACGACTTGACGTTCCACAGACCAGCTTCCATCACCATCACTACCGATTCATGCCCCGGAGCACGTCGGCCGATCCCGAAACAGTATTCAAAATCCATAATCGCTGCGTAACTCACCGCGCCCGCGGCGCCTGCGCCCTCCTTCTCGTGCCTTAATCGAAAACGCCTCGCATCAACAACCTCAACGCTCTCCCATCATCTTGGCCGAGGCGTTTCCGATGTAAGCTAGCGACCAACCGGACATTGGCCCCATTTACGCCGGTTGGGCCTCCGGGCGTCGTTTTGGCTGGATTAGTTGTGATAATGCCTGTTCGCAACAGCTATCGCCGACCGTTTATCTTCTGACTGCGAATGACTCAGAATCTACAGCATGTTAAGGCGAGCGATAATCGGGGTTTTCTGCCTGATCGTCTGTGGTATCGGACGCGCTGAACAACCACCATTCGCATACGAACGGTCCCTTGCAAAGCGAATCAGCTATTCAGAGGTCGTCTGTTCGGGAACTATTGTTAAGACAGAGAAAACGGGAAAGAAGGAAATGATCGGTGGTGCCGACCGGGACGAGTTCATGGCGGACGCCGATGTTGGTCAGGTGTTCAAAGGAAATCTTAGTTCTCATGCGGTACGGTTCCGATACTTCAATTTCGGCGCGTATCGAACCCCGGACTTCATCACCCCGCCTATCGCGTCTTTCGTCGTTGGGTCGCGTTACATTATCTTCCTCAGAAGCAGAGAAACGAGTCTGGAAGTCGCTGTTCCTGTCTGGCAATGGAGATTCCTCTCGGGCCGAAGTTGTCGTCAGAAGCCGCGTCCGTCCCGCCATCGCTAGCAGGCATCGCTTGAGGAATTGTTCTACTCGATCAAATCAAAGCCAAAGACACTCGGAAGAGGTGCGACCCACTACTTCGACTGGGCCGAAGGAGTTGTTGGTAAAAACGCTGTTCCTGCCGTGGAATCTTTCCTTGTCTTTGATGACGACCTTGTCAGATATGAGGCGGCCTGGTGGTTATCATTTCGAGAGATTACCGACCCGGTGATCAACGTTCTCGTAGATACGAGCAACAATTCATCTGTTGAAACGTGGGCGCGATCAGGGTCAGAGGGACGGCTCGAAGATATACACAAGGGCGATTGGGTTCCCAAATAGCCTCCGCAGCGCAATATCTGTCGCGAAATCGCCATGTCACAAGCAATCTTCGTCAGGCACGCCCCGTTTCGGATCACTTTTGTAAGCGTATGTTTCCGCACTCGGCCAGTGTAGAGCGATGTTATAAGGCTTTCCCACTTGTCGAGTCACCGGCAACACGGAAGTTATCTCGCACTGGCGACAATGGGTGTGAAACGGCTTTGAGGAGAACAGAGTCATGGAACAGCCGGAGGCCGACATACGCTCCATGAATGACCGGCTTATGCCGCTTGTCTCCGACGACTCGTCATGCGAACCGCCGGTTTTCCAGGTTTCTTTTCCCCTTCAAGGCTGTTGCGCAGAGCATCCATGATTCTGACGACCTTCGGCTTGGTTGACGTGGGTTGAGGCTCCGGCAGCGGTTTGCCTTTCTTCTTCGCCTCAACCAGCTGTTTCACTGCCGCCTGGTAGTCATTTTTGTAGGCGGAGAGATCGAACCTCGACGTGCTTCCTTGAATCAGTTGTTTGCCAAGGAGAGTTCATCGGACCGTACAGATGGTTCTTTACACCCGCGAGGACAGACTTCGGATCTCGCAGCTCATCCTCATAACGGAGCAGATACAACATCAGGCCCTTCCTGCCTGGCGTTTGGGAGCGCCGATCGCCACCAGATGCTCCCGCCCACTAAAGGCGCTCTCTCCAATTCCCAATGTATTCGTCTGTGCCAAAGCCTTACGCATAATACTGAGAGCTTTTGCCTGGACGTCATCTTTGGGAGCAACGAAGTACGGCCTTTCAAATAGCTCGGGGGTAGCTCCTCAGCCTTAACGAACTGTTTAATCGGCATGGTTGTCGCAGTCTGGAGCTGTTGGGCTTTCAATTCCGGCGGATCGATCTCGATGTATTTGCCTTTTGCGTACTCGAATCCTTTGACAATATCGGCCCTTTCAACCTCACCCCTCTCGTCCACGTTCTGGTGATGAACCCGTTCATGGGTCTTGCGATCGATCTGATGAAATTCCACCTGTCGGGCTGGGTTGGTACCAGGAAAGATCTACGACATTGTTGGAAGTGAGGAAGAGTAGTAGGAGATAAGGATGTGCGGCCGCTACCAGCGACGCGAATTCAGAAGTCAGCTGGTCATCCACGGGTGGAATTCTAGCGTTCGAGTATGTTGCCCCTATTTTTTCTTTCGGTGGCTTTATTCTTCACCTTGTTCCCACGCGTGTGAACGCGCTGCCTTCGAGAGTCGAAAGAGCCACCTCTCACCTGAGAGCCCGTCGAAATCCGTATATGCACCCGGGGGCGGGTTTCTCAATGAAGGTATTTTGGAAACCGCAGGCCCATATCTCTCGTCTCTTTGCGTACCGGCTAGGGGGGACGCTTGCTGTGCCTGCATGCTCAAAAGCTTTCCGCGCCAGCGACTTTCCTGTTGGAATTGTGTTCCAATCAACGCTGCTGCCTGTGGTTACTCTGTTGGGTCGGAGGTCGATCAACAGAAGGGTAACAAACACGCCACATTGTGACGCGTTCAAACATATGAAGATAAATAAGATTCAAGCCGCATTCCTTTTGAGTAGCGTACTGATTACAGGGCTGATTGCAATCGCTTGCGGAACTAGTATGGGAAGCAGCTCTTCTGGCACAACCAGCGGCAGCATGGGCATGGCGACAGTGAGTATCAGCGATCCGGCAACCTGTGCCGGACCGGATGGGCCTTATGCTCACGTCTACATAACGATTACCGATGTTCAGGCCAATGTGAGCTCGACCGCCGGAGATGATGATTCCGGCTGGAAAGACCTGACACCGGGACTCTCTTCCAACCCCAAGCAGATTGATCTTCTTGGACAGGCCAACAACCAGTGCTTTCTCGCGACTCTGGGAGACGCGCAGCAACTGCAGGCAGGTAAATATCAGCAGATCCGGTTAATTCTGGCTGACAACAGCGCTAGCATTGCAAACAATCTCTGCACCGGTTCTGCAAACTGTGTTGTCCTCTCGGCGGACAACAGCGTGCATACCCTGCTGCTCTCAAGCGAGTCGAAGACGGGATTGAAGATTCCTTCCGGACAGATCGCCCAAGGCGAATTCAACATTGCGGCGGGTCAAACCATGGACCTGAATATCGACTTCAATACCTGCACCTCAATCGTGCGTGAAGGCAACGGGAAATTCCGGCTGAAGCCTGTCCTGCATGCCGGAGAAGTCAGCACGACAGCAACTTCAATCAACGGAGTGGTTCTGGATAAGGTGACGGGCAAGGCTGTCAACGGCCAGGTCTTGGTTGCTCTGGAGCAGAAGGACGCGTCAGGCATCGATCGCATCATCATGTCCACGATGGCCGGAGCGGACGGCGCATTCGTCTTCTGTCCCATTCCGGCAGGCATATACGATGTGGTGATTGTGGGCGTGAACACAAGCGGCGTTGCGTATCAGCCTTCGATCATCACAGGAGTCACGAACGGTCAGACGACGGGCAATGTTACTCTGTGGCCGGGGACCGTCGGAACGCAGGGTACAGCGACATTTTCAGGCACGGTGACTTCGCAGAACAGCTCGAATGCGGGCACAGTGACCGACGTTGAACTGAGCGCACTAGAAACAGATGCAGGAAGTGGGTTGACGTTCACTATTCCTCTCCTCCCGACAGCTCAACAGTCGTCGGCAACCCTGGCAGTGGAAACAATCTCGGCAACAACATGCCCTACCGGCACGGATTGCGTAGACTACTCGATGGCGCTTCCGGCAGGCGGCCCATATATCGGGGCGTATTCTTCAAGCGGCGCAACCCTCGCGCTGGGCTCGCCCCTTGCGACGTATGTCATCGATGGCCAGGCGGTTGTGCCGTCCTCGGGCGGGCTGGCAGATTGCATGCCGTCTGAACTGAAGTCGCAATCTTACGCACTTTCAACCGTTTTCACGGTTTCGGTGCAGACGCTGTCATTTACTCAGTGCCAGTAGTCTTTGAGGGCCGCCTCAACCGCTAAGTTTGCAACAGTTGGTGGAAAATGACGGCGGCCCGCTGAAGCCGTTCCGGATCCCGTCTCTGGCCAGATAACGTAGCATCTCTTTCGCACATTTGATTTTGAGGAATGAAGGTTGGTAGGTACAAGGGAAGGACCCGGAAGGACCGAGTTGGGAACCAGATGAAACCAACCGAAGATGGAGTAGAGTCGCAGGCAACGGCGGCGCTGAAGCCGTTGCCTGCGGTAGTGCAGATTGATGAGTGCCGCATTCAGGCGCACCTGGATGCGGTGGGCGAGCGACGGTAGAAGAGACGCTGAATGCGCTGCTGGATGCGGAAGCGGACCGTCTCTGCGGAGCCACAAAGTACGAACGCACGAGGGGCGAAAGGATACACGAGCCGGCGGCTATGAACGACAGCTGCAGACCAAAGCCGGTTCTTAGAAGCGATGGCAGCATTGGTTTCGTGAGTAATTCCGCCCGCAACATCCGGCGGCCGACCTTCCCAGAGTTCGCCGCCGTGGAGGCGTCGCAGCTGGGGCCCGTTTCTCGACTTCCGGATAGCTGACAAAAGGTCCACTATGGGTCAATGAGCGAATCGCCTGTTAGCACGATTCGTGACGCAACTTTGATGCACAGCGTTTCCCGAAGAGTAAATTGGACAGGCGAATCGACCCTTCAGGTGCATGGTAGTCTTCGGACTGTACAGGAGGGTTAAGGCTCGATGCGGCTCCCCCGTCGCCATTCCGGTCGCACCTTGATGATCCTCTACCCTTGGTCACTTGCGCTGGCGCTCACAGGGCAATGCACCGTCTTACAATCCTCGCCTCCTATCCACACTGAGCCAAACGCCGATTGGAGCGGCAAAAGGATCGTCATGCTGAGAGGTTTTGGCGATTATTTCGCACGGTCGAGCGATGGAGAAACGAAATTAGGTTAAACCCGATGGCCTTGGCGTGAATATCGTGACTGTGGTCCAACGGGTTGAGGGTGACCGCGTTTGGATCGAAGCGAACGGAAACGGAGACGTACCGGTGGGGTGGATCAAAAAGAGCGACGCGATTCTGTTGGACAGTGCAATCGCGCCTTGCAGGCGCTCCTATACCCGGTAGAGACGCCGACGGGTTCCTCAGGCGTGACGAAATTGTCAGATATTTCGAGAAGTTTATTCGACAAAACCGTCTGCCGACCTGGTACGGAACGCATTGTCTTTGCCGTAGACGCAGTCAGGGATGGCTACATCGTCCGTACAACTGCAGGTATGCTCCACGCCAAAAATGTTGTCGTTGCTACGGGCCTTTACCAGAAACCACGGATACCTCAATTCAAGGGTGCTTTGTGGGGCCAGGCGCTTGCGGTGCTGATAGAGATTGACCAGCGCGAAGGCCGCCAACAGCCACTCGTGATTCTTCTTCAAGCCGCGATAGCGAACCTTCGTGTGGTTGAAGACGCGCTTCAGGATGCGGAAAGGCCACTCCACCTTCGCTCTTACCCGTGACTTGGTGCGGTTCTTGCGGCGTTGCTCTTCGTCTATGCCATCCTTTGTTTTGCTGCGGCGACAGGTCATATCTTGCGCCTTGGGGGCAGCCTGGTGAATCTTCTCTGTTTGTCCCTGATAGCCGGCATCGCCCCAGACCTTCTTCTCATCGCCGTGCAATAGATCAGCCAGCATATGCGAGTCGTGGACCGAGGCTGCCGAGGTGCATACCGAATGCACGATGCCTTCCTTGCTGTCCACCCCAATGTGCGCCTTGGCTCCGAAGTAAAACTGATTGCCCTTCTTGGTCTGATGCATCTCAGGATCGCGCTCGCGCTTGGCATTCTTGGTCGAGGACGGAGCCGCGATGATCGTGGCGTCCACGATGGTGCCAGTCGAGATGCGGATGCCTTTCCTCTCCAGATACAGGTTCACCGTATCCAGGATCTTGCCGCATAACTCGTGCTCTTCGAGCAGATGCCGGAAACGGAGGATGGTCGTCTCATCCGGCGCCGCGGCCCGGCCCAAATCTACGCCTGCAAACCGCCTCAGCGCCGGGGACTCATACAGCGCATCCTCGGCGCCGGGATCCGATAGATTGAACCACTGCTGCAGAAAATACACCCGCAGCATGATCGACAGCCCAACAGGCTGGCGCCCATTGCCTGCCTTCGGGTAGTACGGCTCGATCCAAGCCACAAGCTCGGTCCACGGAACCACACCCTCCATGGTCTCCAAAAACTGCTCCCGCCTGCTCTTACGCCCGTACTTCTCGAAACTCGCCTGGGACCCAAAGGTTATCTGCCGCACCGCGCTCCCCATCCACTTACCACTTTATTCAAGCTGGCTGTGAATGTCAGACTTGTGCAGAGGTTCCCTAAGAATCGAATTGAGGACAGCGGAGTTAGCTGCGAGTCACGAGCTGTGTTATCACCTCACGAAGCGGCGTCGCTCCATTTACATGCTCTGTTCCAGGTACGCCAAAGTGAATCCAACCAGAATTGAATCCATCGACCATCTCCGCTCGAGGCGCCGTTCGTCCCTCCGGCATCCCCTGTGAAACCCATAACGTCTCCCATTCCGCCCTGGGAACGGCGATCGCCTCGACGGGGCGTCCAACTGCTTCTGCGAAAGCATTTGCTATGTCGAGGGGACTGTAACCTTCCGGGCCCGCAACTTCGATATGGCGGATTCCGGTCCAGCTCTGGGTGAGCGTTTCTGCACCCACCTTGCCGATGTCCGCGGTCGCAACCAGGGGAAACTTTCGGTCAAGCGGATGGAGCTGAAACCGGATCTTGCCTTCATTCTGCGCACTCGCTACGTCACCGGCTGAGTTCTCAATGAACCAGCCGGCACGCAGAAATGCATGAGAGAACGGAAGATCGCTCAACGTCTCTTCGAGGAGATGTGAGCTTGTGATCAAACCCAATCCACTGGCCTGTTCCGCTCCTATGGATGACAGATAAACCGCCTTCGGCGGCAGAGATCTTGATAGTGCCTCATGCAGGACCTTCAACGTCGCCTTGGTCTCGGCGAAGCCCGGTGCCGGCGCGAAGTTTGGAGGAACCATGACGAACACGCCAGCGACACCGGTGAACGCGGCCGTAAGCGCATCCATCTCGTCGTATTCGGCTTTGAAGAGCTCCACACCTTGCTTCTGCCACTCCTCTGCTTTTTCGGGATTCCTTACGATCCCTCGAACCTTCTCGCCCTTTGCAAGAAGCGTGCGCGCGACGGCGCCGCCTACCTTCCCTGTGATTCCCATGACTGCGTACATATTGATGGCTCCTGGCTTCTTTCGTTGTTATGGGTGACATCCGCCAACCGAAGCCGCGTCTGTCACCAAAAAATTCGTATCAAGCTTGCTACTCGGGCAGAGCGATACCGCTGAGGCGCTCGCAGATCGCGAAGAGCTGATCTTGCTTGGCAACGTCGTGGGCAGCTGGAAGGGTACCCTTCTTCCTTAGGTGATAGAAGTACTCTCCAGTTACGAGCGCCTCAGGTTGATCGCTTGCAGCAAGCCAAACCTGGGTGCGATGTGCCTCATTGAGATCATCCGTTGCCTCTGCGCCGCCCATCTTCGTCGGGACCCAGCCTGGCTCCAGTGCATTCGAGAGGACTCCAGGCCAACGTCGTGCGATACCAAAGGCGAGGAGCACGTCATGTAGCTTCGTGTCGGAGTAGGCTTGCTCTCCGTCCCATGCGCGAGCCTTCCATGTCAGGTCCTCAAGGGTCGGATCGCCGTTCTGGTGAAGCATGGAGCTGACATAGACCAGTCGCTTCGGCTTCGCGATCAGGGCTGTCAGGATGTAAGGAGCCATGGTATTGACCGCGAAGACATGCGACAGACCATCTTCCGTCTCGATTCGCTTCGGCTCCTTATAGCCGACAGCGGCATTGTGGATGACCGCGTCGAACGCGCCGAGCGCATTGACCTGCTCTGCGACCTCTCGAGTCTGGGCAATTGCGCCGAGATCGCCGATAACGACTGCCACCGCCTCTGGGACGTTCCTCTTTGTCTCGTCGGCGCGGGCCTGGCTTCGGGCGTGCAGGACGACCCTGTGACCCTGCTCAATCAGCAGCTCCGCTGCCATCCTGCCGAGGCCATCAGCAGATCCGGAGATGAATATGCGTGCCATGGTCTTGCTCCTTCCTATCTGGAAATGATTTGTTGCGAGTGTCAGTGCTTCTCCGACCGGTCCTTCAATGTCGTCAGCCAAAGCTGATGCCCCTCGTGCATGGCGTTCGGTTGCTGCTCACGGAACTGAATGGCACCAGGGCCCTTCACAACCTCTTCTGTGACGATGTGGCACCCCTCAGGGGTCTTGGTAAGAAGGAACGTGTGATAAGCATGGACGTCCTTGCCATCTCCGAACCATCCGAGGCGGCTACTCGACTCAAACTCCCACACGCGGCTTTCGATGTGGAATCCGAAGGTCTCCCACGAGATTCGTGCGTTCTTCCGGAGCCTATGATCCGGAGTATTCAGAACCTTGACGTCTTTCGAGTTCGAGTACCAGGAGGGCCAAGCCTCCGCATCGACGAGATTCGAGAAGGCGGTCTCGCATCCGGCTCGGACGTCGATCTCATTGTGCGCAAGAGGTCCGCCTGCTCGGGCTCGAAGCCCTTGGGCCAATGAATCTGGTTGTTACGCAATGCGCCGTCCCCGTTGAACGTTAGTCCCTGATGTGTCGGCACCTGCGCATGACCGTTCATGCCGAATATTGCAGCGGCGAGTAGCATCGCCCATGTTCTACGAATCACCATGCTCCTTACCTTCCCCTCTCAGTGCTTCCAACTATCTGACTCACGGGGATTGATTCGGAACTAATCTTCGCGGCATTTCACTTATAACCGATTAGCATAAGTGCATGAGCTTCGATGACCGCATTCTGAATGGCGTGAGCGCACTTGCAGCCGTGGTGAGATCGGGCGGCTTCGCGGCTGCCGCGAGATCCTTGAACGTCTCACAGCCGGGCATCAGCCGGGCGGTAGCTCGGCTGGAGGCCTGGGTTGGAATCCGACTGCTGGAGCGGACGACACGCTCCGTCTCCCTTACGGACGAAGGCAGGCGATTTTACGAGACCATTGGCCCGATTGTGTCGGCGCTCGAAGACGCCACCTCCGCTCTGGCCGAAGGTAAAGTGACCGTCCGGGGGAGACTCCGCGTCAACATGGACCCTTACTTCTCGCAGCTCATTCTCGGACCGCAACTCAGTGGATTTCTCAAAGCATATCCGGAGCTTAAGGTGGACCTGATAACGCGGGAGGGCCTTGGAGATCTGATCTCGGATGGATACGATCTGGGAATTCGCTTCGGCGAGCCGCGCCCATCCACTCTTGTCGCCCGAAGATTGCTGGACACGAGAGTTCTTACCGTAGCCTCGCCCGGCTACTTGAAGAAACACGGCCACCCTACCGACCCGCAGCAGCTGGTCGCGGAACGACATCTGATGATCGATTTTCGAGACCCGGAGACGGCCCGTCCCTTCGAGTGGGCATTCCGTAAAGGTCGAAAGGAGATCAAGGTTGAGACGCAAAGCCAGCTCATGCTGAGTGACGTCGCAACGATGCACGCTGTGTGCCTGGCAGGATATGGGATCGCTCAAGTTCTCGAACTCGGCGTGGACGCCCATCTCTCGAGTGGACGACTGGTGACCCTCTTTCCGGATTGGGAGGAGGAACGTTTCCCCCTGTATGCCTACTATCCCTCGCGCCAATACCTCGCACCGAAGACGCGCGCGTTTCTTGAGTTCCTATCTACGACGGTCCAGGCCTCGCACTCGCGCAAAACAATTCCAGGCTGATTCCGAAACCGCGACCGGGATTCCCGACATCTTGGCCATTGTTTCTCCAGTTCCAATCTTTTCGGCCGCCTTTGGAGCGCCTAGGCGGAGGGGCGCTTTGGACAAGTAGTCGCTCGCGTTGTCGACGCTTCTTCATCTTCAAGTTGTGTTGGTGATCGATCAAATTCTGTAGCAGTATGAAGCGCATGTCACAAGGAGATATGCCCGCGCATGAATTGAAACGTGGTGCAATCGACGGGCACGACCAATACACGACCATCGTACAGTCGAAACCAGCCCAAATGGTCCTAAACCATCCCAAATCGAGAAGACTTAACGCTAATCGCTTCAAGGATATCCGGTGATTCCAGGCCACTTAAGTTCCATTGCTAGGCGGCCTGAAAAGGCAGGCGTCGGCGGTTCGATCCCGTCTCTGGTCACCACCTAAAAATCAATCACTTACCGGCTATGACTCATCCATCGCTGTTGCAGTACAACCAGGTTGGCTGCCTCCACGAACGCCCATTTCAACATGCGATTGACGTTGCCGCCCACCTGGCCCATTCGCGTCCTGCCTCCGCTGGAGTTCACACGTGGCACCAAACCTGCATAACTTGCTAAATGCTCCGCCGAAGGAAAACGCGAGACGTCTCCAATCTCGAGCGCGAGGACAGCACTGAGAATCGGCCCCACTGTGGGCAAGGTCTTCAGCAAGTCGGCGCCTGGGACGTCTCCCATCATTTTTTGCAATCGTTTCTCGATCTGCTCGACTTGCAGTTCCAGGAAATCGTGCGTGATCAACTGCTGTTTGACGCTCTCACGGGTTTCGATCAGCAGTTCGCCCATTCGTTGTTCCAGCTTTTGCCGGCCTTCGATCCCAAATAGATCCGTGACGCCGATTTGGATGTTGTATCTTCCCAGTGCACCGTGAATGCGGTTCTTAATATCGGTCCGAAGTGCGACAAGAAACATGCGCAGGCGTAACAACTCGCGTTGGTCGCGTAGTAGAATCGGCGGAATCCATACTTCGGGAAGCGTTCCGTTCCGCAGCAGGATCGCGAGCCCTTCTGCATCCAGCTTATCGGTCTTGTTTGGTCTACCCATTCGCCGTTTGGCCTCGCCGGCATTGACCAGGTGCGGCTCGTGGCCGGCCCTCTCGATCTCATCCACCAGCCAATACCAGTGTCCACTTGATTCCACAGCGATCGGTGAACATGCCGGGAACTACTCAAGATATCCGCAGAATGCTTCCCGGTCGTGGCTGACCCGTATTGCTCGTCCCATACGACCTCCCGGTCCGCGTGTTCCCTTCTCCGCCCCAGAAATAACATTCATCGCTTGCCGGTCTCGAAAAGAACCTTCACAAGGAGGACTGCAATTCATAGGGGGATAAGACCGCCGCTCGGGCCACGAAAAAGCCGGAGGGCAGATTGCAATTTTGTACAAACTTTGTACAGTCGATTTGGCATTCTATGCATTCTTTGAGTTCTATGCGTTCCCCAAATCAGTAACTTAGCTGTTCACAATACCCTGCGCGGGTTCGACTCCCGCCGCCTCCACCATATAAGTCTATTGTTTTAAATAATTTGCACGCGCCAACTATTGTACAATTCCGCCCATCGCCGACCAAGTATTTGATTTCATGAGGCTTACTTTCCGGACGTCGGCGGGTTTTCCGCCCGCATCAGTTCACCCTAAACCCTCGAGGCAGAGAGAGATTGATTAGAATCGCACAGCGGCTTCGCATTAACACTTCAGCCAAGGCTCAGGCCACTGTGCGATTCGGATTCTACTTCCCTGCCATGAAAGTCATTCAACTACCGGCGTTGTAGCCAGACGGAATGACGAAATCGCAGCCTTTCTCGTGATGGATCCACATTCGCCCGGAAACTGATTGAAACCAGAAGGCACGGATTGCCAATTTCGGAGCCGTGGGAACTCTGAGACACGCTTATCGAACCCTTATCCAACCCTCGATCCCTGCCCTAATTCGGCGAGTGGCTCCTAGAGGCGAGTGGCTCCTAGAATGCGCGAAGCTATCGACCAGGCTGGCGTTCGTTGCCGCAGGTTTCGGCGTAGCTTGCTGGGGTCCCTTAGTCTCTTTCGCAAAGACTCGCTGCCATCTCGGCGACGACACCATGGGGTTGGTTCTTCTGCTCTTGGGCGCCGGTTCCATCGTTGCGATACCGCTTGCTGCGAACCTAAGTGCGCGCTTCACTAGTAAGCAGGTCGTGCTCTCAGGTGGACTGCCGCTAGGATACGAAGCTTGCGAGCTTAGGCTTATTGCTGTCTACACTCGAAGTAAGGTCTATGGGCTCAACAAGCTCACTTTGAACCCGAAGAACACTCTGAATGCCTGGCAGCGGGCACCTCAAAATCTCATGCCGGTCCTGAGTGCCTCGACGTAACGCGTACCAACGGAAGGATCGAAAGCACCATTGGAGTGGCGCATGCTGACTGTTCACCAGTTCTGAGATAATTGCCGAAGTTCCCCGTTTCAGGCTTCTCGCAAGACTTTAATTAGTGAATTACTGAGCTTGAGCACCGATGCAGGGCTACGATGCAGTCATTGTCACAATCGGAAAAAGAACTGAGCGGCGCGACACTTACATCAAATGCCGCTCTGGTTCGCGAACAACTGAACCGCCTCCTCGCGCACCCCTTGTTCACAAATAGCAAGCGATATCCGGTCTTGCTCGCGTATACGGTAGAACAAGCGTTGCTGGGCAACGCCGGCGAATTAAAAGAGAGAACAATTGGCGTCGAGGCCTTCGGACGTGAACCAAACTACGATGTGAATCTCGACCCTGTAGTTCGCACGACCGCGGCTGAAGTTCGAAAGAGGCTTATTCAGTACTACTACAGCCCCGATCATGCGGGAGAACTGATCATCGAGGTGCCGGTCGGCTCATATGTTCCTCTATTTCGAGAGCCTTCGCCTCATGCCGCCGTTCAAACCGATACTCAGTTGGTCTATGAGTCACCTGAGGCATTACCTCAAGGTCGGGTAGAGCCGGAAGCTCGCCTAGCAGATTCCCCTAAAGGATCTGCAGGTCGTACTGTTTACGCCTGGATACCGATTGCGATTGCTCTGCTTGTTGCTGGGCTCTTGGGGTTCGGCATAGGCCGTGTAAGATTCCCGGGACAGGCCGCACGCATCAGCGGTCCCTCAGATATGGATCGCTTTTGGGAGCCAATTACCGCCACTTCCAGCCGGGTTACGTACTGCCTGGGCGTGCCAACGGACGCTGTCGATCTCCAGGTCAGAACGGTCCCTGCGTTCCCCGCTGGAGAGAGAGGGAGTCTGAATGTTTACGATGTCATCACACTTGCGCGTTCCATCGCGCCCCTTGTGCCAAAAAACGGTGAATTTCGCGTTTTAGCCGCTTCGGAAACTGGCTTCGCTCAATTGCGGGAAGCCCCGTCCGTCATGATTGGCGCTTTTGACAATCCCTGGACGATGCGCATAACCCAGGATTTGCCGATTGGCTTCGAATATGACAATCACGTTCGCAAGGTAGTAGATCGCAAGAGTGTCCCGAAAAGAATCTGGACGCTTCAGTGGCAGGTTCCGATGAAAAGTCTTGCACGGGACTACGCCGTTGTCGCCCGAATTCATGACCAGGTATCGGGACAGCCGGTAATCATCTTGGCAGGTATTCTGGGCGAAGGAACTGAGGCGGCAAGCGAGGTCGTGTCAAATCCTGCGTATCTGGACGCAATGTTGCAGAAGGCTCCGAAGAATTGGGACCAACTGAATCTAGAGGCCGTCATAGAAGCGAATGTGATTGAAGGCCACCCCGGACCGCCAACGGTTGTTGCTGTGGAGACCTGGTAAGACGTTTCCATACCGAAAAAGCTGTATCATACATCCCTCAAAACCGCGCCCCGTTCCTTCCTTATTGAATTGCAAATACGACACTTATACATACTTCTGCACCGTCTAATGCACGATGCAGCTTATAAAAACATTCGGCTCTCCCTAATCTGAGTGCGTTCCAGAGTTCTCCGGAGGATCCGGCAGGATCCCTCGACGAATTGAAGGGGACTTTGTATGAGACGCATTCTAGGATTCGCCCTCTTGTCGATTCTGTTTTCGGCCACTGTGATGGCTGCCCAGAACTCTCAGACGTTCTATCTTGCCACCGCTGCCCGAGCAGGTAACATTCAGCTTCCTCGTGGAATATACGAGGTCACTTGGAGCGCACCCTCGAAATCGCGAGTAACGTTGACCATCAAGACGGAAGACGAAAAGACATTCAAGATTTTCGCGCGCGTGATTGAGGGAAAGCAGGACCGAACCGGCGTGGTCACATCCGTCGTGGACGGAGTTTCGTACCTGCAGGAGCTTCACACCAGCAATGCCAAATTCATACTTCAAAACGGGATAGAAGGGTCCAAATGAGTCCCGTCGGGAGACAAAATGCAGAATCGCAAGTTTGGTTTTTACCTCCTTTGCGGCGTCATCGCAGCCTTGGGAACGATCACCACAACCTCCGTAGCCACCGCTCAAGTCGCAAACGGGCCGTGGATGAATCCCAAACTCTCCCCAGAAGAACGTGCCGATATGGTCCTCAAGCAGCTCACTCTCGACGAGAAGCTGGCTTTATTGCACGGGAACGGGATGGCTCACGCGCCCCAGTGGCAGATGCCCCTGTCACACCTTACCAACGGCGGTGCGGGATACGTTGAGGGCGTCAAGCGCTTGGGAATTCCTCCCCTAGTAATTTCCGATGCGGGCTATGGAGTGAGAGACAGCGGGGCGAACGGAAGGTATTCGACTGCTATGCCTTCAAGCTTAGGCGCTGCGGCAAGTTGGGATCAAGACTCCGCTTGCGACTTCGGCACTGTGATTGGCCAGGAACTCCGAGCGCAAGGGTTCAACATGACGTTGGGAGGCGGGGTAGATTTGGCCCGCGAGCCACGGAATGGACGCAGCTTCGAGTATGCGGGTGAAGATCCACTCCTCTCGGGCACCGTCGTCGGCAACCTTATGAAGTGTGAACAGGCGCAACATGTGGTGGGCGATATCAAGCACTATGTGATGAATGATCAGGAGACGGGGCGTTTCTTTGTGAACTCCGTCATCTCGAAGCGGGCGATGCAGGAATCTGATTTGCTCGCATTTCATATCGCCATTTCCATCGCGAATCCCGGTGCAGTGATGTGTTCTTACAACCGGATCAATGGCGACTTCGGTTGTGAGAACTCCTACACGCTGCGCGATGTGCTCGAGAATGAATGGGGCTTCAAGGGATTTGTCATTTCCGACTGGGGTGGAACACACAGTACGGAAAAGGCATCCGCAGCAGGTCTTGATCAGGAACAGCCTATGGCCGACTTCTTTGGTCCAAAGCTGAAAGAAGCAGTTGAAGCCGGCAAAGTTCCGCTGTCGGAAATTGACGACCATGCACGCCGAGTTCTGTATGCCGAGTTTCTATCGGGAATAGTAGACGATCCGCCGCAGACGGGCGTGGTGGATGTCGAGAAAGGATTTGAAGCCTCCCAGCGAGTAGAGGAGAAGAGCATCGTTCTGCTGAAGAACAGCCCGACGGTGCTTCCGATCAATCCATCCAAGGTTCACACCATTGCGATTATTGGCGGGCATGCCGACGTCGGGATGATCTCCGGTGGAGGATCGGCGCAAGTCGATCCTCCCGGCGGCAATGCCATCATGCCTCCTGGCAAAGGCGCGACGATCTGGCAGAAGCCCGTTTGGTTCCCAACCTCTCCCTTAAAAGCGCTTCAGACGAAGCTGCCGAACGCGAAGATTGATTTCGATCCGGGAACAGATCCGAAGTCGGCTGCGAACCTCGCCAAGTCTGCTGATCTTGCGATTGTCTTTGCATATCAGTGGCTGGCAGAAGACATGGACGTGCCGAGCCTTTCGCTTCCGAATAACCAGGATGCATTGATCGAGCAGGTGGCGGCAGCAAATCCTCACACCATCGTCGTGCTCGAAACTGGCACCGCCGTCACGATGCCCTCGATCGACAAAGTAGCTGGCGTAGTCGAGGCTTGGTATGCCGGAAGTTCAGGACACAAGGCGCTAGCAAACGTGCTAGTTGGAGACGTCAATCCGGCGGGCAAGCTCCCGCTGTCTTTCCCGAAAAGCGAAGCGGATCTTCCGCATCCTGATGCGCCGAAGATTCCATCCGAGAGCCAGGTACGCGCTGGAGATGTTGCCGACAACGGTGCGCCTACAGCGAATGCTTCGGCTCACGCTGGTTACGCTGTCCACTACGATGAGGGGCCTGAGGTTGGCTACAAGCGGTATGAAGCACAGAATAAGAAGCCACTGTTTCCCTTCGGCTTCGGTTTGTCTTACACCACCTACGCATACTCCGGCCTGTCTGTCGATTCAATCGCCAAGACTGCGAGCTTCACTGTCAAGAACACCGGCAAGCGAACCGGCACCGAGATTGCTCAGGTCTATGGGCGGCTTCCGAAAGGTTCAGACGAATCCTTCAAGCGGCTTGTCGGGTGGAAGCGAATCACGCTTGCTCCTGGCGAATCTCAGACCGTTACGGTTGCGATCGATGACCGGATGTTGAAGACCTTTGATGAAGAGAAGAACGCTTGGAACCTGCCCCCGGGCGAATATCAAGTGCTGGCCGGGAGTTCTTCGGACAACACGCCTCTGACCGCAAGTCTTGCGGTTCGCTGAAACATCTGTCGCTGCAAAACGCGCATAGAGAAGGGCGCGGAGCCTGAATTGTGGAGAACTGTCCGATGAATGTTGCCATTACTGTCGACCGTACGAGTAGTGGAAAGGAACACTTTGAAGTGCTGGATGGCTTGAGGGGAAGCGCGGCCTTTCTGATCGTGCTCTTTCACATATTCAACTACCCATTTGGCTTTAAGCCTCCTCTTCACTTAATGCATCATGCCTATTTGGCGGTCGACTTTTTCTTCGGGTTGTCCGGCTATGTGGTCGCGTATGCATACGACGATCGCTGGACACGGATGACGATGGTTCAATTCTTCCGCATCCGTCTCATCCGGCTTCACCCTCTGGTTCTGATCGGAGCCACTCTGGGTCTGCTGGGTTACATCTTCGATCCCTTCAGCAAGGCGATGAATCATACTGCCGCTCCGATGCTGCTGCTCGCATATATCGCCTCATTGCTCCTGCTGCCGTCACCTCCGGTTGGGGGAAGATTACACGAGACTCAGGCACTCAATGGGCCTGCCTGGTCACTGATGCAGGAGTACCTCGGGAACATCGCATATGCTCTGATTCTTCGCAGGCTGCGCACCATCACTCTGGCGATGATCTTTGGATTGTCAGGGCTGCTTCTCATTTGGACCGCGAATACGAAAGGATCGCTTGACGGAGGTTGGGGTTATCCGGAGATATGGATGGCGCCGCTACGCCTCACGGTCTCCTTCGTGATGGGTCTCTGGCTTTATCGAATTCATGACCGCATTCGGTTCCCCAAGATTGGACTGCTCCTACTTTCGATTGTTCTTGTGGTGTGCTTTCAGATGCCACAGTTCTCGAAAGTGAGTGGTCTCTCATTAAACGGTCTTTATGACGCGGGATGCGTGCTCTTCTTGTTCCCGCTCGTCATCCTTTGTGGGGCGCACTCGAATGCAGGCACAGGCATGATCAGGCTCTGCAAGTTCAGCGGCCGACTTTCCTATCCCCTCTATATCACTCACATTCCGTTCGTATATGTCCTTGCAGGCTACTCGTGGACGAGGCATCCGAGCATGGATGTGAAGCTGATATGGATTTTCTTGCTTATTCCATTTGTGATCTTTGTGGCTTGGATTGCTCTGAAGTACTTCGACGAGCCCGTTCGCGCTTGGCTGACCCGTCGTTACGGCATCAAGCGGAGTTCCAGCATCAAGCCAGTGACCGCTTAATCACAGGGCAGAGAGGACATTGGAAAACACGATGGGTCGGACTTCTAAAAGAACTCGATGCTCTGCCGGGCGGATCCTGATGCTTGTATTGGCGTTAACAGTACCACTTTTCGCACAGGAACAGAGCACCTCCGCTATATGGCGTGGTCTTGTGAAAAACAGCGTCGGAACTCCGATTGTGGGAGCCAAAGTGCGGCTGAAGGGAACTTCCACCGCTGAAGCAACCACGGCGGCCGATGGGAGCTTTTCTCTTGCTGCTTTTCCGGCCGGAAAGTACAAGCTCACGATTGTTGCGAATGGAACGACCGCCACTTTCGCGCAGACGATTACTTTGACCTCGGACTCACCAGCGGTAGTGATCACAGTGTCGAATAGCCGTGAAATCACAGTGGCTGCGCCGCAGCAGACGGATGAGAAGGGCAGCGAGAAGCTCTCAAGTCAAAAGGTAAACGAGTTGCCATTGAACGGACGCGACTTCAGCACGCTGTCTTCTGCTGGCGGCAGGCACCATGACGGACGCGAATGGGGCTACGAATTTTACGCAGCACTTTGCGATCAATGGACAGCGTGGTGTCGAAGCGGTGTTCGCGATGGATGGAGCGGACATCAGCGATCCGGAGATGGGCGGGAGCACATTCACGAATTTCAACGTGGATGCAATTCAGGATCTGCAATCAAGTTCGGGCTGGATGCCGGCCGAGATCGGACGGGGTGCCGCCGGTTTCACAAACATCGTGACACGATCGGGGCAGAGTGGGTTTCACGGATCATTCTTCGAGTTCATAAGAAACTCCGCTCTTGACGCACGGAATTATTTCGATCACCCGTCAATTGCGGAGCCGGGCAGGATCCCACCGTTCCGAAGAAATGAATTCGGATTCACGGACGGTGGACCAGTCGTCCTGCCCCACGTCTACAACGGGCGCGGCCGTACGTTCTATTTTGGGCAGTATCAGGGGTTCCGGCAGGCCCTTGGAACCACACAGGTGCTCGCCGTGCCGACAGCAGATGAGCGGGGAGGCCAGGACACGGTGACCTATCCGGACGGCAGCACGGACACTCTGAAGGTGAATGTTAATCCTGAGATCGCAACTGTACTGGCCCGCTACCCGCTTCCGAACAACCCGACGGGCGCATATGGGCCTCGAACATACGCAGCACCGTCAAAGGTCTACACAGATGCAGATCAGTTTTCAATTCGCATCGATCAAGAGTTGGGAGCGAAGGGGCAGTTTCTTGGTCGATTCAACTACGACAACCTGACGGGACCTACGACCAATCCCGACCAGACACTGCTCGATCCGACCTTCGGTGTGCAGTATGTAGATAGACAACGAAACATAGTATTCACCTATACGCGCACAGTGTCGCCGCGATTTATCTGGTCGTCATCACTAAGTATTACGCGGACGACTCCATCATTTCCGACACAAAACTACACCGACCCGGCACTGAAGTTCACGGATGGCCTCTACGAGGCATTTAATTCAGCAGCGGGATCGGTAATGTCCGCATTCGGCAATCTGTTTCACGGACAGTTAAATTTCGATTGGACGACACAGCAGCATGCAGTGAAGTGGGGTATCGAGGCACGCCTCAATCGAGACACGACCTATTTCGGCATCAGCCCGAACGGGGAATACGACTTTGGCGGTGGAACGGTCTATTCGCCGGTATTTGTTCCTTCTGCATCCGGAGAGCACAACGTGCAGGTGGGCGATCCCCTTCCGGACACGCTGAGCAGTTTGCTGATCGGGTACCCGTATGGGTACACGATCGCGGTCGCCCCGCCCTATTTGTCGAACGGAGCACACATTGGGCCGGCGGCGATCAATAGGAACGACGTGAACGTCTACGTGCAGGACACATGGAAAATCAACCGGCAGTGGGTGCTCGATTACGGGCTGCGGTATGAGTTATACACACCGATAACTGAGCGGGCAAAGCGGACAGCGGGTTTTCTGGACGCGTTTCCGCCGACCGGAGTTGGACAGGAGTATTTGATCAATCCTCAGCCTGGCTATCAGACGGGTTGGAATGGCTGGGGGCCCCGTGTGCAGGTGAATTGGAATGCGCCACAAGCCGTGCATGTGCACGTAGGTGGAGCGATCACTGTGATTCCACCGAACATCTGGCAGGACAACTCTCTCACAGGATCGACGCCGTTCGTGATCTATCCGCGCGTCAATGCGACGAAGAATGGCGAAATTGCGTACGGATTCCAGATCACACCCGGCGAACTACCGCAGGTCTATACACCGGATGGCGTGAACGTGTTTGCCAATGGCGATACGAAGAATGTTCCAGCGAACACAGTGATGGACGTGAATCGATACCAGGAAGATCTGGCGACACTGTCACCGGGCAATCAGCTGTCTCTGCTGAATCTGAGCGGGATTGATCGCCGCTTCAACAATGCCTATCTCCAGACCTGGACGCTGGGACTGGAGCGAGCATTCGGCGGGCTGACGGCCGATGCAGCGTATGTCGGAACATCGGCGTTTCGCCTTCCCCGGTTTTCATACCCAAACGCGTATCAAGGAGCGGGTCCAGGATTCGCGAAGTTTACGAACTTCGACAGTGGCGGCGTTGCAACTGGAGGCTTCGGATTCGAGTCCGTGATCACCAATACGGCGCACTCGTCCTATAACGCGTTGCAAACTTCGTTGGCAGGGCAGGTCGGACACGGTGGTCCTGGATTGCAAGCGGGATACACGTGGAGCAAATCGTTGGATGACGTTAGCGGCGTGCTAGGAGGAACAGGTTCGACGGGCGCAGTATCTCTGTTCAGCCCGCAGGACCCATTCGACACACATGCAGAGAAAGGTCCGTCAAACTTCGACGTGACGCACGCCTTCACTTTGAGCGCGGCGCAGGACCTGCATTTGCAGGGCGTGGGAGACCAGCCCGCTGGGATCCGAGTGTTAAGTCAGGGTTGGCAGTTGCTGAGCATCTCGACGATCACCAGTGGAGCGCCGTTCACCGTTTACTCAGGGATTCAGCAGACGGGCGCAGGGACAATTGGGGCGGACCGACCAGACCAGATTGGCAACCCGAACCTCTCGACGGCTCACAGCTCAACTCGACGACGGGAAGACTATTTTGGGCTCGGCGCCGCCAACACAACGTTCTTTTCGATTCCCATCGGGATACAGGGTGGAACCGGACCTAACTCGGGACGATTCGGAATGCTGGGCCGGAATAGCTTCCGCGGGCCGGCTTATTACGACTTCGACTTTGCTGCCATCAAGACAACGCCGATTGCCCATCGAAGCAGTGGTCTGGAGCGTGCCGACCTTCAGTTCCGCGGGGAGTTCTTCAATGTGTTCAACGTGGTGAACATGGGCCTGCCGGCGAACACGATCAAAGGCTCGGGGTTTGGAGTGATCACCAAAACAGCTGGGACCTCTCGGCAAATTCAGTTTTCCCTGAAGCTCATCTATTAAGAGATGGCGATAACGAAGACCAAAGCAGTCATTGAGTATGGACAGGGCTTCTGAATACATCGAATCCCTAATCAACTCTTCTTCGGCAGCATAATTTGTAGCCAGCTTGGCCAAACTATGCTGCAAATTGCTAAATTTCCGACGAAAAGCATCGGTAAACACTGACTAACTAAATGAGACCTATTCACACCGTTCGAGATGTGTCCTTCAAAGCAGCACGGCCATCGTCTCGATTACGGGGATTTTTTACAGACATTGAGCTATGAATGGAGATGACCTCGTGAGTCCTGTCGTTTTGAAACCCTTTCCAAGATTTCTTTTTGCCTTATTCGTTTGCCCTTGTGTGATGGGCGCTGCTTTAGCTTTGCTGCAGGGCACGGGTGCGGCCGCCGCAGCGTACGGTCAGACTCAAAATACGACAGCACGTGCCGGCTCCCAACCCGTCTTCCGCCTCGATGGCGGCAACACGACCTACGCCTTTGGCGTGAATGAGCGCGGCGAGTTACAGCAAATCTACTGGGGCGGCAGGCTTGGAGAGCATGATGTCATCGGTCCGGCCAAATCGGAAGCTGAACAAGCCGCCATGGACTCCTCGTACAACAACACGCCACAGGAGTATGCGGGTTGGGGTACCGGGCTATATCTAGAACCGGCTCTGAAGGTTACCTTTGCGAACGGCAATCGCGACCTAGTCCTGCATTACACTTCGAGCAGCAAGCACGATGATAATTCTATCGACGTTGTCGTGAAGGACATCAGCCGCGCGGTGATAGTCACGCTGCACTATAACATCGATCCCGAGTCGGGTATCGTCGCACGCTCGGCGACCATCGAAAACCATGAACTGAAGCCAATCATGATCGAACAGGCTGCGGCTGCGGCTTTCTCACTCCCCGCTGCGCATTACACACTGAGCTATTTGAGCGGACGCTGGGCGGGCGAATGGACGCTGAACGAGGAGACGATTCACCAAGGGCAGCGAGTGCTGGAAAGCCGGCGCGGATCGACTGGGGCTCAACTCAATCCATGGTTCGCTATCAGTAAGAGTGACGCGGGTGAAGAGCATGGCGAGACATGGTTTGGGGCGCTTGCGTGGAGCGGTTCGTGGCGCGTCACCGTCGAACAGGATTCCCTGGACAAGGTGCGCGTAACAGGCGGCTTCAATCCCTTCGATTTCGGCTATCCCCTCAAGCCAGGCGAGAAGTTGGAGTTGCCGGTCTTCTACGCGGGCTACACAGACCACGGCATGGGCGGAGCTTCGAGACTGCTGAGCCGCTTCACGCTGACGCATATCCTGCCCCAAGCACCGAGTCCCAAACTGCGGCCAGTGATCTACAACTCTTGGGAAGCAACCGGGTGGAATGTGTCCGAGACCGTACAGGAGGCGCTGGCGGAGAAGGCTGCGGCTCTGGGTGTCGACCGCTTCGTGATGGATGATGGCTGGTTTGGCCAGCGCAAGAACGATCACGCAGGATTGGGCGACTGGTATGTGAACAAGGAGAAGTTCCCCAACGGGCTCAAGCCTCTGATCGACAAGGTGCATTCCTTAAATATGGATTTCGGCTTGTGGGTCGAGCCGGAGATGGTCAATCCCGACTCGGATCTTTATCGCAATCATCCGGATTGGGTGCTGAATTTCCCTGGGCGCCCGCGCAATGAAGAACGCAACCAGTTAGTCCTGAACCTGGCCCGGCCAGATGTGCGCAAGTACGTCTTCGATGCGATGGACAAGCTGTTGACCGAGAATGATATTACCTTCCTCAAGTGGGACTACAACCGAAATTGGAGCGAGCCTGGATGGGATCAGCTCCCCGCAAACGAACAAAAGAAAGTCTATGTCGAGTTTACGCGGAACCTGTATTCGATCCTGGCCGAGCTGAGAGCTAAGCATCCGGCAGTGGAGATCGAGAGCTGCTCGGGCGGTGGCGCACGCGTCGACCTCAGCATTCTGCACTACACCGACGAGGTGTGGCCCTCGGACAATACCGATCCGCTGGACCGGCTGACGCAGCAGGATGGTTTTACACATGCTTATCCGGTCCAGACGATGGTGGCTTGGGCCACAGACTCGCCGCACTGGCTCAATAACCGCACGACCTCAATGACCTATCGGATGCTGGTTTCGATGCAGGGCTCTCTAGGCATTGGCGGCAACCTGAACAATTGGACCGACGAAGATCTGGCAATTGCCAAGCGTATGATCGCGGCCTATCACCAAGTGCAGAAGACTATCACGCAGGGAGATTTGTACCGGCTCATTTCCCCGACCAATGGCAGCGAATTCTCCGCCACAGAAACCGTCTCTCTCGACAAGTCACAGGCTGTTTTTTTTGCCTTTGTGCATTCGACACGGGAGGGACGCAGTTTTCCGCGCTTGCAGTTGCTGGGGCTGGATCCCAAGGCGACCTACGCACTCGGCAGCATCGAAGGCAAGGCAGCGGAGGGAACCCCGGCAGAGGCCTCTGGCGCGTGGTGGATGAATCACGGAATCGAAGTTGCGCTACGCGGCGGACTTCCAAGGCGCAGCCTTCCGGCTGGATAGCAAATAGCGTGAGAGGAAAAAGAGGCTGCTGTCTACATTGGGAGGCAGCGAGGGCGAGAATGAAGTATGGCCGGATTTTCGTCTCCGAGTGTGAGCAGGACCTAATCCGGAAGACCGAAATCATCGGCGGACTTGAATGAATCGCAACATCACTTTCGAAGATAAAGGACGCCCAAATGCGCTGGCTTTATACAGCAATCATCGCCTCGTCGGCTATACTCATGCGCGCGGAGGCGATTGGCCAGGCTGTTGATGTATCGCTCTATGGAGCGACACCTAACACCGGTCAGAACAGCAGTGCAAGCGTTGCGAAAGCGATCGATTTTGCGTTACGCCACCATCGTTCCGAGATATTGTTCAGACGAGGAAGGTATGACTTTTGGCCACAGAGCGCGGTTATACGCCGCCTTTTTATCTCAAACCATGATGGGGTGGCCGAGCGAGCGGTTGCCATATCAATCGAACACGTCAGCGGCCTCGAACTTGATGGCAACGGATCGGAATTTGTCTTTCATGATTCCATGCTTCCTATTGTTATTTCGCATTCGGACCGGGTAACTCTGCGTAATTTTTCGATAGATTATGCAAGCCCGCACATTGTGCAGGCAAAAATAGTCAGCAAGAACGATGCTTTTGTCGATCTCCATATAGATAATCCCACGTCCTACAGAGTGAAAGACAATCACCTCTTCATTTTGACTGAGGACGACTCTCCTGGATCAGAACAGGTCGCGCGGGGAAGCGTCGTCTTTGATCCCGAGGGAAAGTGGCTAGTTGCCGGGACAGGCGACAACTGGGAGGTTGATAAAACAACAGCTAAAAGGATAGATCGAGATGATGTGCGTTTATTTGGTCTGACACAGCAAACCCGACCGGGTGATGTACTTATACTGTGGAATGGCGATCGTCCCAGTCCAGCAATCCTGGTCAGCCAAAGCCGCCACATCAATATCTCCAGTGCGCAAGTGTATAGCGCGCAGGGTATGGGCTTCATCGCCCAGTACAGTGAAGACATTCATCTCGATAAATTTAATGTCATCTTGAAACCAGGAAGCGGTCGGTACATCTCGACAACCGGGGACGCCGTACATTTTTCGAACTGCCGCGGACAAATCATCGTCGAGAACGGTCTTTTCGAAAACATGCTCGATGACGGAATCAACGTGCATGGCTCATATCTTCGAATAGCTGAAAAATTGGCACCCGATATTCTTGTTCTTGAGTTTGGCCATCCACAAACCTTCGGTCTGCCATTCGCATTTTCTGGAGACACGCTCCGTTTTATTCAGCCTAAGACCCTTGAGCCTTATGCCATTGCCAAGGTGGCGGAAATGCATTCACTTGACGACAAGCATCTCTGGATACGCTTCACTGAAGCACTTCCTTCGTCTCTGGCGGTTAAGGACGCAGCGGAGAATCTGGCATGGCAGCCTAACGTAATTTACCGGAACAATCACATTCGTCATAACCGTGCGCGAGGAGCATTGTTCGGAAGTCAAGCCTCGACTGTTGTGGAAGATAATTTCTTTGATCATTTGTCAGGTCCGGCGCTCTTATTTAACGCAGATGCTTCCGACTGGTTCGAGAATGCTCCTGCTCGCAATGTGCTGGTTAGGCATAACAGATTTCTTGATACAAATATGGGTCCTTATGGCCAAGGCTCCATTTCGATCATCTTCCCGGTTGAAGGAACAAAAGGCGGACAATATTTCAACGCCCGCAACATACGTATCGAGGACAATTCGTTCGAACAGTTCCAACAGCCACTCTTATACGCCGCTTCGGTGGAAGGCCTGAGTTTCAAGCATAATCGCGTTCTGTTCAATCACGACTATTCTACAAATCTACCTGCGGATGCACCGGTCTTCTCGCTGAGCCACACGCGATGCGTAGACGTATCTCAAAACGTGCTGCAGAGTATCGACCATGCGAGTACTCTAGATTCCACGTTGCTGAGTATCAAAGAATCCGGTACCCCCTTTGATACGGCAAGTTGTATCGACAGTTTCCGACCTCTGAACGCTAAGTAGACGAGAGCATGTTTTAGTCTGCCTAACACCAGAGCTCAAAAGAACCGGGGTCCTAGTGCACAGTAGTCCCTAACGCAATGTCACCGTCATATTCAACGAGAGTCCGCGCTCCAGTTCATTGGAATAGCCATCAGATTTCTTCTCCATGGATCCTGATTGAGGAGGAGAGGACATGGTACAGACATTCTTTAAGCGTTCATGCACCATAGATCGTCTACAGCGCGGCCCTTTGGCAGGGCACATCGATCTGCTCGCCGCCCGATTGGCAACCGACGGATATTCTCGGGTCCACAGCCGGATTCAGATTCGGTTGGTTGGGCAGTTCAATCGTTGGCTTAATCAGAACTGTCTCACTGCAGAACCACCGCCATCGGGTACGCCCGGCCGTATAAGTGGTCCAGTTGCCGTGAGGATACAACCGCCCTCTTCAAACTGCCTCAACCCAAAAGCGACGCTGGATGAATTGTGCCTGCAAAGTCAGCTTTTCGGCAAAAGCTGGCATCAGACCGATTCTTGCGGGTGCTTTTTCCGCAAACGCCGTATTTCGTGAATGAGTGGAAGGTGCACAATAACTGAGGGTCGGTGCCCGTCAGGTTGTGGAGGTCAAGATATTGGCAGCAAAATGAGAGGCCATGCACGATCATCCAGTACACTTCACTTCATGTTCTTCCGCGCCCTATTCCGCACGGCCGTCGTTACTGCCCTGCTATCGCTTGCCGCCGCTTCCGGCCAGGAACCAAAGCTCATCAACGGCTACGAACCCAAGTGGTGGAAAGAGGCGGTCGTCTACCAGATCTACCCTCGCTCTTTCAAAGACTCGAACGGCGACGGCATCGGCGACTTGCCAGGCATCACCTCCAAGCTGGACTACCTGCAAAAGCTGGGCGTGAATGTGATCTGGCTTAGCCCGCATTTTGACTCACCTAATATCGATGGCGGATACGATATTCGTGACTATCGGAAGGTCATGAACGAGTTCGGCACCATGTCCGACTTCGACCAGCTTCTTGCGGGCATCAAGCAGCGCCACATGCGGCTGATCATTGATCTTGTCGTCAACCACACGTCAGACGAGAACAAGTGGTTCGTTGAATCGCGCAGCAGCAAAACCAACCCCTACCGCGACTTTTATATCTGGCGTCCCGGCCACACCGCCGCTGACGGCACCCGCACCCCGCCTAATAACTACCCCTCGTATCTTTCGGGTTCTGCGTGGACGCTGGATCCAGAGACGAACGAGTACTATCTTCACTACTTCACGGCCAAACAACCAGACCTGAACTGGGCGAACCCAAAGGTCCGCGAGGAGGTCTTCTCATTGATGCGCTTTTGGCTCGACAAGGGCGTCTCCGGTTTCCGCATGGACGTGATCCCGCTCATCTCGAAGCCTACCGGCATGCCGGACCTTACCCCTGAACAGCTAAAGGCGCCCCCCAACGCCTACGCGAACGGTCCCCACCTCGCCGAGTACCTTCATGAGATGAATCGCGAGGTCCTTTCGAAGTACGACGATATGTCTGTCGGAGAAGCCACCGGCACCACTCTCGCTCAGACTAACAACCTCGTTGATGACCGCCGCCACGAGCTCAACATGATCTTCAACTTCGACGCCATTAAGCTCGGTCGCTCCGACTTCGGCCTCAGCCAGCTCGGTGCTTGGTCCCTGCCGGAACTTAAAGCCATCTACGACGCTCATGCCACCGTCCTCACCAAGCACGACTGGGACACGGTCTTCCTCTCCAACCACGACAACCCACGCATCGTCTCCACTTTCGGCGACGACTCTCCCGCCATGCGCGTCCCCTCTGCCAAGCTCTTCGAGACCATGATCCTCACGCTTCGCGGCACACCCTTCCTCTTCGAGGGCGATGAGCTCGGCATGACCGACTTTCCCTTTAAGACGCTCGCCGACTACGACGACATCTCCGTTAAGAATGCCTATAAAGCGCTGGTCGACACCGGCAAGATCTCCGCCGAAGCCTTCCTCACCTCGCAGGCCAAGGTCTCTCGCGACAACGCCCGCACCCCCATGCAATGGGATAGTTCCCCTGAGGCCGGCTTCACCACCGGCAGCCATCCCTGGCTCGCCGTCAACCCCAACTACAAAGAGATCAATGCCGCTCAAGAAGAGTCCGACCCTCCCTCCGTTCTCAACTACGTGCGCGCTCTCATCGGCTTGCGCGTCCACACCCTCGCCTTCGTCTACGGCGACTTCGAAGATCTCGATCCCCAGCACCCCCACATCTTCGCCTACACCCGCACCCTCGGCAGCGAGAAGTACCTCATAGTTGAAAACTTCAACTCAAGTCCGGTCACCTACACGCTGCCGAACGGCCTCAAAGCGGCAAACCTCCTCCTCTCCGACATCCCTGGTTCCCATGAAGCCAACGTTTCTACTCTTAACCTGGCGCCATGGGAATCGCGCATCTATAAGCAGTAGCCAGGCCGTCACATTTCTCTGGCACGGGGATTGTGGTCCGCATGCTCCTCGGTTGGTGCCAGTAAGTCCCGCTGCAAATCTCCTGCAAAGTCGCGTTATCGGCAAGAGTAAGGTTGGGACTGCCGGGATTGTGCGCACGCCTCCGAATCAGACGCCGCAGCGGAAAAAGCAACTGGACGGGCTCGCACTCGCCACTTAGCGTCTATATTTATGAACGCTAAGTCGTCTGAAGTACATTAGCGTCGACGTTCTACTTGGCTTCCCGAGGCTTCCGTGCTCGGGCAGCTCTCGTTACGCTTCTCCCTTTCCATTCCTGCTGCACGAGAAGGATTGAAGGGCAAATTACTCATTGGGGTGAACCACTGATTCCCTGCCACACAAAGAAAGCATCCGGCCTCTTGCCGGACGGATTTCGAAGGAGTCATGGATGGGGGTTGGATGGAAGGGCTTTTGTTCTGGAAGCGGCCCTACGCTTAGGTGCAGATGTCTCTCGGTCCACCCGTTGCCTGCAAAGTTGGCGTCAATTAGTGCTGACTGTGTCGCCCATTAAGGGCCGATCCAAAATTTGTGGAGCGGCTAGGCTTTTGGGCGACACGACCAATACACGACCAGCGTACGGTCGAAACCATCCCAAATAGTCCCAAACCATCCTAAGCGAGGAGGCTACAACGCTAATCGTCTCAACTACATCCGCTGATTCCAGACCACTTAGTTCGCTGCCAGGCGGCCCTGAAAAGGCCGGCGGCGGCGGTTCGATCCCGTCTCTGGCCACCATTAGAATCAATAACTTAGAAGTATTCAATCATAAGCCTCCCGTTCGGGAGGCTTTCGCGTGCTGCGGCTTCGAAGGCTTTCGCACGCTATGGATTTGCCGCTATCTCCGTTGATGAAATTGCTGAATCGGCAGGTTTTTCAAGAGGCGCGTTCTACTCAAACTTCAAAAGCAAAGATCACCTGTTCCTGACGGTCGTCGGAACGGGAGATCAGGGCGTGGTCCCTCGAGGTTCGCGATATTGTATCTGCCTCTACTTCCGCGGAGGAGACACTCTTGAGTCTCCGCAAATTCTACGGGGCTCTCAAAGAGAGGGACAAGGATGCTGCCCTTCTCATTGCCGAAGCGCGCCTCTACGCGGCTCGGAACGGGCAGTTCAAAAGCAAGCTTAGCGCTCTGTTCTGCGAAGTACACGAGGAACTGAAGAGCGTCCTTGAGCGCTTTCAGACTCAGGCAGGTATCAAGAGTGGAATTCCCGCAGACCAACTTGTCTTAATTGCGATCGCTTTGAATCAAGGGTTGGCGATCACTTGATGGACCCCAGGCACTACCCCGATCATTTGGTCATAGCCAGTTCGGAGCTCGTCTTTGACAAGTTGATGGGCTTCACGAGAAAGTGACGCGCAGCTGCGCCGGAGCAGAGGCAAATCCGCCCCTTGAAAGAGACGGCGGTAGAAGTGGGCCTCGCACAGCTTGCCTTGAAGGGAGAGTGGCCTTCTGCACGGTCAGGACCGCGCAGGGGTTGGGCGACAATCCGTGTGGAGGTGACGTGAAGGCAGCTCTCGCCTTCCTTAAGACTGCGCCCGGTATCGACCCCAGACGTATTGCTGCATTCCGCGTTTCATCTGCCATCACGCTATCCTCATCTTTCAGAGCTATCGTGGCATGTTCGAGAAGTTGGACGCATCCGCCAAGTGTTCAGGTATCGCGCCTTTTGTGTTGACCAGGATCTCTTGCGCCCTTTTGGAGCACAGTAGCGTAAACTGGCAGTTCCGCTTTCGATGCGGTGCTGAAGGCAGCTCTTATTGTGCTGATGGCCATACACTCCGGTTTCACGCGTGGCAGCGTTTGAATGTATGTGGGTCGTCGAGAAAATCGAGATTAGCGGCGGGTTTCTGCCCGGCTTGAGTGTCAACATTCCTAGGGGCCTAACTTGCATCATTGGGCCGCGAGGCAGCGGAAAGTCAACACTCGCCGAAGCATTAAGGTTTGCGGTCTGCGGCATGTCAGCTGCGCCAAAGCAGTGTGTTGACCTGATCCAGGCGAACCTCGCGGGTGGGGCTCTCGTAACGATTACTGCCTTGGCTGAAGGTGCAAATCGCTACACGATTAAGAGGAGCCTCAAGCAGCAACCCGTGCTTCTGACCTCGGACGGAAAGTTGATCAACACTGTTGATATTGATCGAGGTACGTTTCTGCCGCTGGACGCCTACAGCAGCCCTGAGATTGAGGCGATAGCGGACGAGGTCCTCGGCCAGAAACGTAGAAATCTCCTGGACGAACTCCGTAGCGAGCAGATGCGTACTATCCACCTCTCGCTAGCTGAGAGCGCGCGTGCGCTGGAAGCAAATGCCGATCGTGTCAGGACGGCGCAACGAACGATCCAGGACCTAACCGAGCAGACTGAAGAACTCGGTGACGCCCGTGCCCGCTTAAGTGCTCTTTCGCCGTCAGATGGTGAACCAACTGCAGACTTCGTCCGACTTTCGCGCCAGCAGCAGCTCAATCAGCGCGAGATCACGAAATTGGACGCCGCCGATCGAGACCTTAGAACGCTAGACCGAGCCCTGGACCAACTGCGAAGAGACGCTCAGCTCGCGTTCAAGCCGCGCCTTGCGGAGGAGCAATCCTCGAATGTCGACATTCTCCGCCGATATGACCATCTGCTCGCAGCCCCTTTGGGAGCCGTTGAGGAACACCTATCTGCGATCACTGCTCTGATTCGCGAAGCCCAGGATACAGTGGCCGAGGCCCATCAGAGCATTGATCTCGCTCACACGAGTCATGCCAGCGAGTTGGCGAAGTTAGCAGCCATCAATCAAGCGGCGAGCGAGCAGGCTCGAGTGCGTGCCGGGCTTGAGCAGCAAGTTGCCAAACTTCAGGCCCTCGAGGAACAGCGGTCAGAACTGAACGACGAGTTGAAGAGATTGCTTGAGCAGCGGAAATCTCTTAAAGCAACTCACATTCTAATGCGAGACCAAATTTCAACCATGCGCGAGGAGGTCGCGATGGAGCTGCAGCGCGAAGCTGGCAAGCGCGTACGCATCCGAATCATGCGAAACGCCGACCATCTCGCATATCAGGAGATGCTTGTGGATGCACTGCGTGGAGCAAGGGTCCGGAATCACGACGAGATTATCACAACGCTCATGCAGCTCAGACCGGAGCAACTGGCACAGCTCATTCAGGACAACGACCCCGATTCCTTCGAGGAGCTTACTTCTTTCGGAAGCGAGCGCTCTCGCAAGATACTGGATGCATTCCGCGAGAGCGTCGATCCTCTCGCGCTCGAAGTCATTGCAATCGAAGATAGGATTGCCATCGAGTTAAATGTTTCCTCTGCAGGTAAGGCCAATTTTAAGGACGCATCTGATCTTTCCCGGGGTCAGAAGTGCACAGCGCTGCTACCTATACTCTTGGCAAGAAGAGATAGCCCGCTGATCATTGATCAGCCAGAGGACAATCTGGACAACCATTTTATTTATGAGACTGTGGTGAATGCGGTGCAGCGACTCAAGAAACGTCGACAAATGATCTTCATCACTCACAATGCGAACATCCCGGTATTGGCTGAAGCCGACCTTGTGCTGGTCATGAACTCGGATGGCCGGATTGGAGTCGTTGAGAAGTTCGGGACAGTCGATGAATGCCGTGAACAGATCATCGAACTGCTCGAAGGCGGAAGGAAGGCATTCGAACTGCGGTCGAAGCGCTATGAAAGCGCCTGACACTTTCTACGAGGAGCTCCGACACCTCGTCGTGGAGGACCCACGGGAGGCCCGCAGGGTATTTCTCCAGCTTCTCGATTCCGGCGGTCCTGCGCTAGACCACTTTCTTGGGCGCATCTCTTCTACTGCAGATGGCCGCCTGCGGCAGCTTGTCGCAAACGCATCAAGGAACCAAAGAGACAGGGAGCGTCTCGCCCCACACCTCATTGCATGGCAGGAAATTGAAACAGACGAGTTCACACACCGTGCCATCGCGCGCGCACTCGACGGTCTTGACATCAGGTCAGCAGCGCAGACGGCTTTAGCGCTGGAGGTTGCCCGGTTGACGACAGCCATCGGTCGGGAGATGGCGCAGCGTGAGAGGTTAAATCGTGAGTTGGAAATCGCACAGGAAGTGCAGGCGCACTTCTTCCCTCAGCGCCTTCCCACGGTGCCCGGTCTGGACTATTGCGGGCATTGCCGGCCTGCGCGAGAGATAGGCGGGGACTACTATGATTTTCTCGAACTGCCTGAGGGCAGGCTCGGAATCGCCATTGGAGATGTGTCCGGCAAGGGCATCGGCGCCGCGCTCTTGATGGCAAGTCTCGAAGCTTCACTGCGTGCCCAGGCTTCGGTGAGGCATGACCTGGCGGAGCTGATGAATCGAATCGACAAGCTTGTCTACGAGGCGTCCTCGGCGAACCGCTACGCTACTCTTTTCTACGCTGAGTACGATTCTCGAAGTCGCCGCCTTCCCTACGTCAATGCAGGGCACAACCCACCAGTGATCCTGCGCAGGTCTGGTCGGGAGTGTGAGGTCTTGCGCCTGGAGACCGGCGGCCCGGTGATCGGGCTCCTACGGCAGCGTTACGAGCAAGAGTCTTTTCTTCTTGAGCCTGGCGACCAGGTCGTACTCTTCACGGATGGAGTCTCTGAATCGATGAACGCCCGCGACGAAGAGTGGGGGGAAGACAGATTGATCGAGTTCGCAAAAGCGTGCCACGGGCTGCCTGCTTCTGAGGTGATGACCCAGATCCTCACCGCTGCTGAAGCGTTCGCCGCCGGTGCGGCTCAGCACGACGACATGACACTGGTGGTGCTCCGCATTCTTGACTGAATGCCAATCGAATCCCATTTCGAACTGGTATCCAACGCTCTCACGTTTCCTGGTGCGGCACTGAAGGTTCGTCAGTATTGCAACCAGTCGCCCTACTCCAGACAGCAAAGCCCACGACGAAATTTCGGAATATCTTTTACAAGCCACGCGCCACGATGGTGCGGAATTTGCCGACGCGTCTGCTGTGCACGCGGCCGCGCTTTCGAATGCGTTCGTACTCTGTCAGGCTAAGAAGCGATTGCGCTGTTCAGGACTGGGAACTGGGCAGACGGCCGCTCTGGACGAGAGCCGACGGCGGTTTTTGGCGATGAATCTATAGACTCCGTTGAGGATGAACGAAGGGCAGAACGAACCGAGGACAGCCAAGCGGCACCACCAGCCGCCGAGGTAGTCTGCCGCTTTCATCACGGCATCAGATTCGGCAAACGCTTGGCCGCCTTCGATCCACAGCATCGACTCGACCGATTCCAACCCATGTATGCGGCGCAGTTCCTTGCCCAGTTCGGAGTTGCGTGTCACAAACGACAAATCATGTCGTCGTTCATGACGCAATAAGAATTGAACCGAATGGCTACAGAAACCGCAGGAGCCATCGTAGACCAACATCGGTGATGGGTCGGCAGTGATTTCTGCGTTGCTCTCTGGTGTCATTGGGCTGCGTTCAATTTAAGCAGCGACTGAAAGACTTGGCAAATCACGCTAGTTGCCGCAGAGCATTTCGCTGAAGGTGGGTATTCCTTCTAAAACATCGTTGATTTCAAATCTCCCCCGCAAGGGATTCGCGGCATTCGTCGGGCAGATGCAACTTGCCGGCTGAGGGCACGTGCAGGATACAGGCGATTTTCTGGCTTATTCTCTATTTTTCGGTCACGGCTGAATTCAAAATGACAGTATTTCTACGCCCGCGCAAACTTGATCCGGCGGCAGAATGCTGGCCTGTTCTAGGCGGAGGGCAAGGTCTTTGTGTGCTTCCGGGTAGTCTTTGGCAAAGCGCTGGGCGAGTCCATTAAGTTCAGCCGCAGCCTCTTCCTGCCAACCAAGAGAACTAAATGCGACGCCTAACCTTAATCAGACACTAATGGA
>Ga0207057_1015_pt2 | contig 48774 bp, 31 predicted proteins | sample Alteio_BWMinCont_33_FD_153265 | JGI IMG/M metagenome (GOLD analysis project Ga0207057, IMG submission 153265) | Enriched cells from forest soil in Barre Woods Harvard Forest LTER site, Petersham, Massachusetts, United States -... | ecosystem: Environmental > Terrestrial > Soil > Temperate forest >... | reverse complement strand
CAAAAGAAAAATGGATACAGTTGACACTCACTTATAATGGATCAGGAAAAGCAGATGGAATAAAATTGTTTGTAGATGGTAGCGAAGCAAACATGATCACTGAGAAAGATAATTTGTTTAAAGATATTTTGTTTGATAGAAAAGATGAACCGGGATTACAAGTAGGCGCCGATTGGCGAGGCACAGGATTTAAAAATGGATTGGTTGATGATATGTATGTTTACGACCGTGAGCTTAATCCTTCAGAAGTGCCGATGCTTTTGAAATTATCATCATCAGAAAAATCGGTTGTGCCTGACCGTGACCTTCAGCAATATTATTTTTCTTCCATTTCAAATGCATATCAACAAAAAGAAAAAGAGCTGCAAGATGTAAGGCAAGAAAGAAATAAGTTGATGGAAAATATTCCTGAGTTGATGGTGATGGAAGAGATGAAGCAAAAGCGCCAAGCACATATTTTGATGCGCGGCGCTTATGATGCGCCAGGCGCAGAAGTTCATCCCGATGTGCCGAATGCGGTTTTGCCATATCCCGCAAACTTGCGCCGCGACAGGCTCGGGCTTGCGCAATGGTTGATGGATGCAAAAAATCCATTAACGGCGAGAGTAATTATGAATCGTTATTGGCAAACTTATTTTGGAACGGGCATTCAGAAAAGCGCAGATAATTTCGGCAATCAGGGATCCGTTCCTTCTAACCTTGAATTATTAGATTGGCTTGCGGTGACTTTTCGCGAATCAGGTTGGGATGTGAGAGCAATGCAAAAATTGATTGTGATGTCTGCTACTTACAAACAATCTTCTTATGCAAGCCCTGAACTATTAGCAAAAGATCCTGATAATATGCTGCTTGCTCGTGGTCCTGCGTTTAGATTAACTGCGGAAATGATTCGTGACGGCGCATTAAAAGCAAGCGGATTATTATCAGAGAAAATTGGCGGGCCAAGTGTGAAACCATATCAACCCGATGGCTTATGGTCTGTAAACAGCGAAGTGTATAAACAAGATAGCGGCTCTGATATGTATAGAAGAAGCATGTACACTTTTTGGAGACGAACAAATCCGCCTCCATCCATGAGCACATTCGATGCGCCGCTTCGCGCAAGTTGCATTGTGCAAAGACAAAAAACAAGTACGCCATTACAATCGCTCGTGTTATTAAATGATCCGCAATTTATTGAAGCAGCAAAAGTGTTATCAGTTAATTCGCTCAAAAAAAATAACAATGTAAATGATAGAATAATTTATTGCTATCGCTCATTAACAGCACGAAAACCATCAGCGAAAGAAATAAATATATTGAAGAAGTTGTATGACAGCCAGTATGAAAAATTTAAAACCGATCCAAACAAAATGAAAGGATGGCTTAATGCAGGACAATATAAAATAGAAAATGAAAATGATTTGCCGGCAATTGCAGCATGCGCAGTGGTGGCAAGTGCTATCATGAATTCGGATGCGTTTATTACGAAGAGATAGAAGGAGGGTGGAGGGTGGAAGGTGTAAGTTGAAGGGCATAAGGAATACAAAGGTGCCATGCCTTACGCCCCAAACCTTACACCTCACTTAGGGTTTAAAGAACAGGAATGACTATTAATTTATCAATATGGACAAAGAAATTGAAAGGCTCATTGCACAAAATTTAAGCAGGCGTTCATTCCTGCAAAAGGCAACGCTGGGCGTTGGAGCAGTTGCGCTTAGTTCACTCATTTTAGGACAAACAAGATCTTCTCTTGCAAATGGGAAAGCGATTATCAGCCCAAGCGGAATATTAGGCGCGCCGGATATTCCTGCGCGCACTAAAAGGGTGGTATATCTTTTTCAGAGCGGCGGCCCATCGCAGTTTGAAACTTTTGAATACAAGCCTTTGCTTGAAAAAATGCATGGGCAAGATCTTCCTGATTCAGTAAGAAAAGGCCAGCGGCTCACGGGCATGAGCGCACAACAATCTGCTTTGCCATTAGTGGGTTCATCTTTTAAATTTGAACAGCGTGGAAAAAGCGGCGCATGGGTAAGCGAGTTGATGCCTTACACAGGAGGTGTGGTGGATGATCTTTGTTTTATAAAATCAATGTACACCGAGCAGATCAATCATGATCCGGCGCTCACATTTATGCAAACTGGAAATCAGTTGCCCGGCCGGCCGAGCATGGGCTCATGGATAAATTATGGATTGGGTTCTGACAATGAAAATCTTCCTGCATTCATTGTGCTTGTTTCTAACAATGCGCCGCAGGACCAACCGCTATATGCAAGATTGTGGGGCAATGGATTTCTTCCTTCAAAATATCAGGGCGTGCAATTTCGCTCTGGTGCGGACCCTGTTTTATATCTGAATAATCCAAGCGGTTATCAGGCTGTTGATCGTCGTGAAATGTTGGATGCATTAAAAGAATTGAATCAATCGCAATTGGAAATTTTCGGTGATCCTGAAATTAATAATCGCGTTGCGCAATATGAAATGGCATTTCGAATGCAGGCTTCCGTTCCTGAAATAACAGATATGAGCGGCGAGCCTGATTGGGTTTTTGATATGTATGGCCCTGATTCCCGCATTCCCGGAACTTACGCCGCCAACTGTTTGCTCGCGAGAAGATTGCTGGAGAAAGATGTGAAATTTGTTCAGCTCTATCATCAGGGATGGGATCAGCATGGAACTTTGCCAGCCTCGCTTCCAAAACAATGCAAAGCGACAGATCAAGCTTCTGCCGCGCTTGTAAAAGATTTGAAGCAACGCGGTTTGCTTGATGACACACTCGTGGTTTGGGGCGGAGAATTTGGCCGCACAAATTATTCGCAGGGGAAATTGACGAAGACTGACTATGGCCGAGATCATCATCCGAGATGCTTTACGATATGGATGGCTGGTGGTGGCATTCAACCCGGACTTACATTCGGCGAAACAGATGAGTTCGGATATAATATTATAAAGAACCCTGTGCATGTGCACGATTTCCAGGCGACACTTTTATATTTGATGGGCATCGATCATGAGAAACTTACATTCGATGCAGAGGGTAGAAGATACAGGCTTACTGATGTTGCGGGAAAAGTAGTGAAAGGGATTATTGCGTAGATGGTTGTTTTATATTTCTAAAAATATCGTCATGGTAATTTCTTCAAGGTTATAAATTATTTTTTCTGAAAAGAAAAAAAGCAACATCAAATTTCCTTCATGGGATTAAGTATACATTATAGCGGTAGTTTTAATCCATCGGCTTCTTTGCGTGAGATGATTGAAGAAGTAAAAGACGTTTGCGAAATCTATCAATGGAAATATTTTGTTTTTGATGAAGAATTTCCTGTGGGCTGCTTCAGTAAAGAGGCATATAATCAAGACATTTATGGAATAAGTTTTACGCCGCCCAAGTGCGAAACAGTTTCCTTATCTTTTCTCTCAAACGGGAAAATGAGCTGCTTGCCAAACTTGCAATTTTTTGGAAACTCTACTGACGAAGAAGAAGCTCAATATCTTTATATGCTATCAGTAAAAACACAATACGCAGGCATAGAGATTCATAAACTTCTTGTCCATCTGCTGAAATATCTGAACAAAAAATATTTTCTGGATTTTATTGTGAATGATGAAGGGGAGTATTGGGAAACCGGAGATGAAAAATTGCTTCAGGATACATTCAATCGCTTTTCATTTTTTATAGAAAACTTTGCAACTTCAATAGAAAATTATCCGATTCAATCACGAGAAAATTTTGAAGATTATTTTAAAAGATTGATGGAATATATTCATAAAAATAAATTTCCTGACAGCAAATAAATTCGGTTCGAATTTCTGTGCCATTTAATTCTTGTAAAATTTTTAATTAAATAATTTAGCTTTGATTGTACCAGCATTATTAAAATATTTCTCTAACGTTTCTCATAAATTTCTTCCATCATGAAAAAAGATAATCAATCAAGAAGACAGTTTCTCAAAAAAACTTCTATGCTCACTGCAGGCACAGTTGCAGGTTTTCATATTATCGGCAAAGCAAATCCAAATGATGATGGCATTATTGGCCATGGTGAATTTAGATATAAAGTGAATAAAGAATGGGGCAATCTCGATCCTGCAAAAACACCTGTTTTCGATTGCCACGAAATGGTGCAGGATTCAAAAGGAAGATTGGTGATGATCACGGATGAAGTGAAAAACAATATTATTATTTACGATAAATCCGGTAAGCTGATTGATAGCTGGGGCACACGTTATCCCGGCGGGCATGGGCTTACGCTCGCGCCTGAAGGCGGGGAAGATTTTCTTTTCATCACTGATTGCGGTTATTATTATGGAAAAGATAATAACTGGCACGCACAAGCGGGTTCTGTTTTTAAAACAAACATGAATGGTGATTTGATTTTTGCATTAGGGCATCCGTCTACCATTGGCATTTATAAAAAAGATGAAAAGTTTCAGCCAACAGAAGTTGCTGTTGCTCCGAATGGGGATTTTTATGTTGCTGATGGATATGGTTCCGATTATATTATTCAATACAATCACAACGGAGAATATATCAGGCATTTTGGTGGGCATCATAATCCGAATCCCGATCACAACCTGAGCAATGCACATGGAGTGACTGTTGATTTGAGAAATCCTGCTTCACCAAAATTAATTTGCTCGTCAAGAAATGAAAATGCTTTCAAGATTTTTACGATGGATGGCAAATATCTGGAGACCGTGAAACTTCCTGGTTTGTATGTGTGCCGCGCTGTTATTCATGGAGAGAATTTATGTGCCGGTGTGTGCTGGTCAAATTTCCGTGACACGGGAAAGATGAATGATGGCAGATCTGGATTTGTAACGATACTCGACAAAGACAATAAATGTATTTCTAATCCCGGTGGCACAAAGCCCGAATATAAAGACGGCAAACTGCAGCCCATGTTCATGGAAGGAAATATTTTTTATCATGGACATGATGTGTGCATTGATGAAGACAAAAATATTTATGTATGCCAGTGGAATGCAGATAAAACATATCCGGTTAAATTAGAGCGGGTATAAAAAATATTTTTGCTGATGCATACAGATTGGTCGCTTTTTTTTGGAAGGTTTCATCCGCTTCTTGTGCATATTCCTATTGGCATTATTTTGTTCGCCGCTCTGCTCAATGTTATCGAAGCCTATAAAAAAAGTGCACTGCTTTCGGCTGCTATTAATATTGCATTGATTGCATGTTTCATTAGTGCTTCTTTTGCTGCTATTTCGGGATTATTGATTTCATCTGGCGGAGGTTATAATAACAATACATTGTTCTGGCATAAATGGATAGGCATTTGCGTTGCTGTTCTCATCTTTATTGTTTGGATGATAAGAAGAAATGAAAACACAGATGTGCGGTTTTTAAAAATAACATTGAGCAGTTGGTTATTATATTCCTCCATTATATTAATCTCTATCGGCGGGCATCTCGGTGGAAACATGACTCACGGTGATGGATACCTGACGAAGTATATGCCGGGTTTTCTTAAATCTATTTTCGTTTCGAAAGAAAAACCGCAACAAAAAAAAATAATTCCCCCATTAGATTCTGTAGTTGTTTTTACAGATATTATTCAACCGATATTGAATGCAAAATGTGTGAGCTGCCATAACCGTGATAAACTAAAAGGCGAGCTTGATTTAACAACGAGCCAAACGATTATGAAAGGCGGCAAAAGCGGCAATACGATTGTTGCAGGCGATTTGGAGAAGAGCGAACTTTTTCATCGCATCACTTTGCCGCAAGAAAGTACTAAATATATGCCTGCGGATAATCGACCTGCATTAACACCAATCGAAATTGGATTTATAAAAAGATGGATAGAATCAGGTGCTGATTATACCAAGAACATTACTGCACAAGAAACCGATAATAAAACAAAATATTTAATAGCTGCTTATCTTGGCATTGATGCAGAAAATAATCTTGAAATAAAATTACCTGAAGTTTCTCCCGCTGATTCAGTTGTGATCCGGCAATTAAAAGAAATGAAACTTGTTGTTCGCTCCATCACTTCAAAAAGTAATCTGTTGGAAGTGTCATTTGTGATGATTCAGAAGTCTTCGCCTTCGCAAATATCTTCGATGATTGAAAAACTCTCCGCCATCAAACAGCAATTGTATCGGTTGGATGTAAGCAATTGCGGTCTTACTCAGGAAGAGATAAAAATCATTTCTACGTTTAGCAGTCTTACAAAACTGCAAATACAAAAAAATAATCTCACTGATGAATCAATAGAACCTTTAAGCGCTTTGCAGCAATTAACAATTTTAAATGCAGGGCAAAGTAATCTGACAGATAAAAGCATTAATACTTTCAAAAAAATATCTTCTCTTAAAAAACTAAACCTCTGGCAAACGCAAGTGACCGAACAAGGTTCTAAAGATTTGCAATCACAATTAAAAGGGATCGATATAGATAGATAAGAGATTTTTTTGATAGAAGTATATTTTTTAGACTGCTGACATACTGTTGTCATTCTCCCATTTCATCTTTGCTGAGTTAATAAAATAATTTTAAATAACTCAAACATGAAACAGGCAATTATGACAACACAAGAAGTAGCCAACAGATACTGCGAATTGGCAAAGCAAAACAAGTGGACAGAAATCTTAGATGAGCTTTGTGCGGGTGATTTAGTGAATAAGGAACCCGAACATGTTATTACCAGAGGCATCCAAACAACTACCAAAGGGTTGGAAGAAATAAAGGCTAAAGGAGTAGCAAATAGAGAAAAGATTGAAGCTATTCATAGCCAGCACTGCAGTGCGCCGCTGGTAGCTGGCAATTTTTTTACAGTGGAATTGAGCAGAGATATTACTTTCAAAGGCAGACCACGCATGAATTTGGAAGAATTAGCCATTTTTGAATTAAGAGATGGAAAAATTATTTCTGAGCAATTTTTTTATTGATTTCTTGGCCGCTGTTCTTCGCATAACCATGAACATTAGCCGCATCAACAATTCATCGTAATTAATCCCTGTTGATAATCTGTACACAAAACAACAACAGGCGGTTTAACTTTTTTTTGGCAGCATTAGCAGCAATCAATTTTTAGATTTGGATTGAATCCTTAAAACAATCCATCTCGTGAGATTGCTAACGGTTATTTTTTTCTTTGTTTTATTTTTCGCTTCACATTATGTAACCGCTCAGGATCAGCTACTGATTTTTCAAAAAAATAGAAAGATGGTCAGCTCTTATTCCACAGGCATGTATATCTGTTTTATAGATCATAACAACCAGTGGCAATACGGCATTTTAAAAAGAATAAGGGATGATTCATTCTATATAAGGCCATATTTGCTGCAGCGTAGCATCTGGGGTTTTGACACGCTTAGTTATTATACGGAATCGTACACAATCGCCGATGTTTTTGCAATGCCAAAATCAGGAATTGAAATTGATGATGTAAGGGGCGAAAGAAATCATCAAATCGCTACAGATGCTGGCCACGTGCATTTTTATTGGATCAAAGGAGGGTGGCTGTTCAGGGTGCTTGGGGCTGGCTACGCAGGATTAAATATTTTCAACTCGCTTGTATTAAAGAACCAGCCCATTGACTGGTTAGGGCTTGCTTGTGCAGCAGGCTTGTTCGCCTTCGGCGAATTTTTGAAACTCAATTATAAACCATATTTGAAATTGGGACATAAATATTCTTTAAAAGTTTATTAGTGCCAATTTAGTTCTTGTGTAAATTCATAAAGCGTTTAATAAAATTGTTACAATATAAGTAAATGGCATAACCCAAACTTTATAGCAGCACGAAGCCAAAGTCAATATAATCTCCCGCTTTTTTGTAGTTTGCAACATAAGAAATACACGATTAGAAACCACTCATAAAATAAATGATCATGGACAAAATAACTGAGCTGGCGAAAATGATAGACCATTCTCTTTTGCATCCCACCATGACAGATGAAGATATTAAGCAAGGCTGCATGCTGGCAAAAAAATATAATGTTGCCACTGTTTGTGTAAAGCCTTATGCAATTCAACAAGCAGTTGAATTGTTGAAAGAGTCTGATGTTATGGTTTGTGCTGTAATTGGCTTCCCGCATGGAAATAGCAGTATCGATGTGAAAGTTTTTGAAACTGATCAGGCCTGCAGAAATGGTGCACTTGAAATTGATATGGTGGTGAACATCGGTAAAGTGTTGGGAGAAGATTGGGAATATGTTGAAAAAGAACTAGCATCTGTTGTTGCTGTGACAAAAAAACACAATGTTGCGCTAAAAGTAATTTTTGAAAATGATTATCTGCCATCTGATCATTTCAAAATAAAGCTGTGCGAAATCTGCAGCAGGTATTATGTTGAATTTGTAAAAACATCAACGGGTTATGGTTTTGTGAAAGGAGCGGATGGAAAATATTCATACGAAGGCGCAACCGATCACGATCTGATATTGATGCGAAAATATGCTGCTCCTGAAGTTCAAATAAAAGCAGCCGGCGGCATTCGAACACTGGATGATTTGCTTAGAGTGAAAGCACTTGGGGTCACGCGTATTGGAGCAACGGCTACTGCAACTATTATTGAAGATGCAAAGAAAAGATTTGCGGAAACAGTTGCTTAATCTTTTCACGCGGCAATGTTTCAGCAATATTGATTCAATTACTCACTTCCAATAGCAACCGCCAGAACTAACGCCTACGTGTAACCGGGAATCAGTAAGGTGCTCGATAGGATCTCAACTGTACAAGTTCCGGCATTGGTCACATAAAAAATCATGCATACAAATTAATATGTGATTTATTAAATAACGCTATGATTATCTTGACTCAAAACCCCGTAGGGGTTAGATGTCGGTAGATAATGAATTAATTTTTTGTAAAGCCCCGTAGGGGCGTAATAAGGTCTCGTAATAATGTGGCGCTCCTACGGAGCTTTTGTTTTCATATTTATAATTGCTACCAATACATTGTTCCTACGGAACTTTGTAACACAAACTTTAATTTCGATTTTATTTAGTTGTTTGTGTTGCCAGCAACTTAAGCTAAAAGATTAATCCGCTCGCCGTTAGTGAAGCGCTCAATAGAATTCCCACTGTACAAGAGTGCGACGCAACGATGTTAAATAGTAGTACAAAAGCTAAGGACATAAAAATTTTGTTCCTCGCAACAACAGGTTTTATTAATAACACGAGATCAGTAAAAGAAACTGCGCGAAACAAAAGACTTTTTTTAAATTTGATTATGGTTAAGGTTAGCGAGGTAAGAATTGGGAATTTCTTACTGTTCGACTTTCCTCACAGAGGGAAAGTGCAATACAGATCCGAGCGCATCAATAATAATTTTGATGGGTTCAGGGCGATTGCTACCATCAATGATGTGCCCGTTGAAAAAGTGTATGGCATCCCGCTCGCAGATAGCTGGCTCACAAAATTCGGGTTCGAAAAAATTGAAAAACAATTTCAGCACAATTGGATAATCAAGCTTAACAAAACCGGAGAACATTATTCTGTTCAGTTTTCTGAAGATAAATTTTGGCTGAGCAGCAGCGAATATGATGCCTGGTGCTATGTGATCAGAGATGTTGAATTTGTGCATGAGCTGCAAAATCTTTATTATGCGCTTACAGGCGAAGACCTTGTGGTAAAAGAATTAAAAGAAAAGTAGTGTATGAGTTTAAAAAATATTTCATGCAGAGGGCGCAGTGAATTTTTCATATTCCATGAACCCTGCGTGCTCTGTGCCTCTGCGAGACATTTTAGTTTCATTCAAGAACTTAATAATCTTTTTTTAAAAACATCCTCATAAAATTTTTCAGCGTGCAACAATAATTTAACAATGTTCAGTTGTTGAATGTATTTGCTTTTGCTAATTTTAATATGCTTTACACTCCATAAAGTTCATAAAACTCCGAAGCTGCGAATACGATGAAACCTTTGATTATTTTATTTATTTTTCTTCCGTTCACTCATTCATTTTCAGGGCCTGGCATTTGGATGCTAACAAAGGACCAAGATGGCATAAAAATGTATAGCCGTCATTCAGAACATTCCAAATTCGATGACATTAAAGTGGAAACCGATTTCACAGGCACGACATCACAATTCATTTCTATTCTTGAAGACATCCCAAAATATACTGAATGGGCTTATGCAACTAAATCGGCCGTGCTGATAAAAAAGATAAACGCTAATGAGTTTATTTATTATTCAGAAATCGACGTGCCCTGGCCGGCAACAGACCGCGATTTGTATGCTCATTGCAAAATCATTTCAGACCATGGCTCACGTTCTTTTAAATTTATAGCAGAGAGCATAAAAGATTATGCGCCGGAGAAAAAAAATATCGTTCGCATTCCTTTATCGAAAGGCACGTGGAATATCTCAACAATTTCCGATAAGCTGATTCATGCGGAATATCAACTGGAGCTTGATCCCGGTGGCAATGTGCCTGCGTGGCTGATAAATCTTTTTTCTACAAAAGGCCCAATGGAAACATTTGCAAATCTTAAAAAGAAAATGAAGTTGATGAATAAATAAGTAGTTCCTGGTTTTAAGCTCTTATTAATTAATAGCATCTTTTTTTTTCGTTTTTTTTATTTGGTTCCGGGCGACATTACTACCATAGAGCATCGTTGCGTCGCACTCTTGTACTTTTGGTAATTCTATTCGGCAATTATCGATCAGTCATTATTATTTCGTAGTGACATTATTTTTGCAGAGAGAGAAAATGAAAAATGATTAAACATTCGAATTATCTTGATCACGAAATCTGGCTTCAATCATTTTAATTTTTTGCAAACTATCTTGATGGAACTATCGATCATCTCAGAATTCATCACATTCATTTTAGTATCTAAAAAATAAAACACAAGCCCTTTGGAAGATGTGTTATTTTTTCTGATCTGAATTGAGCATCCCGCTAAAACCCCAAATTTTTTTGTTGTATCTCCTTTTGATATTGAATTTGTCAATGAGTCAATTTTTGGCAACATGTAATCGACCTCATCCTGATAAATTAAAATGCTATCTTTTTTTTGTTCTCTGATTGCATTTGCTAATTGCAACTGCACTCTCGATAACTCTCTTTTGTATATCGTGTCGTCTATTATTCTCCCAAGCTTTTCTACCAAAGTATCAAGTCTCACTATCCTGAAAGAATCTAAAGTCAAAGCGGAATCAATATTTTTTATATGATCCGATAAATTAGCCTTCAATTGATCTGATAAATTGGTTGAATGCTTGCAGGATAAAAAAATAAGCATCACAAAAAAACCTGGTGATAATAGTTTTTTCATAATGCTTACTTTTATTTTCTTCTTTCTATTTTATTTGAACAATCTTTCATTCGGTGGTCTTATTCCCAACAAGCGAATGTAAATTGTTGTTTGTCCGCGATGATGTGTTTGGTGCTCAAATGTCTTTATCATAAATGCATATCTTGTATCTTCCAATCCAAACAATTTCTTTTTTTCGCCCCATTTATTCACGTCGGAAGTTTTTACAGCATTGATGCAATAATCGTAGCTGGCATTTACATAATACATTACTGAATCACTTTTTTGCGCGCCAAGGCTGTGTTCCAGATCAGACTTTGCGTAAGCAGGTGGCTGTTGATCCGAAGCCGCTGACATGAGGAGTAAATTTCCTTGTGCAAGGTGCAGCATTTGTTGTGCGAAACTGCGAATACTATCAACTGCTTTAAATGAATACTTGTCAGCAGGCATGGCGTTAAGGTAGTCAGCAGTATAAGATTTTGCTCTTTCCCAATCTTTCACCATTTGTGCTTTGATATCTTCTGAGCTTAATGCCTGTGCAAAGCTTGCGGTAGACAATACAAAAGAGAAAACTGTTGTGAGCGCAATTAATTTTTTCATATAGTTTGTTTTTAGTTAGATAAGAAAGGTAAGAAATATTTATTTCAAAGATGTGAAGTAATTATTAAGCCGCTGAAAAGATCTGATCAAAACACTTCACCGAGATTAGCAAAAATGCCGTGAGAGCCATGTAATCCAAATCCATAATCCAGCGCAAGATTTGTTTTTGAAAATTTATTCAGCTTGATCCTGATTCCTGCGCCCCAGCCGGGCAAGATAGATTCAAAACGTTGCGTTGTTTCTTCAGTGAAAGATTGTGCATTTGCAAAAACAACTCCGCCAATAAAACCATTTGGTGTGATGCCAAATCTGTATTCCGTTTCAAAATATAAAAGATTTCTTCCGCGGAAACGCCCTTGTATATAGCCTCTCCCGAAATTATTGTACGTGTCGCTTGCTGTTGCAGGCAAATTAAGATACGGAGGCTTGCCTCGCAACGTGATCCAGTCGTATGTCCAAAATGCAATGATGTTCTTTGAGGAAGATGGGAAGTTTTGATATTTGCGCAAATCTAAAAGCAATGATTGCCAACTCGTATCGCTGCCTAAAAAAGTGAAGTTGTTTCTGTAAATAATATTGGCATAATATCCTTGTTGCGGACTTATCGAATTTCTTCTTTCATCATAAAGCAGATTGAGTGTAACTCCGGAAGAAATGGCTTTTGGGTTCAACCCATATTTTTGAAAATCAGTTACAACTCCAGCGGGGGGATTTACTTCGGATACATTGAAGAAATAATCAAAATCATAACCAAAGCCAATATAGAAATCGGTAAAAATTGTTTTGAATAGTGTTTGATAAAAACGGAGATAATCATAATCGATCTGATATCCGTCAGCATCTGTCGTTAAGCCACCAAGTCCGTAAGTTTCCTGCGGGAATTTTTCAAAATGCCAATCCGTTTGAATATTGTATTTGTTTTCTTTCGTCCAGATATTTGCCTGAATAGGTAAAATGAACTGTTTATTTTGTGTGTATTTCGCCACTGCATATATGCTGGAAATATTTGCCAGATCGTGATTGCTGGTATAAAAAGCAAGATTGCTATTCAACGCACCTGCAAAACTGGTTTGCAAAGTATATTCGACAGATGGCAGGAGCGAAGCATAGACTTTCCCTGTTTTTATTTTGCTCGTATCTTTTCTTATCTCTTTTTTCTTGCTCAGCAAATGATGGATGATATCGAAAACATCCACCTGCTCGTGGCCTGTGAAAAGATGGAGTCGGTCATGATGTGCAATAATAGAATCCCATTTCCGTAATGTTGAATCAGATTTGATTTGCTGTTCAAATGACGACAGAGCAGAAAATGTTGCGAGCAATAAAAAAATAAACCTTAAAGAAAAGTGCACAAATAATTTTTAGAATAATACTGTTTCTCGCTGATCATTTTTATTTATTCAATAGACAGAAGAGGAGTAAATATTTTAGAAAACTTCACCCAGATTTACAGAAACGCCTTGCGATCCATTAAGTCCCCATCCATAATCAACACAAAGATTTGCTCCTGAAAATTTGTTCAACCGGATCCGGATCCCTGTGCCAACACCCGGCGCAATGATCTGAAATTGTTTAGATAATTCTTTAGAAAAAGATTGTGCATTGGCAAAAACAACACCACCTAAAAATCCATTGCTCGTTAACACGAAACGATATTCAGTCTCTAAATAAATCATATCCTGGCCACGATAACGTCCCTGAATATAGCCTCTGCCGATATTAAAAAAATCATCCCAACCAGTGCTTGGCAATAATAAATAGGGAGGGCTGCCTTCGAGCGTGAGCCAATTATAATTCCATACTGCAAACACATTTTTTGAATTAGCCGGGAAATTAAAATAGCGCCTGACTTCCACTACCAACGATTGCCAGTAATTATTACTGCCCAAAAAAGTGAAGTTAGGGCGATCAACTACATTAACATACCAGCCTGCATCCGGATTGATCTGGTTTTTGCGTGTATCTAACAATAAACGAAAAGCTATTCCGGATGCTGTAACGGTATTAGTTAGTCCGTATTTTTGAAAATCAGTTGTCACACCAGCAGGGGGATTCACCTCTCTAACATTCCAGAAATAATCAAAATAATATCCAAGCCCTGCATAAAAATCTTTCGAGACTTTTCGCAATATAGTTTGATGAAATTTTGCGTAATTGAAATCAATGGTGTAGCCATCATTAATATTGGAATGGCCACCAAGCCCAAAAGTTGTAGAAGGATATTTCATGTATCGCCAGTCGATAATAATATTATACTTATCATTCTTCGTCCAGATATCAGCTTGCAAAGGAAAAATAATTTGGTTATACTGTGAATAAGTTATGCTTGTTAACAAACTGGATATTTTTTCATTTTGATGTTGATGAGCAGTTGTATAAAAACCTAAGTTGGCGCTCACCACTGCTGCAAATCCGGTTTGCAGCGAATATCCGACAACCGGAAGAGCGGAGAGATGTGTTGATTTAATATCTTGCCTCGCCACAGTATCTTTTTTGACAACCTTGTAATATAAATCAATCAGATCCAGTTGAGAGTTCCATTGCGAGTCATTGCCATTTTTTGGAGTGATCAAAGATGCCGAAGCATTTTTCTCATGCAATGCGGAAAGTGAATCCTGACCATCGGCTATTGATGTTACAAGAAAAGAGAATACCACCAAAAATAGTTTACAGGAGAACTTCAAATGTAAAGTCGGTTTGCTGATCTGCTTAGAGTTTTATTGCTTTAAGGATAATTAAACGCTCACCCATGAAGGGATATTGCGATTTTTGGTGTTTTACAAAATTAGCGGGGTGAAACTTGAGCTTTTTGAATGCGCCCGATTTATTAATATGAAGCAATGCCTGACATTAATAATCGTTGCAACATAATTCATTAACGTGAATATTGTAAAAAAAGTTGCCGACAGATAATAATTGCCTGTTATTAAAAACGCCTGCGCAATGCAATTTTAATTTCGTTAATTTTATTTTCTCATCCTTCACCAAAACAATTCAACAAATGAAAAAATCAATAAGCATTCAATGCTTCATTATTTTATTTGCATTAACGCTTTCATCTTTCTCATTGTGGTCGCAATCACAAAAATCAGAGAGAGCATTTTATCAGCTTACTGTTTATCATTTCATTAATAATGAGCAGGAAAAAATATTAGACAATTATCTGCGGAATGCGCTGCTGCCGGCTTTGCACAAAATGAGCATAACAAATGTTGGCGTTTTTAAAGCGCTTTCTAATGATACCTCTGCTTCTAAATTATTATATGTATTTATCCCGATCAACTCATGGGATGCTATTGCAAAACTTTCTGCAAAATTGGAAGTGGACAAAGCATATCAAACTGCAGGTGCTGAATATATCAATGCGGTTTACACTGCGCCGCCTTACGCACGCATGGAAACTATTTTGCTTCACGCATTTCCCTTAGCGCCGCAAATGCAGTTGCCTGCATTGAAGTCAGAAAAAAAAGACAGAGTGTATGAATTGCGCAGCTATGAAAGTGCAACGGAAAAATTGTTCAGGAACAAAGTGCAAATGTTTAATGATGGAGATGAGATCGGCTTGTTCAAAAAATTAAATTTTAATGCGGTGTTTTATAGTGAAGTGGTTGTGGGAAGCAAAATGCCAAACCTGATGTACATGACAACTTTTGAAAACATGGCCGATCGCGAAGCGCATTGGAAAGAATTTAGTAATGATCCATACTGGAAAAAACTTTCCGCCATGCCGGAGTATCAGAATAATGTGTCACATATTGATATCACTTTTTTGCGGCCTGTTGATTATTCGGATTTTTAAATGTGTGCGAATTATAATTGAACTATTAATAAAAAACCGGGCGCAGCGAAAACCTGCGCCTGATTTGAATTATAGAGAAATCAAACTTTCCTTACATAGCTCCTAATTGCTTTAGATATTTTTCAGAATTAATTTTAGTAGCTGCTGGCGGATTCAGGCTGAGCGATTTTTTAAAACTTGCGATCGCATTTTTCTTATCGCCTTTTAATGCGTAGCCTTCTCCTAAACTATCCCACACATTTGCACTTTTTGGATGTTGTTGTGTGTTGAGAATAAATAGTTCGATGGCTTTATCTTTTTTGTCTTCATTGAGGAGTTGATATGCGTATTGATTGATTTCATTTTCTGTTCCCACGGCAATAGCATCATTCATAATTTTATCAGCATCTGCAGCTTTTCCTTGCGCTTTAAGAAGCCCGGATTTAATGCTGAGCGTAGTAAAATTATTATTTATGGCAATCGCTTTATCAATCCACGCAAGTGCCTGATCATAATTGATTTTGTTTTGCAATGCATAATTAGCCGCGCTCGAATATCCCATCCATGTAAAACCTGTTGTGCTTTTTAATTCTTCAGCAGCATTCGCCATCACTATATCATCCACAGCAAATTCAATCTTCACAGGAAATTGTTTCTTCTCCCAGTTAAGCACCAACTCCGCTGAGTTTTTAGTGAGATTAATAAAATCATACGTGAGCATTTCAGTTTGCGATATATCGCGCAACTGGATTTTTGCGCGCATCAGATCTTGCTTTGGGTCATAAAAAAAACTTCCCCATGATCTGTAATCTTTCGATAAGATCACTTCGCCGGTATTATCTTTATTAATGACAAAAGTTAAACCATACGATCCTGCAGGAACTGATTGCCCTTCAACAGTTGCAGCGTGCGAAAATTTTATCACCGTATTTTCATTTGCGCCAGCCCGCCACGGTGCTGAGTTTCCGGCTCCGAATCCCTGCACGTTCCATCCGTAAGGAACAAGCGCTCCCCAAATTTCACGGCCTTTTACGGATGGGCGTGAATAGTTGACTGTAACAGTGGATATCCCGATGGTTTGTGAAACTGTGGCAGCCGGGCTTGGCGTTCGCGGGGCTGTGATGCCTTGTGCATTTGTTGTTATTGCAGCAGCGGTGATTATTAATATGGAAGCAAATTTTTTTGCAGATGGCTTAAGCATATCGTAATAGTTTTGATGAATAAAGTGGTTATCATTTCTAAATTACGACTTGCTGTTTACGCAAATATTAAATTATACTCAAATGGCAATTGCAGATGTTGAACGCTAAAAATATGCGGCTGAAAATAAAATACAGCTTATTAAATATGTAAACAGGTTATGAATGCAATCGCAGTAAAATCATTTTATTTCTTCAAAAGCTTTTCCAGTTTTTGTTTTGTTTCGGGTGCATCTTTAATAGTTAATGCTTTTTTATAATTCTCAATTGCTTTTGCTTTATCGCCTTTTGCATCATAAAAATCGCCCATCGAATCATACACATTATAACTGCCCGGATAATTGGCCACGTTCATTTTGAAAAACCCCTCTGCCTTATCATATTGCTTGAGATTTAAAAATTGATAACCCATTCCATTTACAAAATCTTCCGGAGCGTTCACTGTGTAGCCGAATTTTTGAGATACATATTTATAGTGATTATCGATCATAGTATCCAAACGTTTTTTCGGATCAAAGAAATCTTTGAAATTTAATTTCAGATTATAAAAATCAAAAATAAAATGAAGCGCATCGTATTCTGTTATCAATGGAACTGAGCCATGGTTATCATCATTATAATATTTGTATTTAAATTTTAAACCGTTTTGTTTATTGCTGCTTAAATAATTGCTTAATGCTAAAATGGAACGGATATGTTTTGAATTGCTGCTCGTATCTTTTTTTACTTTCATAGTATCCATGCCGTCATCCATTGTATTGGCAATGCCGAGGAACAACGAAACTCCATCATATTTTTTTGCAGCCAGATCTTGCTTTGCTTCTTTCAAAAGTTTCAGACCATCCCACCACATGCTCGGATCAATAACAACATAAGAATTAAATAATTTGGTGTGATGTATAAATGTATTCATCGCAGTTAAACCGCCGAATGAATGACCGATCAGCATCCGGTAAGGCGCAGTTGGATACAATGAGTCAATATGCGGCATCAATTCTTTTTCAATAAATGAAATGAAATGTTCGCCGCCACCGGAAGTTTTGCTGGAAGCGCTGTCCATATATGGGGGATCTGCATCAACATGCGTCGGAGTCAGATCCCTTGTCCTGTCAGTGTTTGGTATGCCAACAACAATCATCTTAGGGCAAATCGTGTTTCCATTCACAGAACTTAATTGCTGGATCATGCCAACAACGGAATAAAAATGTGCATCGCCATCTAACAAATAAACAACAGGATATTTTTGTTTTGCATAAGTGCCGCTTTGATCTTCATCAGGAACATACACCCAAATTTTTCTTTGCTCATTTAATATTTTCGATTGAATGCTGTCGATATTCCCCAATATAATTTTGCTGTTTGGCTGAGCATACATACAAATTGAAAAACCCAAAAAAAGAGTGAGAAAAAGAAATTGTTTCATTGTAGCAATTTGAAAATGTAAAAGAATGTTGAGCGGAAAAGAGTTTAGCAGTGCTGAATAAAGATAAAGACTTTCCGAAAACAAAATCAATTTGCTTTGAAGAATGGATATTTTCAATCCTGATTTTAAAAGAACAGATCAGCAATCCGTGTATTTATGAATTAGCCGTTGTTGAGTAAATCAACATAAGTAAGAACTAATATTCTTTTACAAAATCATTAAACACAATCAAAAAACTCCTTGTTTACGTGAGCTTTTTGATTGCATGTAAATAGTTGGTTCGTTAAATCCTTTCTTTTGTGTTAGTGGCTATTATGATGCCTGCCAAATGGAGAAAAAAAGATATTGAATGAAAAAAAACCGTTTCTGTAATCCCTATCGGTTGCGATCGAGCTACCTAAATTGCTTATGCCCAAATTGTATCTTGCGTCTAAAGCAAGCATTCTTGAAAATTTATAACCAATTCCAAAATCCCAGTCAAAACTTATACTGGTTACCTGGCTGCTATAATCGGAAGTTGTACCATCATTTGTGTTTGTGGCGCCCAGCAATAAACCAACTTGCGGTCCCGTCTCTGCAAATAGGCCAGCAGCAATTTTTTGATGAATGAGGACAGGCAGATTTAAATAAGCAAATTTAAAAGAACCGTAGTTGATTGGGTTGTTGTATTTTTCGCCTTCCCAGGATACCGAGAGCTCAATTTGCAAACTCGTTGTGCTGGCAAAAGCTATGTTATCGTACACACCAATATTGCCCGCTGTAAGTGTTGAAGCTCCGGCGATAACTCCAGGCCCGGTGAACTTGCCTAAATTCACGCCGCCTTTAAATCCAAAAGATGATTGGGCGTGGCCTATATAGCCAATCAGCAATAATAGGAGCGGTAGTAATACTTTCTTCATTTTGATAAGGGTTTATTGATTATTGTATTATTTAAATGCACGAAAAGTAGCTAAAATTAAAATAACAAGCAAGATTTTTTGAATGGGCATTTTCAATCTAGATTTTTATTCTTCATTGATCTTTCACTTGCTGAGTTCATTTTAGTTGACATTATTAAAAACACTAACTTCAATTCATCATCAAAAAAACTTGTAAAAAAAAACATCCAATCCTGTCAATCAAAAAATCCTGTAAATCGTGATTCAGATAATTGAATGAAATCGAATTATAATGAGCCCTATACTGTTGTTTGTTATCATCATCATTTACTTTTCAATTCTGATGATTATTTCCAGGCTCACTTCGCGGCACATTGGAGACATGTTGTTGCTATAGCGCTCGCCACTTATTTTATCAACAAATATTTCATCGACGCATTTCAATTCGATTTTGGTTTCATGGATATTTTTGCAAATGCATTATTAACTATTCTATTTTTAATTGTTATAAAAAAGAAAGATAAATGGCAACTGAAGAACAATTTAATATCACCCAAACAACGGATGCAGAAAAAATAGTAGCCTGTGCATTGATGATGTCGACATCGGAGCCATGGATTACTTATACAATGGATTATGATTATTGCCTGAATGCATTTAAAGGAGACTGCAAAGAAGTTTACGTTCTTGAAAATGAAAATGGCATTGCTGGTTTTGTGATCCTTCAGATTTGCGGGACTTTCAAAGGCTACATTCAAACTCTCTGCATCAGTGAAACGCACAGAGGCAAAGGGTTAGGAAAAAAGATGCTGCATTTTTGTGAAGAAAGAATTTTGAAAATCTCTCCCAACATTTTTATTTGTGTTTCATCTTTCAACAAAGGAGCAATCAAACTTTATTATGAGTTTGGTTTTAAATTGGCAGGAGAATTGAACGATTTTGTGAAAGATGGACTGAGTGAATTATTGCTTCGCAAAACATTTGGACCGATTGTTGGATATTCTTCGCAGACAACTAATTTAAATTCTTAAAAAATTATTTTAAAAATGATAATAGCAGCCGTTTAAAAATAATATATGTTCAAACACTTTGCATTTCTTTTGCCGGAAGAAAATTAAAATATATTTATTAAGCCGAAATTTTTCATTTCACTTGCATCCCGAAAAAAGATGGATGAAATTTTGCAAGGTCTGGTAATATTGTTATAAATTTTGCATATGGTTACTATTGAAACTTTCAGGCAACTAGCGCTTTCATTTCCTGATGCAGTGGAATTGCCTCATTTTGACTTAACATCTTTTAGAGTAAAGAAAAAAATATTCGCGACATATCATCCGAAAACAGATAGAGCAATGGTTAAACTTTCTTTGGTTGATCAATCTGTTTTTTGTTCTTATGACAAGAATATTATTTTCCCGGTGTCGGGATCTTGGGGCAAGAACGGTGCTACTTTTGTTGAACTTAAAAAAGTGAGAAAAGATATTTTTAAAGATGCTTTGACCCAGGCATATAATCTTGTTGCAGCAAGTACAAAAAAACCTCGCCCGAAAAAATAAAATGAGCAAGACATTTTGCAAACAACGATTTGTATATTTAGGTCTTCGGGCAAATCAAAACAATAATGATTGAGTTTTAAAAACGATTATGAAAATAGCAATACTGCTCTTCAATAATTTTACCGCGCTTGATGTTGTTGGCCCTTACGAAGTATTATCACGATTGCCTGATACAAAAATTTATTTTGTTGGCCCGGACAAAAAGGATTATGAAGATTCTTATGGATTAAAAATGCTTGCTGAGTATTCTATTAATGATATTTCAGAAGCAGATGTTTTGCTTATCCCTGGCGGTTATGGCGTTGATGACATTTTAAAAAACACAGAGATAATTGAATGGATTAAAAAGATTGATCGCACAAGTAAATGGACGGTTTCAGTTTGCTCAGGCGCATTGTTGCTGGCAGAAGCTGGATTATTAATTGATAAGAAATGTACGACTCACTGGAAGCGAAAAGATCAGCTCAGGAATTATAAAGTGGATGTGATCAATGAGCGATATGTGCACGATGGAAAAATAATTACATCAGCGGGAGTTTCAGCAGGCATAGATATGGCTTTATATATGGTGAGTATTATTGAGAATGAGCAGGCGGCAAAAATGATACAGCTTTCTATTGAATATGATCCCAACCCACCTTTCGATTGCGGCTCGCCTGATAAAGTTCCTCAGGAAATGATTGATAAATTAAAGAAATAATGGAGCGGATAAAACATAATCAATAACGAGATTTCTACTAATGACTGAACTAATCATTTCCTATTCATCTTACCGGATTTTTTTGTACTTATGGATTGCTTTGGCTGTGATCATCTTTTTTTTACTGCTGCGCATCACCGCTCCTTATGGAAGACATGCTTCTGCAAAATGGGGACCTGCAATAACTAACAGATTTGGCTGGATGATTATGGAATTCACAGTGCTTATTACATTGTTCATTATTATTTATCCGTATAGTAATTTCTTGTCTGCGCCATCATGGGCAATGATTGCTTTATTTTGTTTTCACTATTTCAATCGCACATTTATTTTTCCTTTTCGCCTGCACACCAAGGGAAAAAAAATGCCTTTGCTTGTTGTAGGGTCTGGTATTTTCTTTAATATCGTAAACGGATTTTCGTTGGGATATTATTTTGCGTACTATGCGAATTATACTGTTGCGTGGTTTACAGATATTCGTTTTATAACCGGAACGATTTTATTTTTTATTGGTATATTCATTAACTGGAAAGCAGATGATATGTTGATCCATCTTCGCAAGCCAAATGAAACGCATTATGTGATCCCGAAGAAATGGTTGTTTGAATTTATCAGTTGCCCCAATCTTTTTGGCGAACTCATCGAGTGGCTTGGCTTTGCTATATTATGCTGGGATCTCCCGGCACTTTGTTTTTTCATTTGGACTGCTGCTAATTTGATACCACGTGCAAAGTCGCACCATGAATGGTATAAAAATAAATTCAATGATTATCCGGTTCAGCGAGATGCAATTATTCCCTTTGTTATATAGAGCACAGGCATGCATCGGATTAATTCTTTTTAAAATCTGATTTATAATTTATTCAGGTTCTCAATGCTTAATCACAATTTCATTTTGCAACACAAAAAAAATATTTACCTTTCGCACCTTTGTAAAACTAACAGCTAATAAAAAATTTTGTCGCATGGCTATCTCAACTCAATCTTTTTCTGTTAATGGAATAACATATCATCCTGCTGCAAAACCGATCGTGATTGTGTGCATGGATGGATCAGCAGATGAATATTATAATGCAGCATTGGCAAAAGACAGGATTCCGAATCTAAAAAAAATGATCACGAATGGATATCGCGGATTGGTTCGCGGTGCGTTGCCTTCTTTTACCAATGTAAATAATTCATCGATTGTTACCGGAGTTACTCCGGGCGTGCATGGCATCTGTGGAAATTTTTTTTATGATGAAAAGAAAGATCAGGAAGTGATGATGAACTCTGCGGAATATCTCAGAGCAGAAACCATACTGGCGGCGGCTTCCAACGCGGGCAGAAAATTGGCAGTAGTAACAGCAAAAGAAAAATTGCGCGATATTCTTTCTCACAAAATGACCGGCATTGCATTTTCAGCAGAGAAAGCAAACCAGGCAAAAAAAGAAACTCACGGAATTGATAATGTGGAAGAAATTGTTGGGCACAAAACGCCGGCAATTTATAGTCCGGATGCAAGTTTGTTTGTTTTGCGTGCAGGAGTTGCATTGATTGAAAAAGGGTTGGCGGATTTTTTATATTTATCGCTCACTGATTACATGCAGCACACTTTCATTCCTGAATCGGAAGACGCATTATTGTTTTACGAAAATATGGATAAAGAGTTTGGAAAACTTTTGCAGCTCGGCGCGATTGTCGGCGCAACTCCCGATCATGGAATGAATGCGAAAGTGGATGCGCAAGGAAAACCCAATGTTTTATTTATTGAGGATATGCTGGAAGAAAAGTTTGAAGCAGGTTTTCGCGTCATCTGTCCGATCACCGATCCTTATGTAAAACATCACGGAGCATTGGGTTCTTATGTTGTTGTGCATGTCAATGATAAATCTATTATCAATGATGTGAAAGAATGGCTGTTGTTGCAACCCGGCATCACTGAAGTGCATGATAAAGCAAGTGCTGTGCGTATGCTTGAGCAACCTGCTGATCGGATTGGCGATCTGGTTGTGCTTTCTGCAAGAGATGTTGTCCTTGGCCGTCGCCCGCAGTATCACGATCTCTCCGCGCTCGACGGAACATTGCGCTCGCACGGCGGGCGATATGAAGAAATGATTTCGATGATTATTTCTCATCCGCTCAATCATAAATATCTCATGAAAGCTTCCGGCGATCCGCGCAACTTTCAGATTTTTGATTTTACTATTAACGGAACAAACCAATAAAATGCAGACTGCTTTAAGTAAAACGAGTTACGTTGCAGGCACGCCCGTGCAATCGGAAAATATTTTGCAGGTGAAGAACCCTTATAATAATAGTTTGGTTGGCACAGTTACAATGGCTAACAGATCGCACGCGCAACAGGCAATTGAGATTGCGATCAAAGGCGGGAAAAAATTATCACGATACGAACGTTACAGCATTCTCGAAAAAACAAGACAATTATTAATTGAAAGAAAAGAAGAATTTGCGAAAACAATTTCTGCGGAATCAGGTCTTGCAATGCGCGAAGCCATTTATGAAACCGGCCGCTCGCATGATGTGCTCATGTTTGCTGCAATTGAAAGCTTGAAAGATGATGGGCAGATTTTTTCATGCGATATTTCTCCGCAAGGAAAAGCAAGAAAGATATTTACATTAAGAGAACCTTTGTCATTAGCCGTTTGCATCACGCCATTCAATCATCCACTCAATCAGGTTGTTCATAAAATTATTCCTGCGATTGCATCAGGCACTCCGGTAATTTTAAAGCCTTCGGAAAAAACACCACTGACTGCAATAAAATTGGTCGAGCTATTATATGAAGCGGGGCTTCCTCATCATATGGTCAGTGTGTTATTAGGTCCGACCGAAGAAGTTGCTGAATTTTTAATCAAAGATCCACGCGTTGAAGTGGTTTCATTCACAGGAAGTGTTGGTGTAGGAAAAAAAATTGCCGCAACAGCAGGCTATAAAAAAGTAGTTCTTGAACTCGGTGGCAATGATCCGATAATTATTATGGAAGATGCTGATATGGATCTGGCTGTGCATCTTGCCGCTGAAGGTTCTTACCGAAACAGCGGACAACGTTGCACCGCAGTGAAACGAATATTGGTTCATGAAAAAATAAGCGAAGCATTTACTGAAAAATTTGTTGAGAAGTCGAAAGGATATATCTGCGGAGATCCTGCGGATCCGAAAACAGTTGTAGGCACGGTGATCGATGAAGCATCTGCAATTTATTTAGAAAATGTTGTTGCGAAAGCAGTGGTGCAAGGAGCGAAAGTTTTATTGGGTGGAAAAAGAACAGGCGCATTGCTTGAGCCAACGGTGATTGCAAATGTTCCGCGCAATGCAGACATGGTAATGCATGAATCTTTTGGGCCATTAGCGCCGATCCTTACATTCAAAGATATTGATGACGCGATTGCATTATCCAATTCAACTGCTTATGGTTTGTCTTCCGGCATCGTCACAAAAAATATGGAACATGCCATTCGGTTTATTAAAGAATTAAAAGTAGGCACCGTGAATATTAATGAAGTACCGGGATACAGAATTGAAAGTTCTCCATTTGGCGGAATAAAAGATTCAGGGTTGGGCGTGAAAGAAGGGGTGATTGAAGCAATGAAATATTACACGTATGTAAAAACATTTTCGATGCCGTGGTGAAAATAATAAAGCTTCGTTTTTTTATTTTAATAATCATTCTTTCTTCTTGCAGCTCATTAATAGCTCAGCCAAAATCTTATTCTGTAGCGAATGCTCATTCGCATAATGATTATGAAAACCCTGTTCCATTTTACACAGCATACAATGCCCGTTTCGGTTCAATAGAAGCTGATATTTTTTTGCAAAACGGTGAACTGATTGTTGCTCACGACACGATTGAGTTAAAACAACATCGCACATTGGATAAATATTATCTTGATCCATTAATAAACTTCATTCAAAAAAATAACGGTCATGCATATCCTGATGCAACCAGGCAACTACAAATGCTGATTGATATAAAAACAGACTCTATTAATACGTTAAATAAATTAATTGAGACTTTAAGAAAATTTCCTTCGCTGATTAATACTGCATCAGTTAAATGGGTGATAACGGGCAATCGTCCTGCATCAGATCTGTTCATTCAATATCCATCTTTTATTTTGTTTGATGGCGAGCTTCATAAAGAATACAGCAGACAAGCACTGACAAAAATCGCGATGCTTAGCGATGACTTCAAAAGATATGCTCAATGGAGTGGGAGAGATGATATGCCTGCATCTGAAAAAACAATACTAACTAATGAGATCAATAAAGCGCATCATCTTAATAAACCCATTCGCTTTTGGGATGCGCCGGATAATATGAATGCATGGAAACAATTTATGCAATTGAAAGTTGATTTTATTAACACAGATCACATCAATGAGCTCGCAGATTATTTCGGCAAGAAATAATAAAGAAAGCACTCTGACTGATACACTCCTCAAGCTATCTTTTTTCAGATATGCATAGACGTTGTAAAAGCCAATGGGATTTAAACCTCATCCTGTTAATAATTTCAAGCTTATCCTCGACTCGCTTCTAAATAAAAAAAGTTATATTTAACATCAGTACCTCCCCACTTTTTATAACGACCCCTAATACCAATAAAATATGAAGGCCAAATCAATCAAAGGAAATTCTCCTGAAGAAATTAAAACAGCATTGACACAAAGCACGTTTGATGGGTTTAAACCAACATTGGCATTTGCGTTTATCTCTATCAAAGATGACATTGATGCGGTCCGCATGCTTCTCGATCAACAGCACATTCAGATTTTTGGTGCAACCATCGGCGGTGAATTTATTGATGGAGAGATAACTGCTGGTGCTATCGTTATTTTGTTAGTGGATATGCATCCATCAAATTTTGAAATACTGCTTAAGGATTACCGCGATAAAGATCCCGAAGCAGTGGCAAAGGAGATGGCTGTAAAAGCAAAAGAAAAATTTAAAAATCCATCCTTCATCATCTCCAATAGTTTTCATGCAGCTGGTAAATCTGCCCATTTATTAGGAGATCTTCTTGTTAAAGCAATTGAATCGGTTACAGGAAAGGACATTAACATCTGGGGAGGCCGTTCAGGAGATGATTTTGTATTTAATGAAACGATTGTATTTACCAATCATCACTCAACCAAAAGAGGTATCCTGTTGCTGGTATTAGATGGAGATAAAATCCTGGTTCGGGGCGAAGCCGCGTCCGGACAAAAGCCTGTTGGCACAGAAAAAATAATTACAAGAGCCATTGACAATTGGATATACGAAATCGACGACAAGCATGCTGCAGAAATGGGGCTAAAATATCTTGGGCTAAATCTAACACAAGAGGAAGCAGAAACTTTCTACCCTACTGAAAACAACGTGGTGTTTAGCGTCTCGAGGGATCAAGGAGATCCGGTGTTGCGGGGTGCAGGACTTTTCGATTGGAAAAATAAATCCATTCTCCTTCTTGGCAGCATTAAAGATGGAGATAAGATACGCCTCACACTTCCTTCGGATTTTGAGGTGGTGGAAGAGGTGAGCAAAAATGCTGAAAAAATAAAACAAGAGGAAATGCCTGAAGCAGATGCGTTGCTGATGTTTTCTTGTATTGGCAGGCTGGCACAATTTGGACCATTAGTAGGCGATGAAATAGAAGGAGTAAGAAAAGCTTTCAATGTGCCCATGGCAGGCTTTTTTACTTATGGCGAATTTGGCAGAACTAAAAACGGAGACAACGAATTTCATAATAACACCTGCTGCTGGGTGGCATTGAAAGAAAAATAAATTTTTACATATTATTCAAAAGTTAAAATAGCTGCCAATATGAATTATAAAACTACAAACAGCGTCCTGATATTTTTAAGCGTTTTGTTTTTTTTATCTACGCCTGTTCATGCCCAATCTTCTATCGAATATGATATTGTATTAACTGGTGGCAGAGTGATTGATCCTGAAACGAAATTTGACACTATCAAAAATGTAGGCATCATTAATAACCGCATTGCCCAAATTTCCTCCGAGCCGTTAAAGGGTAAAGAAATGATCAACGTTTCAGGTTTGGTAGTAGCCCCGGGTTTTATTGATCTGCATGTGCATGGAAGAGGAATTACCGAGCAGGAATATAAATTGCATGATGGTGTTACCACAATGCTTGAACTGGAATGGGGCATTGAATTTTTAGACAAATGGTATGAATCCCGCAGGTCAAAATCTCTGATTAACTATGGAGCCAGTGTTTGCTGGCCATTTGAAAGATTCAAAGCCCTGGATAAATATAAAACTGCATTAAATGAGTTATACCAGTTAGCTGTAAAAGGAGAATCATCTTTTGATTCGCTTTTCAGTAAAATAAAAATTTCTTATTCCGACACATTGTCTCCTGAGCAAATGAATAAAACCTTACAGAATATCAGGAACTCATTGGCTGAAGGTGCTATTGGCATTGGTGTTCCGATTGGTTATTTGCCTGCTGTGAAGCAGGAAGAAGTTTTTCGCGTGTACCAGTTAGCTGGAGAATTAAAAGCTCTTGTTTTTACACACGTCCGCGAAGGTGGGATTACAGCTATCCAGCAGGCCATTGCTGATGCTGTTCTTACCGGCGCACCTTTGCACATCGTTCATATTAATAGTGCTAGTCTTGGTAAAATTTATTTTGCCACTGAATTAGTGCAGACTGCAAAAAACCGAGGATTCGATATCACTACTGAACTATATCCTTATACCGCAGCTTCTACACTTCTGCAAAGTGCTGTGTTTCGTGAAGGATGGCAGGAAAGATTGGGTATAAGCTATAGTGACTTGCAATGGGTAGCAACGGGAGAACGGCTGACAAAAGAAACATTTGAAAGCTATAGGGAGAAGGGAGGTATGGTTATTATACATTCAATGAAACCCGAGTGGATAAGTTACGGAATTGCTTTTCCAAATGCCATTATTGCATCGGATGCTATGCCGTATGCTCCACTGGCACATCCACGCACAGCCGGAACTTATGCAAGGGTATTGGGAAAATATGTGAGAGAAGAAAAAGTACTTGACCTTAACACGGCGATAGAAAAAATGACGCTGCTCCCTGCAAAAAGGTTGGAAGGCATTGCACCGATGATGCGCTATAAAGGAAGAATGCAAGTTGGCACCGATGCTGATATTACTATTTTCAATCCCAACACGGTAATTGACAAAGCTACATTTGAAAAAGGCCTGGCTTTTTCTGAAGGCATTGAATACGTAATAGTAAATGGTTTGATAGTATTAAAAAATGGTAAAACGGTCGCCAACGTTTTACCGGGACAACCGGTTTATGGAAAATATAAGCAGTAAATACTTATTCTGGAATACGAAATTTGAAACAGAAAATTTCGACACTTGTATATAGTATTAAAAAAAACCAATGAACGAAAATCTTAAAAAAATACAAGACCTTTTTCAAAAAAAGACAGATCTGAATGAGCAGGATAAAGAAGCTTTGATAAAAGCGATTGCTGACGCCGACAAGCAATGGACCATCACCGAATTCAAACTCGAACGAACAGAAAAAGCAAAAAGAACAGCTGCTATTTTATTAGAAGAAACCATTGAAGAACTGGAACAAAAAAGAAAAGCAGTAGAACTACAAAATCACGAACTGGAAATTGAATCTTCACTCGAAAGAGTGAGAACAGTTGCTATGAGCATGAACAGGCCTGATGATATGCTGCATGTGTGCCAGACTATCGGTGAACAATTGGATCTGCTGAAAGTAAAAGAAATACGCAATGTGCAAACTGCCATCTTTTATCAGGAGAAAGGCACGTACATGAACTATGAATATTATGCAAAGCACAACAAAACATTTATTACTGAAACAACTTATACAAATCATAAAATTCATGAAGAATTTGCGAATAAGATGCTCAAAGGAAACGGTGAATTTATGATTGCACATATTAAAGGAAACAAAGTAAAAGAATGGCTTGCCTATCAAAAAACCACCAATGTTTTTATTGACGATTATTTGAACATTGCATCTTCATTAAATTATTATTGGTTTTCTCTTGGCCCTGTTGCACTGGGCATTTCGACATATGATCCGTTGAGTGAAGAAGAAACAAATTTATTCAAACGCTTTCTCAAAGTGTTTGAATTGTCGTATCGGCGATATTTAGATATTGAAAAAGCAGAAGCGCAGGCGCACGAAGCAAAAGTGGAAGCATCATTGGAAAAAGTGAGAGCTGTTGCTATGAGCATGCGCAAATCAGAAGAGTTGATCGCTGTATGCGAAGCGATGTATAAAGAACTTAAAGTTTTGGGTTTTGTAAATATCCGCAATTCGCAGATTGCTATCAAGAACGAATCAAGGCAGTCCTATTTTATTAGCGAATTTTCAGATCATGCTGTGACTGTAATGAAGGAAGCTCCATACAATAGTTCGCCATTGGTAAAGCTATTATATGAAGAAATGGAAAATTCTAAAGAGGCGCTGTATCAAAAAGAATTTTCGGGAAAAGAATTTGACGAGTGGCGTGCATGGAGAAAAAATGTTGGGGCAGCAATAGATAGCAGGATTGAGCAAGCCAACTCCATGTGCTTCTATTTATATTCTTTTGGAAAAGGATATTTAGGTATTTCCACTTTCAATGCCATTACAAAAGATCAGTTAGAAGTATTGAAACGTTTTAAAAATGTTTTTGAGCTTTCTTATACAAGATATATTGATGTTGCGCAAGCAGAAGCGCAGGCAAGAGAAGCACAAATTGAATTGGCATTAGAAAGAGTTCGCGCAAGAGCAATGGCCATGCAAAAATCGGAGGAGCTTGCCGAATTGGTCGATACCGTTTTTAAAGAACTTACCAAACTTGATTTTGCATTAACACGTTGTATTCTCTGGATTATGGATGTGGAAGCATTATCCGCAAGAACATGGATGTCGAATCCTGAAATGGATAAAACCCCAAATTCATTCTATATAAAATATCCCGACCATTCTTATTACAAAGCAGTTCATAAAGCATGGAAAGAAAGAAATCCAAAGTGGGTGTATGAATTGAAAGGAAAGGAAAAAAAATCTTTGGACAATTTGGTATTTAATGACACAGAAGCCAGTGAGCTACCTGATGAAGTAAAAACAGTCATGATATCGCTGGAGAGAATTATGGTGTCTTTTTCATTTCACAATTTTGGAGCATTGCAGGTTGATGGCCTTGAACCATTATCAGACGAAAGCCTTGATATCCTTTACCGCTTCGGAAAAGTTTTTGATCTCAACTACACGCGCTTTCTCGACCTGAAAAATGCAGAAGCACAAGCAAGAGAATCACAAATTCAATTAGCATTAGAAAGAGTTCGTGCAAGAACGATGGCGATGCAAAAGAGTGATGAGCTCGCTGAAACGGCATCTGTTCTTTTTAAGCAATTGGTTGATTTAGGTATTAGGCCAGCACAGATGCGCACTTGCGCAATAACAACATTGAAACCTGATGAACCCATTGGTGAATGCTGGATCACATCGCCTGAGGGAGAAATTATTCCGCAATCATTCAGGGTACCTTATGATGAAACCTCTGCATACAAAACAATTTATGCTGCGTGGAAGAACGGAGAAAAATTTTTGGTAGTGAATCTTTCCGGCGATGCATTGATAGAGCATTTAAATTTTTTAAAGAAGTACGCAAAAATTCCAACGCAACAATTCCAGGCTTTGCCCGATCAGCCTAAGGAAACATTTACTCATGCAATATTTTTCTCGCAAGGTTATTTGTTTATTATTTCCAATGAACCATTGTTGGAGTATCATGAAATATTCAAACGTTTCGGTGGAATCTTCCAACAAACCTATACACGTTTTCTTGATCTGAAGAAAGCAGAAGACCAAGCAAGAGAATCTCAAATTCAATTAGCATTAGAAAGAGTTCGTGCAAGAACAATGGCGATGCAAAAAAGTGATGAATTGAGTGAAACAGTATTCATACTTTTTCAACAATTCAAACAATTGGGCGAAAACCCTGATCAGGCAACTATTGGTATTATCAATGAAGAAGAATGGGTAATTGAATATTGGGTCACGATATATGGCAATCAAACAAATCGTGTATATAAATTTCCTATTGATGAACCCAATGTCACCAACAGGATATATAATGCGTGGAAAGAACAGAAAAAATCATTGGTGATCGAGCTTAGTGGAAAAGAGCTTTTTGATTTTGCTAATTTCAGAGAAAGCATGGGCGGTGCTGCGTATAAGCCGGAAGAAAAAAAGCGTGTCATCAATGTCGCATTTTTTTCGAAAGGGATTATCAATGTGCAATCGAATGAATCACGCTCTGAAGAAAGCATCCGTCTTTTAGAAAGATTTGCAGGAGTTTTTGAACAGACCTACACAAGATTTCTCGATCTTAAAAAAGCCGAAGCACAAGCACGTGAAGCGAAGATTGAAGCTGCATTGGAAAAAGTTCGTTCGCGTTCACTGGCTATGCATAAAAGTGATGAGATAAAAGAAGTAGTGGTGACGGTGATGGAAAAAATGAATGAGCTGAACATTGAAATGAATGGCGGCGTATCTCTGGTTACATTTATTCCCAACTCGAACGACTTGTTGCATTGGTATGTAAATCCCGGGCATGTGGCAGAGCCAGTTATCATGCATCTTCCTTATTTTGACAATCTTGTTTTTAATGATTTTGTGAAAGCACGCAATGAAGGAAAAGATATTCTCCCGGTTGTTTATTCCTTTGAAGAGAAAAATAAATATTTCAACTACGCATTCGCGCATTCAGAATTTAAAATTGCTCCTGAAGAATTAAAGAAATGGATTTTTGAACAACCTTGTTTTGGTTATTCAGTGGCTATTCAAAAACATTCCGCTATTTTTTTTAATGACTACACCGGAAAGTTTTTTTCAAAAGAAGACAATGATATATTAATACGTTTCTCCAGAGTTTTTGAACAGGCATATGTGCGTTTTCTTGATCTGCAAAGAGCCGAAGCACAGGCAAGAGAAGCACAGATAGAAGCCGCATTGGAAAGAGTAAGAAGCCGCAGCATGGGCATGCAAAAAAGCGAAGAACTGAAAGAAGTGATCCAGGTTGTATATGATCAGTTCGTTCACTTAAATATCCATATTGAACATACGGGGTTTCTTATGGATTATAAAGAAAGGGATGATATGCATATCTGGCTGGCTGACCAGCACCTTGTTCCCTCGGAAGTAACAATCCCTTTTTTCGATTCTCCACCCAATAACAGCATTAAAGAAGCAAAAGAAAAGGGACAGAATTTCTTTACATACCATCTGACTTTTGAAGAAAAAAACAAATTTTATCGGGATCTTTTTAAGTTTGTTCCTGATGTTCCAGAGGAAACATTGGAATATTATTTCAATTGTCCTGGCCTTGCCGGATCAGGTGTATTGTTGGAGAATATTGGTTTGTACATCGAGAATTTTTCAGGGATTCCTTATTCAGATGAAGACAATAAAACGCTCATGCGTTTTGGAAAAGTATTCCAACAAACCTACACGCGTTTTCTCGATCTGCAAAAAGCAGAAGCACAGGCATTGGAAGCCATCAAGCGTGCATCGGTTGATAGAGTTCGCGCAGAGATAGCATCCATGCGCACAACCAATGATCTGGAAAGGATCACACCATTGATCTGGAATGAACTAACGGTGTTGGGTATCCCATTTATTCGTTGTGGTGTTTTTATTATAGATGAAGAGCAGGAAAAAGTGCAGACATTTTTGTACACAGAAGGAAAAACAATTGCATCATTCACTTCAACTTTTTCAAATTCCAAAATTATCACCGAAGCATTGCCTTTTTGGCGAAGGAAAGAAATATATAAAACCCATTGGGATGAAGCAGCATTTTTGGAACAGGCAAAAAGCCTCGTGGAGCAAGGCTCAATCACAACCGGCGAAACATATCTTACAGAACATCGACCAACCGATCTCTATTTACATTTTCTTCCTTTTTTGCAAGGCCTGTTATATGTAGGCGATGCCGCATCATTAAGCGAAGAACATTTGCAATTAGTGCAGGCGCTTGCAGATGCATTCTCAACTGCGTATGCCCGCTACGAAGATTTCAACAAACTGGAAGCAGCCAAACAGCAAGTTGATAAAACATTGGTGGATCTGAAACAGACGCAGGCACAATTGGTGCAATCAGAAAAAATGGCAAGTCTTGGTGAGCTTACTGCAGGCATTGCGCATGAAATTCAAAACCCATTAAACTTCGTTAATAATTTTTCTGAAGTAAATAAAGAATTGCTCGCTGAATTGAATGAAGAAATTGAAAAGGGAAATTATGAAGAAGTAAAAATGCTTGCAAGCGATGTGATAAGCAATGAAGAAAAGATAAACCATCATGGCAAGCGTGCAGATGCGATCGTGAAAGGCATGTTGCAGCATTCACGGTCAAGCACAAACGTAAAAGAGCCGACAGACATTAATAAACTCGCTGATGAATATTTGCGCCTGGCTTATCACGGGCTTCGCGCAAAAGACAAATCATTCAATGCTGAGCTAAAAACGGATTATGATGAAACCATTGGCAAGATCAATATTGTTCCGCAGGATATTGGCCGCGCAGTGCTCAATTTAATTACCAACGCGTTTTATGCAGTAACAGAAAAAAAGAAAGTCGCAGGAGAAAAATATGAACCAACGATTTCTGTCAGCACAAAGAAAACAGAAAATCAGGTATCCATCAGCGTTAGCGACAATGGCAACGGCATCCCTCAAAAAATAGTTGACAAAATATTTCAGCCATTCTTCACTACAAAACCAACAGGACAGGGAACTGGCTTGGGTTTGAGCCTGAGCTATGATATTATAAAAGCGCATGGAGGTGAAATAAAAGTGGAGAGTAAAGATGGTGAAGGGAGTGAGTTTATTATTACTTTAAATGTATAGCGTACAAAATTAATTATGCGAATAAAGAAAGCCCTAAAATCATTTATTAATCTCATAATTGTAATTGGTTTTTTTGCAAACACTCAAACATTTGCACAACTCAACGCAAACAACTTAACGCAATATTCCGAAGCGGATGGATTGCCGAGTGCAGAGGTGCATCGCATAATAACTGACAGATCTGGCTATGTGTGGATAGGAACAATTAATGGCCTCGCCCGTTTCGATGGTTATGAATTCAAAAGATTTTATTTAAATCCGAATGACCCGGGGACCATTAATGGGCTGGATGTGGAATCGCTGTACGAGGATCGCGGAGGGCAAATATGGATTGGCACCTCTCCGTCATGGCTCAATGCATACAACCCTGTATCTAAAACATTCCGTCAATATGCATTTGTGCATTTACTTAAACAACCCTCCGATGTGGAATTAGACATATCAACTATTTGCCAGGATAATAATGGAAGAATATATTTTGGCGTAGACTCATATCGCGGAGAAATAATCACATCTGCACTTTTATTCAAAGAAGAAAATGAAGATACTTTAAAGCAGTTTATATCTCCCGATAGCATGCCTATACAAAATGTGCACAGAATTACTAAAGATAAATCGGGAAATATATGGGTTTTGAGCAATAGTGGATTATTTAAGATTGATACGAAGGAGAAACTTAGCAGGATGCATAATTCATTTTTAGAAGAAGAGGCTAAAAAGAATAACGAGTATCCCACGGATATTAAATTTGATAAAGATGGTTATATGTGGCTCACTTCCAGTAAAGGCCACCTTTACCAATTTGATTCTAATTTCAGTGCACATAAGGCATTCACTCCTCCAGGAAATCTTTATGATTATTTTGATGCCATGACATTTGACAAATATGAAAATATCTGGATTGGCACAGATCACGGACTTATAAAATTCGATAAACAAGCAGGGGAATTTGAAGTTTTTAAAAATGAATCGAAAAAGCAATTCGGAACGACCTTCATACATGAACTTCAGTTTGATGCTTTTGGAACACTTTGGATTGCCACCGTAACGCAAGGGCTGCTTAAATATGAGGAAAGGGCTGTATTTAAATCGTATAGTTATAATAAAGATGATAAAAATTCTATCACACCAGAGTGGGCTAATACAATTTGTGAAACCGCGGATGGTAAAATTTGGATAGCCACGTCAGGTGCTGCGAGTGGCATAAGCGAATTGGATCTTCATGCCAATACTATTCGCACATTTTTTTACAAATCTACATTTCCGGGATCTTGGGTTACATATGGAGCATTTGAAAATAGTCCCGGTGAATTATTAATAAATACCAATAAAGGAAACTGGCAGTTCTCCACAAAAACTAACAGCACAAAAAAAATTGAATTGAATGGAGTGCCGGACAGTGTTGCCATCAATCAGTTCTATAAAGACAGTAAAGGAAATTTTTGGTTATGCACGTTGAAAGGGCCTTTCAAAAAAAATAAAGATGCCGAAACTTTCAGTAGATATGATTTGAGCGCACTGCCCGGCGCTAATTTGGTAAGCAATGAAATTACAAAGGCAATAGAAAGCCCAAAACACGGCCTTTGGTTAACCACAAACAATGGGTTGTTTTTATACAATTATGCTACTGATAAAATTGAGCGGCATGGATTTGATAAAAAAGCGGGTGATATTTTTTTAACGCAGGATGTAAATTCAGTGTATGAAGATGCAGATGGCATGGTGTGGGTTGGCACCTGGCAGGGCGGACTCAGCATGTACGATGTGGAAACAAAAAAAATCAAAACCTACACGCAAAATGATGGCCTGCCTTCCATGAGCATACAGGGAATACTTCCGGATGAAAAAAACAATACCCTTTGGCTTAGCACATTTGAAGGCCTTAGCCGGATGGATCTCAAAACAAGACAATTCAATAATTTTTCTATTGCGGATGGGATACAAAGCCAGTTGTTTGCTGACGGTGCTTTTTTAAAAACTCAGAGTGGGCTTTTTGTTTTTGGTGGCTCTAACGGAATAACAATTTTTAATCCCGATGATATCAAGAAACGATCAACGCCACCGATAGTTTTCCTGACAGATCTGAAGCTGTTTAATAAATCAGTTGTGCCGGGAGAAAAATCTATTTTAAAAAATCCGGTTTATGACACCAAAGAAATAACACTGGATTATAACCAGAATAATATTTCGCTCGAATTTATTGCCATTCATTATTCTAATCCTTCAAAAAACAAATATTCATATAAAATGGAGAATTACGACAATGAATGGCGGGATATAGGAAATCAGCATGTAGCTTTTTATCCTGATCTTCCGCCTGGCAAATATATTTTCCATGTTAAAGCTGCTAATAATAACGGAGTGTGGAATGATCAGGGAGCAACACTAAGCATAACCGTTAATCCGCCGTGGTGGAAAACAATTTGGGCTTACATAATTTATGGTTTGTTATTTATTGCAGTCGCATTTGGAGCGGATCGTTATTTCCGTCATCGGCTGGTTCAAAAAGAACGAGAAAAAAATCAAGCGCGCGAATTAGCGCAGGCCAAGGAAATTGAAAAAGCATATAACGAATTGAAGACAACACAGGCACAACTCATTCAGTCTGAAAAAATGGCAAGCCTTGGAGAGCTCACTGCAGGCATCGCACACGAAATTCAAAACCCATTAAACTTTGTTAATAATTTTTCCGACGTTAATAAAGAATTGCTTACGGAGATGAATGAAGAAATTGATAAGCGGAATTTTGCTGAAGTGAAAGCAATTTCAAAAAATGTTATTGACAATGAAGAAAAAATAAATCACCATGGAAAAAGGGCAGATGCGATTGTGAAAGGCATGTTGCAACATTCACGGTCAAGCACAGGTGTAAAAGAACCAACAGATATTAATGCATTAGCGGATGAATATTTAAGATTAAGTTATCACGGACTTCGTGCAAAAGACAATTCATTCAATGCAACAATGAAAACTGATTTTGATAATGCGATCGGTAAAATAAATATCGTTCCCCAGGATATTGGAAGAGTGCTGTTGAACCTTTATAATAATGCATTTTACGCAGTTGGTGAAAGGAAGAAGGTAGAAGGTTTGGGGTATGACCCGACTGTCACAGTTGTTACAAAAAAATCGGAAAACCAGGTAACCATCAGCGTTAGTGACAATGGCAACGGCATCCCACAAAAAGCAATCGATAAAATCTTCCAACCATTCTTCACCACAAAACCAACAGGGCAAGGAACTGGCTTGGGTTTGAGCCTTAGCTATGATATTGTGAAAGCACATGGTGGTGAAATAAAAGTGGAGACGAAAGTTGACGAAGGAAATCCAGATCGTATCGGGAAAGGCGAAGGGTGTGAATTTATTATTGAATTACCAATAAATTAAAAAGAATGATGAGAGCTTTATTAAAAATAGTCTCGTTTTTGATGTTGCCTGTTTTGGTTAATTCGCAACCAAGCAATATTGATAGCTTAAGAACTGCTTTTAACAATACACCCGAGGGGCGTTTACAGTTTAAAGCGGCCAGTAATATTTATTTCTATTATCAGGAATTAAACAGGGACTCTGCTTTTTTCTATGCCGACCAGCAATTGTTGATAGCAAAGAAAGCACATCACAGCATTGCTGAGGGGATTGCATTGAACAATAAAGGTTATCAATTAATCGGGTTGGGAAAATATGCCGAAGCATTGAAATGTTTTCAGGAGGCATTTGCGATCGCCGAAAATAAACAAAACGAAATAACAGATGACTGGAATTATTTTATTACGCCCTTCCACGGCAACAGCAGGCTGTTGTTACTTTCATATACACATCACATGTACGCTCTTCTAATGCTGAACACTGGAAACGTGGAAGAACAGATAAATCATTTCAAAACAGCAGGCAAAATAGGAGAAGAAATAAATTACATTCCACGCATACAACTTGCATATTTGAACCTCGGCCAGAGTTATCTGGAAGCAAACAAGCTGGATTCAGCTTTTTATTATGAAAAGAAGGCTGAGCATCTGGTGCTGCGTACAAATGATAAAATGTTTGCCAATACGATTTCAAAGACCTATCTCGGCACAGCACAAATGCATTTGGGTGATATTTACAAAGCATTGGGAAATGATTCGATGTCGTTGGCGTATTATTATCAGAGCTTTAAAACCTCAACTGAAAGTAACAATCGCTTTACCTTAAGCAGGGTGTGCGCAAGATTGTGCAGATATTTTATCGGCATTGGAAATAAAGATTCAGCCTTATACTATTCCTTGAAAGATATCGGTATTTTAAAAACACTGGGCATGGTAGCAGGGGTGGAACTGAATTTCGGTAATGGTTATGAAAATGTTTACCTAAGTTATAAATTGAATAACCAGTTTGACAGTGCTTTTAAATATCAAGGGCTTGCGCTCGTTACAAAGGACAGTCTCGCAAAAGTCAGGATAAAAAATCTCGCCGAGTTTCAGAAGCTTACTTATAGTGAACAACTTCGTCTGCAGAATTTAGAAAAAGAAAAAGTGATTTATCAGAATAAAGTGAGGACTTACTTTATGTTGGCAGGTATTTGTGTGCTTCTGTTGCTTGCAATTATCTTTTATGTAAACAACAGGCAGAAACATAAAGCCAACAAAAAAATTGAGAAGGCCTATAATGATCTGAAAGCAACACAGCAACAACTTATCCAATCAGAAAAAATGGCTTCACTCGGTGAGCTTACCGCAGGCATTGCACACGAAATTCAAAACCCTTTGAACTTCGTGAATAATTTTTCTGAAGTGAATAGAGAATTGATAAGTGAATTGGTTGGTGAAATTGATAAGGGAAATACAGATGAAGTAAAGGCGATTGCTAATGACATTAAAGACAACGAAGACAAAATAAACCACCACGGCAAACGTGCCGATGCAATAGTGAAAGGAATGTTGCAACATTCACGGTTAAGCACAGGTGTAAAAGAACCAATAGATATTAATGCATTAGCTGATGAATATTTAAGATTGGCATATCACGGCCTTCGTGCGAAAGACAATTTATTCAATGCAACAATGAAAACTAATTTTGATAATGCGATCAGAAAGATAAATATCGTTCCGCAAGATATTGGGAGAGTACTTTTGAATTTATATAACAACGCGTTTTATGCAATATGTGAAAGGAAGAAGGCAGAAGGTTTAGGGTATGAATCAACAATTTCAGTCACGACAAAAAAATCAGGAAATCAGATATCCATTACCGTTAGAGATAATGGCAACGGCATCCCGCAAAAAATAGTTGATAAGATATTCCAGCCATTCTTCACCACAAAACCAACAGGGCAAGGAACTGGCTTGGGTTTGAGCCTGAGCTATGATATTGTGAAAGTGCATGGTGGTGAAATAAAAGTGGAGACGAAGGAGGGAGTAGGGACAACATTCATAATTCAATTACCAATAGCATAATAATAAAGTAACTTATGATAAAAGTATCCAATCCTATAAATCAAAAAAATCTCCCAAAATCCCAGTTCAGACAATAAAGACGTAACGTATTATGAAAAAGAAAAAGGGCCCAACTGCTTCAATGCGCAAAGATGAATTGCAAAAGCAATTGAAAAGAAAAGACTCTGCAGTGGAGCGAATGAAACGCGAATTAAAAATTGAAGCGGCACTTGAAGATGTTCGTGCAAGAGCTTTAGCGATGCATCAGAGCGAGGAGTTGAAAGATGTTGTTGCAATCGTGTTTGATAAGTTTCGCGAATTGAATTTACAAGCCGATGGCGGGACTTTTATTGCAATCTTTAATGATAAAAACAAAGACATTGATTATTGGACGGCCAATCCGACCTGGATTTCACCCACTCTTTTTAGAATACCTGATCATGACCATACCGTTAACAATGATATGTGGGCTGCAAGAAAAAATAGAAGTGATTTTTTAAGCAACACCTATTCCCGCAAACTAAAAAACAGTTGGTGGAATTATCTTTTGAAACATACAGATTTAAAAAATCTACCAGAGGATAATAAGAAAATGATTTTAGAAAGTGATGGTATGACAAGTGCTGTTGCACTATCAAAAAACTCTGGCATAGGTGCATTAACTTTTTTAGAAAAACCTTTTTCAAAACAAGAAATTGATATTGTAAAACGATTTGCAAAAGTTTTTGAACAGGCATACATCCGTTTTCTCGATCTGCAAAAAGCAGAAGTGCAAGCATGCGAAGCGCAAATAGAAGTTGCGTTGGAAAGAGTGCGCAGCCGCACGATGGCGATGCAAAAGACCGAAGAACTAAATGATGTTATCAAATTGATCTATGAGCAATTGGTTCACTTAGGCCTTGAGATGTCTTCTGCAGGATTTGTGATAGATTATAAAGAAACAAATGATATTAATCTTTTGGCTTTTGCACAGAGTCAAGAAGCTCCTGTCAAAGTGCATATTCCTTACATTGATCATCCAATATGTAAACTGTTTATAGAAGCAAAAGAAAAGGAACTGGATTTTTATCCCGTCAAATTAACTAAAGAAGAAAAAGATACATGGTTCAAACATATTTTTGAACAAATTGCAGGCATAACGGAAGAACAAAAACAATTTGTGTACAGCTTGCCCGGCTATGCAGATTCTCATGTGTTGACGAAGAACGTTATACTCTATATTCAAAATTATACTGGCATACCTTATACCGACGCGGAGAACGCAGTGCTCATGCGCTTTGGCAAAGTGTTCGAACAAACTTACACGCGTTTTACTGATCTGAAACAGGCAGAAGCGCAGACAAGAGAGAGCCAGATTCAATTGGCATTGGAAAGAGTGCGCGCAAGAACGATGGCGATGCATCGCAGCGATGAATTGCACGAGGTTGCTGATGTTTTATTCCACCAGCTATTAAGTTTCGGAGGCAATATTTTAAATGCAGGATTTGCGTTGTGCAGGCTGGATGCGGATGATGATGAATACTGGGTAAGTTCTGACAGTGGCATACGCCCTGTGATCTATATACCTCACACAGATGAGCCGCTACAAAAAAAATTGTATGAAGGATGGAAAAATAAAGCTGAATTCTATTCTGAATCGAAGGGTGGTGCTGAATTAAAAGCGCATTATGATTATCTGGTTTCAGTACCCTCTTTGAAACCTTTTTTTGATGAATCATTGCCATCTAATCGATCATTCCCTACATGGCAAAAATGGCATGCTGCATATTTTAGTCATGGTTATTTGTTCATGCTAACGCTTGAAGAATATGATGATGAAAAAATTCTTATCCGTTTCGCAAAAGTTTTCGAACAAACTTATACGCGTTTTCTTGATCTGCAAAAAGCAGAAATGCAGGCAAGAGAAGCGCAGATAGAAACCTCGTTGGAGAGAGTAAGAAGTAAAACGATGGCCATGCACAGCACCAATGATGTGGGAGATACAGTGGCTACTATGTTCGATGAATTTGTAAGACTGGGCATACTAACCAATCGTTGCGGCATTTTAATTTTTAGCGATGAACCAGTTGCTGAAGTGTGGACTGCGAAATCAAATCCCGGAAGGAAAGCTAATTTAATTATCGGCAAGCTGGATATGATTGTTCACCCATTGTTGCAGGGAATACATGAAGCGTGGAAAAAGAAAGAAAGTTTTTATACCTACACAATGGAGGGCAATGATTTGCGGAATTATTACCAGGCGCTCAATGATCTGGAATATTACCCCGTGAAATTTGATATGAATGCATTGCCTTCAAAAGAATTTCATAGTGATTTTTATTTTCCTGAGGGCTCGGTTTTCGCATTTACCGCAGAACCTATCCACGATGAAGAATCAAGAGTGATTAAACGGTTTGCGGGTGTATTCGGACAAACATATCGCCGTTATCTCGATCTGCAAAAAGCCGAAGCACAGGCAAGAGAAGCGCAGATAGAATTATCGCTTGAACGTGTTCGCGCAAAAACAATGGCGATGCACAATAGTCAGGATGTTGGCGACACAGTTGCTGCTATGTTTGATGAGTTGGTGAAATTGGGCATTGATAAAACAACCCGTTCCGGCGTTGCAATAATAGGCGAGAAGGACGACATGGAAATATGGACAGCCTCTTCGCATGCAAATGGAGAAATTGGTTTGGATATTGGTCGCGTAGATTTGAATATTCATCCACTGATAGAAGGTTTTCGTGATGCATGGAGAAGCAAGAAACCGGATTATTTTTACGAATTAATCGGCGAGGATTTAAAAGATTATTTTGAAGCAATCAATGCTTCTCCCGATTATCCTACACAATTTGATCTTGCTTCTTTACCATCAAAACAAATCCACAGTTCATTCTTTTTCCCCGAAGGAGCTATTTATGCTTTTTCGCTGGAGCCGCTGACTGCAGAAGTATCAAAAATATTCAAACGTTTTGCAGGCGTATTCGGACAAACATATCGTCGTTATCTCGATCTGAAAAAAGCAGAGGCGCAGGCAAGATCAGCGCAGATTGAAGCAGCGATGGAGAAAGTGCGTGCACGTTCATTAGCTATGCAAAAACCGGAAGAACTGATTGAAGTAGCGGAAGTGCTTCGAAAAGAAATGGGCTCGCTCGGTGTGGAAGAATTGGAAACAAGTTCTATTTATATCGTTGATGAAGAAAAACAAACTGCCGAATGTTGGTATGCCATTAAAGATGTTCGCGAAGGAGATAGCAAATTGGTGAGCGATCACATGATCATCAACCTGCATGATACATGGGTTGGCAGAGAAATGCAGAAATTCTATTCTTCCGGCGAAAAACAAATTTCGATATTAATGCAGGGAAAAAATAGGAAAGAATGGATTAATTACTGCGCTGCACATTCAAAAGTATTGCAGGGATATTATGGAGAAGAAATCCCTGAAAGAATTTACCATTTAGTAAAATTCTCCAATGGTTATATGGGCGCAGCATCGCCGGGAAATATTTCTGCCGAGAGTTGGGATTTATTGCAACGAGCAACTTCTGTTTTTTCATTTGCATACACCAGATTTCTTGATCTGCATAAAGCAGAAGCACAAACAAGAGAAGCGCAAATTGAATTGGCGCTTGAAAGAGTTCGTGCAAGAACGATGGCGATGTTCAAAAGCGATGAGCTTGCAGAAACAGCAGCGATTCTTATCGGGCAGCTCAACGTTCTCGGGATAGAACCCATCAGTCTTTATATCGGCATTATAAAAGACAAGACTGGTGATATGGAAATCTGGTCAACTGATGAAAATGGAAAAGAAATTGACAAACGTTATGTTGCGAACATACACAAGAACATCTCCATTAAAAAGATGTATGATCTATGGATAGCAAAAGAAAAATCTGTTGCGCTGGATATGCAGGGAGATGAGTTGGAAAATTGGCTCACTTACTGGCGGCAGGAACATCAGTTAGAATTTTCGCACAAAGAATTTTTTCATCGCAGAGTGCAAAATATCGCGTATTTCTCCAAAGGTTTTATCGCCTTCACTTCTTCCGATTTGCAGCCAAAGGAAACATTTCAATTGTTGGAACGCTTTGCAGCCGTTTTCAATCTTACATACACGCGTTTTCTCGATCTGCAAAAAGCGGAAGCACAGGCACGCGAAGCGCAAATAGAAATAGGTCTGGAAAGAGTGAGAAGCCGTGCAATGGCTATGCATAAAACAGATGAATTGCTCGATGCTGCGGAACTTGTATATAAAGAATTATCCGCACTTGGAGTCGCTAGCATGAGCATCAATTATGCATTTGTTGACGATGAAGAAAAAAATGCTTCCTATTATAGCATCAACCCCGTTGATGGTAAAATCCCCCCATTTCCTTTTATATTCCCACACACTGAAACCGATGTGATGCGCACTATTTTGGCGGGTTGGAAAAAACAGGAACCTTTTAACCTGATTGAATTGGATGAGGGAGCAACGCTGAAACATCAAACCTATATTGGTGAAATTGTTGAAGCGACGATGATAAAAAATAATATCGACATTCCTTTTTCACTCGAAACTTTTTTAGCAATATCTCCCAAACGAGCGGTGATCTATACTTTCAATTTCTCAAAAGGATATTTATTTATTATTGGTAGCGCACGATTAACCAAACCGCAGGAAGAAATGGTGTTGCGCTTCACGAAAGTATTTGAGATGACCTATCGCCGCTTTTTAGATTTAAAACAGGCAGAAGCACAGGCACGCGAAGCAAAGATTGAAGCTGCATTGGAACGCGTTCGGTCAAAAGCAATGGCGATGCACAGTTCAAAAGATCTGACCGATACCATTATTGCTTTTTATCGTGAGCTGGAATCGCTGAGCGTTACACCAAGAAGATGCGGTGTGGGGTTGATAAATAAAGAAACGCATATTGCTGAAATCTCTTCCATGAACACGACGGAGCAAGGTGATTCGATTGCGGTGATTGGCAATCTGGATTTGAAAGTACATCCTATATTAAAAGGAATTTATGATAGTTGGTTATCGCAGAAAGATTATTTTCCGGTGCTGCGTGGATTGGAGATAAAGGAATATTATCAGATTCTTACACCGCAGATCAATTATCCGGATTACCCAAATGATGTTGTTCAGTATGGTTACTTTTTTTTCTTTGCAGAAGGTGGTGTGTATGCGTGGACCGAAAAACAAATGACTGAAAATGAATTGAAGATTTACAAAAGGTTCACATCGGTACTAACGCTTACGTATAAACGCTATAAGGATTTAAAACAGGCAGAAGAACAAGCTCGCGAAGCAACTATTGAAGCCGCTTTGGAAAGAGTGCGCGGCAAAGCAATGGCGATGCGAAACAGTGATGATCTTTCTTCTGCGGCGAGCATGGTGTTCACTGAATTGAGAAAGCTCGGCATTCATCCAATCAGATCTGGTGTTGGCATCATATCTAAAGAATCGCGCCAGGTGCAGTTTTATTCTGCTATGTCATCGCCAAACGGGGACAGCCTTGCATTGACAGGTGGAGTGATTATGTCAGGCCATCCGGAATTTGAAAAGCAATATGATTCCTGGCTCAGAAAAGAAAATCACTTTATTGTCTTAAAAGGAGAAGAATTAAAATCTTATTATAAATTTCTTTTTGCAGGATTGAATATTGATTCTGAAATAAATATTGAAAATGATCAGGGGCAGTATGGCCATTGGCTGATGTTCTCAGAAGGATTTTTGTTTGCATGGTCAGACAAAGCATATTCAGAAACAGAGATCAACATTCTTGATCGCTTCAAAAAAATTGTTGAGCTCACTTTCAGGCGATACATTGAATTGCAAAAATCAGAAATCAATGCAAGAGAAGCCGTGAAACAGGCTGCGCTTGATCGTGTGCGTGCAGACATTGCATCCATGCGCACAACAAATGATCTGGAAAAAATAACACCGTTGATATGGAATGAACTAACGATACTGGGTATCCCATTTATCCGCTGTGGTGTTTTTATTATGGATGAAGAACAGGAACTCATTCATACATTTCTATCTACTCCGGATGGAAAAGCAATCGCTGCATTTCATATTCCTTATAACACGCCAGGAAATATTAATCAGGTGTTGAATCACTGGCAGCAAAAAGAAAATTACATTGATCATTGGGATGAAAAAGCATTTACAGACTTTGCTGACACATTGGTGAAGCAAGGAGCGCTTGCTTCACCGGAACAATATTTAAAAACCATTCCGCATGGCGGATTTCATTTGCATTTCCTTCCTTTTTTGCAGGGAATGTTATATGTAGGTAATTCCGCACGGTTGGGAGAAGAAGAAATAAATCTGATTCAATCAGTGGCTGATGCGTTTTCTACAGCGTATGCGAGATATGAAGATTTCAACAAACTGGAAGCAGCGAAGCAAACAGTAGAAAAAACTTTGGTTGATCTGAAGCAGGCACAACAACAATTGGTGCAATCAGAAAAAATGGCTTCGCTTGGAGAATTGACAGCAGGCATTGCGCATGAAATTCAAAACCCGCTGAACTTCGTCAACAATTTTTCTGAAGTTAACACTGAATTAATTGATGAAGCTGGCCAAGAAATTGACAAAGGAAATATTTCAGAAGTTAAAATCATTTTGAATGATATTAAAGAGAACGAACAAAAAATAAACCACCACGGCAAACGTGCAGATGCAATTGTGAAAGGAATGCTACAGCATTCACGGTCAAGCACAGGTGTAAAAGAACCGACAAATATTAATGCATTGGCTGATGAATATTTGAGATTAGCTTATCATGGATTAAGAGCGAAAGACAATTCATTCAATGCAACAATGAAAGCCGATTTTGATGAATCAATCGGAAAAATAAATATCATTCCGCAAGATATTGGAAGGGTATTATTGAATTTATACAATAATGCTTTTTATGCAGTCGCTGAAAAAAAGAAACAGCGACCAGAAAATTATGACCCAACCGTTTCAGTCAGCACAAAAAAAATAGATAATCAGATATGCATATCCGTTAGTGACAATGGAAACGGCATCCCACAAAGAATAGTTGATAAAATATTTCAACCATTCTTCACCACAAAACCAACAGGACAGGGAACGGGCTTAGGTTTGAGCCTGAGCTATGATACTATTAAAGCACACGGCGGAGAAATAAAAGTGGAAACGAAGGAGGGCGAAGGAAGCATGTTTATTATTGAACTACCAATACTTGTATAATGAAAACACATCTTCACAAATATTGTTTAATTGCCTTTTCCCTAATTCTCTCAACCATCGTTATTGCCCAGGGCAACAAAATTGATTCATTAAAAAAGGTTTTGCAAAACGAAAAAGAAGATACCAACAAGGTAAAAACTCTAAACCAGATCAGTCAATCATTGTTAAACAATCAAGATAATAATAACTCATTGCAGGCCGCAAAAGACGCATTATCACTCGCTGAGAAACTAGATTATAAAAAAGGGATAGCAACATCGAAACTTAGGGAAGGAGAAGCGGAAACTGCTATGGGTAAATTTGAAGATGCACTTGCGAATCTGCATGTTGCTTTAAAACTTTTTGAGGAAATAGACGATAGCGAGCATATTGGATTTGTTTATGAGCAAATATCGTATGTCTATTATGCCAAAGGGCTTTATGGTGAAGCGATAAACAGTGGATATAATGGCTTAAAATTTTATGAAAAAATAGGCGACAAGAATCATGCGGCCAATTCTTTTCAGGGAATTGGCGTCTATTATATGGAAGAAGAGAATGACTCCGAAGCAATAAAAGTTTTTTTAACGGCTTTAAAACTTCGTATTGAGATCAACGATTCAAACGACATTGCACAATCACTGGGTACGGTATCTGTAGAATACGCCAAGTTGGGAAATTATGCCCAGGCACTAAAGGAAGATTCAGCAGCATTTAAAATATATACTGAACTTGGACACAGAAGCTATTCCTGGGGCATAGCTTTTTGTAAAGCCAACTTTGGGGATATTTATGAAAAACTCGGTCACAAGGCAGACGCGGAAGGTGAACATCAAAATGCAACAGACAACTATCAACAATCTCTGGAGAACTATAATTACGCTATCAAATTTTGGATGGATGAAAAGGATTATGGAAACGTTGAGCCCATTGATAACAAGATCGGGTTTGTGCAACTCAGGCTTCACCATTTTTCAGAAGCAAAAAAATGTTTCCTGGATGCGCTGAAATTATCAGAAGCACTCCCTATTAAAGAAGAAATCAAAAACAGTTATAACGGGCTTTCCATCATTGACAGCGCCAGCGGCAATTATAAACAAGCGTACGAAGATTATAAACAATACATTACTTACAGGGACAGCATCATCAATGAAAAGTCTACCAAGAAATCCATGCAAGCTTCCATGCAATACGATTTTGATAAAAAAGAAGCTATAGCTAAAGCAGAGCAGGACAAAAAAGATGAAAGAGCTAAACGGATCAAAAATCAACAGTATTTTATTATTGCAGGGCTAGGTGTGGTTATACTCGCTGTTCTGGCAATTGCCCTGATTCAATTTAAAAATAACAGACAAAAGAAAAGGGCAAATTTGTTGCTACAAAATGAAAAGCAAAAAGTGGAAAGCACTTTGTCGGAATTAAAATCCACTCAATCCCAACTTATCCAATCCGAAAAAATGGCTTCGCTCGGTGAACTCACGGCGGGCATTGCGCATGAGATTCAAAACCCGCTGAACTTCGTCAACAATTTTTCTGAAGTTAACACTGAATTAATTGATGAAGCTGGCCAAGAAATTGACAAAGGAAATATTTCAGAAGTTAAAATCATTTTGAATGATATTAAAGAGAACGAACAAAAAATAAACCACCACGGCAAACGTGCAGATGCAATTGTGAAAGGAATGCTACAGCATTCACGGTCAAGCACAGGTGTAAAAGAACCGACAAATATTAATGCATTGGCTGATGAATATTTGAGATTAGCTTATCATGGATTAAGAGCGAAAGACAATTCATTCAATGCAACAATGAAAGCCGATTTTGATGAATCAATCGGAAAAATAAATATCATTCCGCAAGATATTGGAAGGGTATTATTGAATTTATACAATAATGCTTTTTATGCAGTCGCTGAAAAAAAGAAACAGCGACCAGAAAATTATGACCCAACCGTTTCAGTCAGCACAAAAA
>Ga0207057_1014_pt1 | contig 52414 bp, 56 predicted proteins | sample Alteio_BWMinCont_33_FD_153265 | JGI IMG/M metagenome (GOLD analysis project Ga0207057, IMG submission 153265) | Enriched cells from forest soil in Barre Woods Harvard Forest LTER site, Petersham, Massachusetts, United States -... | ecosystem: Environmental > Terrestrial > Soil > Temperate forest >... | reverse complement strand
GAGGGTCCTTCAAGTCCCGGTCTGGAACGCCACAAGTTGGACCGGGAAATGTATCTCGCTGCAGGAAGGATCCTTGTATGAGATCGCGCCACCCGACCAAAAAACGTTAATTGACACCCCTGTGCACTCATACACAATCAGTTGCTTTAACTTGACTGTTTCGCACGGCACCACACACATCTTTGATCTGACCGCCAACGGTCAAGTGAAAGAGTACAGTGGCTCAGGCAACGGCTGGACCCCCGTGACTGGCTCAAACACCACCGCGTCTGCATTGGTAGCGACGGCTGATGGCAATCTCTACATGTTGGCCGCCAACGACGGCGGGCCTTATCAGATCTGGCAGTACAGCGGCTCGGGTACCAATTGGACTGCCGTCACGGGTACAAATACGACCGTATCTACCATCGCAGCGGCCAGCGGCCGCCTGTATATGCTGGGCCACAACGAGGGGGGAGATTTTCAAGTCTGGCAGTACAGCGGCTCGCTCACCAATTGGACTGCTGTGACCGGCACAAACACGAGTGTCTCTGCGATCGCAGCGACCGCGATCGGTGACAGCTTATACATGCTGGCCAGCAACGACGGCGACCCTAACCAGGTCTGGCGATATAACCGTTCAGGCACTAGCTGGACAGCCGTGACCGGCACGAACACTAACGTGTTTAGTATCCAAGCAACCGGAGACGTACTGAGCATGAGAGCCGCCAGGAGTGGCGAGGGCACTCGAGTCTGGCAATACAGTCTCGACTCTACTAACTGGATGCCTTTGACCGGGACGAACACGTCGGTGGGTCAAGTCGTAGTGCAGGATGGCATCGATCTGTATGTGGTCGCCTCGAACGATGGCGGTACACTCCACGAGCAGGTCTGGCAGTACGACGGCACTCCCTACAATTGGACTGCCCTGACCGGTACAAATACGGACGTGAGTTGGATTTACGTTGGTACCAACAACCGTTTGTACATGAACGCGGCCAACGATGGCGGGACTTCCGGAAACTGGATCTATGACGGGACTCCATACAGATGGACAGAAGTTCAGTAACCCGCCCACAGCAGCTGCCGGTACGGATCAGCGTGACGGGACGCTATTTCAGAGTTGTGTGCCATAGGTTGAGCACACGGCAGCCCCGCGTGCTCGGAGCAAGATAGCTCCGCGGCCATGAGTCTTCGAGCATACGCACATTGGTCCGCCACATCTGGGGCATTGCCACAGTGGAGCGATTTCGGCCATCGGCAGGCTGAAACCTAGAACAATCAACCGATCAGCACCGCGTGCTGAAAGGAGTTTCAAATGAAGTACAAAGCGAAGATGTGGTTTCTTGCAATGGGTGTAGCTCTCGTGACACTGGCAGCCATTCCGTGTGCCGAGGCACGCTCCACAACGGGCTGGAATGCGTTCCGAGTATGGATTCCCCAAGGGGCAGAGCAATGCGTCAAAGAAAGCTTCGGATCGGCGATAAACACCTGCAGCTACAATATTGCCCTTACGTTCGAGCTGGTGGTTGATACCCCAGGGTTGAAACACATCACAGTTTTGGACGCGCCTGACGGGTATGGGGCATTCACGTGCGGAGTGGTAGGCTTCTCGGGCATAAACAACGACATTCATGCCTCGTACGGGAAGACTTTCAACCCTGTTGGACAAGAAAAGTTAGACTTCTCGTTCTACGTCAATCCCGGCGATGGAGTGTCCGTGTACTGCTTGAACGTACCGCCGAGCAGAGGCGTTGCCAACATTAACTGGAATCCATAGCTGTAAGCCAAGAGGAGAGTTGAATGATCGTGCAGACGCTTGTTCGGCTATCCTCAACCGGTAGCGTTACCAATCGATTCCGCAAAAATCTCAACTCACGGTGCGCTGCCGCCGCCGATTCGGAATGCCTGGAAGGAGGGCGATCCGGAGTGGCGCATTCTTTAGCAGGCCATAACAGAATACGCGCAACTTAGAAGTAGAACCCGTAAACCAGCCTAAGTTCGTGTACGGCCAAACTTCGTCGGGCGCCACCGGGCCATTATCACGAACCGACCTGATCCTCATGCAGCTGATTCAATGGCTCGCATACAGAGGGACTTGTATGAATACAGCAGGAATGATGAATCGGATTGCAGAGGCGTCGCCGCTGCTGAAGGCCAGAACGACCGGTGCCCTCTTTTGCTCCTTGTACTGACGGCAGCATTAACCGAGTTCTTCGTTCGCGGCAGGTTAAGTTTCGCCGCGGACCTTGCAGCGTCCGCGGCGCCTGCGGTTTCGTTCTAGCCGGCAGGTCGTACAAATGGCTTTCCGCTGCCAAGGCCACTGAGAGCGGACCAAATGCGGACGAAATGATACCGAACAAAAAACTACTACCCTGAAAGTAAAAGAGTTATTTGTCAGTTTCTCTAGGTCTGCAAAACCCCTATACGTGGGTTCGAATCCCACCCGCGCCTCCAAGTTATTCAACAACAACGGCTTAGGTGGGGCAGTGAGGCTCAAGAGTTCTGCTGTTCTTGCTTCGAGGTGGACCAAAAGCGGACCGTCAAATCCAATGATTTCAATTAGCACAGTGCTGTTACTGTTTGGAACAGACCTCTCCATAACAAACCTCTCCCCTTTGCAGTTGATCAAGAGTTGGCACTTGCAGGAATAAGACCGAGACTATGCTGACTGCCGGTGTAACGCGGTCGGTTGGAATTTCTGCGCACCACACCTCTCTTGCCGCAGAGAATGAACTCAGGTGCGGGCGGGAAAGCCGCTGCGTATTGGGTTCGCGCCGCGGGACGTGATCCTGCCGGATAACGTCCCGAGATTCCGCCACTTGCCCGCGGAGGCATCTCGAATGCTCATCTTATGACCAGTGCCCGGGCGCAAGCTGGATCTGGGCGAACAACTCGGGCAGATGCCTCTGGAGCAAAGCGTCGATCGCCGCATACTGAGGAACAGTTATGAAAGGCCTGCGTGCGTTCACGCGATCGTTCTCCCAATACTTCGACCACTTCTGCGTGGACGTGATGAACTCACCGGCGAAGTCCCCGGCGTCCGGAAATCCCTGTTCAATCTGCAGGCAGCCCGTCAGGCAGATATCGACGTACGATTCCACGATGGGAAACTGCGGCGTGGGGAGACTCTTCTCCAGCTCACCCGGTTTGAAAACGTTGACGTAGATCCAGGCCTTGCCCTTTGGAGTAGACCCGCCCGAGAGGATCTCGACATCCTTCGTGACGTCCACCCGCTTATAACCCTGTTCGCGCTCGTCGCTGGCCTTCAACTCCGCTTCGCTCACCGTGTAGATGACTCCATTCACGGAGCTCGATTTCTCCGGGAGGGCTCCGACAAATGTGGTGGTGAAACCAATGGCGCCAGTGCGAGCCCACCAACCGCGCGCATACCCGCGAACCCGCGCCGGCAAGACATACATCGCCGCAGGCGACGTCCTCATTCGCGATGACTGTTCGATTAACGAGCCGTAACCAAAGATGTATTGCTGCAAGAACCCCTCCTTCCGCTGCCATGTATAAGAGCCGCTTTTCGCAACTGCGTGGCCCGGCGAACCGAAGCTCAACAATGGTCGATTGGTGTGTTTGAAGTCCGAGGCTGCTGTTAGAGGTCGCTCGCGATTAGACATCTTCACCGGCGACCGTGTCTAGTCGATGTCGAGTCGGTCCGGAGGACCAAGGGAGCCCATGGTTGCGCTGCATGGCTTGTCAATGCGGCTGGGCTGCGGCGCGAACCAAGAACACGTACTTGTCCTCGCAGGACAGACGCTTAGCCGCCATGCGCGGCAAGAAGAGAGCCACATCGCGGTGGCGCATACCCTCATCGTCCCTCCTAGCCATCGATGAGAGATTTAAGCGTCTACATATTTTCTGTAGCAACACTGTCAACTTAGCGATTCTTTGTATGCGTCAGGCCAAAAACACACCCTGACATTTGCTCTTTTTCGGCGCGGCTGCATTTCGGGGACCGGGGTCGAGCACAGCAGCCTCAACCACAACAATGCGAGATCGAATCCGTCACTGCGCAGCTACCGCGGCCTGGGACAGAAGCCGCACGATGGCCCGCGCAATAAGCTGCTGTCCGGAAGTGTCATAAAAGGTGAATCCGGGTGAAGGATTCACTTCGAAACAGTACCATGCGCCCTGGGTGGTTCGACGCAAGTCAATCCCGGCGACGGGGAGACGCAGAGAGTGAGCTAGCCGGTGACAGGAAGTGAGGACATCTTCGGATAGCCGGGTCGGAGTAATTTGTAGGTCGGCTCCCTGTGAACGCGCATAGCGGTAATCGGCAGCTCCAGAAACAATTTGCGACGCAAATGTGTCCTCACCCACGACGTGAATCCGGTAATCCGTCCCTTCGATAAATTGTTGGAACTGGGTGGGACACCACCGAAGATCATCGATTCGATTTCGCTCTTCCGATGTCATCTTCTTCACGATGCTGCGCACGCCACTTACCGACTTGTAGACGATTTCGCCATGCTGCTGCCAGAACTCGGTTACCGCATCAGGGTCGGTGGTAATCAGTGTATCGGGCACGAGGAAGCCGTGCGCTGCGATGAGGCTCGCCTGGTAGGGCTTGGAAGTGTTGGAGGCCATGGCGGAAGGTCGATTTATGACCAAGGCGTCTGTAGCTTCACACCAGGCGGTGAGTGCTTCTTCTACGGCTAACGCATAAGCGTATGCAGGGCTGGTGTTGCCTTCCCGGGAGAGCGCATCAGCGATGCACGGTAGCCGCCGAGTATCATAGGGACGCAAATAAACAGCATCGACCCGGGAAAGGTCGATGGCCGCACCGCGGGCCCACAACGTTCCGGTGAGAGCTCTATTGCAAGAGACTTCGACTTCCGTCGACAGCACTTCGCGCTGATCTAAAAAGGTCACCTCCGCGTCCTGTTCATGCAACAGATCGAATACCACCGAGAGCGGCTCATCCCCTGGTAAGCCCCACAAAAGAATCATTGTGCTGCTCCGTGTGCAGAAGCCTGTGCGCGGCCCTGAACATGAGCAACGAGTGCGTCGGCTAGAACCGGATCACCCAGGTCGGGCCAGAGATGGGCTCCCGCGAATGCGTAGCTGGAGCCAGATTCTTCGAAAGTCAAAGTGAGTAGATCGCACTCTGCTGCTTTGGCGAGTCTGCGCGCCCACAGAGCCGGAACTCCATCTTCGTCTCCAAATACGTGTTCTCCAATAACGGTGACGATGACCGAACGAGCCGGTAAGGGCTCTTCCGCGTGACTCGCTCGGGTGTGGACGCTGCGTTGAAAGGGTTGAGTGGGAATATGTAGGTCCCGGGCCGCCTTCAACCAGCGCTCGGTACTCCAGTAGGGTCCGGCCAAGCAGGTTGCCGTGGGTCGATTCACAACCGGACATCGCAGGCCCCACAGCCACGAAAGAAGCATAGCCGTCATCTCCGCGGCCACGTAGCTGCGGTCTTGGGCAACGATCCCGGTGAGGTCGCTTTCAAAGACCGAAGCCATCCGCGTGAACACGCCGGTAATGCTTTCCGTCGGGATCACGCTGCCCTGGATAATCGCTAACTCGTGACCTTTGCCGCCACAGGGATGGCACCTCCATCCGGCAATGGAAAGGTCACGAGGGGTGAGCAGCCCGACGACGTGCCCGGCCGCCGTCCAACGCGAGGCAAGTGACTTTGCACCCTGGTCGAATTGATTCGATACGATAACTAGCACTAGATACGCACCTGTCGTTGGAGTATGTTCAGCCGCCGCGTCCATTGCATTTCAACACATGCCGGCCCGACAGGAGTGCATCGGCGGCCCGGTTTCATTTCCGCCGATGCTCCGATCATCAAAGCTCCGTGGGATCCTTGGGCGCCCTTAAAGCTTGCTCCCCTACTACGGGCCGCAGCTCTGGACGAATGAAAGCTCGACCGGTCGCAAGCGCGTCACTGATTTGACCGATTTCCTGGGACAACTGGTCGACCCGGGATGAGAGCTGTGCAATCATCGAGGAGACGTCAGACGTAAGATCTCGGTCCTTTTCTTTGAAATCCTTGTCCTTTTCTTTGGCGCCTTCTTTGCGGTCCTTGGCGTCCTTGCGGTCTTTGGTATCTTTGGTCTCTTTATGTTCCTTGTCCTTGACGTCCTTGCTGTCCTTATTGTCCTTGTCCTCTTTGACGATCTTGTCAGTGGGCACGACGCATTGGTTATCCCTTTGTGACCAGTAGCGCTGCACAGTTACCCCATTGACCGTTGCCACGTTGCCTTCGCAGACATCGCCGATCTCGCACCAGCCGCCTTGATTGCAGCTGCCGGGATCTCCCAAAATCGCAGACCCCTCCGGATCGGTCACGGTCTCGACCAGTTCGTGAGAGAAGACCGTAGTGACATAGTCGAGTGTCCCGTTGTTCATTACCCAGGCGAAATGGCAGTTGACGCCATCGAGCCCGAAGTAGGTATGCTCGCCGATGAAACCGCCGCCCGAACTCACTCCTGAAGGCAAGATCACGCAGTAGACCAACTGATTGTCGTTGGCCGGCGAAGGCAGGCGGCCGGCCTGCCGCAAATTCGAAATCAGGCCCGAAATGTCCCCGTCGCTGAAGGGATTTGGGGGATCGGCCGGGGACCCGCCAACGGCGCTCGCGACCACCGTGGTTCCAAATAAAGTAGCATGACCGATACCGCGGTATTGTGACAGTGAGTCCATATATGGACCGGTCACCATACTGACCACCGCATCGGTTACCTGCCCGATGGAAGGCGTGCCGGTCGCCCATGCGCCGCCCCAGAATATGATTTCGAGGTGAGCGCTAGGAACCACGACTCCACCGTGATCCGTGAAATTGATACCTGCTCCTCCCTGGCCCCCGCCGGCCGCCCGCTGCTGGGCGGAACGAAAGATCCCGGATTCACGTTGCGATGTCACACCCCCCGATCCTGGGCTCATATGACCAGAGCAATTGCAGGGCTTGTCAATCTTCCTCATAATTCCCTCCTTGGAACCCATCTCATGTCGATCCCGTCAGAGTACGCGGTACGCGAAGGTTTAGAAATGAGCCTGCGCCGCTCACTCGTCGGCCGGCGCACTCGAGCCTGACAACTATTGGTGATGTTGGCCTGAATAACGCGACAATAAAACCGGGAAGACAAGAAGACGTTCAACTTGCCTATTCATGCCCATTAGGAACGACAACTTGCAAGGAATCCCTTCTCGATTCTTTTTGTTCTTGCCGGAATTGTGATGCCATGCAGGACAATCTGCATACACTGGTCAACCGTTTGGCAGGACAAGTTGCATGTTTCTGCATCGCGATCACGATCCTCGCACTCAGGCCGCAGGAAATTGCTAGCGATGCATTGAATCCCCATAAGGCAATTGTCCTGCCAAAAGCTCACTGGGTTTAGCGCAAATCGCCGTATCCACAATGCTCGCTCCAAAATCTTCAGCAGGTCCAACTGTGCCTGCTGAGCACTGTCGATACGGCGCTATAGATTTCGCGACAGCTAACGATCCGTTAAGGTTCCACCCTTAGCGAGCCAATGTAAACGCCTGGAGATCGGAAGCGTCGTACTGGGATTGGCGTGACCAACCGTTGTTGGCCCTGGCCGCAACATAGAGGGATTCGGCGAACGCTGCCATGCCGCCGGCAACACAGGGGCCAAGAAGACCCGCGACCGTACCCGTAATCGTTCCAGGGTTGGTGGCCGCGCTTACCTGCCCACTGGTGGCCCCGACGATGACGGGCGGCGGCGGAGTGTTGTGACCGCGAATCAGACCGAATGAATAGTCGGCAAAGTTGTTCGGATGGCTTGCCGTGAAAACCATGATCACCGTGTCGGTGGGTAGAACGTAGCGCAAGATGCCGCAGGCGTCGGCCACATTGATTCCGACCTTCGGCGCCGCGAGCGCGGCCCTGCAGGGGTTGTTATCCACGCGGAACTTCACTGGTGGCGTTGTAGCCAGCACAATCGGGATCGGGACAAACGGAAGGGGATTCGGTCTTACGAACTCCACCACCAGAGTATGAACGGCGTTGCTGAGTCCGGTAGAATCCATCAGGCTGCCCAACGACGGATTCATAAACAGAAATGGAGAAGTCCGGACAGGATAGAATCCTGGCTGGAAGTTCACCACACCTGTCGAGGTGGTTACAGGAACGAACGTAACGCCGTTCCACTCTTCATCCGTCCAGGAGTCGAAGCGAATCACGCCATCGACCGTGATCCTGTAGTGAGTCGCGCCCAGAGCCGTGGCCGCCGGGTAGTTGATCATGATGGGCAGGGTTCCGCCGAAGGGCGTGTCCTTCACCTGGTAAAAGTATCCTGGCGGGACGGTAGTATCGGCCAGGCCCTCGTTCGGACCCGGCAGTTGGATAACTTTGTCGAACGGGATGAAGCCGAAGCCCATGAACAATGGCCCGGCTGGGAGGAACGGCAGGAAATCGACGATCGAGAGCGTCGTTTCTCCGTGAACCAGCATCCGGGACGGGCTCGCCAGCGCCATCGCGCCGGGCCGCGAGGAAAAGCCGCCGGCCACGAGACTTGTCGCGTTCGTGGAAAGGTCTACACGCGTGACCCGGTTCGCGGGATCGCGCTCGGCAACCAGGAGAGATGCTTCGGCCGGATCTCCCCAGATCAGGAAGAACGGCGCGGTTAGGCCGGTCACGATGACCGTGGCGGACCCATCGCTGAGGCGGATCTTTCTGATGCGGCCGGGTGTCTGCTCGGTTACATAGGCGTACTGACGGTCGAAAGTGATAGCGAGACCCACAGCGTTGTTCAGGGTCACCGGGATCGCCGTCTTCGTGCCGCTCGTCAGGTTGATCTGGTAGAGATGTCCGGTTGGAGCGAATTCCACAACGTAGGCGGTATCGTGCGCCTCATCGAGCGCCACCTGCTGTGGCGCCGTCATTCCGCTCGCAATCACAGTGGCGGAGACGCGATTCGGGGTCGACAGGCTTACCTTTACCAAGTCGCCGGAGCGTTCCGTGATATAGGCATGGACGCCATCGGCGCTGAGTTCGATGTCCTCCGGGTTCGTGTATCCAGTGCCAATTACGGTGTGGACTGGCGAAAGAGGAACGGTTTTGGAGAAGTTTCCAGAGAATTCAACGTAGAAGAGTTCCCCCGTGGAGGAGCGGTAGTCGCATCCGCCCGCGCCGGGAAGTCCGGTGAGAATATCTGTGATGGTTGGCATCATTAATCCTTTAGACCGAGATCGACGTCCCACGGAAATAGCTACGCTGACGGGGAGCGTGTTCAATGGCCATACAAGCACGATCCTTTCAGAGCTATACAGCTCAAGGATCGGTCGAATATGTGACCCAAAAGGGGTAAAAGAGAGGTGACGCTTGAGATCAGCAAGGGGGGATGCTGACCTAATTGACTACTTTGATACACTACTTGGACATAAATGTCAATAAATTGTGTACGTGTGGAAACGCAACCATACCCAAGAAATGGATGCAGTGAGACTCCGATCCCGTCTCTGGCTGTTCCAATCCCTATGGCGATATGTGGGGTCCGCTCGACGTTGCTGGCGTTGAGGAGGGAGCGAACTGCGAGAATGACGGTACGCAGACTGTCGTTTGCTCCCTCAGCGAGAGTCCAGCGTCGCCGATTGGCAAACGCATCACGGGCTTCACGATGAAGACGACGTCGGAGATCGGCGCGGTGGATGTGCAGCACCTTCCTTTTTCGAATAACTGGGCCAGCTACTTCGGACCCCTCCCGCACGGGGCTTACCGCGAGTTCACCTGCCATGTCGGGCGGGTCGACGTTTTCGACCTAGAAGACGGGAACGTATTCAAGCAGTAGGACTCTCCTTCCCCGCGCTGCGCATCGCGCCTGTCCACGCACCTCCGCGACGACCTAGTCGATTCTGGTGGGCCCACCAAAATTTGAACCTAGTGAGCGAGAAGGGGTCCGTCTCTCTATGGCATAAGCCGCTTCCCGGTGACCTTATATAAGGAACAGAGGACCAAGAGGTCGGAAGGCTATCGATGACAGGAAGCGGCTCAGACCGATCAGAGCACCCTGCAAAATACTCACAGCGCTGCATCATTCTTCCCCGTGTCTTAGTGCATCGAGCTTTCCTGCTTAGCGGCCGGCACATTGGCATCAGGTTTGGAGCAGTTTCGTCTTCGGCAACTTGAGCCTTAAAGTCAGCGTTCTGTTGTATGACCTCGCCTATATGCTTCTCCGGCTTCCATTGAATGTCCGCGCGAATGCTGCGCCAGGCGCGCAGGAGCTCAGCTGAACTCTGGACATAAGACCAATTCTCCAGAAAAGAGAGTTATTGATATGAAAACGTTCGGAAATCGACTATTGGCCAGGGAGGAATCGACCATGGGCAAAAGAACCGCCACACGCCGAGTAAGTGCCATCCTGTTAAGCATTCTCATGCTCACTCCAGCTAACCTGTTGAGCTGGTCCGTAGAGGGACACCGCACCGTTGCGCTCATCGCTATGAACAGGCTTCAGGGAACACCCACCGCAGCCCGCATAAAGAAAATTTTGGGGAAGCTGACTTTGGAAGATATCGCGACTTGTCCGGATGAGGTGCGCGACCTTGAGAAGTACCACGCACCAATGAGCGCAGTTTGCAAGAAAATATTTCCCAAGCCACCAAAAGGAACTGCAAACTGGCATTTCGTCGATATACCGATCAAAGAATCCGACTTCGAACCTTCGACATCCGATGTCAATACCGCCTGCAATAACAATTGCTCACTTACCCAGATAGACCACTTCCTCAATGTCCTCTCAGCATCCAAATCCACGGACAAAGGCCAAAAGAAGCTGCAGGACCAACAGGCATTGTCCTACGTCGTGCATTTCATCGGAGACTTGCACCAGCCATTGCATTCGGCCGACCGCAATGGAGACAGGGGAGGCAACGATGAGCACATCTCGTTTTGGAACGGACGCGAGCGGCAAGCTCGTACTGCATACGATCTGGGATAAGCAAATCGTTTCGAAAATCGACTCAGATCCGGCAAAGCTTGCCAGTGACATCGCGCCACAGATTAGCCAGGCCGCCTCTGAAACGCCTCAAGGTCAACCGATGGATTGGGCGATACAGTCCTACAACTACGCCAGAGACGTAGCCTACAAGGGAATCGCTCCGCCAAATGGAGCCACCGATGTCGCTGATATCGGACAGCCATATCAGGACGCAGCCGCGCCCGTCGTAAGAATCCAACTGGCCCGCGCCGGCGTCAGACTCGCGAATGCACTACAGCAGGCGCTTCCTTAAGCCGACGATTTGTCTGAGTACATGCCTTAAGGCCGCGGCGGCTTTCGTCTTCGCGGCCTCAAGAATCTGTACATCGATCTAGAACGACTTCTTGACTTCCGACTGATCCCATCCGCAATCACGATGGTGGCGTAACGTCGCTTCTCTCGCAGACGTGGCTGGTGAGCTCCAGATCTCTTGTACCGCCCGAGATGGCAATCTTTGGCATACTATCCGCCATGTCGACGGGACCTGGGAACGGTTTGGGAACGTGAAGAGTACTGCAGGAAATCCAGGGTCTTTCACGGCAGTGGCTATCGCCGGGACGGTGTCGTCGTAGTCTGACACTATTCTTAAGACTTCACTGCGCAATCAAAACAAGACTGCTTATGAGGATCTTTCGCCACTTTCAGAGAGACCCCGGGCAATAATTCAGATGTCGCAGGAGAGGAAGCAATGCCCACATCGGCCACGCACATCACTATCGTTCAGCGGATTGCCGCGAGCAACCCGAGGTATGAAGCAATTTTGGGGAGTCCAGACCCTACTCTTGCCGCTCCCGATCCGCGCTTAATCAAAATGCGCTATGCGGCGCTCGGGGCATGCGGACCGGATTTTCTTTACGCGCTGGTGGACTATGGAGCAGACATCCAGGACCTGGAGAACATCTTGGTGAAGACGGCGGCTAAATTCTCCAGTTTGGCGGACGTCATGTCAGGAATCCAGCACGTTGTGGACGGTGCGGTTTCGACGCTTACGCTGGGGCTCAGCGATTCTTTGTCGCAGACAGCGCAGGTGGTGACTGCCGTTATGAATGAAGGGCTATATGCGCTCCTGGCGAGTGGTGGCTTTAACCCGCTGGCGTTCTTCGAGCCGCAGAGGCAGACGTTGTCGGGCATCCGTACGTGAATCAGGTGGTGGGTGCACCGTGGCGACTTGGGTGGGGTGGAATGACCGCGCGCGAAGCGTACGAATCTTTGGCTTAAACGTGCTTTGCGAAAATGTCTGGTTCGGAGGGCGCTGGGCCTGGTTGATCGGATTCAACTGGCTCATGAATCTAAGCCACTTACTATTTGACCGTGTTACTTCTTCGGTGATCGCATACTAAAAACGTCCAAATCGATTCGCAGCAAGACTCTTCGGCGGGCGGCACGATCTCCCCTGCGCACTATCTGAATCGACGTCACGCCCTTGAGTACAACGACACTCCAATCTATGGACGTGAGTCGATACATCAAAAGATGGTCCTTTAGGAGAATAGGTTTTTCGGGGGAAACACAAATGGGGACTCATACACTCGCCGCTAAGTACGCCATAATTCCCGAGGGTTTCAGATCCGCACTCATCGGATGGGATTACGATTTACCCAAATTTCCGCGAGCCGATCCAGAACGCTTAAAGGGTTATCGGATCGCACTAGTGACCACTCACGGACCGGAACTTCCGGAGTTCGCTCCTCGATTGGAAACGCGATCTGGTTCACAAAGACGGCGACGATCCCCTGGGTGGCCCGCTTCTCCCCCGCTTCTGGACTTCCGGGGAAACGAAGAGCGTCGACGCGATAGAACTTGCTTCAGCCTCCCTTCTTGTAGGTTCATCGAGCATCGCCCAACTGCTCCCCGCAGTCGCTGCCCGCAGCGACAAAGCTGCATCCAGTCAGGAAAAACCAGACCAGACTGACCTCAACCTTTTGCTGGCCTCAGGCTACCTGCGCATAAGCGATGGTGCCAACCTGGCAACTACCGCTCAAGTTCTCCTCAAAGCTTACCCGAATTCCTCGATGGCATTGCATCTCTCTGGAGAAGCAGATCGCCTAACGCACAACTGGGCAGCCTGGAACGCCATGCTCGATACGCATTTGGCCAAGCATCCCACAGACCGCGATCTTCTCGAACAAAGGGCAGAAGCTGCTCAGGCGCAGGGAGACTTTGCCAGCGCGCGTAAAACAATGCGGGCAGTGCTCGACGGCAGCGACGCAACCAGCAACGACTACAACAACTATGCGTGGAACTCACTCTTCGAAGGCAAAGTCGACGAAGACGCAGTCCAGGCAGCCCAACAGGCAAACATGCTGAGCAAGAATGCGAGCTTCGACGAACTCCACACGCTTTCCTGTCTTTATGCGGCGCAAGGTAAAACGACAGAGGCGCGGGAGGTGCTGCTACAGGCAATGGCGGCGGACAATCTGGCCGTGCCGAATTCTAGTAGCTGGTATGCCTTTGGAGCTATATACGAACAATATGGCGTACTGGACGCAGCGATCGCCGCTTTCAAGAAGGTCGAGAAGCCAGATGGACCTATGAGCCCGACGGACACATACCTTCTTGCGCAGATGCATTTGAAGGCGCTGCACGCCATATAACGCGTCGCAAGACTCATTCCCCGCGGCCGGGATTGTGATGGTCAGCGCTATTTGTCGGCGAATTCGGCAGGGCCAGCGCAGATGTCAAGTGGCATTGCGCACGGCGAGGCCGTCCTTGCCAGCAGATCTCACGTAAGATGAACCGCCAATCGAGGACTCAATGACGCACCACACGAGAATCTCTCTTTTCTTACTTAGTGCTTTTTTTCTCGGCTCTATAGGCTTCGGCACCGTTGCCATTTTTGGACCCTTGCTCTTTCCGGCGTCGATAGAGGGTTCAAGTCTTGGCGAGAATATCGTCGTTCTTTCCGGGCCCCTGTCCTTCGTGATTCTTGGGGTCGGAGGGTTCTTGACTTGTTGGAAGTTGACCAAGCGACTTGCCGATCCGGATGTCATTGGGCTCCAATGGAGTTCTCCGATGGAGCAACGCGAGTCGATTGTCGCTCGGTCATTTGCTATTATCCGGCGGCGGTTTTCGACACTTTGGATAGCAGCAGCGTGGCCCCACATATGCGTGGCACTGTGTTGTCTTGCGTTCGCTATCACTCGTCAACTTAGTTCATCTCAAGAACAGATCAGTCCCTTGAATCTATGGCAGTCGATGGGTTTATTGGGGAAATTCGAGATCATGACGACCTTTATTATTGGAACTACCTTGCCGCAAGGCATAGCGATAGCCGGGGTCGTCACTTTAGTTTGGAAATATCTGGAAACGGGAGTTGCGACTCTCCAAGACGCGTTCTCCAATATAGCGCGTCATCTAATACCACTCGTTCTTTTGTCAGTTTGCATAGGCGCCGTCGTTGAGATCGGATTGTGGGTTTTCGTTATCCCTGGCCTCGCGGCCCTAATCTTCACGGCGTTTGCTATCCCGGTTCTCGTGATAGAACACGTCGGATTGCCAGCCGCTCTTAAGCGGAGTTTCCAGCTTGGTGCGGCAAACGCCGCAAACCTGTTCGGATTCATCTTAGTTTCCACGTTGTTCGGAATACTACTGACGATCGTGCCTCTGATTGCCTTCTTCATCATCACGACCGCGAACTTACCCTCGTGGGTGAACTCATTTGCACTCTGGACATGTATCATCCTGGGAGCGTCCTTAACACATATGGTCGTGGCAACCATGCTAACGCATCTCTATGTTGGTGCTCGCGGACAACGAGGAGAGGTTGCAGACGCGAGTGCGCCATCCCGACAGCAGCCATAAGCGCAACCTACTGCATCCTCCAGTTCCGCCAGCCGAGAGTGCATCCAAATCTGCACAGCGGAGTGCTGCATCCAAAGGACCTCCGCCCGCAACGGTCGCAGATTAGTTGTGAGTTCAGCGCTTGAACCGGCGGGATGAATAACTCTTGGCTGCGGCAAGAGACTCAGCGGTGTTGGTGCCGATACTTTTCTCCTCGTTTCTTCGAGAGCGACTATTGCCGGACGAAGCCGACAACGAGTAGTACGATGTCGTCGGCAGAATGATCACGATCAAAGATTCCGATCACGCAGCCATACCCTAGATATTGAGGAGAAAGAACGATGTCTGCTGCCAAATGGGTCATCACGAGACTGTGCGTTCTGATGTGTGCGCCAGCGATGTTTGCGCAAGTCATCACCGAGCAAGGTGGCAATGTGGGAATCGCGACACAGGCTCCCAGCGGTCGATTGCACATTGTTGGCAGTGCGGAAGAAGCTGGGACCTTGCGATTAGAAGCAGACCCGAGTAAGGGACCGAATCAATCCCATGTTCATTGGGGTCCGACGGGCGACTGGTATATCCGTTCCGCAGCCCGGCGGGCAGAGTCATTTTGCAGGATTTGGGCGGCAAGGTCGGTATTGGGAAGGGTGATCCGCTCGCCACATTGGAAATCCATAGCGAGATTGGGGACGCTTTTGCCCTCACGAACGGAACAGATAGACTTAGAGCTTATTTCACAAGCAACAGACTCTTTTTCGGCACTGAGACCAACACTTCTCTCGAAATTTATGCAAATCATGCCGCAAACGGCGGATTGTTTCTCGAAAATACCGGCAACGTCGGCATCGGCACAATCTATCCCGCCACCAAGCTGCATGTATCTGATATTTCGAACAGCATCCGTATATCTTGCGCGCGTCGCACGCTGGGGTGCTAACCCATGGCATCCCGCGTTGCTGCTCGGGGTTTATCTCGACAATCGAGTTAAGGCTCTCCTGCAGTTCTCGGCCAGAACCTAATCGGAATCGCGGACAACCCCCGAAAATCTGCGACTGATCATCCCGCAATGACAAGTACAAGCTCTCTGAACGTAAGGGTTATAGATATAAACTTGGCTGGACTTGGACCTATCCAAGCAGCTACCTTCAACGCAAATTGGTCAGGCAAATTTTCGGAGCACATGGAACTAACGCAATGAGGCGGGTATGCGAGCGGCGCAAGTTACATCGTTATGACTTCCGGAAAGGGCCCGGCGAGCCCGCGGGGATAAGAAAGAGCTGCCGGTGGTGCAGCTTTTTTTCTGCATCGCCGCCAGCTTCAGAAAGGCTGCGATAAACGATCCGAGCTGAGGCTCGGAAGCGTAACGTGCCTCCCCCACTACTAAGGTTTGGAATGCGGAAAAGGCAGGTTACACCCTCCGGGGATGAAGAGGACTCTCGGGCCAGGCTGTTTGTCCTTAGCCGCGAGCAGCCGCAGAAAACGATTTGAATAGACCCAGTTATTGTTTCACCTCATGACCCACTTCCTCTGGCCTTTCGGTCATCGCGCACTGTTCGACACAGCCTGAGACGGTTGCGATGAATCATTATCGGTCGTCGGGCAGTAAGGTTGGACGAGAACATGTGAGCGCAGCCGATCGTTGTATCCCGCCTGCTCCCCTGCCTTCACCTCATTCCTTCGTAAAGCGGGCTAAGACGGCTATCGCATCCCCGTTGCACCGGCCGCCACTTTGGAGTATGTTCTTGAGCACTCATCCTGTTGCGGACCACCTGGGGCGGCGGAGGCTGATATGGGCCAACCCTCTTCGATCACCATCTTGCTGCGCGATTGGAGCAATGGGAACGAAGCGGCGCTAGCGGAGCTTGTACCTCTAGTGCAGAAGGAACTCCACGTCATCGCGCGGCGCTGGCTGCGTCGGGATCGCCGAAAACAAACCCTTCAGCCCACCGTAATGATTAACGAGATGTATGTGCGATTGATTGGTCAGTCGCAGCCTCCTCGTTTGGAAAGTCGTACGCACTTCTATGGCATCGCGTCGCGGCTTATGCGCCTATATCTGGTGGACTACATTCGGACTCACAATGCAGAGAAGCGCAGATTCATAGCGGTGCCATTGGACGAAGTAGTCGTTGCTTCAGGTGATCGCCCGTGGGACGTTCTCGAACTGGACGAATTGTTGTCTCGGCTTGCCGAGTGGGATGAGCGCAAAGCGAAGGTCATCGAGATGCGGTGTTTTGGAGAGATGACCGTGAAAGAGATTGCAACGGCTTGCGGTCTGACCGTTTCCACAGTGAAGCGGGACCTCCGTATGGCAAGATCGTGGTTAAAGCTCGAACGGAGCCGCCACAGCTAGGGAGGGAGAGTTGGAAATCGATCGGCGGAATCGCATAGAGGAACTATTCCATGAAGCTTGCGATCTGTCTCCCGCCGAGCGAGCTATCTTTCTGGACCGAGAGTGCAACGGCGATGACCAGCTACGCCAGGAAGTGGAATCTCTCCTTGCGATGGATACACCGGAAATCGATCTTGTCGAGATTGAAGTGGAACAGGCCATCCAGCAACTGCTTGCACACTATGAGTATTCGGAGTTGATTGGGCAACGTATCGATGTCTATAAGATTACTCGTTTTATCGGCGCAGGCGGCATGGCAGCCGTGTTTGAGGCCACGCGCACGAACGACTTTCAAATGCAGGTAGCAATCAAGCTGCCGAAGCCTGGGACCGATACCGAGGCGGTCCGGAGGCGCTTCTGCAATGAGCGTCAGATCCTTGCCGAACTGCGGCATCCAAATATCGCTCACCTCCTGGACGGCGGTACTACCGAGAGCGGATTGCCATATTTCGTAATGGAGTATGTGGAGGGGACGCGACTTCAGGAGTACGCCGCATCGTCGTCACTACGTCACCGATTGGAAGTGCTCTGCGATGTGTGTGCGGCGGTGCAGTACGCGCATGAGCATCGAGTTGTGCATCGGGACATTAAGCCGGGCAACATCCTGGTGACCTGCGATGGAATCCCGAAGCTGATTGACTTCGGTATCGCCAAATTAATCGATCCGGGCTACGGCTCATCATCGGGACCCAGGACGAGGCCAAGTATGCCATTGGGGACGCCGGGCTACGCCAGTCCGGAGCAGGTGCGGGGAGAAGTAGTGACCACTGCAACAGACATTTATTCTCTCGGCGCTGTCCTGTATGAGCTTTTGACGGGCGAGACTCCCCACCATTTAGAGACGCCCTCGCGAAGCGAAATTGAGAAGGAAATCTGCACTCGGGAACCCAAGAAACCTAGCGCCATAGTTAAAGACCTCGATCCGGTTCTGGACAGCATCGTCCTGAAGGCATTAGCAAAGGAACCGCAACGACGGTACCAATCGGCTCGGGATTTGGCTGAGGATCTCGACCGTTTCCTGCAAGGTCAGGCGAGCGTGCTGCACCGTATCGGCAAGCTCCTCAAACGGAAGCGCCAACTCATCGTAGTGGCAGCCCTTCCGGCTCTTTTGGTCGTGGCAGTGATAGTGAGAGTAAGTCGGCATGGAGGTACACCTCGCCCGCTCCCCCCACCCCCCGTCCACCGCTCAATCGTGATCGCCGACTTTGAGAACAAGACAGGAGATCCGGTTTTCGACGAAACGCTGAAGCAGGGACTGTCGATACACCTTGAGCAATCGCCTTTTCTCAGCCTGGTTTCCAGCGATAAGGTGAATGAGACGTTGAAGCTGATGCGCCGTTCCGCCGGCGGCCAATTGACGGCGGAGATCGCACGCGAAGTCTGCCAGCGTACCGACAATGATGCGATGCTGGCCGGCTCGATAGCCGCGATGGGCAGCCGGTACGTGATCGGCCTCAAGGCGGTGAATTGCGACAGTGGAGACGTGCTCGCTGAGGAGCAGGAGCAGGCAGAGGGCAAGGAGAAGGTGCTGAGGGTCTTGGGCAATGCGGCAGACAACTTGCGAAAGAAGATTGGCGAATCGCGCAGCTCAGTTCAGAATCACCACACGCCGCTGGCAAAAGCTACTACTCCCTCCCTTGAAGCACTGCAAGCTTACAGCCAAGGCGTGAGGATAGCCGCTGAGAAAGGAGATACAGCTGCTCTGCCCCGTTTTGAGCGGGCCGTGGAGCTTGATCCAGGCTTCGCCATAGCCTACGCGGCCATCGCGACCATCTACGGCAACCTCGGCCAGGACGGACGGCTGACGGAGAATGCACGCAAGGCATACGAGCTGCGGGAGAAGGTAAGCGAACGGGAGCGATTTTCCATCGAGTCCCTGTACTACGTATATGTGACTTGGGAGGAGGAAAAGGCGGCGCAGATCTACGAACTGTGGCAACAGACCTACCCAAAAGACTCTGGGCCTTACGTGCGCTTGGGAGGCACTCACACGGTTCTGGGAAAACATGAAAAGGCGCTGGAGGAATACCGCGAGGCAATGCGCCTGGAGCCAAACGACGAGATCAGCTATGTCAATCTTGGCGGCGCCTACGCGCACCTTAACCAACTGGATGATGCGCAAGAGGTTTACAACCAGGCGGATGAACACAAGCTGGCGGGGGACTATCTGCTCGCGAGCCGCTACGAATTAGCTTTTCTCAAGGGAAACGTGGCGCAAATGGCGCAGTTGGCCTCTGCCGCTATGGGCAAGCCGGGCACGGAAGAGGAAATGCTGGTAGAGGAAGCAGCAACGGAGACCTGGTATGGAAGATTGAGCAATGCACGCTCGCACATGCGGCGAGCGATATATGCGGCGGAGAGCAGCGACGACAAGGAGACGGCCGCGGAGGATCGTGCAGTCGCAGCGCTGTGGGAGGTCGAAGTGGGCAATCGGAAGCAGGCACGTGCCGAAGCCGATGCAGTGAAACTAATCGCGAACCGCCACGTGCAGGGGATGGCAGCACTGGCTCTGGCCCGGGCAGGCGACACGGCGGGGGCGGAGAAGCTGGCTGCCAAACTCGACCAGAGATTTCCGCGGGGTACCCCGGTCCAGAGGTATTGGTTGCCCACGATCCGGGCAGCTGTCGCCTTGCAGCATAAAGACGCGAACCGGGCAATCGAACTGCTGAAGTTGGCCTCCGAAGTAGAGTTGGGGAACCAGTGCAACTTGCTCCCGGTTTATTTGCGTGGAGAAGCCTATCTCATGCTGCACGACGGCAACGCAGCACGAGCGGAATTTCAGAAGTTCATCGAACATCGTGGATTGGTGTCTAACTTCCCGTGGGGAGCTCTTGCCCGCCTTAGTATTGCGCGTGCCTATGCTCTCGATGCGGCCAAAGATCCTGTCGCCCGCGACAAAGCCCGCACTGCATATCAGGAGTTTCTTAACCTGTGGAAGGACGCCGATTCAAACGTGCCGATACTGAGGCAGGCTCAAGCTGAGTACGCAAGGCTGCAGTGACATGCGGATCTGTAAATTTCGGATGCTGCGATCGCGGCCAAGTTAAGTGAAGATCGCCATGCCACTGAAAGTAGTAGCGATCCCCGTCCGCCGTTACCTTATTCAGGGGTAGACCTCCGGTACTCTAGTCCAGATGCCCTCCATCGATCGGTGGGCACCCGGGTTAAATATTCCAAGAGACGCTTCCGCGCTGCGAGTTGCTATCGCGGACGTTGGCGCGGTTATTTCCAGAGAATCTGATCGGTAGTCCGGTAACCAACACCTGAAGCTCCGTCGGTAGCCTCGTATTCGGCCCATGATAGCCTGCTGGCTGCCGACGTCATACTTGCTCACGAAAGTACAACCACATGTTCTAGCGCTGAGGCTCCACCTACTTGGGAAGTCCGCAATCTATGCAAGATACCCAATTATGGGTACCTCTCGTTTTGCATAGCTATCCTCTTTCGTGCTGAAGAGTATCCAGCTTCGCTGGTTCTCCCCGCGGTTGTTTCGGATGCGGCCGATGCGCTTGGCGCGACAGGTCACGGTGCGATGCGCAGCCCGATAAGATGAATTGCAGCTCGCGCTCTTTTCCTTCCTTCATCTCACTCATTCGGAAACGAGCCGGAGAGCGGCTAGGGCCAAATGAAGAATTGCCGGACAAGTCAAGCGACCGACGGCACTTTACAGACGGTTCACATGCGTGGAGAAAATCGTTCTTAAGCTGGGCGAGGGCCACGCGGGCGGCGAATTCCGGGTCCTGCGCAATGTCACATGGCTCGCCCGTTGAAATGAGATAGGAAGCACGCAACCCCCGCCCCATTTCAGAAATTCGCGCTTTTCATAACCCACAACCACGCGAATCCGAGGGTCGGAATATTAGGGTGCGACTATCAGATGGTCGCACGTTAACAGCGCGCTTTCCCTACCCATTCCAGAGCCGCGGGCCTGCAGCAAGTGGGGCAACTGCGCAGCGGACTGCCAGTCGTGTTGGAAGCCTTCCAACATGGAAGGTCAGGGAAACGCCCGTTCCCACGATTTGACTGGACCTCCCGTGACACTTTCAGCACCCGTTCAACCTCGATGTCCCAAATTGGACTCATACTAAGTCATCGGAGGGAAGGTTGAATTGATTTCGGCTCCTTTGCTGGACGAGTACCAATTAAAGGTTGGTTCCAAATGTCTCCCGCACTCGCCTGCTCTTTCGGAAATAGCTCCACCAAATAGCTGTGTTAATGATTGTTCCGAAACCGGCTATGAACAGAGACTCGCTCTCTCCCAGTGCCTCGGAACCTGACAACGTGATCGCACCTGCCAAGATGGCAAGCACGGCAAGGCCCGTTCGGACAAGAAAGAAAATCTTCAGATACTGCAGTGCTTCTTGAGCAACCCGCCAGACTGAAAGCCCTACGAAGCTCTCAATGCCGGCAAACAAAAATACAAGCAGAATGGAAAACTTATTGCCTGAGTCAAGATCACGAATCTGAGCGATCTCTTTTAGCGGCGCAATGATCGTGCATGCCACACAAAAAAAGAGCAGCCATCCACCTACACCTCTCAAGGAGCTCTGCTGAGGAGCCGATTCGCTGGGTGGATGATATTGTGCCGGCTGATCCAAAACAATGTTTTGAACAGGTGTAGCCTGGATTGCTTCGTCACTACCGCAGGATGAGGCCTGATCCACGGGTCGCTCGAGCTGCGTGCCGCATTTTGTGCAGTAGATATTTCCAAAAACATGTACGCACTCTGCTGTCGAGAATTGTGGCATATCGGTATTCATACCTCCTCCTGGTTGTTCACAGTGACTGTTCTTTGGTCGGCGTGTTGTGAGCACATTAGGGCGGCCTTATCCGGTGGAGCAATGCACACAATCCTAGGTCCGGCGCCGATGAACTGACGCTCTCTCCTGAGAGGCGCTTTCACTGTCGGCGTCGGAAACCCGTAGTCGATCTGGCGTATCTAACCTGTGGTTGCAGGTTGTAGCCCCATTGCTCCCGTTTCACCTCATTCATTCGAAAAGGGACCAAGAAACGGTTAGTGATGGGAAGTAAATTCCTTTGATGACCAACGTCTGACCTTAATGGGGGCACTTCAATTAACGGACATTTATGTACGTTAAGGGCGCCTGAGGTCGGGTCATGGGGTCTTCCAGCGCGCGACGCCGATGCTTCTCCGCACGTTCTCCCCCGTCAATGCGACGCCTGTGATTCGTGGGTCGTCGAACTAAGCGTTTACCTGACCATTTGACTGAAAAAGGTTGGCGTAAACGCCTGCCGGCAGAACAGAACAGAGCGCAAAACGGCTGGCTCATGCAAGGGCTGCCTCCGATGGATCGAGTAGCTGATCATCGAAGAATATTTTCCTCCTACGCTAGCCCTCTCTGTTGCATTTCCGAATGAATGAAGTGAAGGAAGCAAGGAGAGGCCATGAAAACACACGAGTACTTATCACCCACGCGGACTCACGAAGCGCTCGGATTTCCGCGGCAACTGATCCTCTCCTCACTCCTCTGCTTGCTCGCATTGCTCGACGCCCCCGCGCTTGCCCATGGCAGTGAGAACTGGCTACCCATCACTCAGGAAGAACTAAAAATGACCGGCGAACCAAAAGCTCTGGGGGCACCAGCCATCTATCTTTACCGGCAGGTTGACCGCGACGACAATGAGTTTCACGAATACAAATACGCCCGCATCAAAATTTTCACTGAGGAAGGCCGCAAATACGCCGACGTTGAGATTCCGTTTGTGAAAGGAATCGAGAACATCAAAGGCATCCAGGCACGTACCATCCACTCGGATGGTAGCATTGTCAACTTCGACGGCAATGTCTACGAGAAAACGATCGTCAAAGCTAGGGGGGTAAAGTTCCTGGCCAAAACGTTCACCATGCCCGACGTCCAGGCCGGCAGCATCATCGAATATCGCTTTACTCGCATGCTTCCCTACTACCCCTTTGATTCCAATTGGGTCTTGAGCGAGGAACTCTTTACTAAGCATGCGAAGTTCTCTTTGCATCCCAACAGCGGGCTCCCCGTGCATATGTACTGCCACCGTGGGCTTCCTGCAGATACGAACCCTCCGGTGGACGACCATCACGTCTTCCGTCTGGAAACTCAGAATGTCCCGGCATTTCAGATCGAGGACTATATGCCCCCGCTGGACGAAGTGGAGTACCGGGTTGACTTCACGTACACCCGAAGCACGGAGACGGACCCCGCCAAATTCTGGAAAGAGGAAGGCAAACAGATTTATCGCGAAATCGATTCCTTTACCGATAATCCCAGGGCGATGAAGCAGGCAGTTGCGCAAACAATCGCGCCCACAGACACGCCCGAACAGAAATTGCAAAAGATTTATGCACGCTGCCAGAAGCTGCGCAACACCACCTTTGAGCGCGAGAAGACAGAAAAGGAGCGTAAACGGGAAAGACTGAAGAACATCGAGAATGTCGAGGACGTGTGGAAGCGCGGCTACGGAAGTGGTGAAGAAATCACCTGGCTCTTCATGGCGTTGGTCCGCGCCGCAGGATTCGACGCCAGTCCGGTTTTAGTTTCTACCCGCGACATACACTTCTTCAATCCCAAACTCATGAATCCAGATGATCTAAATACGAATGTCGTGCTGGTGAAATTCAACGGCAAAGATCTCTATTTGGATCCCGGAACAGCCTTTGCTCCTTTCGGGCTTCTGCCCTGGTATGAAACCGGAGTCATGGGTTTGCGCGTTGACAAAGATGGTGGCAGTTGGATCGTCACCACTAACCCTGAGCCTCGTGAATCTGGCATCGAACGCAAAGCCACGCTTCAGTTGGATGATTCTGGATCCTTGGACGGGAAAGCCACTATCACCTTCAAAGGGCTCTCAGCATTGTCGCGGCGCATCGATGAAATTGAAGAAGACCCTGCCCGGCGTAGGAAATTTCTCGAAGACGAAATCAAGAGATGCATCCCCGCCCCCATCGAAGCAGAACTCACCAACACCCCTGATTGGAACAGTTCCTCACCGACTCTAGTGGCTGAGTACCACCTCAAGGTCCCCGGCTGGGCTTCCGTTGCAGGGCGCCGCAGGTTGATGTCGGTGGGTCTGTTCGGTAACGGGGAGAAGCATGTCTTTGACCACACTGCCCGCGTTCATCCCATTTACTTCAACTATGCCTACCAGGATCAGGACGACGTGATCATCGAGTTGTCAGGAGGCTGGCAGATCAACAGCCTGCCCATGCCCCAGAACATCGACGGTCACGTCGTCCTGTACCACATGGATGCACAGAACAACGGCGGCTCGCTGCACCTGACCCGGCAGCTTACCGTAAACATGCTGATGCTCGACACTAAGTATTACGGAGCATTGCGGAATTTCTACCAACAAGTGAGGACAGGAGATGAACAACAGATCGTTCTATCCAGTGTGGCATCCGCGGCACAGAAATAGTGTCCTACGGCGGAGAAGCCGCTTACCCGGGCTGTTTGCCTTGATCGCGGCTTTCGCGCTGGTGCAAGCACCGCAGGCCAAGGCGGGCGAAGCACCTTCTTGGATGCATGCGCAAATGAATGCGTCACTCCCGGCACACGATGACGAGACCGACGCAGTGCTTCTGTATTCGGAGACAATTCTCACGGTTCAGCCTAACGGCAAGATCAAGAGCCTGGAACGGGTGGCCTACAAGATTCTCCGACCGAACGGCGAGGTTCGAGGTACGGTTCGCGTTTCCTTTGATTCCGAGACTCGGATCAACAGCATTCATGGCTGGTGTATTCCCATGCATGGCAAGGATTACGAAGTCAAAGACAAAGACAGCGTGGATACTGCGCTCGGCGTGGAAAATAGTGAATTGATATCCGACTTGCGTACCAAGCTGCTGAAGATTCCTGCGGCCACTCCAGGCAACATCGTGGGCTATGAAATCGACCGTGAAGAGCGTCCTTATGTCATGGAGGAAGAATGGTCGTTCCAGGAGACAGTACCGGTGCGCGAAGCGCGATACGCGCTGCAACTCCCTCCTGGCTGGGAGTACAAAGTTGTTTGGGTGAACCATCCCGAGATGCCTCCAACATCGTCCAGCAATGGACAGACCGAGTGGGTGGTCACCGATGTGAAAGCGATCAAGCCGGAAACGGCCATGCCGCCTTGGCGCGGCGTCGCGGGCATGATGTTCATCTCCTTGCTCCCGCCCGGCAGTCTCCAGAACAAGGGTTTCGTGAACTGGACGGAGATGGGCAACTGGTATCTGGACTTGGCTCGCGGACGGCGCGATGCTTCTCCCGAGATTAAGCAGAAGGTCGCGGCGCTGACGGCGTCTGCCCCGACACCCGCGGCCAAGATGCGAGCTCTCGCGAGTTTTACACAAAACGACATTCGCTATGTGGCCATTGAGCTGGGGATAGGAGGACAGCAACCACATCCCGCTGCAGAGGTGTTTACCAAACGCTACGGTGACTGCAAAGACAAGGCCACGTTGCTGGGTTCAATGCTGAAAGAGATCGGGGTGGACTCCTACTACGTGATCATCAATACGGAACGCGGCTCGGTTATGCCCTCAACGCCGCCTAATCTCGGGTTCAATCACGTCATGCTCGCCGTGCGGTTGCCTGTGGGCCTCAATGATCGATCGCTCGTCGCCACAGTGCAACATCCGAAGCTGGGAACGATTCTGTTCTTTGATCCCACCGATGATCTAACGCCATTCGGCCAGTTGCGTGGGGAACTGCAGGCTAACTACGGCTTGCTCGTAACCTCCGACGGAGGCGAACTGGTGGAGTTGCCACAGTTGCCTGCCGCCCTAAACGGCATCAATCGCACCGCCAAGCTCGCACTCGACGAGAGAGGTGCGTTGCAGGGGGAAGTTCATGAAGTACGCCTGGGCGACCAAGCTACCGACCAGCGCGATGCTCTACGGGCCGCCGATAAAGATGTCGATCAGATTAAGCCGATCGAAACCCTGTTGGCGCAAGCCTTCTCCACTTACCACGTTACCAAGGCAAGCGTGACTGCCCTCCACGTCAACGACTTGCCTTTTGAATATGACTACTCGATCGTCGCGGAAAGCTACGCCAAGATGACCGGCAACCTTTTCCTGGTACGCCCCCGCGTGCTCGGCTCCAAGTCAAGTAAGCTTCTGGAGACTAAGGAACCGCGCCAGTATCCGGTGGAGTTTGAGGGCCCGGAGCGTGACACGGATATCTTCGAAATCTCCATCCCGCCGACTCTTGAAATCGACGAGCTGCCACCTCCAGTCAACGCCGAGTGTGGCTTTGCCTCCTACCAAAGCAAAACAGAAATGGTTGGTCACACATTACGCTACAGCAGAACCCTTGAGATCCGGCAACTCAGCGTCCCGGCCGGCAATGCAGACGACCTCAAGAAGTTTTACCGAATCATCGCCAACGATGAAAGAAATGCAGCTGTGTTCAAGCTGGCAGCGAATTGAATGTAATGTCTCTTGCAAATTAAGTTTCGTTCCAAGAGGTCAGTGCGGCTGTCATGGCCAACCAGGCAGGACAACTCTCTTTTACCCCATCTTGATACTGTGACCGAGGACGCCGTCGAGCAGGAGCGTCCACTCTCTCCGCGACCGTATCGTCATTGCGCATTGCCTGAGCACCGTTCGCAACGCCGATGTGATTCTCGTCTTGCGTGAGGGGAGCGATCGTGGAACGGGGGTTCGCACGAAGAGCTGCTTGCGAAGGGCGCTATTACGCCACGCTGCGGGCGAGCCAGACCGTCTCAGGTCTCGGCGGCGCCTTTGACGCCGCACTCATCGGTGAGCGTTCGCTATCGTTGCCGTATAGTCGTCATGTCGTACAAGTGGCTTTCCGCTGCCAAGATCACTTAGAGCGGACCAAAAGCGGACGAAAGATACCGATTCGAGAACTACTATCTTGAAAATAAAAGGCTTATTTGTCATTTCTTCTAGGTCTGCAAAACCTTTATGCGTCGGTTCGATTCCGACCCGCTCATCCAGACTTAAGTACAATAAAGTCAATAGTATATATACTGAATCTGGAGTTTCGTGCTAGGCTTTTAGCCCATGAGCACGACGACTACCGTCCTCTCCGTTCCCTCCATCCCATCCATCACGATCTTTGTCCGTCATTCCGAAGACTGTAAGTACCGGGGCGATGAGACACACAAGGGCTGCAGGTGCCCGAAGCATTTCCGTTACTCGCTTGACGGCAGGCAGGTACGCCAGAGTGCGAGAACGCGCTTCTGGAAGACAGCAGAGGACCGGAGACGATAATTAGAGGCGTCCTTCGCCGAAGACATCAAAGCTGTGACGATACAGCCCGACACGAAAAAGACAATCAAGCGGGCCATCGAACTATTCATCACGGACAAGCGGACACACGGCATGTCGGCAGGCGTCCTGAAAAAGTACGAGCGGGAGTTGGGCAGATTCGATGAGTTCATGGCGAAGAGGTCTAAGTTTTTGCCGCACGAGATCGACTTGACAGTGTTCCGAGCCGGGTGGGAACAGGAGTATCCATCGTCAACAACACGCGGCAAGGTGCAAGAGCGGCTTAAGGCGTTTCTGAAGTATTGCTACAACGCTCGCCTGATTGATCGTGTCCCGCAAATGGGAGCCATTAAGGTCACGTCTGCTCCTACGCTGCCGCTGACAGCAGAGCAGTACACAAAGCTGTTATCGGTTGTCCCTACAGATTTCCCTGAAAACAAAAAGAAGACCCGCATACGCGCATTGATTCAGCTAATGCGGCACACGGGTCTGTCGATCATGGATGCTGTCACGCTGGAGCGCAGCGAGCTTGAAAAGGATGGGAGCCTCTACCGAGTTACCACGTCGCGCCAGAAGACGGGGACACACGTGTCAGTGCCGATTCCTCCCGGCGTTGCAAACGAGGTGTCAGCGGCCATGAAGTTGAACGCCAGCAAACATTACATCTTCTGGAACACGGGAACGGGCAAGCCTCAGACGGCGGTTACACACTGGCAACACGATCTGCGGCAGCGCTTCCGGGCTGCAGGGATGCCGGATGGTCACCCTCATCAATTGCGAGATACGTTCGCGGTTGGATTGCTTGAAAAAAGGTGTGCCGCTGGAGGAAGTCAGCAAGCTACTCGGTCATACTTCGATCAAGACGACTGAGAAGCATTATGCGCCATGGATTAAGGCGAGGCAGGCAAGGCTTGATGCGTTGGTCACTGCTACATGGCAGGATTAGGCGACGCGGGACTCTACGAGGAAGCGTTCCAAAGACTCTTTTGGAATGCGTAGCGTCCTGTAACGACGTTTGCGCCCGCGTTCCGCGGTACCGATGTCAATCACTCCTGCGTAACCTGAAAACTTACGCATGATCGTGTCGGTAGACACTTTAAGCATGTTTGCGACTTCAGCAGGTGTGTAGAACTGCAAACTTGGTAACCTCCTTTCTGGAAATGAAAAAGGGCACCTCGAAAGATGCCCTGTCGTGTAGTGTCTTTACTTACTTTAGTGGTCTTAAGTGGGTTGATTTCGAGGTCAGTCGGTTGTGAACAGGTTCAGCCACAGACGCCGGAATTCTCAAAGTGTAGTAGCGGCGAGTGAGACTTCGCCCGGTACGGCGACGGTTCACCAATTCGAACCACCCCGGCTTCTTCTTGGAACATGCAACGTATTTTGGTGGCGCTGAGTCCCCACATCTCCGCAAGTTCCTGCGGTGTAAAGTGCTTCTCGAAAAATTACAGAATTTGTGCTCATGCAGCGATGCTACAGAGGCATTTCTTGCCACCCCAAACGTTGGCATTAGTTTGTAAACTCCTCACATGCACAAATAGGGGCACCCGATTATGAGTGCCCACCATTGACGGTCGGAGTTGTGATCGAGCGATACTCTTCCTGCTCGGCTGCTGTCAGGCGGCTGGGCGGAAAAAGTGTACCGCGCTTGAATGCTTCGAACTGCCTCTTTGTCAAGTCGGGCTTAACGAGGGCAGAGACAATCTTGTTCGGAATTTCAGCGATGGCGCTGCGAGTCTCTTCGGCTTCACGCTGTGCGGCTGCGCGCTCCTCATCCGTGGTGTTCTCCGCGATCTGCAACAGCATGGAGATTTCCAGGTCGTAGTTCTTCACATCGTTTTCCAACGTGCGATAGAGAACCTTCTGCTCTTCGGTCTTCATGCCCGTCGCGGCAAGAGATGCCATCTGGTTCAGGGCCTTGCTGCGATTCTCTTTGACTCTGGTGATGTCGTTCTGAATACTCATTGGGGTGTTTGATCTTTTCTGTATGATCCACATGCTTTGTTTTTGTTGCGTTGGTTGTGAGGTGTGGAGGCACACGACTTCATGCCCCCGATACTGATCGCGGAGACGGAGGGTTAAGGAGGTCCGTCTGGATTGCCTATAAGGAATTGAGGCAAACTTTATTCAGCAGCCCTGAGTAGTAGGCTGGCTACGAGTGCACGCTGGCCTTCGTCAAGCTCGTCAACATCTGTTGTGTCGTCGCCGGGGTCGCTGTCTTCATCTACTGAGAGTCCGCAATCATTGCATGTCCACGAGCGAAGCGATTCATCTTCACAATGACAGTCGCGGTCAACAAGAGATTGTGAACACGTGTCGCACGTTATACCGCTGCGTTCGTCGTCGGAATGCTGACAGACTTCGATGTCGTCATCTTCCTGATCTTCCTGTGGATCAGCGTTGCGTAACACCCTATCGCGAATATCGCCCGGCGCATTGCGAAGGGCAGAACGAAGGTCTTCCTTGGTGGATATAACCGGCTTCTCATACGCGCCTTCCAAAACAGCACTGTATTCGTGCACGGTCATTTTGCTAATGGTACGGAGCGGTGAACCATCCGGGAGGAGTGACCAGCTATCGCCACCATCAGGACACGTGAACGCAAAGCTCATACCGCGTATATCCCCGCCGAAAAAATGCTGAAGTATCCAGGCTGAAAATCAGTCTTGGGGATGAAAGTTCCGATGGTGCCCGGCGGAAGAACGAGGTTGAAGTTGTCCCTGTTGGCGCTCATTTTTTGGAAGTAGGTGTTATACCGTAGCCCAACCGGAAGGAGCCCAGGGATCACACCCGGATACACGGTATGTGGCCATAACTCCGCCTGTGCGGGGGCGCCCAGCATGATTGGCGGGGCCTTCAGGAATGATTCGTCGTTTTTGGGAAACTTGAATCCCGCGTCTTTGAAAGCCTTGCCGAAATCATTCAGCTTTGGAAAATCGAGGTGACAGGTTGTGCAAGATGTGCCGTACTGACGGGAGAACGCCGGAATCGCGTAGCTTGGTGGAACTGCAAGGAGAGTTGCAAATGCGAGAACTCCAAGGATTGTTGCAAAGATAGTTGATTTTAGAAAGCCATCTGCCGTGCATGAATGTACCTCTTCGTTCCTCAACCGATGATGATAGAAACGACAGCAGCCTAGGCGCATTGGCAATCCGTCGTATGTGATGCCAGTCACAAGAGGTTTGAGAATTGATACGACGACTGAAGTTGTGAACCGTGGATTACGCCGACGTAATCATGCGGTCGATGGAACATTCCGTCGGTTGCGTGGCTTATAGGAGCAGAATGGGATCACCGCCAATGGGTCGCCCGTAGACGCAGATGTCCGCGTGCGAGCCACCGCAAATTGCGCTGAATTCGCGTTCTCCACATCTGCCTTTGAACTGACTCGGAGGGTGCAGCGCACGGAACATAGGCGAGTCCTCACGTAAGGTGTAATCGGCTAGACCCTTCGAGTATTCCTGGAAGTAGAAGGCGGATGACAAACCTGCAATGCCGCACCAATAATGACGGCCCTGCTCACGTGACCGTCACGAATAGATACCTCTGTACTTGCCTTCATACATGCACATCCGGTCAGATCTGTGCTCGTGTTGAGACGGGCAGTGATGGCCGTCACATCGAGTTCGGAGGTCATCGCGACATCGCGGGAACTGTCTATCCAATTCAGGGATTCATCGTCCACGGCCAACTAGGGCGGCTTCAATCCGTCGGCGTTCGGGCATTGTCTGGATCGCTCAATTAGTGAAAATTGCCATCACTCGATGACAACTCAGCCCAAGCCAGGTTGCTGTATAGTCCGCTTCTCGTCCATCGATGATAAGTCTCTGTCAATAGAAAACATGAAACTCCCGATGCGCGCCTGGAGAGCGCGCAACCAGGTAGGCCTGGGCAGGTTTCTTCGGGCTGCGCAGTATTTGCCTCTCGGCTGGGCTCTTGCGTGATACGCAGAACCATCCATCCATTTGCTGTCTTGGGCTCTTGAGCCGGTCACAGAAGATTGAGTTTGGATTCTCTGCCAGTCTCGAAACAAGTGCCATGGAGCCTCGAGGCGATAGCTCTGTCGCTCAGACGAAAAGATGCGAGACCTGGCAGAGTGCGCGCCGAAATCCTTTGTCTATGCGGCTACGTTCTGCTTCTCGCGTCGGACGAATGTTCGTTCGTCTCGATCGATAGCCAGCAGGTAGCCTGCCATCTTCCGCGCTACGGCGAGGATGGCCTGGTTGCGGTTGCTCCTAGCTTTCTCCCGGTCGTAAAGCTCAACCATTTCTGGATGGTGTCTCAAGGAGATATGCGCAGCCTCAATGAGCACTGTCTGCAGATGCCTGTTGCGCTGCTTCGAAATAGGCATGCGCAGCGAGTTGCAGCCGAGCTCTTCTCTGCGCTGCACAGCCCGCAGTAGCTGATGACTTGCTTGATCGAGCGAAAGCGGTGGATGTCGCCCAGCTCCAGCACCCAGGTGAGTGCCATGACAGGACCGACGTGCTGGAATCGTCATCAGTCGCTTCACTCGATCCATCAGAAGTGGATCCCGTTCCAGCGAACGAAGCAGTGCTTGCTCCGTCTTGTGGGTATGCTCAATCATCTCGCGCGACAGCTTCAGCAGGGGCCACAGGGATGGATCAATCTCGTGGTTCGTCGGCAGCACCTGATGGAAGTAGCCTTGCTGATGCAGCTTCTGTTTGTTGTAGCTCACACCGGATTCCATCAGCATCTGCGCGACCTTGTTTTTTAGTTGCACGTTCTGGCGGATAAGAAGCTTGCGATAGCGGAGCGTCCGTCGACGCTGCCGGCGCCATGTAGGCCTCGGGTAGAAAATCACAGCGCAGGCAGTCGGCAATCTTCGCAGCATCGATGCCGTCGTTCTTCTTCTTGGCTGCGCGATCGCGCGGAGCATGAGCGGGTGCGCCACCTTCCGCAGTCGCGTGTGGCAGCAGGTAGTCGTAGATCCAGCTTGTGAACATGGTCGCTTCCATCGCTACTGTCCACGGCTGAGGAAGTGAACGCATCCACTCGTCTAAACTCTGTCGCGTGGCAGGAACTGTACCCTCTCCCAGCACCTTCCCACTGGGGTCCTTCACGCAATAGCTGATCGTCTTCTTGTGAATGTCTAAACCGATGAAGTGCATACTGGCCATCGAGGAGCCTCCTTGGATGTCTCTACATCAGCCGCTTCGGCTGAGTTCAGTACTTGTACACCAAGGACTCCTCATCGCATCGTTCAACCGTTGCCCACATTTGCTGGCGTGTCCAGGTTTACATCGATATTGATAGTTCTATTTCGTCAAGGCTTAACCGGACGGCATTGGGTTTACGAGCCAAGACTGGAAATTGCCGAAGATGATTCTATACCCATCCCTCGAAAGAAGCCTCCAAGAAGAGCCGTTGCCGGGTCCGTGCGATTTTCTAACGAGCTCATCGAACGCGCCACTTCTCGTATTAGATCTGCAATCACCTTGCCGGAGAGCGCCCCCGATAGGCTCTCTTGAGTCTCTGGGGTTACTACAAGTCTTGCATCCTTGCCCAGGAGATATGCACCCGCAAGTGTTGTATCGAAGTTGACTCGTTCCAATTCTTCCGTTTCCTCTTCATACAAACGATCGACATTCCCCGCATCGGTGTATGTTTCGAGGATTCTTCGGATATCACTTACATCTCTGGCATCGCGTCGATCGAGCCAAGCGAACAATTTCAAAATGATAAGTCCAGCAAGCGACGGAGTTGGAATTCGGAAATCTGATCTGATTTCGATGACGACCGAACTAGCAAAGACCTCGGGAAAGGCAGCGACATTCATAACTACGTCTGCGTCTGGCGGCCATGCGATGGTGTGGTCCTCAGATTCCAATCCGCCAAATGGAATGATGTCGATCACGATGACGAAATGAGAAGTAGCGGGTCGATATTCAAAGCGATGTGGTTGGCGGCCTTCTTTAACTCCCTCGATCGATAGAAGGAGCTTTTTGACGGATTGAAACTGGTCCCAGGAATCCACAAGAATGGCGAAATCGAGATCACGTGTTCCTCGAACGATGGCATGGCCGAAAACATGGTAAAGGAGCAGATCTCGAGCGGTCGCATGTCTGGGATCCTCTCCCGCCGAAGGAGCTCGTCCAAGAGTTTCAAGGCCTGGAGAGTCAGAGGATCCATCGGACGTTCAGGGCTGATGGATAGCCGGTTCGAGGAATTGTGCATAGAGTTCTTTCGCAGTTTCCAGATTGCGGGAATCAGTGGTTGCCATTAGGTCGGCATAAATGAGCATGGGCGGGGCAGTGTTCCGTACCGGCTGGACCAGTTCCGGATACCAAAATGCCTGTAGGATTTCCGTGTTACCGTCGGTTGCCAAACGCATTCTCGCCTTTGTCATAAGAGCAGCTGGAGGTGCGTCCTGGATGTAGATCGTAAAGTATTCGGCTTTCAGATATCGGGTGAGTTGCTCAGCGCCGTATTCTCCTCCCCAATAGGCTCCAAATGGGGCGAGATCCACTTGTGTGATCAGGTCTCTATCCGCTTGATAGCGTTGCGGGTGTAGAGTGGGCCGGAGGGTTGCGGGATAATAAGTCACCCATTCATTGACCAGCTCTCTTCGCCTAGTGAGTGTGTTCCCTCCTTTGCGTTTACGCAGATAGTCGCGCTGAACTAGGTCATCGAGTACGGGACCAACAACGCCGAGTGCTACGCCAGCAAATTTGGCGATTTCTCGATACGTGGTATTTGCTAGTTCAGGTTTACACAGGAGAGCAAAAGTGACTTTTAGCCCCGCGGGTTTGTTCGCCCGGTATGCGACCTTAACCATGTGATCAGGCCGGGCTTTCCCTCTGACGTCGGCAATATAGTTGTCGGTTCGGAGAAAGAGATTGCCAGCTGTATCGATGAAAGCCAACCCTAGATTCCGGCATTCTTCCGCCAAATTCGTTGTCGCGAAGGCTGTGATTAAGAGAGGACGATATCCGGAAAATTGGTCGTCTATCAGTGCTTGCAACTGCTCCTTGACTTGAGCAACTGCGATACGACGATCTATGGTCTTGATCTCTGCGAGAAATCGCTCTCTTCGACCGTCAAGTTGAAACTCAAGCAGGGCATCAGCAAAGGGTGTGTGCTGCTCCGTCGGCCATGGAAGGATGGTTGCCGTCAAATCGGCTGCACGCTTGGCCGCGTCGAGCGCCCGCTGCAATACGATCGGTTCTTGATTTCGCGGTTCCATGGGCACCTTCCTGTTCACTAATTTTATCTTGTTCACGTTACGTGAACAATGGATTTTAGTGAACAAAGGCCTAATCGTTTTCTCGAGGAGTCAGAGACGATGCTCTCTTTCGAGGAGTGTTACCGGGCGGAGCCGATGTCCTGACCGGAGAAGGGGTGAGCTGGTCCCTGACTATCAAAGGGAATCCGCATCTGCTGATTCACAGACACGAATGGCAATCAGATTTCGGCCTCCTCCACCAAGGTTTTCACTGACACGATGGGCCAGACTCTGCTCATAGTTTCCGGAGCCGCGCCCAATCCTGTCGTTTACACGTACACCGATTCCAATGGAAACAATCATGGCTTCGGAAGTTGGCTGGCCATCTTCTGACCAAATTGCACGCTCTCCGAGATTCCCCGGTCTTCAGGGTAGTAAAAACAGGTGTCGGCGATTTGCAGACCCTGAATTGGGGTCTGAATCGGAGGAAGCTTGGCCGCGAATCCCGGCTCGCAGACTGGTTGCGCATGGCGAAGACGTGCCACATATGCAGCGATGACGTCCTCGCGCGTCAGAGCAGGATTTACCCTGCATAGATACCTGAAGGCCTCGTCAAGAAGCTGTTCGTCTGTCCAGCTGAATTTGGGATTGTCGGTCGGCATGTAATACGGGACATACACAACATGAGCGCCATCTACCGGTCGCAAATTGGAAAACTGAATGATGCCGGGGATGGCGATATCCGGCTCACTGATGTTCACCCAGAAATGCGGGCTGATCGAGCGCTTCAACTTGAAGACCAGGCAGCAAACGCCCGTGTTGATGATGGCGTCGTATCGCGCCTTCCAGTCTGCGGGCAGATCGGGCACGAGGGCGGAGATCCAGGGCGTTGGCACGGTGCAGATCACTGCGTCCGCGTGCACGAGGCCCTTTGAGGTGAGCACGCCCGTCACAAGTCCATTTTCGGCTACGACCTTTTGTGCCGCGCAGCTCGTGGAAATGCGGCCGCCGCGATCGAGAATGGCCGAGCAAAGCGCATCGACCAGGGTCTGGCTGCCTCCTTCGATATACCCCAGCTCTTCCTGCATCATCGATCTGCGGGAGCGGCCGAGGCGGCGGATACGCGTCCAGATCCAAGCGGCGGAAATGTTGTCGGCATACTGATAAAACTTCAGCTCGAACAGAGGCTTCCAGAGCCGCTCGTAGACCTCGGTGCCGCACCATCGTGTGATCCAGGAGCGCGCCGATTCGGTCTCCAGGGAGTCCCAGCGATCGCGGCGCACGGAAAGAAACGCGAAGAGCCCGTATCGCAGGCGTGATATCACTCTGATCTCGTTGAAGCTCAGCAACGCGAGTGGCGTTCCCCAATCGTGCAGCTTTCCTGCGGTAAAGATTCCCATGGATGTGAATCTCCACCGCAGCCGGTCGCGGATACCGAGCGTCTCCAGCAGCTCCATGGTTGCGAAATCAGTCTTGCAGACGAAGTGATAGAAGCGCTCGATGGATAGCCCGTCCAGATCAAAGTGCGCGGCCATCCCACCCGGCTCCGGGGCTGCCTCCAGCACTTCAACGGTATGTCCAGCGCGGATAGCATGAAAGGCTGCGGCGAGTCCCATCGCTCCCGATCCGATTACAACAACGTTAGCGATAGCGCACCTCTCCAAAATTCGCGGCCATCCAATTCCGGGATCCTCCGAGGTCAATGTGATATTTAAGGATGGGGCTAAAAGTCCAAGGCCACCTGCGAATAAATAGGGTCCTGAAAGGTCTCATTGAGAGCCTGCTGCAATGGCGTGGCACGAACCCCAAAAATTCCAGGCCAGTCGATGACCTCGAAGATGTCCGGCGTTACCAGGGCCTGAAGTTGCTTCACCGTGAAGGCCGGATTCTTATCGAAGAGAGAGTAGATCTTTAAAAGGCTCCAGAAGAGGCTGTAAGGAATCTTCTGCAGATGAGCCTTCGCCCGCGTGGCCCTTTTTACAGCGCGTATCAGGTCGATGTAATCGATTCGCTCCTGGCCGGTGATGTTGTATGCGCCGGTTCTTTCGTTGATCAACGAGGATACGATGATCTCGCAAAAATCCGCAGCATAGAGCGGCTGGCGCAGGAACTTGCCGGAGCCGGGAATCGGAAAGACAGGCACCCGCTGCATAAACCTTGCCAGCCATCCGACGTGCTTTCTGTCAAACCAGCCGAACATCAGGGTCGGGCGCAGAACAACCTGTTTGATTCCGGAGCGAGCCACTAACGCCTCTTGTGCCTTCTTTGTCTCCGTGTAGTTATCAACCGCCATGGAATTCACGACCGACGACGAGATGCTCACCACATAGCGAACCTTGTGCCGAAGAGCCGCGTCGAGCAGTCGCTGCGTGGCTTCGACATTATTCCGCACGTACTCCTTGGGCTCGATGCCTCCAATTTGAGCGTGACCGATGACCAGCCCCTGGCATCCGGCAAGCTCCGCCTCCCATGCGCTCACCCGGGTTCTATCGGCCAGATCACGATGTAAGACACGAACGCCGGGATGATACTTCTTGAGGATCTTTACGTTTGTCGGATGCTTATCGATTGCAACAATCTCGGTAAAGCCCTTCGCGGTCAAACGAGGAATAAGATTCTGTCCGACCAGTCCCGCAGCTCCAGTGATGACGATCTTTCCGCCTTTTAACGCTGCCATAATCTCCCAGTTTCAAGGATGAAGGCGAATCTGTTGCTCTGAAGGTAGCGAATAGACCCCCTCCTGAATCGCCTTTGTCAAAGTAACCTGTTCGAACTTCTTCTCTTTCGGGAAAAGCCTCTCCACCTGGGGATCGATCATCGGCGAGTGCGCTTCTGGTGCGGATCGATAGAGCGCGAGGCCGGTAAAAACCATTTGTTGCCGCGCTCCAAGGTTCTTATAGGCGCTTACATTCCCCATGAGCCAGATGGCAAAAGCAGCGGCAAGAGCAACGGCATAGAAAGGCCGGGGATTCGGCACGGAAGAGCGGCGCGGCAGGTGGTGCTCGAGAAAGGCGTAACAGAAGATCAGGAAGAGGACCGAGTAAATACTGTATCGCGAAGTGATCGCAAAGCCGGCCGCTCCGCGCACCCAGGCGACCAGACACGCAGTTGCCAGAAGCCACAGAGTAAAGCTGAATGCAACCGGGTTGGTCCGGTAATAACGCGCGTAGAGGGCGCGTAGAAGGACCGCAACTGCTCCAAAGCCCACCAGAAGAGCCACCCATCGGTACGGAATTGCAGCTCCAAGAAAAGCGAAAAAGAAGGCCGGTCTGGTCAGATAGAAAAATCTGTGGAACTCATGCGACTGCGGAATGTAGTGATAGAGGTAGGCTGCGAGGGGTATGACGAAGCTCGCGCACCACAGGAGCGATCGACCATACGCGCGGCGAAACAGGAGAAACAAAAGACCCACCAGAGCCAACATGAAACCATTCGCGGAAGTGAATGCAGCCAGCGCTGCGACGATACATGCAGCAGCCATGCGCAGAGGTGTAGCAGGCGATGGCTTCGTCGGGATCAGGAGATAGAGGGCCAGCAGGCAGAAGAAAATCACCGGGATATTCTGCAGATCGGTCATAGCCCAATTAAGGTTCTCCCAATAGGTGAGAGAAAACCAAAGAAGACTGATCGGCAGAAACCGGAGCAGTCGAGATGGTAAATCCCCAGCGCCTGAGTAAGTGAGCCAGAGAAGATAGCCAATGGCCAGCAGAAAGCAGTTGCCGAAGGCGGTGAAGAAAGCGAAGTTCAGATGGTGGGTAAGCTCGAGATCGGAGGCTATAATCGCGTGCTCAAAGCCTAGCTTGTACTCGTTATGCTGTGCCGCCGCAATATCCAGCACCTTTGCCTGGTAGTCGGGCAGGTGTTGGTAGCCGATGGCGAAGGCCAGAATCGCGTTGTAGTCATCCTGATACGGAACGGTAAGCGCCTGACGGTACAACACCCCGAAGGAGATGATTGCCGGAAAGAGCACGGCAAGGAGCAAGAGGACGGTAGTCCATCGGCGAGCAATTTGGCCTGCAGGAACGCGAATTCCCCCCTTTTCCTGGCTGAAAACATTCGATGGCATGCTTATTGTGTGAGAGACAGGTCGATTTTATATTATCCGCAGACTGCCAAGTCTATTTTTGATTTTGCTCATCAGGAGCTGCTGGCGCGGCATTTACTGGAAGTTCAGCCAGTTTCCATACGGGGGTCTGGAGTTCGGGGAGCCGTAGAGCGCGGGCTTTACCCCGTTGTTGGCGTTGGGGACGGATTAGCGAAGCACAAGCCACGTTGCTTTCGAAGTGGCCCTGATCGGGTATCGACGAGCGCATTGGCGATTAGCATAAATCGAGAAATGATGCGAGGCCGGCTGAGATCAAGTGTTCAACCCGAGATATGATCTGGCTGTTGATAGCTGACATGGCTGATCGAGAAGGAGAGTGAGCTTGTTTGGAGAAAGCTATTGCTGTCTTTAGCTTCTGTTGAACATGACGCTCGAAGAGTCATCTCGATAAAAATGTCGAATCTCAGGCTGAACGTAATCTCCATTGTTGCCTCGCGCGCCGTACGTTTCACAGAAGATCCTCAAGAGGAGCATGTCCTTCGTGAGGTTTTCACGAACGTGTGCCACAACCTTATTCGCGTCAACTTCGAAATAGTCGAAGTACACTGAAACAAGCTCTTCGCGCTCTTCATCAGCGAGCCGTGTCTCTATTGCCCTACATAGCATCACATGTGACTTGAGAGCGCCGTCCATCAAGTTCGAGAAACGATCTTGAAAAAATTCTGTTCGACAACTGAAGAGAAGCCGGACGCCGGGATACGCAAGCAGAGAATCGACCACATATTCGAGTTGTTGAGAGAACGCCGCGATGTTCCTGTGTTCATTCAAGCCATCAATCATCATGATGAATGGCTTATTACGTTTTCAAAGCCTCAGCAGAAAGGAGGGCAATCCCTTCCCCTAAGGATGCAACTTTGGCTCGGAATAACTGACGCCGCAGAAATTCAGCCAGATCTTCGCCCCCTTTAAGCCCAATCTCTCGTCCGGACACAAACGCGCACGGAATGCCATGATTAACTAGAAAATTCTCATAGAGATCGCACAACAAATTTGTTTTGCCTTGGCCAGCGGTCCCCCGTAATCAAAAGACTTCACGCTATGGTTCCTCAAGGTTAGTCTCGACCAGGTTGATTTCATGTTGGATTTGTTTGGGATCGATGCGCTTGCCCAGCGGTTCAAGAAGTATGTGGCACAGAGTGAAACTCTGAAGCCGGAGTCTTCGCGCCTTCTGGAGGAGGCATTGGTGCGGGGAGAATTTGACCGCGGCGCAGTATCGCGCATAACGGGTCTACCAGAGCGCACGGCTCGGCGTATGCTAAACGACATTGTGACCGAAGGTCTGCTGGCCTCAACAACTCCGAAGGGGCCGGTGTCACTGCGTTTCCTATCCAAATCGCTCGAATTCCTGTTCCCTCGGCTATATGTAGAAACATAACCCTTTCCGAACCGAACCATCCGTCTCGTGGAGACGCGGCAGCATCAGGGAGTTGAGGCGGGTCGCCTTTTCGAACAATTGCAACAGGGCGGAATGCGCACCGCGAAACTGATGAAAATTGATCGCCAGAAGGACCCCGCAGTTCAAATCCGTTGTTGAACTGCTCGCCTCAGGACAGTCAACTGCCGCTCTTGATTTGCTTCAGCAGCAGGCCCCGTCAAAGAAATCCCACACCGCGAGGAACGCATGTCGCAGCAAACTCCACCAGTTCGCGGCGGGCGCGAGGCCTTACAGCTTTTCTGCGACGATCTCGCAGGATGTGCTGGTCCAAACTTAAATCCGCCATCAGCCTCAGCTTCGTGTTTACTTCTCGAAGCTGGCGAAGTTCACCAAGCTCATTCAGTCCCAGGCCTGCGTACCTCTCCTTCCAAAGATAGAAACTCTGCTGGCTGATTCCATGCTTGCGGCAGACTTCCACCACCGTCTCGTCCGATTCAGCTTCCCGCAATCCTCGCAGAATCTCCTCTTCGCTGTGTCCACGCTTTGCCATCTCTCGGCTCGCCTCCTGTCTTCAGAGAACCACCACAGGCGCCAACTCTCTACTCCGCGTTCGCTTAGTTTTTCGGTTTTGCCTCACGAATTCAGACATGGTGTCGGCGCTATAGGATTCTCAGAAGTCTCTAATTTGCAATCTCATTCTTTGGCTATCTGTTCGCACATAGCGACATGCCCACTTCAGCGGGCACGGAGATCTGTATGTGCAACATACCGCTTCTCGTCTCATGTCTGCTTTTTTTTCAGGTGCAGTATCTAGGAACGCCGGCAAAGCCTGGACAGTTTATGTCGATGTCGGATATGCCTTCGCCAACAAACAATACCTCGGCTTCTCGTCTTCCGGACGCGCCGACACCAGCGAGCGCCGTGCCTAGCTCAGCCCCAATGGTGCAGAGCACGGTGCAGGTGAATGCCCGAGAGCAGATGGATTTCACGCGACGCAATGCTCCGCAACCATTTCATGCCACGGCAGCCAAGATTTTGTCTTCGGCAGGAACCTTTGGGGATATGTCACGTTATCTGCAGGTGTTTCCAGGGGTTGTATTCGCCAACGATGTGAGTGATGGCATCCTGGTGCGTGGAGGAAATCCGCTGGAAAATCTATTCCTGGTAGACGGTATCGAAGTACCGAATATCAACCACATCACCGGCGAAGCCACGACGGGCGGACTGGTCTCGATGATAGACCCTGCTGCTTTGGAGAACGTGGATTTGCGTACAGGTGGCTACGACGCCAGTTATGAAGAACGGCTTTCCTCCGTCGTTGAGATACGCACCCGGGAGATCCAGCGCCACGCTTCACACACAGAGGGGGAGGCGGGCTTCATTGGAGCGGGGGGGCTTACAGAAAGGCCGCTCGGCGATGGCGGTTCGTTAATTCTGTCGGCACACCGAAGTATGCTGAATCTGTTCACGAACAATATCGGCATCAATGGAGTTCCGATTTACTCCAATGCCTTGGCGCGGGCGCGTTGGAAGCCGGGCCCGGCCGACGAGATCACGATTTTGGGCCTCGGTGGCCTGGATTCCATAGATATTACGCCGGCAGCCATCGATCCAAGGGAAACCAGTACGATTCAGGTTCAGTACGGAGGTTCCAGGGTGACCGGTGGAGTGCGCTGGCAGCACATTTTTTCTCCGAGTAGCTTCGGCGTGCTAACCGTGAGCGACACCGAACAGCAGGAACGCGTGAACGAGCAGGATCAGTTCTTCAACGGCACGCCAGCCAACCAGCGCTCATTGCAGTCCGATGTGCTTACACCGGTTTATTTCGAGCGAACCCACGACGGCATGACCGTTCTGCGTTACGACGGCTTCTTGTCCCTAGGATCGAAGCTGACAATGATTTCCGGCGCGGCGCTCCATGAGTTCCGAATTAATTACGACATTGCGCAGCCAGTGGGGGAGCAGTCGGTTTTGAGTACCGATCCGGCGCTCGAGGATGCGGACTCGTTCGCACCGGACTTCTCCACCAGCGAAGAGGGGGCGTACGCTGAGGCGACGTGGAAGATTGGTGATCGCTGGAGTATCAGCGGCGGCGCACGCGCTCAGATCTTCGGGTTTGGGGGATATACCTCCGTGACTCCGCGGGCGAGTTCGACTTTGCGGCTTGCGACTCATACGGGCGTCCACGCCAGCTTTGGCGAATACTCGCAGATGCCGCCGTTTGTATACCTCACTGCATGGCCGCAAAATTACGCATTGCGGCCCATCCGCGCGCGGCATATTGTTGCGGGCATCGATCTCTATGAGGGAGCCCACGGCAGGGTCGGACTGGAGGCGTACCAGAAAACGTATCGGGACTATCCGGTTTCGACGGAATATCCGACGCTTTCTCTGGCGAATCTGGTCGATACGCTGGGCCAGCAGTTTCTCTGGCTTCCGATGACGAGCCAGGGAACGGGCCTTACGCGAGGCGTGGAGTTGTTTGGTGAGACGCACATGGGGGAACGCCTTTTCGCCCAGGCCAATATCGCGTATGCGCGCGCCCAATATGCCGCGCTGGATGGCATTCTGAGGCCCGGCAACTTTGATTTCCCCGTCGTTATGAATTTCGCAGGGACCTATAACACTGGCCGGCACTTCGAGGGCAGCTGGCGTTACGAATACTCAACTGGCCGTCCGTACACGCCGTATCTGCTGCAGGTTTCAGCGGCGCAAAACCGTCCCGTCTACGATCTCTCGAAGGTCAATGCGGTGCGCGGACCGTTTTATTCCCGCCTGGATTTTCAGATCGACCGCAGTTTCTCTATCGGCTCAGGGCGGCTGATCACTTATGCCGGCCTGGAAAACGCCTTCGACCGGGACAACCTGTTGGGATATTTCTGGACGCCGCGCATGGAATATGTCAATAAGAAGAATCCCTGCAAGAACGATCCTACGGTGTGCCTGAGCATGCAGTACCAGATGCAACGATTTCCGAACTTCGGTGTGCGGTACGTGTTCTGATTCCTTGGTGTTTGGGCAAGATGTCAGGCTTTGACGACGGCCACTTTGCGGTGGTATCGGTATCCTCCCCCTCCCCCCTCCCCGCTCGGGTGCCGGTTTATTTGTTTTCAATAGCTTAGAGGGGGATCATCCCCTGCTATGCCGCTGATTCTGCTTGGGTTAGACTGGTTTTAGTGTTTTCAATGATTTAGCGGTGAGTCCTCGTCTTCTCTGGGTGTGTTTACGTGGTTGTGGGGTATCGAGTCCTGTCCCGTGAGTGCATTGCCTCCGTAGGGCCGCCCCCCGGATTTTTTACTAAATTCGTCTTTCTACAGGCGGTTAACTGCATCGGCTGCGGAAATGTGTGCTGGAAAAAGAAAAGCCCGCCGGTTGGGCGGGCTTTTCTTTCTCTCTCTATCTAGTTTAGCAATTTTGGTGGTAATTCTCTGCCAAAGTTGCTTCAGTTTTTTCTCTTTGGAATGTGTGGGTTAGAAGATTTTATCGGGCCGAGGGGCTTGACACCGATTACTGTAGGCCCTCTGTTTCAATATGCCTTCTTCTCCAACTCTTGGGCATATATTTCCCTGAGCGGCGGAGGCGAATACAGTAATCGATCCAGCCAGGTAACAATGTTGTAGTAATAAGCGTCTTTTTTGAGATATTCGTTTAGCAATTGTTCCAGTTCTGACGGTTGGAGGCGATTTGAAACATAGTTGACGGCTCTGAGTCGGCTCTTTTCGTCATCGGAAACCAACATCAATTTAAATATGTCCATTACGATGCCACTATCATGCTTTACCAGCCACTTGTAAGCGATGTTCGCCGCTTCCGAAGTGCCGTTGAGAAGGAAATCATGAGCTATGGCAACCGGATCGTTTGACAAGTCTATTGCTGCCGAAGCCGCACTTTCCCGTACTGATCCATATGCTTCCTTCGTAATTCTAATTAGTGCCGGAACGTCTTCAGGATTTCCAACTTTGGAAACGATAGCAACTGCTGGCTCTAGCAGTGAGTCATCTGTCTGTGCTAGATATGGCCTTGCAAGATCTGCATCCCCCGGTTGTGCGTGTTCCGCCAAGCCCAACAATGCAGCTTCGGTAAATCGAGTTTTAATGAAGTCGTCGAATTCTTTCCACTTGGCGTAGGTACTTTCCCAATGGCTTCCAAGTATCGCTTGGAATTGCAATATGGCTTCTTTTCTTAATCGCTCGAATCCATCTACTAAGTCTGAACGGAGTTTTTCGGCAATGTTGTCAAAATGATCCGTGGCTAAGACTCGATAGGCCAGCGGTCCGTCCGAAGAGTACCACTCTACTGCATTTTGAATATCCTCCATGCCTTGTTGGCGGAGATAGATCAGAATTATTTCATTGACGTCCGGATATGATTTATCCGACAACGCTATCGAAAATAATTCTTTTCGCTCGCTTTTTAATGATTCGCGGATAGTCGAGAATTCCGGCAATGTCCCGTGGACGGCCAAATAGCCATAGGAGATTGCCCTCACTGGTAACGATGCGTCTTTTGTAAGCTTATCGGCGATTGCAGTTGATAGGCTGCCCCTTCGGATCAACTCTTCCAGGGAAAGTCTTCTTATTTGTTCTCGCGAATCCTCCGTTCCCTTTATTAAGATTTCGTCTTTAACCCGAGCAGCATGAGCAAACAAAACTTGCAATTTATCTTTCGACAGATATGAGTCTTCCTCCAATATTTCGGCGAAAGCATGCTCAGGATGAAGTGCGACAAGGATTTCGAACCTTGCATCCCGAGCAGCTGAGACAATAAGAGGATTATCGTCTGTTATACCTTCAAGGAATCTGAGGGCGGTTTCTTCGTGCAGACTGCTAAAATACTCGAATGCAGATTGCCTGACGTTAAGCGGGGCTTGGTGCAATGGTAATAACGGCCACCAGTCTTCTGGAAGTTTAATACGCGCCTTTGTTAATAGATCTAAGGCTCCAATCCTGACCTCGTCGGAGCCGTCCTCAATCGCAAACGAAAGCAGGAAGGCTGGAACATCTTCTGCTTCCATTACTCGAAACAGGAACCACCCGGGCTTAACATCGGCAGTGTTGCTTATCGCAGCGCGAAGCAGTTCAATGTCCTCTTCTGGAGCTGTCTCAAGATCGTTTTTATGTTTGTAAAGAAGGTTGACCTCATGTGTTCCTAGAATTGATCGCGTATACCTGCGAGAGCTAAACGTTGCGGCCAGGAGAAATATGCGCACAATATCGAATTCTCGTAGAGGACTTTCAGCGACATCAGAAAACTCTAGGGATTCGGCATTTAAAGCTTGACCTAACAAACTTACTAATTTCTTTAATTGCCGGCTTGCGGCCGCTTTGCTACTCGGGGTGGATGTGATTGGAGAAGCGCCCGGCGATTCGGTCGGAGTTGCTGTGCTTTCGGGTTGTTGTTGGCTTTGTGGGAGTGAGGATGCAAGCTTGAGGATATGCCCCAATAGCCAATTTCGGAGTTGTTTTTCCCAATCATCCGTATCCTGAATGGATTTGTAGAGAACCTCCTGTTGGGCCTCTTCAGATTTCTTAAACTCAAGAACTTTTTTAAGCTGGTCTCCTGGATCTTTGAGTTTGTCAGGAGTGATCTCTTTGAATGCCAGTCAAATCTCAGGAGCACCGCTGGCCCTTCGTCTCGTCTTTGCGCGTTCGAATTCCTCTTCGAAGCCAGACGAATGCGTCCCACTCGATTGTCCCCATCTTTCCCACAAGAGGCCTATGAAAATGTCGCATTCGTCGACCAGCGGATTGATTAGCGCCTGTGGTCTTCCGTATGCAGGTGGACGATTTTCCCATTTGTTTAGGTCGATATACCATCCGATCGGGCCTATCAAACTATTCACTTCTGCTATTACTTCTTCGGCTAAGCTTCGCTCCATTGAGACATCACTCGGAGAGCCGAGAAACACATTGAGCACTTGTCGCGTTCTTTGCATGCGGTTTCATAAGATTATGGTGGTCGGCGTGTAGGCCGTAAAGTGTCAAATACCAAATTGGTAATATCCTCTGAAAGCGGGCCTTGCTTGCGCAAGGCTTCGCACGAACGTTGTTCGTGCGGGTCCTTCGGCTGCGCGCCTGCGGCGCTTCGCTCAGGATGACATCAGTGGGAGGGAAGCTGGCACTTGTGCCGCTCGGACATCTCTCAAGATCATTCGACTTTCCCTTCACTCCGTTCAGGATGACGGCATTTTGTAGAGAGAAATGAAAAAGCCCCAGTTTTTGCTGGGGCTTTTTCATTTGCCTGGACGGCGAGTCCCGCCCGCCGCGCAGGCGAGGGTTTGTTTTCGCGCTAGACCGTAACCGTTTGCTCGACGTTGACGTTGACTGGGGTGAGCCAGCCGAAGCGGTCGGGTTTCAGGCCGTTGGCTATGCCGAAGAACTCGTCGGCCAGTTGCTTTGTGATGGGGCCGGGGTTGCCGTCGGCTACCGGGATGCGGTCTACGGAGCGGATGGGCGTGACTTCGGCGGCGGTCCCGGTGAAGAAGACTTCGTCGGCGATGTAGAGGAGTTCGCGCGGCAGCGCCTGCTCGACGACTGACAGGCCGAGGTGGCGGGCCAGCGTGAGCACCGAGTCGCGGGTGATGCCGGCGAGCACGGAGTTCGCGAGCGGCGTGGTGTAGATGACTCCGTTGCGTACGATGAAGAGGTTCTCGCCCGATCCTTCGGACAGGTAGCCGTTCACGTCGAGCGCGATGCCTTCGGCGTAGCCGTTGATGTCGGCTTCCATGCGGATGAGCTGCGAGTTCATGTAGTTGGCGCCGGCTTTCGCGAGTGACGGCATGGTGTTGGGCGCGAGGCGGTTCCAGGAGGAGATGCAGACGTCGGCGCCGTCATCTCCGGCGACGTATTTGCCCCAGGGGTAGTTGGCGATGTAGACCTCGATGGGCGAGTTCTTGGGGTTGACGCCGACTTCGCCGTATCCGCGCAGTGCGATGGGGCGGATGTAGCAGGGCGCGATGCCGTTTGCCTCGATAAGTTCAACGACGGCCGAGCTGAGCTGGTCGAGCGAGTAGGGCAGCGTCATGCGGTAGATTTTGGCCGAGTCGATGAGGCGCTGCATGTGCTCGGGCAGGCGGAAGACGGCGGCACCCTGCGGCTGCGCGTAGCAGCGGATGCCCTCGAAGACAGATGAGCCGTAGTGGATGACGTGGCTCATGACGTGGATCTGGGCCTTGTCCCATGGGATGAGGTTGCCATTGTGCCAGATCTTGCTGGTGGGCTGAATGGGCATGCGAGGCGAGTGCTCCTTTCCTTCTGAACACTTCATTATAGCTTTGCTGAGGCTGGTTTGGCGCGGGTCTCCGTGAGTGTGCGGACGTTTCGGGATCCTTGGTGCAGAGAAGTTTAATTTGGTTGACAGTGGTTCTCTATATATGTAGAGTTTGTGCCGTGAAACCGAGACTGTCGTCACAGACGCTGAAGGTTCTGGATGCTTTTCTTGAGGCGCCGAAGGAGTGGAGGTATGGGTACGACATCAGCCGGGATACGGGGCTGAAGTCGGGCACTCTGTATCCGATACTTATGCGGCTGGCGGAGCGGGGGCTGCTGGACACGTCGTGGGAGACGGTGGAGGCAGGCAAGCCGCCGCGGCACCTTTACCAGTTGACGCCGGATGGGTTGCAGTTTGCGCGGGAGCATCGGCGGTCGCGCGCTGCGGGTCTGCGGCGAACTGCGCTTGGCGAGGCGAAGGGCTGATGTTTGCTGCTCGTAGATCGGCGGTGCGTCGGCTTGCGACCCGGCTGTTGGGTTTGGTGCTGTGCTGCGCCCCCAGGCACTGCGAGACATGGGCCGGCGCTATGCTGCGTGAGCTGGACTTTATCGAGGGCGACTGGGCGGCGCTGTTCTGGGCGCTGGGGAGTGTGGCGGCGATTTTCAGGCATTGCGGGCGTGAGCTGTTGCGGACGGGTTTCAGACGACAGGAGGAGGCGGGGATGAAGGAGACTGGGAAGAATGTTGCGTGGGTGTTCTTAGGGGTGGTGCTGGCGGCCTTGCTTGTGGTGTGCGCGATGGGGCTGTTCCATCTGGCAGCGCATTTCTATCCGCCAATGTTCCAAAGTGTGCCGTGGCCGACGTGGGTGGTGGTGTTCCTGGTGCCGGAGATACTCTTCGTTGTTGGTACGGTACGGCTGTGGCGCAAGAGGAGGCCGATGGCGGTGGGGATTCTGCTGGCGGCAGTGGTGTTCGCCACGCACTTTGTGATGCACATTGTCAGTCACTTCAGAGGCTAGGGGACTCGCTGTCCGGGCGATCGCGCTTCGCGCCTTGTGTTCAGGCGAAGCGAAGAATCCAGGGCTAACCTGCATCGCTGAGATTCTTTCCTTCGGCTCCGCTCAGGACAGGCTCTCCCGTTGGCCGTCAGAATGACGTCCTACTATTTGGCTGACCATGCTGCACGAATGCCCTAGATGTTTTGCGGGAGCGCGGCGCCGCTCTTTTCGCGCTCTTTCTTCCGGCGATAGATGATGACGAGGCGCACGGCTAATGCGATCGAGCCGCCGAGGGCGGTGCACACGGCGCGGCGCTGCGCGATGAGGAGACCGGGGACGTTGGCGAGCGAGAGCAGGAAAACGATGTATCCGGTGACGCAGACGGAGAATAGCGCGTAGTTCACGTTCACGGTGCCGTAGGAGAGCCAGGCGAAGAGCAGGGTGAAGCTGGCGAGCACTGTGGGAGATGGATTGGGAATGTGCGCGAGGCAGAAACTGACGGCGATGGCTCCGGTGAGTGTGCCGATCAGCCGGGCTATGGCGCGATTGGCGGTGTCGGTGATGCCGGGCTTGAGGACGAGCAGCGCGGTCATGGGAATCCAGTAGCCGCTGGCGAAGTTGAGGCGGCGGTAGATCTCTGTCGTGACGGCGAGGGTGACGGCGAGGCGCAGGGAGTAGGGGAGTGCTGAGTTCAGGAATCGGCGCTGTTTGACGGATTGCGTCGCCAGCAACATGGCGGCGCGCAGGGCGGCCTGTTCGGCGCGGATGTAGCGGGCGAGCGAGACGAGGTGTTCGTGGAGCTGGCTGAAGAGGCGCAACAGAATGGCGCTCGAGAGCAGCTGGAAGATTCCCCCGGCGAGGATCAGCAGGGCGCGATCGAGCGCGGCCCCGACAGAAGCGGGGAAGGCGGAGGCGACGAGAAAGGTAATGACGCATTGCTGGCCGACCCAGCTGTAGCCTTCCTCGCGTGTGGTGAGCATGCCGTAGCCGAAGCCCCAGAGCGCGGCTGTCGGTACCAGGAAATAATTTGAGTGGCCAATGACGACGCCGAGGAAGGCCGCAAAAGCCATTCCCATGGAAACGAAGAGCATGGGCAGGAGGGGAGATTCATCGATGCTCTGCTTGCGCCCGAAGCCCACGGTCACGGCGCCGCCTGCGGCGATCATGCCCGCGGCGGGATGCCCAAGCCAGAGACCGAGGCCGAGGCAGATGGCGATGGGCAGGATGAGGATGAGGTCTTCGCGGAAAGTCTGATTCTGCCAGTTGAAGATGTGGATGTCGGTGAAGTATCTGCCGCGTTGTGGTGAGGTTACGGGTTCTGATGTTGCGGGAAGCGGCATACAGCCATCTTAGAATGCGCCGTGTCTGAAATGCTTGAGATTCGGCGTATACGCTGCCATGATGGGGCATGAGAGAGATGCTGGAGCGGCGGATCGATCAGGCGCTTGGCCGGATGCCTGCCGATCTTGTCATCCGCAATGCACGGGTTCTGGATCTCGTCACCGGCGAGCTTCGCGCGGGGGACATTGCGATCTGCGGCGATCGCATCGTCGGGACCCTCGACAGCTACAGCGGTATGCGTGAGATCGATGCGAAGGGGCGGGTTGCTGTTCCGGGGTTCATCGACAGCCATGTGCATTGCGAGAGCACGCTGGTTGTTCCGGGGGAGTTCGACCGATGCGTGCTTCCGCGCGGCACTACTACCGCGATCTGTGATCCGCATGAGATTTGTAATGTGCTTGGGCTGGAAGGGCTGAAGTATTTTCTCGACAGCGCGCTGGAGACAGCGATGGATCTTCGCGTCCAGCTTTCTTCCTGTGTGCCGGCTACGAATCTTGAGACGTCTGGTGCACGACTCACTGTTGATGATTTAGTGCCGCACCGGCACCATCCCAAAGTGATTGGGCTGGCTGAGTTCATGAACGTGCCCGGTGTTCTCAACAAGGACCCAGAATGTCTGGATAAGCTGGCGGCGTTTGAGGGGCAGCACATTGATGGGCATGCTCCATTGCTTTCCGGGCGGTCGTTGAATGCGTATCTTGCCTGCGGGGTTCGCAATTGTCACGAGACGACGAATCTGAAGGAGGGGCGGGAGAAGCTGTCGAAAGGCATGCAGGTGCTGATCCGCGAGGGGACCGTTTCGAAGGACCTGACGGCGCTGGCTCCGCTGATCAACGAGTTTACTTCGCCGTTTCTTGGGTTTTGCACGGACGACCGCAATCCGTTGGACATTCTTGAGGAAGGCCATGTGGATTGCCTGGTGCGCCGCGCGATCGCTCTGGGTGCACCTGTGGCGGCGGTCTACCGTACGGCTAGCTGGTCGGCTGCTCGCGGCTTTGGACTGAGGGATCGAGGGCTGATTGCACCCGGCTTCCTCGCGGATATTTTGTTGCTCGATGATCTGGAGACGTGCGCGGTCAGTATGGTGTTGCGCAACGGTCGCGAAGTTACGGCGGAGAGATTTGAGGATCGTACTCTGCCGGCGCCGTCTGTGGCGAATTCCATGCAGCTTCGGCCGGTGGAAGCGCGGCAATTTGCAGTGCCTGCTTCCGGGCCTTCTGCGCCGGTTATCGGGATTGTTCCCGGCAAGATTCTGACCGAGCATTTGCAGGCGAGTCTGATTTATCGCGACGGCGAGCGCCATGCCGATCCTGCCAACGACCTGCTGAAGATTTGTATTGTGGAACGGCATGGGCGCAACGGCAATATTGGCCGCGGCTTTGTGAAGGGCTTTGGGCTGCTGCATGGAGCGCTGGCTTCTTCTGTGGGGCATGACAGCCACAATGTGTGCGTCGTTGGAAGCAACGATGAGGACATGGCGCTCGCCGTCAATCGCTTAATTGAACTAGGCGGCGGATTCGTTGCCGTCCAAGGCGGAGTGGTGGGGGCGGAGCTTGCACTACCGTTTGCCGGGTTGATGAGCCTGGATGCGTTCGAGGATGTACGGCACAAGCTTGAAGCGCTGCGCGCTGCGGTTCGGCTTATGGGTTGTCCGCTGGCTGACCCGTTTCTTCAGCTTGCTTTTCTGCAGTTGCCGGTGATTCCTCATTTGAAGATTACGGATTTTGGGATGGTGGATGTTGATCGGTTTGCGTTGATCGATTCGTAAGGCTGGAGTCTGTTTCTGCCGGTTGAAGATGTTGCGTCTGTCATAACTGCAAACGACATATCAGCTGCTTCATGAGTGAGATGAAGTAAATCGCCTCCCTTACCCACAATTGTGTGCAATATTGACCATTCAGTGCCTGTTTACGCGTCTACTGTGAGGCCAATAGCGGGCTGTCCGCCAAGGGCGTGTAGTCTCGTCGTGCTCACGGCCTTTTCCGGCAATCGGAATACTCGGGTTGCCCACTCGTGGGTGGCCCTCCCGGGAGGTTATGAAATGAAGCAATGGATTCGAGAAGCGTCGCTGCCTCCCAGGGCCAGAATGACTGGCGCCCTTTATCTGCTTTACTTTCTGACGGCAATCCTCGCCCAGTTCCTAGTGAGCCGTGGGCTTGCTGTCTCTGGCAATGTCACCAACGTCATTGCGACCGCGAGCTATCTCGTTGTGACGCTTCTCCTCTATTGCTTGTTCAAGCCGGTGAGCAGTAGCCTCTCTTTGCTGGCGGCGCTCTTTAGCCTCGCTGGATGCGTCGTTATGGCCATCGGACTCTTTCACCTCGCCTCCTCACCCATCAGCCCCCTGCTGTTTTTCGGTCCTTTTTGCCTGCTGATCGGCTATCTCATCCTCAGGTCGAGCTTCCTCCCTCGCGTTCTGGGCGTGCTGATGGCGTTTGCTGGTTTGGGTTGGCTGGCGTTTCTGTTCCCGACCGTCCAACACTCTCTCTCCCTCGCGATTGAGATTCTCGGCATCGTCGCGGAAGGATTGCTGATGCTGTGGCTCCTCGTGATGGGCGTGAACGTTGAACGATGGAAGCAACAGGCTAGCGCAGCAAAGGCGTCCATCCAGACAGGAGAGCCGCCGTCAATAGCAGATATGGCGAGCACTCCAGCGAAGCCTTAAGGAAGAGACCACGGTCGTTCTGTCCTCGGGGCTGAAGCACCCATCAATATTCCACCACTAGGGCACGGCTAAAGCCGCGCCCTTAAACGACAAACGAAGCTGATTCCACCGCTACGGAGTCTTTGCGTCTGCTGCCGGGTGCGGGTGCGATGCCGTGCTGCCGTCGGTCATGCCTAATACCCACTTGACGGCTTCAAAGTACATTTTCCTG
>Ga0207057_1013_pt1 | contig 53477 bp, 41 predicted proteins | sample Alteio_BWMinCont_33_FD_153265 | JGI IMG/M metagenome (GOLD analysis project Ga0207057, IMG submission 153265) | Enriched cells from forest soil in Barre Woods Harvard Forest LTER site, Petersham, Massachusetts, United States -... | ecosystem: Environmental > Terrestrial > Soil > Temperate forest >... | reverse complement strand
GAACCTCTTCACCAAGGAGACAAAGTACGAGTTGTTGAAGGCTGCGCGCAACCGCATGTACTCCCTGTCAACACTGGGTTTTCCAATCATGTTTTATCTGCTCTTTGGAGTGACGAACAGACACGCTGGACCGGGCTTTAACTATGCGCAATATCTCGTCGCTGGATACAGTTGCTTCGGGATGATCGCTGCCGCCCTTTTTAACCTTGGCGCCGGCATCGCCACAGAGCGCGCGCAAGGCTGGCTTGAACTAAAGCAGGCAAGCCCGATGCCAAGGCTCGCATATCTCGGAGCCAAGGTCATCAGCTCTATGATCTTCGGCATCACGATTGTTACAGCTCTGGTTACATTAGGAATAACGCTAGGCGGCGTACACATTTCGCTGTCACAGATTGCACATCTTACCGCTGTCATCGTTGCCGGATCGGTCCCTTTCGCCAGCCTTGGCATGCTGCTTTCTCTGCTGATGCCACCAAGTGCGGCGCCCGGTGTGATTAATCTGATCTACCTGCCCATGTCTTTCTGCTCTGGTCTGTGGATGCCAATCGAAGTTCTTCCGCACTGGGTGCAAAGAGTAGCGCCGGTATTGCCGACGTATCACTACGCGCAACTTGCCTTAAACGTCTTTGGTTATGCCCGTTCCAGTGCTACGCTCAATCATTGGGAAGCATTGGCAGGATTCACCTGCCTCATGCTCGGGGCGGCGTGGCTGATCTTTATCCGTAGTGAGGCGCAGTTTTGAGCGAGCGAATGAGCAAAGGAGAATTCGAGGAGAAGTACACCCGACTGCACGACACCTCTCCTGAAGAGTCGGTTCCGATGCAGGAAGCTCGTGGACTCTTCTGCCGCAGAGATATTTCTGCCAGGCAGAAGCCGACCGGTCTTCGCAAGCCGCGCAAAGATAAGTTGTACGATTACATCTGGCTCATCTATTCCGTTTTCTTTTTTATCGTTCCGATTCAACGCCATAGTTTGCGTTACTGGCTCATATTTGCAGCCTTTTATCTTATCTTCTTAGCCATCTATACCAGCCTTGTTCTTTCGCGCTCGAAACGCCAGAGCTATCTGATGTTGGCAGCCCTATGGGCGTTGGGACTGATATACCTTCCATTCAATGAGGGCGTGGGCGGCGTCTTCATCTATGTTGCCGCGTTCATCCCCTATGTCACTGAGTCGCTTGCCGTAGTCTTGAGTGTCTTCTTCGCCCTATGTCTTTCTGTCACGGCAGAGGGCTACTTCCTTCATATCACTCCTTGGGCTTGGGGCTTTGTATCCGTATCCTGTCTGGTGATTGGAGTCACAAACCTCCTGATGGCACAACGGGTTCGCACTAATGCCAGATTGGAGCTGGCGCAGGAAGAGATCGAACACCTGGCGAAGCTTGCCGAGCGCGAACGGATAGCTCGTGACCTACACGATGTGCTGGGCCACACTCTTTCCGTGATTGTGCTGAAATCGGAATTGGCTGGACGCCTCTTCGAGCGTGACCCGCAGCGTGCTCGCCAGGAGATTGGCGAAGTCGAGCAGGTTTCGCGAAAGGCGCTGAGTGAGGTACGGGAAGCGATTCGCGGCTATCGTTCGGAAGGACTGGCAGCTGAGATCGAACGTGCACATCGCACGCTCGATGCCGCGGGTGTAACCCTTACGTGTGAGTCGAAGCCGTCATCACTGTCTGCAGCCGAGGAAACGGTGCTGGCGCTGACAGTGCGTGAGGCCGTAACCAATATCGTGCGCCATGCGCAGGCCAGTCAGTGTCGCATGCGATTCGTAACCGAGAATGGCCGAACGTCACTTACGGTGGAAGATGACGGTCGCGGCAATATTCGTCAGGAAGGAAATGGGCTGCGCGGCATGCGTGAACGAATCGAAGGACTGGGCGGCCACTTCAGTATTGACGGCAAACAGGGCACCCGCATCAATATCGACATACCTATTCGATCAGCATGAACAAGAAGATCCAAGTCATCGTCGCAGAAGACCAGGCCATGGTATTGGGCGCGCTTGCGGCTCTCCTCGAAACCGAATCCGACATCACCGTCTGCGCACGAGCACGGAATGGCCGCGAGGCTCTAGCTGCCGTGAGCAAGCATTTACCCGATGTTCTGGTAACCGACATCGAGATGCCGGAGATGACAGGTCTTACGCTTGCGAGCGAGGTCAACAGCCGCTATCCGAAAACGCGCGTGGTTATCCTGACCACGTTCGCGCGCCCGGGATATTTACGGCGCGCCCTCGAGGCCGGCGCAAAGGGTTACCTACTTAAAGATCGCCCGGCGGCAGAATTGGCAGACGCAGTGCGGCGTGTTCACAACGGCCTGCGCGTCGTTGATCCAGACCTGGCCGCAGAAGCATGGAGCGTCGACCCAGACCCGCTCACAGAGCGCGAGCGACAGATCCTGTGGCGTGCGGGAGAAGGCAAATCCAGTACAGAAATCGCAGACGAGCTGCATCTTTCTGAAGGCACCGTGCGAAATTACCTGTCAGAGGCGATCAGCAAGCTAGGCGCATCAAATCGCGTAGAGGCCGCACGAATCGCCCGTTCAAAAGGCTGGCTCTAAGTTATCCGCCATTACTGAACTTAGCTTTCCTACTTGACGGAACCTTCCCCAGTAAAATGTGATCGCGCCACGACGGATTGCATCTTCCGAGGGCCTCCGCAACATAACCGCGTACGCAACATAACCAGCATAGGGGTCCGCCTGGCGCGCTGCCTTGTAGTTGCTTCAGGTGCTGCCGTGGGTTTTCGCCCTTGCGATCGGGCGAGTAGGCGAGAGGTCACGTCAGCCCTCGGGAACAATACGGGAACATCGAGGATCAAAAACCAGCTAGTGATCCCAAATCATCCTAAAAACCGCACCGGTCTAAGCTCCTTGCTATCAGTTTTGTCCGCTGATTCCAAGCCACTTAGCACCATTGGCAGGGGGCGCTGAAAAGGTTGGCGGCGGCGGTTCGATCCCGTCTCTGGCCACCATTTTATGGTCAATCACTTGCGGCGGTTTTCTTAGAGACTGCAAGTGATTTTCAAGAGGGCAATGCTACTCTTCAGAAATGTAGCCCCCCTCAAGCTCAGTTCCCTCCGGCCCAGACGGGACGGTTGGGACCCGGTAAAACCTCAGGGAGTTGGAGGAACGAAAAAGGCGAAGGAGCTAGGTGAGATCACGACCTCTGATGCGCTTGATCGTTGGCTAACCACCAAAAGGAGCGAAAGCAGCTCCGGAAACGAGCACACTCATAGCAAATACCAAACCGCAGTAAAACAGATGCGTGACGCCCGTCCGATAAGTTGGAGCAGACCTACGGCTCTGGCGTTCAAGAGGTGGACATGATGAGCTGAATCAGCTATAAATTAGGCCTGAATACGGGCTATAGTCTTTCCCCCAAAATTATCGGCATCGAAACTCACGTTGATGTGAGGCGCAGGAGACGTAGAAGAATCGTGCACTGCCGGCTTACGATGAGGCGAGATCCAGCGACGTCTAATCGTTTGCGCGACGTCCTGACCTTCTCTTGCGGTTTTGGGTTTGGGCAGTTCGCATTCCTGACACGCCCGCGAGTGGCAGGCTAAGAAAAATCTTGGAAACTGCATTTTGGGTTCGCCGCGAAGGCTGATCTAACGATGGATTTTAGAACTTCAAGGCGTAAGATAATTCTTTTTGCTCTTGCGCTTGTAATCCTGCTTCTTGCCGGTGTGGCGGCATTACATCACGCGCATTCGCGGCGGATAAGAATGCTGGCGATGCTTTTTGATCCGACGACGAAGTGCGGAGTGACTGCGACGAACGGGATACAAAGAACCTATGCCACGAGCTTTCCTTTAACAGAGAACCCCATTTCCGAGCAGGGCAACTGGATTGTCAGCGGTGGCGATTTCGCAAGCGTGAGAACCATTTCGGGGTTGGCTTTTGGAACACAAACGGGCACCAGAACGGCACCCGCAAAATATGACGACTCAACCGCGCTTCTAACCGGCAGCTGGGGAACGGATCAGTTCGTGCAAATTGTGGTCCACTATGACGGAGCACCGACGGACTCGGATTATGACGAAGTGGAAATTCGTCTTCGTAGTGCAATTTCCGCAAAGTCAAATACCGGCTATGAAATCAACTGCCGCGTGGGTCGACCAGGAATGGAAGGCTATATCCAAGTCGGCAAGATCAACGGTCCTATCGGTGACTTTTCGGGTTCCTTCGATGAAAGGTACGGAATCGACTACGCCTGTCACGACGGAGATGTATTGACGGCAACAATCGTTGGGACAACGCTCACGGCTTATATCAACGCGAGGCAGGTGCTTCAAGCGAACGATTCGACCTATTCCGCAGGCGCGCCTGGTATCGGTTTCTACCACGAAAAAACTCAGGCCCAAAATAGCGATTTCGGAATATCACGCGTGATTGCTTCGGATCGGGTCCCGTGGCTTGGAGAGTCTACTCCTCCCTGTGAGTGAGAAGACGCCAAGTACTGATTTCGATTTTTCTTTGGTTATCGGGTTTGAGTAGATATGGTGCTCAATTCTTTAGAGTTGCCTTCCCGATGCCACGCATAGATGGAATAGTTCCCCGCGCTTAGACTAGATGGCAATTGCAGGAGTTCCGCTCTGTGGTCAGGGATACCATTTGTCAACCAGTCCTGGTAGTACCGCGTAAATTTCCCTCCATGACGCAGGACAATGTAATCAACCTTTGCCGTGTCCAGATAACGAAGAGCAAGATCACCTGTGCAGTAAGGAAAATAGACATGCTGTCGGGCATGGGCATGATAGGACAGAGGTAGACTAAGGTCCATAATCCGAATGTCGTGATCTTGCCTGCGCCCCAGCCATTCTCCTAGTTCCTTATCGATGCGAGTTGGCATGGCGCTGTCGCTGAACTCGTAAAGCGATACAACTGGTTTGACCGAGCCGATGATCATGGTTGCTCCTAACAGCCCAGGAACGACCCATTGAAAGGCCTCCTGGCGAGCAAATCCGCCCCACGCTTTGGCTCCGATGGCCGCAGCGACCAATAGGCCGACTTCAAAAAGACCGTTGGCTGCCCAGATACATAAGAAAGGTATAAAGATAAAGTAATACCTGGAGTCGCCCCAGAGGACAAACAGCGTGGCGACGATGGGAGCAGCCGAGACGAACGCTACGTACAATCGAAGGACGGCCCTCCGTCCGTACCACCGCCTGCGGAATGCACCAATCAATGCAAGAAGTGGCAAGAGAGGCGCCCCCATCCAGTGTGACCTAAGATTGCTAATCAATCTGGGTAGGTTCTGTCGAAACCCTTTGGCAATTAGAGGAAACATCTCCCGGGGTCGAGCGTGCGTCTCCCGTGCGGTTTCTACAAACGGCCTTATTGCAAATCCTGTTTCCTGCAGATTGGAATCGATGCCGTATGTGGCCCACTTTTCCTCCCATAACTCCGGATAACCTCCCGCCACGTCTGGAGCGCGAGAGGGTATCTCGACTCGTCCTCCGTCGGAGACATATTCCACTTCGGGTTTCGTCTCCGCTGCCAGGATGCGTCGTCCCGCGTAAGCGAAAAGAATCGTGCTCTTTGCCTCCAGCGCGAGTTTTCCTGTCTCATGATGAAGAAATATGATTTCAGGCGATGCCAGCGCCACGAATGCTATGGTGGTGCATACAGCCCGCTTCAGTCGGATGGTGACAGTTCCAGCGGCCGCAAAGAGCGCAAACACGATGGAAATCAAGAACGCAGCGAAGGCTTCAGCTCGCAGCAGATAGGTAAGTCCAAAAGCAGCGCCTATCCACAGCCACATTTGAGTATAGGCTGAGTCATCCAAAGCGCGGACAACTAGATAGACCGACGAGAGTAGTAAAACTGCGTAGGGACCCTCCGAATACACCATGAAGGATAAATAGACGAGAAGCGGATGCAGTATGGTGAGCGCAGCGGCGATGAATCCAACGCGCCGGGAGAACAGGCGTGACGCAATGCCAAACACGGGCAGAGGCAAAAGAGCGCATATAAACAGCGATACTATCCGTCCGGCCAGTTCGTAATTCTTAGTGAAAAAGGAAGCGCCTGAAATCAGCAAAGGGAAGAGTGGATTGAAAAGCACTTGAGGGCCAGGAGAAACGAGGCCTATGTATCCATTGCCACTGCGCAGATTTTCCGCTATCTTCGCGTACTCGGCACCTTCGGATTCGATTGTGCCGGTTCCCCAGTGAGACCATGCCGCAACTCGTATCGCAAAGCTGGCGGTCAGCATCGCAATCAGTAGTATCCATGAAGTACGGGACAGTCGGTTTATTTCGATTTCCTTTTTGGACAGTGTCATCTGCGTTCTGTTAAAGGGTCTCACTTGCTCTTTCCCATTGCCCTTCCGCGGTCTTGCTCTGTTGATTCCAAAATGACGCCGCTCGAAGGCCCGGGCGATCCAACCGACGAAGCAGCAACGAAACTACTGCTAAACTCGCGGAAGTTGAAACCTATTTGTGCCGCTGTCAAAAAGTCGGGACTTGGATTTTGCCGAACCAGACTGATTAGATTGTCACTCTTAAAAGGCGCTGGAATTCCGAGCAGTTCTGAGAGCTTCAGTCCGATCCAAATCGCACGCCAGGGCAGCGGAAGAAATGTGATTTTCGAATGATGAGGAGCAGCCAGGACCTGGAGCAAATCCCGAATCTGCCATCCTTGAGCGGAGGCGGCGACTACAGGAACAGCCGACAAAGCCAATTCTCCGCAGCCTATTCTGAGCAGAAGTTCGCACACGTCTTCTTCATGGATGAGATATTGCTTATACTTTCCGGACCCTATTAGCGGAATGAGCGAGGACTTCGCGGCCGCTCGCTGTAGAGAGCCAAACATACCGGTTGAGAGATGGCTTCCAAAGACGAGGCCGGGACGAATGACGTGCGCTCCCATGCTGGCAGCAGCCTTCTCGGTTTCTAATTTTGCCTTGCCGTAAAGTGAGTTGCATCCTTCAAAAGCGCTAATGGAAGAAACAAAAACAATCTTGTCGACACCCGCTTCGTTGGCGGCTCGCATCAACGCCACCGAGCCATCAACGTTGATACGGTGAATGTCCTTCCACTTCACCGATCTAAAATCGTACGCACAATGTATCAGCATACGAATGCGGTTGTTCCGAAAAACAGCCGGATCTACTCGCGATTCAAGCTGGAAGGGAACATGAACGCATCCTGGAATCGACTGAGGATTGGAATGTCGCGCGAACTCAAACATAGTCCAGCCGCGTGAGGAAAAGTACGCAGAGACACGCGAACCCACATAGCCAGTGCTTCCGGTCACTGCGCATCGCATCGCGGAGGATTCCATCAATAGTTACCCGTGCCACCGATCCGGACATTTGCCGTTACCGATAGCGTGATCGGGGTGGACGGGATGGGGACGACTTCTAGATGGCCCGACCCAACTACAAAGATCATTCGTCTGCCCCGCGCATAATTACTGCCATCGTGCTCTGGGCCTGCTCTCCCTGATTGGAAGCGCTTTGGCGCGATTCTCTCATTACTATAGTTGAAACGGAATCGGTAGCTTCTGTTTCCGAACCAGGGACTACTCTATCTTTGCGATTCATGCCTAGCACGCTCAGGAAGAAACTCGACAAAATCACTTCGGAACCGAGCGCCAGCGAAAGCGAACCCGGTATCACGAACCGAAGCGTTCGTTCCGGATCAAGAAGGCCAAACTGCTTTGCGCTCCACGATCCCACAGCCAGTAAGCTAGCGGTAAACCCGACCATGATCATGCCGAAGCCGACTATCAAGCCGGTTTCCAGCCTAATGTAGCGGAATAGCCGATTGAGAGTCGGGTTTGGCGGCAGTAAACCTTCTGAAATCGCAAACACATTGGTCAACAACGCAAATGCCACAGACTGGAAACCGATCATGATCGACATCGCGGCGTAGAGAAGCGTATCCACGTCGAACTGCACCGACCCGATTGTCCTAGGTCCCGGCAACAGAGACAAAGTGACAGCTGTACCCAGAATCATAAGAATGAGTCCCGGATATAGGAACAGCCATCGTGGACTGTACAGCAATAGAAACCGGAGATGTCGCCAGCCATCGTGCCAGCTGCGGAGGTGCGGCGGGCGGTTGCGACCATCCGGTGAGAGTGTTGTCGGCACTTCAGCGATGCGCATCTTGAAAAGGGTCGCCTTGACCACCATTTCACTTGCGAACTCCATCCCTGTTGTTCGCAGGCCCATGCGCTTATACGCCTCCTTGCTAAAACCACGCAGACCGCAGTGAAAGTCTCCGCACGGAACATTGAAGAAGAGTCTGCCGATCCCCGTGAGGACTGGATTGCCGAGGTACTTGTGCAGCGGAGGCATCGCGCCGTCTCTGATTCCTCCGCGGAAACGATTTCCCATGACGACATCGTTGCCGTCGCGCAACTTTTCGAGGAATCGTGGTACATGCCCGAAGTCATAGCTGCTGTCTGAATCTCCCATGATCACGTATTTTCCGGAGGCCGCTTCGATACCGCCCATGAGGGCGCTTCCATAACCGCGGCGCGAAATAGGCACCACCCGAGCGCCCATGCGTCTGGCAATTGTTTGTGAACCATCACTGCTGCCATTGTCGGCAACGATGATCTCACCGGAAATATCATGCTCGACAAACATCGTATGAATCTGCTCAATACAGGCACGGAGCGTCTCTGCTTCGTTTAGGCAGGGCATGACAATCGACACTTCAGGAGCGGTGTCGGATCCGTCGCGAACCATTCTGGCTGTCATCGTTAGTCGTTCTTCTTTCGGGACGATACGCAATAAGCAAAGAGAACCAAACAACATGCAGGTATCTTAATTCGCTTTTTCGCTTGTCTCTGTTTGGAAGTGCCGCTAAAAGATAAAGAGCGCTTGTTGCGACGTTCGCGAGGTTTTTAGGCACTCTTCAGTATCAAGAGATATGTCGGGGCCGAATTGGATGATGCTTTCCCGTTTTGAGAAAACTGCACACTCTAGATCAGCTAGGAGCACGATAGACTCAACCCATGAGTAAGCCGCTAATCGTCATAGGATCGGGTCCCGCAGGTGTCTCTTGCGCAAAGGCTTTATTAGCTGAAGGACGTCAGGTGCTCATGATCGATGGAGGAAACGAGTTGGAAGCGGCCAACGCACAGAAGCTGGCAAAACTGAGAACGATAGAGCCGTCCTCTTGGGCTGGCGACGCAAGTGAGTGGTTGCGTGAAGGAATGCGGGCAGCAGTCGAAGGAATTCCGTTGAAGCTAGTGTATGGTTCGGACTTTCCCTATCGCACTATGGCCGGTGCGCCAAAAATCGAAGGGAAAGGGGTGAACACGAACTTCTCGCTCGGCAAGGGTGGCTTTAGTGCCGTTTGGGGTGCTGCTGTAATGCCCTATTGCGAGCGCGATTTGATAGGGTGGCCAGTGACGGCGGCCGACCTTGCGCCGCACTACCGTGCAGTACTGGATTTTATGCCGGTCGCTCAAGGAAACGACGGCTTGGAAGAGACATTTCCTACATTTCGTACGACTGAGCCGCTTCCGTTGAGCGCGCAAGCCGGAGCATTGTGGACTCATATGCAGAATCATGCCAGCGTGCTGCGCACCCAAGGAATTAGCTTTGGAAGGTCACGGTTAGCAGTAAATGGCAGCGGCGAGGGAGCTCCGGGACCGTGCGCACTTTGTGGGTTGTGCATGTATGGCTGTCCGTATGGGCTTATCTACTCGACCGCGCAGACGGTCGATTTAATGCGAGTGCACCCAAACTTCCGATATTTGGCAGGATACGTTGTGCAGAGGTTGGAAGAGAGAGGCTCCGAGATTCGGGTATACACACAGAAAGCAGACGGAGTAGCTGAGACATTTTGCGGCGAGCGGGCCTTTGTTGGCGCGGGTGTCCTGGCAACCGCGTCTCTCATGCTGCGATCACTTGGAGCTTTCGATCAACCGGTAACATTTAAAGAGTCTCACTATTTCCTCTTACCGATGTTGCGGTTACGTGGTGTGCCGGGATTTGAACGTAAGAACTTACATACACTGGCGCAACTGTTCGTTGAGGTGATGGACGAAACGGTGAGTCCCAATACGATTCATCTGCAGACCTACACTTACAACGATCTTTTTGAGCAGCTCATTGCGCAAAAGCTTGGGCCCATGGCGCGGGTATTTCCTGCAAGCGCATTCCTTTCTAGGCTATTTCTTTTTCAGGGATATCTCCATTCCGATCATTCACCTCTGACCGTGGGCCGATTGGAACACAAAGACGGTGCCGACGTCTTGCGACTCATACCAACCGAGCGTCCAGAAACAACACTGATACTGCAGAAACTCGTAACCAAACTAGCAAAGATAAGAAAGCTTACCGGCATGGTTCCTTTAGATATGCTAATGCGGCGTGGTGAGCCTGGGCGAGGTTACCATTCTGGCGGAAGTTTTCAGATGCAAGAGCGACCGAGCGGCTTCGGCAGTGATATGTTGGGCAGACCAGCGTGCCTGAAGCGAATCCACTTGATTGACGCAAGCGTGTTCCCGTCCATTCCGGCAACGACCATTACCTATACCGTCATGGCCAATGCGCACCGCATAGGCACACAGGTAGGACGAGGAGACGACGTGGCCTAAGTTGTTGAAATAATCGGCGAACGATTAATGACTCCGTCGCGATCTAGAAATCCGCTCTATTCACGAAATATCGTATGCTCCACCAATTCGCTAATGATGTGGCCCATCAAAATGTGGCACTCTTGAATGCGTGGCGTATCGTTCGACGGCGCACGAAGGCAAAAGTCTACTTCATCCATGAGCTTTCCACCGGTGCAACCACTTAGTGCAACCGTGTGTAGACCCAACCTCTTGGACGTCGACATTGCGTGAATCACATTGGCAGAGTTACCACTTGTTGAGATACCGATCGCGACGTCGCCTTTTTGGCCCAAGGCTTCAATTTGCCGGGAAAACACAAGGTCAAAACCATAGTCATTCCCGATCGCTGTCACGCAGGATGTGTTGACCGACAAAGCGAGTGCCGGAAGCGCTGGCCGGTCAAAGGCGAACCGCCCTACGAATTCCGCAGCAATATGCTGGGCATCGGCCGCGCTCCCACCGTTGCCGCACAGAAGTATCTTCTTTCCTTGCCGCACTGCTTCCACGATAACCCTGCTGACTTCGGCTATCGTGGAGACCTGCGTGGCATCTTGTAAAAGCTTCTGTTTGGCGGCTATAGAAGCCTCAATCAGCCAGCCGACACGTTCTTCAAAATTCCTTGCTTGTCTCACTTCCATCCTATGTGTCCTTCGAGCCTTGCGGCTGGGAAATGTCTGTACAAGTTACGCTGCAACACTTATTTAACGCCGCGCTATTTAGACGGTCGCTCATCTCCCCTGCTCGCGCATAATCTTCAGGTATACCGATATCTATGAAAACCCCTCTCTGTTCGACGGCAAAGATTCCTTGCCCTAGGAGCCGAGGAAAGATATCTCGTTCCAGGCTTGCCGGCCCCTCTGAGATCTCTGGGAGCACCGCATTACTAAGAACATATACGCCTGCATTAATGATCCCAGGCGCACTTTGCTCGGCCTTTTCCTCAAACCCCAGCAGCCGACTGTCGGCTCCAAGCCGCACGGTTCCATAACGGCTGGCATTATCAACAGGCACCACAGCCATTGTCACCAAACCATCACGTTTCCGATGACTTTCAACAAGCTCGTTGAAATCGACTTCCAAGAATGAGTCTCCGTTAAGCACCAGAAACTCGGACTCATGCCGCAGGTAACGCTGCGCGAACTTTAAGGCGCCCGCCGTACCCAGCGGAACTGGCTCTTGGGAGTATTGAATCGTCATTCCCAAGTCGCTCCCATCCCCGAACACCTCTTCAATTTGTTCTGCTAAATATCCGGTGCACATCACCAATTGCCGAATTCCTTGGGCGCCCAACTGCCGCAACAGCAGTTCCAAGAAAGGTCTGCCCCCTACAGATGCCAGAGCTTTCGGCGACGACGGCACCGCCGAGCGCAACCGCGTCCCCAGTCCACCAATGAGCAAAACAGCTTTCATTTATCGAATCAACCTGCGAGCTTTGCCTGTGCGAATCACCCAAAACCAAGATATCAAACTTGGGAACTGCACTCGGAAAAGTCCGCCCGCTAGAGCTGGAGTTCTCTCGTAATGACCCGGATCGCTACTGGATCTTTATGCAGACGCGAGTGTACCCGTAAACTGCGCTGATAACCTCATAATTGACACGGAACGATCGGACAAATTCGTCGAAAGCCCGAAATTCATCGAGTGGGCAGGAGAACTCATCAAAGAAAATAAGATCACTAGACTTCAAGTACGGCGCCAGGGTTGTGAGGACAAAGAGCGTTGACGTAAACATGTCAGCGTCTAAGTTGATCACCAGGCGGTCCGATAAATCAGTCCGCGCCACAAAGCCAGGCAGCGTGTCTTGAAACAGTCCAACTTTGAAGCTGCAACGCGGATCCTTGACATTCGGAGCGGCTCCGTTCGCGTTGAAATGCCCCGCCGGCTCGGTCGGTCTCCACCTCTCAGGCAGCCCCGTGAAGGTGTCAAAACCTACGAATCGCGAGTCCGGGTTCGAGATCCCATCCAGCCATAGCCTCAAGGAATCTCCCCGGTATACGCCGAACTCAAGATAACTGATTGGACTTTGGTCCAAGGCCTCGTGCTCAATGACCGATCGATAGAGCCAGTTCCGGCCATTCTCATTTTTTCGATTGTTGGCACCGGGCACGGGATGCGTTTTGCACCATCGAGAGAATCGAGCCCAGTACGCAAGCGCGGTAAGACCTACAGCAGGAGCCTCGAGATTCACGCGGCCAAGAGTATTGGACAAAACTGAGGTCATGGTCGGTCGAAAAACCTGTGGAATCTGCGGTTGAAAGAATCGTCGAATCGGAGGAAGCCGGGGGATAGACATACAACTCTCCATGAAAATCAGGCCGGGCACGGCGGTTACGCCGGCCATTTCACATTCAAAGACGATACACGTAGTAGAATTTATCGCACGTGAGGTTTCGGTGAGCCTCTGGCAAGGATTGAAATGGTATTACGAAGTGTGCGGCATGCGTGGAGTTTGCGCGATCGCCTCTTTTCGTGTGTCCGGTCGACCGCGCGAACTGGCTATTGTTCCTCTTCAATCGGAATACCCGGTTTATCTTCGAATCGATACGTCTGATTTCTGCGCTTACAGAGACGTTCTGATTTTCCGTACTAAGTCCTATGATCCGGAAATACCGGGCTTCAGCCCAACTACAATCGTAGACGCCGGCGCCCATATCGGCATGGCTAGTATTCTGTTCGCCATCAAGTACCCGACGGCAAGAATCATTGCGATTGAACCTGAGCACTCTAACTTTGCGGCATTGATCAGAAATACAGCTCCCTACAAAACGATCTCTCCCATCCAGGCCGCCCTCTGGCGAGAGGACGGACAAGTTACCCTCGGTCCATCCGATACTCACCCCAAGGGAGCCTTTCGAATCGCCGAAAATGGGCAACAATCAGTCCGTGCGATCACGATGGACACAGTGATGCGTGAGACCGGAATCGTTTCAATTGACCTGTTGAAGGTGGACATTGAAGGTGCCGAAATAGAAGTGTTCGAGTCCTGCCCCTGGATGAAGAACGTGCTAGTTACTGCCATTGAGCTGCATGACCGTGTACGACCAGGATGCAGTGCCGCTGTAACCAATGCCGCCGCCGGTAACTTTCGCTGTGATCAACGAGGTGAGGTTACATTTCTCGCCAGGCAGCCATTGGACAGAAGTAGCCGCTACTCAACCGATCTGCCTACGGGCAGATTTGCGCCCGAACCGCTTCCCGCGGCTTGAATTTCAGACTTAACATCGGGCTTGACAAGATACTTCTTGGTTACCAGATAAGGAAGCATGAGTACTTCCGCAACGGAGGGCAGTAAATCTCTTCGGCAAAACACCGACTCAGTGCGAGTATTCCTGAGTGACCTCCAGTAGGTGCGCATATCCAATTCGCCACTCCACAGATCTGAGGCAGCGGTTGGTAGGTCCGTTACCGCTCGAAGCCAACCTACGCCTGCTCTTGCTCTGCACCGTTCGACCGATTCACCGATCTGATCTGCGTACAATATATAGGGAAAGTCCACTCCCGCTGGCGCCCCGATGCTATGGAAGCCCCAAGTTCGGGCGTTCACGTCCAGCAGCTTCAACTGGCCGTCCCGGGGGTCCTGCTTGAACTCCACCTCCACGAGTCCATAGTAGTTAATGGCTCTGAGAAAGCGTTCGGAGAGTTCTTCAACCTCAGGGAGTTCGATCGTCTCAACGTAGGTCGCTGCCCGGCCAAACTCTCGAGGATGCTGGCGCATTCGTCTGGCCACCAAGGTACTCTGCGCTACGCCATCACGAAAGAATGCACAATAGGAGTATTGTTGCTGTCCATTCCCAGGAATAATCTCCTGAATCAAAATCTCCTCAGGCCTGATCTGCCGCGTGGCCTTCCAAAACAAATCGTTGAGTTGTTCAGGGGTTTCCGCACGCCACGCCTTGGCACCTGTTGCATAAAAGAAATTTTCCTTGACTGCCGGCTTGATGGCCAGCGGCAGGCGACTGTAAAGCTCAGCAAGCTCTCTCTCGGTCCTGGGGTTATAGGTCCCGGGAACCGGAATTCCCAGCTCTGCTGCAAGGTCATATGTGTTTTTCTTATCCCACGCCCATCGCACCGTGTCCCAAGGAGCCGTGGTGACTCGAAAGAATTCTGCAAGTCGATCTCGGTAACGGGAGAACGCTGCAACCGTTTCATCTCTAGTCGGAAATAGTACCCACCCCTTTAGCCCATAGCGGTAACCGATTTCCATTACGCTCTCAACGGTGTTTTGCTCATTGCGCAGGTCCTTCACCCTCACCACCTGAGTCGCGTATCGGGAGAATTCTGAAACCGAGTGCTGGTCATCAATGACGCAAACCGGGATGCCCCTGCGCCCCAGGCTTCGAGCAATACCTAGCCCCGGGTGCTCGCCCCCGATGACAACAGCTCCCACCTGTCTTGAGTTCGTTGCTGTCGCTTTGATTAAGCTATTCACTCTAGGAATTGTAGGCCTGTCGGCTGTTTCTCGAAAGATGAGAGGTCAGTTCGCGAGATGCAAACTCGGTACCTGCCACGAAATACAGTAAAGGTCCGAAACTACGGGCTGCGGTAGCACCGATAAAGTGCAGATTAGGCACGGAACTTCGGAAACCACCGGCAAGTTTGGGATAGCCGTCAAATTGCTCGATATCCCTTATAAGGTCCTGCGGAAGGAAGTCGTATCGTGATATGTCTACCTGATACCCAGTTCCAAGCACTACGTGATCAACGCGGCGTTCGCTGCCGTCGTCGAGTTTGAGAACAATCTCGTCGTTCACCGTACTGGCCTTTGAGACACTGCATCCAGTCGTGATCTTCACCGCCGTTAGTCTCTCTGGAAGCCATCGGGATCCCGCAGAACGCACCGCTCGAGTTCGAATTCGGTCGCGCAATTTCAGTGGCATATGAGAAACAAGCTTAGGGTAGGCTACTAGACGGCTGATTCCGACCGGACCCACATCGTGTGAAGAGTAGAGAATCGACGAAATAGGTCCCATCTGATGCAACCACGGATGCGATCCGATCCACCGCAGGTAGGAACGACGCGAAATGACTTCGGTCTCAGCATTGGCTTCATGAAGAAGAGCCGCCGTCTCCAATGCGCTCTGTCCGGCGCCGATAACTGCAACTTTCTTACCTGCAAACCTCCGCACGTCCCGACTCTCATAGCAGTGAGTCACTTGTTGCTGAGAGAGGTTCCGGAATGCTGTGGGCTTTTTTCTAAATGGACCTACCCCCGTGGCAACCACCACCCGGGCCGACCGAATCTCTTCACCGTCTTGCAATGTGAGCGTGAAACCGTGTTGATCCCGCTCGACGCTCCGGACCGTTCTCTGGTCCAAGTCTGAACCCAATTGGTGACGGAACCACTTGCCATATTCCACAAAGGTGTCCAGCGGAACTGGCGCACATGGTTCTCTCTTTGATACGGCCTCGTAGGCTTCAAGCGTAAAGGCCCTCTCCGGATCAGACAGACTGGACGCCACTCTAGGTGAACGTAGAAGCATCCCCTCCGGCATCTTCTTCGCCCAGAACTCCATCGGCTCACCGAATACACGCACCTCAATGCCTTTCGCCTTAAGGTGAACGCCGGCAGAAAGCCCATAGGGGCCGGCCCCGATGATAGCCACATAACAATCTGCGGAGCTACTCCTCATCTTGCCCTCTTGTATCGACATACTTCATTTGCCTGGGCGCGGAGCTGTCGAGCCTCGTCATAACAGACTCCAACGCAGGTTCACTACCGCCTTCGTATTGCCAGATATCAAGACGGATAACCGGCAGCCTAATGTCCGTTTTCCGCCGCTTGCGAACGACTCTCGCGTCGCGATATTCCAAGTAAGAGCGACTCTTCTTCTAATGGCGCTTGAACCGTCAGGACAAGGCTACCTTTTTCTTCGCTCGCATAGGCTATGCAAGCACGCTCTTTGCCATCGCCTTCAATCTGCCAACCTTGGTCGTTCTCAACCAGTCTCATCTCTGCCCTTTGTCGCCACCAACGGTTCACTTCCCCTGGGGTCGTCAACCAAACCGCCTTTTCCTGCCCTACCCTGGTCAAGTAGTCGAGCAAAACTCTATAAACTGAGAGTTCCCGTGGCTTCATAAGGTAATCCGGATGCACTATAAAGCTCATTAGCCCATGTTTTGCAGTGATGATGTCAATCTGCTTCTTCCAGATATCAATTGAGTAGTCGTTGAGAATATGAAATAGGGTGTAGTCTTGGACTGTAGTCACAGGAATTTCCAAAATGTCACCCAGGAAATAAGGCATCACCGTACAGCAACCCCCACGCTGGGGATCCAGATGAGCGACATTTGGAACTGACATGTCGTATGAAAACCTGAGCGCGTCATACCAGAGCTGATTCCGATACAAAACTCCGGCACGGAATCCGTCGGCCCCATACTCTTTGCCATAGGAATTGATCTTGGCGGCACGTTCCAAGAATTGTTTCCGATCGCTATACAAATGGCCGTCGTGGTTTAGGTCATGGATAACCACCTCAAATCCACGCTGGCGAATGGCTTGTAGGAACTCCGGACTTACACCGTAACGTTCTTCGGGGATGATTTGAAACGATGCCTTTATCCCAAAAGAATCATCCATATCCATCAGCGGCGCGCAAAAGTTCCGGCCTGCCTCAGTTTCGACATCATGCGTCATGACTGCGCAGCTTGAACTACCTTCGGGCCAGAACCAAATGAAAGGAATTCGCTCCAGCCCAGTTGCCCTTAGAGACAACAACATCAACTGCTCAAGTAGGTTGTCCACTGAACAATCGACCGGCCACCGCGGAAACAAAAGCTTGTCCCAGCCTCTCAAATGAAATTTCTGCAAGTGCCTTCGCACAGCAATCGATAGAGCCGGCCGTAGAAAATAGTACATCCGCGCCAAAGCCGACGAGGAACCCTCGCCCACATATACTTCGCGATGAAGATTGTCGACTACTTGCGATGGATTGAAAGGAAGATAGATCGTTCCGCCTTCGATCACAACGTCTCGCAACACATCACAAAGCGCCTCATCCGGCGAGAGAGAAGGTTGCGCGCCCGAATAGCTCCCGTAGCAGGTTGCCCCCTGCCCAAAAAGAAAATAGCCATTTGTTAGCGGAACCGTTTTCTTGCATGCAAAGCGAACATACTGTTCGGGGCAGCGATAGTGTTCAATAAAACATTTATTCATTTTTTTGGTTGCACGACATTCTAACACAATACTAGCAACCGAATTAGTCGATTCGTTCAACCGATTAGGCCTTTAAGAGTGTCAACGCCGCTAGGCCTTTTGGGGCAAATGTTGCGAGCTAGAGAATGAAGCTGCGGAGAACTAATATTGTTGTTTCGCTGGCTGCCGAATTAGGCTTGATCTAGGCTTGGCCTGATATTGAGGGTGAAAATACTAGTTGTTCATCTGACGCCGGCGTACTTCTAAAGCTTCTAATGATCTCGAGGTAAAAGGGCCCTTGTTTCATAATACATACGAGCATCCAGAGATATACAGAAGAAATCAGAACGACGCCTACAATCAGTCTGGAAAGGGGAGGGAGCAGCGAGCCATAGAGAATTTGTAGTGCTAAGGCTATGCCAGCAGCTACGATCCCAGATAGCAGAGGTCGACCTATAGTCTGCAAAAGATCGCGAAGTGAAACCGGAGTTCCATGGACAGCCCACGCCATCAATGGAACGACGGATAGTATCACTGCAGTCGAGTAACCAAGAGCAACTCCTTTTGGCCCCCAGAGCAAGCCAATTGAATAGCCGGCAATGAAGACGGGAGTGATAACGAGAGCCATTCGTAAGCCCCTTCCAACCGATCCGCACGAAGTGAGCAACCATCCGAGAGGAGTGATAGTCGCAAGCCCCAAAGTCATGGGGGCAAGGAGGCGAAAGATCGGTACAGCGCTATTCCACTTAGCTCCAAGGAAAATGTGAATTATGTCGCTACCGAAAATTGCGCACGTAAACGCGATGGGTACCGTAAGAGAAAGCACCATGGAGTAGCCCTTGAGGAAGTAACTTCTCAGGCGATCTGGTTGTGCCTGAAGTCTGGATAGTGCCGCAAAAACTACTCCACCGGCTGCTCCAGTAAGATTATCCGTTGGAATGCTAACGAGTTGGTAGGCCCTTCCGTAGATTCCGAGTGCTTCGACACCCCAGAAGCGCCCTAATAGAACTCTATCGAAGTTGATTGCCATATACCAAACCAGACTATTCAATGTAATGGTGCCGCCAAAACGCATCATGGAGAGAATTCCTGTGTTTCTGGAGGGTCTTCCGGGAACCCATCCAGAAATCAACCAGCCCCCTATCGTATAGACCAAGGGATTTATAGCCGCAGTGGCCACGAGCGACCAGTATCCAAAGCCACGGAGGGCCAAAACGATACCAACGGATGTGCTAACCAGCAACGAAGAGATGTCGATGATCGATAAGGTGACGAAGCGCATTTGGCGTTCAAGAAGCGCAAAGTGCTGTATTCCCGCAGCATTGACCACAAATGCCGTTGCCAACACGGCCGTCACGCCGCTTAAACGTGGTTCATGGTAAAAAGCCGCGACAAATGGTCCCGTTGCCAGGGTTAACAGGGTCAGTGTTGCGCCAACCAATAAATTGATCCAGAACAGAGTTGAAGACTGCTCCTTTGTGATCGTCTCACGCTGAATCGCCGCTGCCGATAGGCCGAAGTCTCTAAAGATACTGAAAACGCCAATCACCGCGGTCACCATTCCCACCAAACCGAAATCCTTGGGAGCCAGGAGACGGGCCATGATCATCAGTGAACCTGTTCGCAGCAGTAGTGTGGTTGCTTGTGCGACTATCTTGGCTAGACCACCGCGAATCGTTCGTTGTTTCAAGTCCTTCATTCATTCCCCATGTAGAGCAACGCGCCATAGCATTTAGAGCACGATCTTGCGGCAGTAAAAAGCCTCAGCATAGCCACTGGGGGAATTGCACTCCATGCCGCGCATCCGCATGAGGGAATGAAATGTAGATTCCTCAAACCAACTTTTGCTGCGCTGAGACTTGAAAACATCCATGAGATGGCGAATCTTCGTCTGGCACACTTCAGAGGCTAGAGGCATAAAAACGGACGGCTGCCCCATGTCGCCATCGTACTTAGGAATTTCGTACTCCAGTATGAAATGATTCCGGAATGTATTCCAAGTCAGTTCGGATAACAGACGGTGATCTTGATGAGCATCCCTGCGATTGTGAGTCAGGATAAGATCCGGTGAGATAGCCTGCTTTAGTTCTTCGAAGACAGTTTTAACGTCCGAACCGACATATGGCATGACACTATCGGTGAAGTCTTTCAATAGTAGGCGTTCCAGCCTGGGACCGGCGAACAATTCGGCTGATCGTTGAGCTTCGGCTTTGCGCACTCCAATAGCACTGAATACTACCCAGTGAAATACACACCCCGGATACTGTTCGATTAAACGGAGGATTGTGCCGCCGCAGCCGATTTCGATGTCATCGGAATGAGCGCCAAGACATAGAATTGTTAGCGCTCCACTATTCCTTTCATCCATTTTCAGTCTGATCATAGGGTGAAGTGCTGGTTCACGCAGCTTTTGGGGAAGGTTGAGCCTGTTTTGGATGAGCTTATATTGACGACGCGACGGCCGACAGTGCGCGCTCCGCGGCCAGTTCTCCGCTCTTGAAACTCTCGTCCGTCCACATGTAACCCCAGTCTCCGTAGCGGCCACAGTAAGCTATTCCAATGTCGTCGAGATAGCCGTGCACTATCTTGAGAGCCTCTGCGCGCTCAAGATCAAAGATGATGTTTGCATATCTGAGCAACATTGCCTTGCGGCATAGAATCTGGTCGTCTTCTCGAAGCAAGCCGCAGCGGCGGAGGTCGCGGATGACGGGCTCGATCCAGTCGTCAGGGGTACCGGTGAGCGGCTTGTACTTGTCTGAAAAATACACTTCCGCCTGAATATTTCCTGTGCCTGGGGGGGCGTTCCGTGCGGAGAGCATGTGAGGAAATCCAAGACGGGTAAAGCAGATGTCCTCATCATAGAAGTAGGTCATGTGGGCCGAGGAGATGTCTTCACGGTTTATCCCGATGTTGACAAGAACGCACGTGGAGCATGCCAGCCGCTGGGCGGCTTCTACAACATCTTGCGGGGCACCCTCGATCATGCGAATCAGATCCGGCAGCGGTACCGAAGAGATCAGAGAGTCGTACTGCGCTACTAAACCATTCGAGAAGCTGAGCTTCCGTGCGCGAGGATCGACAGACAGAAGCTCATGATTGAGCTTCAGGTTTCCCATCGGAACAAACTTGTTCAGGTAGCACCTGAATCCACCATCGCTGGGGTAGCGGAAGTGGGTGATGTAATGGACCTGCGGAGCCGACGCCGACAGCGCCCCGCGAAGCACCTCTTCAAGGCTCGGACGGTAAATGCGTGGCCCCAGCCAGTCGGTGCTCATATTCTCTGCCGTCGTCAGGTGGTACTTTCGCGTGTACTGCATCGGAAAGGACTCGGCGAATGTCTTGCCAAAGCTGGCATAGAGCCAGTCAGCATAATTACGTACCGGCCGTTCAGGTGCGCTACGCTCTTCGACGAAATCGCTGATGACTTTAACGATGATTTCCTCGGGCAGCCCGTGAAGATGGAGCTGCACAGGATGCAGAGGCCAATAACCACGCCAGTAATTGTTTAGAGCGATTTGTATGGTCTCGTACTTCTGACCGACACTTTCCGCGAAAAGCTCCTGGATGCGGGTGTCCTTGGTAAAGGAAATATGCGGGCCAACGTCAAAGAGGAAGCCGTTCTCATATCGGAACGACATCGTGTGTCCCCCGTAGTAGGGGTTCTTGTCATACATCACGGAAACGACACCCTCCTGGTGCAGCCGATAAGACGCGCCGCACGCCGCCATTCCGGTTCCAATCACAACGATATTTGGCGTCGACATTACAGGACCCTCTTTCAAAACTCTGCAGTCGGTGTTAGTTGGCTAGTCATGTAAGGAACGTTATGAGACTTCTCTAAGCCTCGCACCGGACAACCAATCAACATCCGTTTTGGGCTAACGCTTCATAGCGTTCAATCTGTTTAAGGGTAAACTGCCGGAGATCCGCTCCGCCCTGGAAAGCCCTGTACCATTCGACAATCCAGGTGAGGGCCCGTTGCAAGGGGAGTACCGGACGCCAATGCAGGTACGCATCTGCTTTGGAGGCGTCCAACTTGAGTGCGCGGGCTTCCTCCGGGTGAACTGCGGAATCCAGACTCCACGATGCGTGATTTCCCCATAACCTTGTCGCTTCGTCAGCTATCCAGGAAACCGATTTGACATCGGCGTCAACAGGGCCAAAGTTCCATCCGGAGGCGAAACGAGACCCATTCTCGGTGAGTCGTTCCGCAAGCATCAGATATCCACGAAGCGGCTCCAGGACGAACTGCCAAGGCCGAAAAGACGAGGGATTTCGTATGAGGCAGGGCTGACCAGTAAGAAACGCCCGCATGAGATCAGGGATGAGCTGGTGACTGGTCCAGTCGCCCCCACCGATCGCATTGCCGGCGCGAGCGCTGGCAAGAGCAACGCCGTGCTCTGCAATCAACTCGGGCGGAAAGAACGACCTTTGGTAGGCGGTAGTGATGAGTTCTGCGCAGCCCTTCGAGCTTGAGTAAGGATCCCGTCCTCCCATAGGCTCGTTCTCGCGGTAACCCCAGAGCCACTCACGATTCTCATAGCACTTATCACTCGTCACGTTCACGACAACACATGATTGTTTCAGCTGTCGCACCACTTCCAGCACATGCACGGTTCCCATGACATTCGAAGAGTAGTTCTCGATCGGATCTTCATAGCCACGACGCACGACCGATTGTGCCGCCATATGAATAACCACATCGGGAGCACACTCGGAGATTGCGTTTTTGAGGCGCGGAAAATCACGAATGTCTCCGTGAATCGAGCGGACGACACTTGCAACCTGTGCCTGCTCAAATAGGTTAGGCCGGGTGAGCGGATCGAGTGCAAAGCCGGTGACGTTGGCGCCGAGTGCATTTAACCAAAGCGATAACCAACTTCCCTTAAAACCTGTATGTCCAGTCAAAAAGACCTGACGGCCCTGCCAGAATGAGCGATTTAGCGTCATCAAACTCCTGCGACTGTGAGATGCTGCAGCGACGACTCCCGTGATGCGTCCCTTATGGCCGGAAACAACGCATTTTGCTCACGCCAGAGCGTCCCTGCAATCCCTTCGGGCACCGCGGCGTCTACATCGTCGAAGCAAATGACATCGTCCTTCAAGACATCCCGGCGCAACACGCAGCCTTCCGAAAGACCAATCGGCAGTGCTCCCATCCCTCGGGCGGACGAAGCGTTGTCAATTAGGCCGTATGAGCAGAATCCTCCTATACCGTCAAGTCGCTCGCCCGCCTTTAGATCACGCTTAGCAACGCTGACTACTTCGCAGACCGGGCCTCCGATGGGTGCCACTGTCGCATCCCGATGGACGACTGCGCGGCCAATCGTAGATGCAATCTGAAGGTGAGGCAGATGGAATGGTGTGTAGAAGACATAGAACGGGCCATCGCCGAGCTTGTAATATGACAATTGAGCCTTCTTGAGTTGCGAGTCTTCGTGGACAATTACAAAGGCTCCAGTGTGGGGAGCGGCGCCCAGGGCGAAGTCGACGAGACCGGTCTCCAGCATCTGTTCTGCCGGCAACAGGTTCGCAATTTCCCGCACATAACCGCAGGCCGGACCGTACATTCCCCGACGACCAACCCGGAATCCGGTCGCATTGGCAAGAACGGTGGCTTCCATCGACAACTTCGTGGAGTCGGCAAATGAAGTAACTTTCCTGACATCCTGATCGTGCTTCTCTGCAAATGCCCGCTGCGTCTCCGGGTTCCGGTAATAGTCAACCATGCCTTTGATGTTGCCGGCCGCAACGATTCGGAGTCCCAGCGTCCGCAGATAACGCAGCAGTGTCATCGCGACTCCGGGTTCGTCTCCATCCGTGTGCGTGAGAATCACCCCGGCCTCATCGGCTTTGGCTTTTAGAATCGGACCGATTAGCGAGTCCAATTCGGCGTTAACAAGGACTACATGCTTACCATGTCTAAATGCATCTAGCACGACGCCTGCTGCGGTCTCCACGGTGCCCGTTACCTCCACGAGTATATCGATGGAGTCGCAAGCGGTCAGCACTAGAGGATCGTCAGTAACAATTGGCACTCCGCGAGCGATGTTTTTCTCCGCTTCCTGGGAAGAACCGACCCGCACCCACTTTGCGAAGCCTCCTTCCCGGAGTGCTCTCTCGGCGTGCTCTGGCGTGCGATTCGCGATTGCTACAAGCCGCATTCCCGGCACCGGCGTTCCCAGATGGAGCGCGATGGCGCGGCCGGTCGCGCCGGCACCAACCATTCCGACGCGAATTGGCCTTCCCGCAACTTCAAGCTTTTGAAGGGCGGCGTCGACATTCATACATATCTCCCATGATTTCAATCTGCCTTGTCTGTTCGGGATACTGATAAGCCTCTTGCGCTGCCAGCGGTCAACTCAATTCCCCACTGACCAACTTCGGTACCGCCAAACGGTTATTGCGCGAATCACGGCGATCTAGGAACTCGTACACAGGCATAGGAACCGGAACCTTCGTGCCGCCCGTTCCGTTGTTATTGGGCTTCCACACTTGCCAGGGAGCGTCGCCACCACTCCACAGGTTCTCCAGTTCTTGTTTGTCTTTGAAGGTGTCCATGCCGGCCCAGAAGCCGTCGTGTAGGTAGCCTATTAGTTGGCGTTCCTGAATAAGCCTTTGGAAAGGCTCCATTACTAATTCTTCCTTGTCATCTATATAATCGAAGATTTCCTTCTTGAAGATGAAATAGCCCCCATTGATCCGCACGCTCCCATTCGTGATAGGGTGAACTCCTGAGACTACACTACCGCCCGGTTCCAGCGAAACTACGTGATAGCTGAGGTTCGGCAAAACGCACAAGAAGCTGGCGACCTTTCCGTGTTGATGGAAGTGTTGCAACTGCTGCGGTAGGGGCAGATTGGTGAGGCCGTCGCTATAGTTGGCCAGGAATTCTTCTTCGCCCTCCAGGTACTTCTCGGCCGCCTTCAGCCGCTGGCCGATATTTGAATTTACACCGGTGTCCGCGAAGGTGATGCGCCAATCGTGGATGTCGCTGTTAAACAACTCCAGCTTCTTGCCTCCACATGATAAGACGAAGTCGTTCGATACACACTCACTGTACTCAAGGAAGTACTTTTTGATCGCGTCGGCGCCGTAGCCAAGGCACAAGATAAACTCTTTGTGTCCGTAGTGCGCATAGTACTTCATCAAATGCCAGAGGACCGGTCTGTACCCAATTTGAACCAACGGCTTCGGAACATTTTCAGCGTCACGGATACGTAATCCCAACCCACCGCAGAAAATAACAACTTTCATTCGTCAATCCTCCTTGTACGATCACTATCCATGTGCATTCGGCACTTCCCGCATAGCGTCCAGACTATAAGCCTCCAAAATACATGCAGACGATGACAACGCACGAGTCATCTGTGCCATTGGAACGCATATTATTTAGATCAGCCTAGGCGAAAGGTCCGCTCCGAAGGAGCCAAGCCTCCCCGGCCACGCATGCTATGAAGGTACTAGGCGGGTTAGCAGCTGTGCCGCCCAACCACACCGTCATTAATCCATAAGCACCAACATATTGGCCCGTGTATCTCGAGAACTACCGTTCAAGGCGGATGATCTTCCTTGTCGCCCATTCAGAATTGCTTCTATCGTCTTCTTTGGATTAAAGACTAAGTCGAATATCTTCGCGCACACGGCCCTACCTAGCCTAAATGTGCTCAAAGGAAGTCCAATCTCTTTCAGCCGGCGCCTGTGATAGATCCAAAACTCCTTATCCCTAAAATGAAACACGCTTGCAGCAAGGAAGGCATAGTAACCCGTCAATCTTTCTGATATACAGCTTTCCATTTCCGCTGGTGTAAGAAATCGTGGGCCATACTGAATAAGATCACTGAGGCGAGAGGAACCATAAGTGTAGAGCGAACGGCATACCGTGCTCATCGCCTGTCCGTGAACTCTTTCGTAAGACAACACTTGATGGACAAAACCGAAGTCAGTATTTTGGAGATACTTATAACAGGCACTAGTATCTGCTTCTGCGGTTGAATTAGGATAAAAACATTCTTCGGCTCTAACAATATCTGACCGGTACAAAAGCGACGTCGGGGTTCCAAAAACATAAACGTCCTCTAACCATTGAGTGCGACAAACCTGGGACCCCTTAACAACTACGCTGGGGTAAGGAAGTTCAGTCCATCGCACGCGCCAGCTACTCCACTGAGTTGCAACGCCACTAAGCTGATAAGAACCCACAATTCCAACTGAGGGATTGGCTTCAGCGATACTTATCATCTGCGTTAGGCATTCCGGAAATATCCAGTCATCGGCGGAGACTATTTTGCAATATTTACTATCCGGAGAAATCAGGCGGAACGCTCGATTGTGGTTCGCGATGATGTCCAATAACTTGTCGTTGCTAAAGATGCGGATGCGGTTATCTTTTCTGGCATACTCTTCAGCTATCTTCAGGGTATCGTCCGTACTGTAGTTATTGACTATGATGTATTCCCAGTTCGAATAGGTCTGGGCTAGGACACTCTCAATACACTCCCTCAAATATGAGGCGCCGTTATATACCGGCGTTATTACGCTTACTAAAGGTTTGCCGTTGTTATTCATTTTTTCTCCATCCATCGAACGCCTCAAGGGGGAGTTTTTACCGTTTGAAGAGCGGCCAATTTTCATCCTGCTCAGAGATCACAGAGGGCGCCAACGGCCATTGAATGCTAAATGCTGAATCGTCGAATCTCACTCCACGCGCGACACCAGGCGTGTAATAGGTGGACGTCATGTAGTGCATCTCTGTGTTATCTTCCAACGTCTGATATCCGTGCCCACATCCTTCAGGCACGTAGAGCATTCGACCGTTCTCGGCATTCAATTCCACGCCATACCATTTGGCGAACGTCGGAGACTCTGTCCTGAGGTCAAGTGCAAGATCAAACATTGCTCCCTTGGTGCAACGGACTAGTTTAGCCTCCAGGGCAGGCGCCACCTGAAAATGGATGCCTCGAACCGTACCTTTTTGCAAGTTAAGCCCCATATTCGCCTGGACGGGTACGAAGTTGATGCCGTGCTCCTCAAACTCTCGCGCACACCACGTGCGCATAAATCGCCCGCGATCGTCTTTGTGCGGGCTTGGATCGATCACCCAGGCGCCAGCAATCCCGATCTCTCTAAATTGCATATAACCATTCGCCTGTCTAAGCTTTGTACTACAGAGTATACAAATTACTCATAAGCCAAGAGAGCGGATTCTTAACAACTTCTTGACGGCGCACTTGCCATCACTACTTCTTCAGTCTTTGGCTCCTCGCCGACATCCACTTCAACCCTCTCGAGCCAAACCTCACGCCAATAGGAATACATGCTCTTTGGGCACAGCATGCGGCACTGACTATAACGTGCTTGACACACAACCGAATCGAGGACGATGCATGGGGTCTTCATTTCGACGATCTTCGCCGTCTTTTCGTCAATGATTTTAGTGACACGTTTGAGCACCCGATAAGTCTTGTTACAGTACGGTACTAATTCCGCGTCCCAATACATTCCTCGGTTCCTGTTGCCAGCATCCACTGTCTTTAATATCTCTTCGTGTGATTTCACACGGACCAACTCGCCAACCTGCAGATTTAATGCTGTAAAAGGCGTTGGCTTCCCTTCAGGGATAACTCCGAGAGTCCTGGGAAACAATGTGCCGCCCCACAAAGGAGCGAACTTGTTATAAAGCCAGCGCATCGGACGCCCTAATCCGATTCCCGCCTGACTAAGGTGATAATAAGTTGAATAGATCAACCCATCAAGAACGCGCCTGAGTCCCACGTTGCCTGACCAATAGTCCTCGCAATACTGGCGCAGATCCCACCACGCGAGGCGCGTTGTTGCATATGGTATTTGAGTGGCTTGGCAAATATATGTTGGTGTTCCACCATCTGGACTGGGGAGTTGCGTGTGTGCCCAAACCTCAGATTCGCTGCATCCGTTGAGGCCTGGCACTACGTCACCGTCACTGGGACTACCAGTCGTCAGGTTAACAAGCTTCTTTCGGTCCTCACCGACAAATTTTAGCCAAGCTTGTTTCCAGTAAAGTAGGCATCCCGCTTCACATTCCCCGTGCATATCTCCGCTGCAGCGGGTGTCCAGATGGACCGTGTGTGGGAGCCATCGCATACGGTACGGATAGGGTGTCGAATAGTCGCAGGTTTTGTGCGCTCGTTTGTAGACCTGAAATCTTTGGCCGCAAAATCGGAACATCTCCGGCATAAACGGCATCCCATCGAGCTGTCCCTTGACGTCAAGGGTCCTGAGAATTTCATCCTTGCTTCGGACCTCTACCCAGTCCCCAACGCTCAATTTGCTTCTTGCTCTTTTTAGCTTCTGCATATCACTCCGCGGTTGCTGAGGATAAATCCAAAAGAATACCCTTGCATATCTTGCCGAAAAGGACCTGCCGTGACTGTCCTTGTATCTGGGCGCACCTCAGATCTTCAACGTCAATTCGGCTTGCAGATAGAGTTTCTGGATTCGGAATAGCTATATAGGCCGCACTCCAATCACTATGCGGACGAGCTTTGTCCTATTTCTTAGGACTTCTCGTGCGTGACGTCGTGCATGATAGCGCTTGGTTCTTAATTGACTCTCAATGCTTATTTTGGAGGCAAAGGTCTTAACTATATACAAGGTTTCGCTCTATCGCCAGCGACTGATCGTACAACTCTTCAGGCTCATACACGACAACCTCGCTGCCCTTAGTAGAAAAAGTAAAAGGAACGCACAAAAGTTTTTTTAACCGTAACCTTAACACATTCCGTTTTTCAGGTGGTACGAAAAACAGCATGAAGCCGCCAGCGCCAGCACCCAATAGCTTGCCACCGAGAGCACCGGCACTGATCCCGGCCTCATATATCTCGTCGATATTGGCATTTGAGATCTTTTGCGTGAGTGTTCTCTTTATTTGCCAACTCTCATGTAGCAAACGACCAAACTCATGAAGCGGGCGATTTGGATTTACAACAATGTCCTCTGCTTCGCTGACCAACTGAAGCATTGAGTCTAGTTCCAGCTTCTTGTGGGGTGTCATCCTTATTTGCTCTTGAGCAACTTCCGAGGCGATTCGAGAAAACCCCGTAAAGTAGAGTGCGAGATGATTCTCGAGGTCGGTAATCCGATCCGGGGACGTGAGAATCCGCTTAACTTCAATCGATCCGTCCACTCCGAAGTTGATGCGGTTGAAGCCTCCATAGGCGGCGCTCACCTGATCTTGCGCGCCGACTGCTTCGTGCAGCAGATCCTGCTCTACGTGTATGGCCTCGGCGGCCAGCGCCCGTCTATCGCGCATCTGGTTTCGCAGCGCATAAAGCCCCCGAAGCAGCCCGACGGTAAAGGCGGAGCTTGTGCCCAGGCCTGTGCGGGCGGGCAGGTCCGCGATGTGATGAATCTCGATCCCTTCGTTAATCCCAAGATGTTGCAGGCAGGCACGTACCGACGGATGCTGAATATCATCGTTGAAGGCGACGTTTTCGACCTTCGTATAAGAGATTCGGCTGTGGTACTCGAAAAAGGGCGGCAGCCATCGGCATGTAATAAAGCAGGACTTGTCTATCGTCGTCGATAGTACAGAGCCTCCGTGCTCGCGGTACCAGACAGGATAATCGGTCCCCCCGCCGAAGAACGATATACGAAGTGGGGTGCTTGAAATAATCATGTGCTTAGCCTTTCGCGCTATCCGCTGTGTAGATCTTTACGATCATCGCCCGATCGCTGGGCAACTCGGAATTTGGGTTCGTCTCTCTTAGAAAAATTCGCTGAATGCTCGCCGCACATCCGGAGCGATAACGAAGTCGTGTGAATTGATTGCACCTTCGGGAATCATCCCGCGCGATCCCATCATCGATCTCTGAAGTGTTTCCTTACTGTCAATCGAACTTCGACGGCAGATCAGAACTTGGTGTTAGGTTGCGATTTCGCCGCGCCATAAAAGTGATGGCAGGGCTGCTGCGCTCTCGTGTAATCCTCGGGAATGCCAATGTCGATGAACATTCCAGACTCCCCGGCCAGATGCGGAAAACATCTTCTCTCTAGGCTAGCTGGACCTTCAGGGAAAGACTCGAGGGCAAGGCTGTTGAATGCGAATGCCGCCTTTGATCAGACTCCGAACTGGGTCGTCGGTCCCCGCTTTTCCAAGCGGCAAAGCATTCTGTCCGAAAAGCTTACCATTGACCACCTTAGTCCTTGAAGTTTCAATTGCGCGCGCCTAGCGAGACGCCAACCGAACAGCACCTTGATCCAGGAGTACTTCCAGGAAAAAGGCGGAGCCTCGATCTGTCCACCCAACTCTCTCGAAAGCTCCTTCGCTTTCTGAAAGATGTCGAGTCGCTCCGGATAGAAGATGACCATCCAGTTTTGCATGAACTTCACACACGCGGCTCGGGCCCGGTCGCTGTCCTCCAGCGTCCGAAGATAGCCAATATGCAATTCCATCGAGGTCCATTGCGCCTCGATCTTCCTGTCTGAGCGTCCAACGTAGCTCAAGCTGCCGGAGCCCGCTTGCCGGTAGTACACCTTCGCGCCGGGAACAAAACGCACGCCATCACTTGCCAGAAGTACGCGGCAGAAGTACTCGCCGTCGTCGTCTCCTAACAGGCGCGTATCCCAGGGTCCGGCCGCTTCGGCCAGTTCTCGGCTTACCAGCCACGAGGCAGTTTGCATGTATGCATTCTGCTCCATCTTGCGCATCAGCCATTCCGCTTTGGAGAGACTGCACCACAGCCCGCTCGGGACAAACTTCGCCCGTGAGGACCGATGCATGAAACTGCCCCATTCCCCCGAAAGAAGGGTCCTTGGACTCGGCGAATGGCCCAGCGCTTCCATCTGCTTCGCGATCTTGTCAGGCCCGAGCAGATCGTCGGCGTCGAGCCATTGAATGTAGTCTCCGTGGCAAAGGGAAAAAGCCTTGTTCCGGGTCGCGGAAGCGCCCTGATTCGCTTGGGTAAAAACCTTGACAATGTCCGACTCGAAGGTCCGCGCCAGGGCTAACGTCCCATCCTTCGAGCCGTCGTTGACGACGATGATCTCCTTGTTGTCCCAGGACTGGGCAAGCGCCGAGCGAAGCGTCTCGGTCAGCCATATCTCGGCGTTATATGCGGGAATCAGAATTGACACAAGAGGTTTCATAAGTTGGCGTTCCCCAGCATTCCTTCATAAGCTCTTCGCGTCAGGTCGGCGACTGCATGCCACGAGTGATGGGCGTCCGCATGGTTCTTGATCCTTTGGCGTGTGGCCCCCATGTGTCGGTAAAGATCGCTTCCAAAATAAGTCTCAATTGCCCTAGCCAAGTCCGTCGGGTCCCCTGGCCTGCAAAGATACCCGGTCTTTCCTTCAACAACCTCTTCGCGAAACGACCCGACGTCCGTCACAATCACAGGCAATCCAAAGCTATACCCCAAAAAGAGCACACCGCTTTGAAAGATGTCCTTATACGGCAGAACGAGCACATCCGCGGCTTTGAGATAGACTTCCATGTCCTCATCCGGAATAAACTGCGTTTTAAGGATGACCTGACCCTTCTGTATCTCAGGTGGCATCGCCTGCAGCAACGAATCCAGGTACTTCTCGTTCCCCTTCTGTACCTCGCCGGCAATAATCAACCGGTATCGCCCATCTTCGGCCGCCAGTTTCTGGAATGCAGGCAGCAGGTACTCGATGCCCTTGTACGGTTTAACCTTGCCAAAGCAGAGAATTGCCCTGTCGGATTCAGCGAGGCCAAGCCGGCTCTTTGCCTCTGTCGGGGTGAGCCCAGTATCAGGAAATGCATTGTTGATGGGATGGCGGATGACTGTGACCGATTGGTCGGCAACGCCGAAATCTTTCAGCAGTTCATTCTTCATCTTTTGCGTGTGCACAAATATATGGTCGGCAAGATGGTACTGGATTCTCAATGTGATTCGATTCAGCCAGGTGTCCCGCGAGTCTCTCCTTGCCTGGTTCACATTATGGGCAGTGAGTGCGATTCTCTTTCCCAACACTCTGTAATAGAGCATCAGCAGCGTCCGGTCGAACAACTGAATCTTGCTGTTCCACAGGATGTGGAACACGCGAGGTCGCGCAACCGCCGCGTAACAGATGAGAGACCGATAATGGCCCAGAATTCGCGATACTTTCGCGAACGAAGTCGCCTTCATTGACCTTGCCGGCCAGAGGTCGAAAAATTTCAGATTGGGCGTGGTATGCATCTCGGCACTGTCCACCACGTCGCTTCCGATGACGTCGACGTGAACATTCTTCGCCACGAGCGCCATCGCCAGGCCGTACGCATAAGGCCTGTCGACGCCCCCCGTCAATAACGACACATCAATCGGAACAGGCGGCGCACTGCAGTTCACCTCGGGCGAAATTCTTTCACTAAGAGGAGCTTCTTTGGTTGCCATCGGCGGTCGAACAACTCCACTAGAATGCCTCGGTACAGCCCTCACCGCAGCTGTCTGCCTCGGAGAAATGTTGAGCATCAGTCCCGGTTATGGCCGCGCATCTGAATTGAGGAGTGGGCCTTTTTTTTAGCATCGGATGATTGGCGATAGTATTCAAAGGCTTGGCCAGCGTAAGCCCAGATCTTCAGAACGCAGATAAACCTCCGGGCAGGATCAAAAGTGATGACCCATCGCACCGCTTCGACTGCTGCATCGCGGAACAATCGCAGCAGAATCGGGAAGAGACGTCTAATCTGACCCTGGTCGGCGAGCTCTCGTATATCCGATTTGCCTTTGTAGAACCACCAACTTAGAAAATACCGACGGCGGAGGCGGGATTCCTCTACTGGATGATGCGTTACCGCACTAGGCTCATAGTGCAGACGCAGGCCCGCACTAAGAAGTCGGCGGCCAAACTCCGTGTCCTCACCGCTCAGCAGCGCTTTACCAACGCGCCCCAAATCAGTTCGAAATCCGCCGAATCTGTCAAACATCTCTCTCTTAAAAGCCATATTCGCGCCAAAGGGAGGCTCGGTCAGTTCCCCTTCGTCTATAGACGGTGCGAACATCGCGAGAGGTCCTGCGATGAACGAACTCTCAGACTGCGTCCATCGTGGACGTGAGCCATTCCATTGGGGCATAACGCGTCCACCCGCGCCGGCCCAGTCGACGCTGAACAAATTCGCTGTCAAGTTCAGGAGCCACTGCGTGTCTGCCGTTTCGTCGTCATCAATGAATGCGACAATCTCGCCCCGGGCGCCCCGAACCCCCGCATTGCGAGCATGTGATACGCCTTGCTGAGGCTCGAACAAATATCTGACCCGTTGCGGGTGCTGAAGACAGAAGTCCTCAACTACCCGACGGGTTTCATCGCTCGAATTGTTGTCGATGACCAAGATCTCCCAGTCAATCCCTTGCGGAAGTGATTGAGAGACAACACTCTCCAGGGTCTTCACCAGACTATCCGCACGATTGTAAGTACAGACCACCACAGAAATGCGGGTCAGACTATCCAATGGTAGATTCCTCAGTTTCCAAAGTCTGCTCCCGCTCCTCACACTGACGTAAACTTCGCAGTCGCGACCGGCGTTGCCGCGCCAATCCTCATTCGCCCGGCAAGGCATCCTTTTTGATTATGCCGCGGTTTCAGCTGGTGCGACCTTAGCTGCGTCTCGCGCAAGAAATGGAATGTGTTTTCCGGCGGTTGCGAGGTCCGAGCGGTCGATGCCGCGTGTAAGCACCAGACCCGCGAGGTAGATAGCGCCGAATACGATTAAGTTGGCGAGGAGCCCGATCCAACTGTGCAGCCTGAGTAACCCGATCAATGGGATCGTCATGGCTGCTGCAATAGCACATAGCAGAGGCTTCACGTAGGTTCGGCGCAGGGTCTCGAAAAGATCGGGCTGAAAGTACCGCCGGCACACAGCGAAGTAATAGATTGTGCTGACAAACATCGGTATCGCTGTTCCAAGAGCCGCCCCGGAGAAGCCCCACAGCTTGATGAAGAAATAGCTCAGCACCACGTTCAATCCGCTCGCCAGTAGGGCCGTATAGACGGAGGGCCGCAGAATCCCTCGTCCTACCGTGACAAAATAAATGGGGGAGCCCATTTGGGGGAAGAGGTTTCCGATCACCAGGATTGCGAAAGTGAATGCAATCTTTTCCATGTCTCCGCCCACCCAGAGACGCACCAGCGATTTCGCGTTAAACACCGCAAACACGACAAGCGGGATCGCCACGATCGCCAGGTACTTGTGCGCTCGGAAATGGAGCTCTTCCAGCTTCTCCTGCTCGTTGCGAGCATCTAATTCGGATGCCGCCGCGAGAACGGGTCCAAGCAGGAGATCGGGAACTCGCTTCACCTTCACCGCTCCCTGGCTCGCAACGTCATACCAACCCACGGGAATGACGCCGACCATTCGTGCCAGATAAAGCCGCTCCAATTGACCTTGCAGCGTCGTCATCACATATCCGGCATAGAGCGGCACGCTAAACGTCACGATCTTCCGCAGCGTGCTGAATCTGCAGCGGAATGGGTTGGGGTTGATGCCCGGCAGAAGTCGCTTCGTTAACACGATGCTTCCTACCAGTATGAACAATGCGGAAAGCAACTGCGCGAGCAGCAACCCTCTGACTTTGGCTCCTGCCAGAAGAAAAGCCACCGTCATCGAAGCACTGAGCAACTCGGCAGTGAAAAGTAAAACGTTGGTCAGGTCCATTCGCTGACGACCGTTGATAACGGCCAGAAAGGGAGTTGAAACCAGGAACGTGGTGATGCAGAGCAGTACCAGCGGCCACAGCGAAAGGATTTCGGCTGAAGGGGGAGCGGCGGGTCCGCGAAAGAGTTCCTTAATAATGACGTGAGAGGAGAATCCGACCATACAGCACGCGATTGCCGCCATGAAAAGACAGATCGCGAAGCCTGCGTCGATCACCCGCCGGATCTCTGAGATATCGCCCCTCCCGCTGGACTCCGCCACGTACTTGTTGACCGCCGGTCCGAGACCCGGATCCATAAGCCAGGCGAGATTGATGATCGTAGAGAGAATTGCCCATGTCCCATAACCTGCAACGCCAACCTTGTACAAGGTAAAGGGAATAAGGAAGAGCGAAATCGGGGCCACAACAAGCTTTCGCAGTACTGAGGAGACGACACCGCGAGCGACCTTATATCCGATTGGCTTATGTCCAATTCGTAACGTCCGCGACAATAGGCTCGGTGGCGTATTGTCCGGTTTAGACGGCTTCATGCAGCAGCTCCGGGAGACTCGTGTCGGCGACAAATGCTTCGCACAGAGACCTGTTCAATTAACGGGGGGTGTGTCAAGGGTTTCAAGTCGCTCCTGCCAAGCTAATGGAAAGCGAGTACGTGATCGGTCGGTCGCTAGAGCCTGGAAGCAGGTTTTAGATTTCTCGTAGCGGGTGGCGAAGCGGCGGAATTGCCGCAACCTGCTGAAGGTGCGCTCGATGCAATTGCGCTACTTGTAAAGCAGTTGGTCGCAGGCGCGCTGTACCCTGTGCGTATGCGCTTGGGGCGGAATAACTGCCTTGGCGTCTGGTTCGTCGATGTGTTGCACGGTCACATCCGACCATGAAGCCGCAAAGCAGTTCTGTCGCCACCTCGCAATGATAAAGAAATTTGTTATAGCGGTGGAGCAGCCAGATGAAGTCCGGGCTGCTCCACTATGAACCCGGCTATGACGTCGGTGTCGCACTGAGGTCAGTGGGGGGCTGTGGTTTGAGGCTCTGCCCGCTGCCATCCGCCCCATAGCAGCTTGCGCGGTTGAAGGAAAGCATGTTTCCAGTCCCGTCAGGCGATCCCCCCATTTGGCTCAAATAGCACCGCATGGCTGGGTTCGAGTTCCCGTATCCACTGTCTACGGATGTTTTGAAACTGCCGCCGCCACACTGGGCGCTGGTGAGCGCGAGAGACCATTGAAAAGGTCCACTTGTACACATTCCAATATCGCCACCAGCTACGTCCGGACCAATCGGAGGATAGGGCGGGCAGGTGCCGGTCGTCGGGTTCTTCCAGAACGAAAGGCCAGTGCCACAGCTTGGAGATGCCCCGGTGACTCCGTTGTAAAAAGAAGATGGAAACGTATTGCTGTTTGGCACCAGATTCGGAAAGTTCGGATCGCTCGTCGGCACTTCCGAAGAGTTCCACTGGGGCGCATTGTTCACCACATCGTAATTGCCGTAGCGATAAAGCGAAGTAACCGTCAGAAGATCATTAGGCAGAGACGGGCTGTTGTTGTAATCCAGAAGCCCGTAACTATGCGACCAGCCTGCATCCCATACCCATGTTTGCTTAGGGTAACTGCAACCCACTGTCGAGGAGGATGTGGGATTGCATTGGTATTGATTATGGTATCCGGGCGTGCCCAGCACGTTCGCAAGATAGTTGTTGTAGCGTGAAAACGCTCCGATGGACACTGGGATTGTGTCCGTGGTGGGCAACGTACCGTTGTTCGATTCGTAGCCGGTAAAGTAGTTGCGAAAAAATGTATCCGCCAAATGCGGTCCGTGGATCGTATCCTGATTCGATCCTGCTCCGACGTTTCCCTCTTCGAGAACATAATCCGTCGCCGCCGCGTGCATGGGAGACGAGGCAAACAAATATTGAGATGCTCCGTCCCATTGATTCACTGAAAAGTTGTAAGCGAACACGCAACCTGTGCAGGTTCCGGATGCGTTGAGGGGGTCTACCACGCCTTGAATGATATTGTTCTCGAACAGCGAGTTACCTACATCGCTGCCTGATCCAATCCCGTAGCTGGTCGTGCCCCCGTAGTACGTCCAATAGAAGTAGCTGTCTCGAACCAGAAGATTCGATACAACCCATGAGTACACATGAAAGTAGTTCGCGTGGCTGCATGCAATTCCCTCAACCCACACAGAAGTAGCTGTATTGACGGCTACACAGGAAGCATTGACTGCGCTAGGATCGAGAAGTACATCTTCGACTCCCGCATTGGTGATCGTTGAGCTTCCCCACCAGGCTCGCGGAGACTGGCCGGAAACCCAGTTCGGATTCATCAAGGGATGGTTAATGGTCACCTTGTAGGGACCAGTGCCACTGATGGCAGTGGCTACGACAACTTCCGATTGAGAACGGCCTGGATTAACCACTCCACCATCGCCTTCATCTGCACAGACCATCGTGATGGCGCAAATGAAAAAACCATTGTTGTCGTAGCCGGTTATTCCTTTGATCTGGACGTTGAAACCTAAACCGCTGCCGCTGGTCGCAGATGTGGTCGCAGGATTACTTCCGAAGGCCGTGGCATCGCTGGCTGTGCTTGTATAGGTATAGCCGGAACCGCCGTTCGTGATATTGAACCCGGTCACCACCCCACCGCTGACTGCGGTCACCTGATAAGTAGCGCTTGCGTTCCCATAGCATCGCCCGAAATTCTGCGAACACAAGATTGTGCCTGTATCGCCTACGCTGTAACCTGTCCCACCACTTGACACGGACGCAGAAGTGATGGCACCCCCCGAACCGCCATTGCAGTTCTCATTCCCCGAGCTCCCTGTCAATCCCGTATCACACTGATCGAGCACGATGGGAGTGAGGTTTGGCACGATGCCGTTAACATTGTCCAGCGTGATCGTCGTCGCTCCCTGCGAGTATCCAGCCGTCCAATTCGCCGCGCCTTGCCACCCTCCTTTGTAAGTATCTGGAGGGCATGACCACATGTTCAGACTGTTGAAAGTGCAGCCGCCATTATAAGTGTTACTGCCGACAACGCACACAACAGCCCACGGACCATTACAGCTGTCCGTTCCTGTATTCATGTGAACCCGCGTCTGATTCGCACCAGATCCACGCAGCACCATGTTGCTCTTGAGGCTCACGCTGCCTGAAAGGTAGAAGTCTCCGGGACCGAGGAGTACGTAGTGATTTGCCCCGCAGGCATTGATTGCGTTCTGAATCGTTGCGGGAGAAGCGTACGACCCGCTCGACCCGTAGGCCGCGATGGTCGAGCCGCATTGAGTCCACGAGCCATCGGGGGGCGTATCCCCTGGCAATCCTGCCTGTGTCCAGTCCGCCGCGCGTGGGGTCGAGATGATGCCGGACCACGGTTGCTGCGCATGGGTAAAAGCGGGAAATGAAAGCAATGTCCAAAGAAGGGCGGACAAAAGACAGCGGGAGTACCTCATTCAGTTTTTCCTTCCGAAAGTCGACGGGACCGTAAGCGGAGTTTAGCATCGGACTTGCGGAGGTCAGTGACGATTGGGGATGACGGAAGTAACCTAAAATGGCGGAAGTAACCTATCCTCTGAAAGCGAAGGTCTTGGCTTCTCGCTCTGGCGCTTAGGTCGTGAACACAGAATATTTCACGGCCAAGCAGGTCAGGACCCCGAATGTGCCGTACGGATCCGACTTTTAGAGACGATAAGTCGTTCTATCTAAAACAGTTATGATCGACGACCTCCCCCTCGACAATGTAAATTGTGCTCACCAAGCGAAGCGCCAGCCGAAAATTGCAGTCGTCGCGCGTGATCCAGCGAACGCAGGTTCTCACGACCGCGCAATGTCAGTCTGCGATGTGCGCTCGCTGCGCATCTTGCTGAAGGCCCTTTCGTAGGCTCCAAGGAGATTGGGCACGGAGTGTTCCCATGCCAGTTGCTCCTCGACCCGCCTGCGTCCCAGGTCACCCATCTGTGCCCTCTCTTCGGGCCGGTCCAGCAACCACACGATCTTCTCGGCGAAATCCAGCGCCATATCTCCGTCGCTATTGCTGTATAACGACGCACCTTGAGCGCTGAACCTGCCCTCTACCCCTTCGAATTGCACAATGGGCTTGCCCAGCGCCATATATTCCATGATCTTGATCATGGTCGACATGCTGTTCATCGCGCAGGGCCGATCCGGATTGACGCAAACATCGGCCGTCGAGAGGATCTCCAGCAGCTCCGCATCCGGTATTCGCCCTGTAAACTTCACCATATCCCCAAGATCTTTTTCCTCGGTCATCTTGCGAAGACTCGCCAGCCCCGGTCCGCCTCCGATACAGGTAAAGTGGATGTCACGTCGCCCCTGCTTCTTCAATTCCAGAACCGCGTCCAGAAGGATGTCCAGCCCCTCCTGCGAGCCCATGTTTCCCACGTAGCCAACGAGGTACTGCTTGCCATTCTTCAGCGCCAGATTCGGCGGAACGGGTCTGAAGGACCGAAGATCAGGGCCATTGCGTACAACAAACACATCGTCTTCCTGCATGCCGCCGCGAGTCAGGGCGCTTTCGCGATAACTGTTGTTTGTGGACATGACGACATCGCTGCAGCGAAATGTCGCCCGCTCCAACCACAGCTGAACCTTGTAAAACATGCCTTTTCGCCCGTATTTGGACAGATATAATTCCGGACAGACATCATGATGATCGAAGATGTACTTAACACCCAGGAGCTTAAAAGGAAGTGCCACGAGAAAGATGTTATCGGGAGGATTGCATCCCTGAATGACCTGGAAACCACGGCGGAAGTAAATCCAAAGCGAGTAGAAAAGCTCCCAAAACAAAGCGCAACCATACTCCACGAGGTGTCCCAATGCGCTATCACCTTCTCTCGCCATTGGGTGCCTGTAGATGTGAACTCCATCTAAGAACTCATACCCATCTTCGTATCCTTTGCCCTTCGGACACAGCACCGTTACTTCGTATCCGGCAGCGTGAAGAGAACGAGCCTCGTTCCAAACGCGTATGTCGCGCGGAAGCGGCAAATTCTCCACGATGATCAGAATCTTTCTCTGCATTCAAACCTACTCTTTCTAAAGAGACTTATGAATCCCGGCAAGGGCGCAAAGCATGGTCGCCTGTCCCCAGTGAAGAGTTGGTGTCTTGTTCACAAGCCGCGTCGAATACCGGCGGTAGTAGAAATACCCGCTCTCGTCCTGCATGTGTTCAATCGTCCAAAGAGCGATTTTGGCCGCGAGGGCCACACTCTCCGGATCGTCGTCCCTGAAGAAGACAAGAGTGTCGATTGCCTGGGAACAGCATTGAATGTCGATGGGAAGCGTCTTGTGGTTGTAGTAGCGTGGAGTTCCATCCGGCAGGAAGAACGTCTTCTTCCAATAGTCGTACCCTTTATCCATTACCGGTTTGAATTGGTCGTCTCCCGTGCTCTCCAGGTAGTGCTTGAAGCAATCGAGAACGTAGCCGGTATGGAAATTGTCAACCCACTGAAGATCCTCTTTTTCCCCGTAGTACCAGGATCCGTCCGTACGCTGCTGTTTGGCGGTGTAAAGGAGAGCTTTCTCCGCCAGATCCCGGCAAGCCTGATCGCCGGTATAAGAATACGTGCGAGCCAAGAAGCTAGCTCCAAGCGTATTGGCGTTGTGCACTCGACAGTCCAGGCCCGGCACGTAGCTTATGCACGTTCCCTCATCTTCAACATAGCGGTCGAGATCCTGAAAGATATGATGACAAGCGCTCTGCGCGATCTGCAAGTACTTATCCGTCTTCAGATATTCATACCCATCGAGAAATGCATGCCCGATTAAAGACGTCCACACGATTGTCGGCACGCCCTTTGGTAGATAGAAACCCCGCGATTGGTAGTCGAAGTGGTTCCCCCAGCAGGATCCGCTGTACCCCTTGGACTGATTGTCGATCAGCCATTGGAGGGCATTCTGTGCCCGTTCAATCCACTGCGGATCGCCTGTAGATTGATGCAGCCGCAGGAATCCCCGCGCAAGAAACCCCATTCCCTTCGTGGATCTGCTTTTCTTTATTCCGAGAAGAGGGCGCAAGTTTAAAGGAAAGCGCCGCACTCCCTGCAGCAGGACCGTGCGAAGGGCTCTTGTCTCGAAAGTCAGTGGGCGAAGAAGCGGCGAACTCAGGCCGTCGAATGTATCATAGGCGCGGTAATCGTTCTCCTCGATCCAGCGGTGCAAACGGGAGATCGATTCGTAGAACTGGCGCCGCAGGGCTGCGCCTTGGATCCCACGTTCGACCTGTTCACCAGCAAATTCCATCGTACTTGCCATTCCCGCTCCTTTGATTTCCGATGCGCACAAAGTCTGCCAACCGTTGGCTGTCACGAAGTTGATCCGGAATATTGGCTGCCGGGGACTTTCTCAGGCTTGTTATGAGGTTATCGGCGCGGATTCCCGTAACTGGCAGCTTCTTTTCGAAGTTCTCATTTCTCAGGAATATTGCTGATTCGAATATCCCCCTCCGGCATCAAGCCGCTCCGGACGGAGATTGTGGAGAATTTGAGGCTACCAAGGTAAGGGCCATGTGAGATTTGTGGCGATGATCAGTCGGCTGCGCTTTTGAACTGCCGGAGATCTACTGCATATTAAGCGACCATCTCCCGAGGCCGAAAGGCCGGTAAATTATGTAGGGCCGGCAAATCGGAATTAACGCTTTTGTTATTCGAACTCTCTCTTGATAAAGTCCAGGGTTGCAGTTGACCTGCTGCCCGAAGTCGCCAACAACCAGAGACAGAAGCAGTAACCTCTGAATGGGCAGACTCTAATTTGAAGGTGATGAAATCTACATCCCGGATGTTGTCGGACGGGCGGTCTCTTGTCCCCACCGGACCCATGTGCATACGGCTGCAACATGAAGCGGCTCGCGAATGACCGAATGCTTTGTGCATTCGGTCATTCGCCTTGCACAGGTATTCATTGAACGGTCGCGGTAAGGCCTCCAGGGGCTGATGGCTGAGTTGAGCCACCCCCTCCCGAATCAGTCTGATACACACGCTCGTCAAACAGCCGCACATCGGGAAACTTCATTGTCCCGCTGGCGCAGCTTCCCGGGTCACTTGCCAACGCATAGCTCACCGTTGTCGCGGTTGACGAAGTGATCGAAACCTCTGCGCCTGTCGAGGTTCCTGCTCCACTCGTAGCACATGCCCCGCCGCTGACCTGGAATTTGCCCATGAGATGATGCTGGTTGGGAATGCCGCTTATCGTCAGTGTTTCCACGCCACCCGACCAGCTTGAGGAAGTGATGCTATACGAGCCCTGGTAAGTCGGGTCAGGGGGAAGATTCTGCCACGCAACGGATGCCGGGTTATCGTAAGCAGTTCCATTCACATGCGGTCCACTGCTCACGTCCGGACCGGCAAAGGGAAATGGCTGCGTCTGAGTAGCAGAGCAGCTTGTTGGGAATGTGCTCCATGTCTTACACACCTTCCACCAACTGAGCCCTGTACCGCCGCTGCTGTGCGGAGTGCAGGTTGTCGAAGTGTATCCGGCAAGAAAGAAGGAACAGGGAAGATTGTTGTTGGCGGGGACGCTGTTTACATAAGGCGCAGCGTTACCGGACAGCGTCGTGGGGACTTCAGAGCTATTAAACCGGCATGCGCCGTTTACTGCGTCACAGTTCCCCCACAACATGGCGCTGGTCTGCGTAAGCGGGTCGCTCGGTAAGACATTGGAAGTAAACCCAATCTCGTAATATTCCGACAGTGGAGATGCAACTGGAGACAGGTAATGCGTGATGGCTCCGTTGCCGCTGTCGATGACGTTGCCGATCAGGTTTCCGAATCGTGCAAATGAGTCCTCTAGAATTCCGCGCTGACAACATCCGAATGAATTATAGGGAGGGTCCCATCCTCTTACATAGTTCCGAAAAAATGTGTTGAAATCGTGGGTGCCCCAAGTGTCATCATCCTCAATCACTCCGAGGTTATTACCCTCGTGCATGATGAAGGCCGAGCCGCCTTGGTGCTGGAAACTGGAACTCTGAACGTATTGGGCGTTCCCCGAGGCGGAGTAGTTATAGGCAACCACGTCTCCTTCCTGGCCACCCGTGCCTTCATCGAAGAATCCGAACTCTCCAATGTTGTTTATAATCAGATCGTCGGAGTCGTGGCCAAAACCTATATTGCCTCCATCGGCTCCGTCCAAAGCCAGATCAGAAAAGAAATAGTTATTTGCCAGCAGGGAGTTCTTGCTGGACTGAAGATAGACTGTATCGTTGCCGCTTGAACCGATAAAGCGCACGCCTTTTATCCATGATGCGTATGCTTCTTGGATATATACACCTGATGGACTCGCGGTGGAGGCCGACGTACACCCTGGAGTTGATGAGCTTACACACTCAACAACAGTCAAATCCTCAAGACCCATGCCCATTGCAACGTGAGATGGGTCTTGCCAGTTAGCCGTCGCTGTGCTACCGCTGGACCAGTTAGGCATGTAGATAGGCGAAGAAAATGTGACTGTATATGGACCGGAACCGGTGACATTCGTGATGTACACGGTCTGCGCCTGCGCGGACTGGTTGTTCAGCGAAGTTTGCTGTGCGCAGTTGGCACTGGGGGTAGAGCAGACATAAACGCCTCCATTGTCCGTCTGCGTTCCGGTAGCGCAGTCTGCTCCACTCAATCCTGTGTTGCATTGGCTGAGGTACATGATATTTCCAACTGTCGGGGCCAATCCGCTTACCGAGCTTAATTGAACATTGTTTACACCCTGACAGTTGGCTCCGGTGACTGACGCGCCATTGCACAAGGATAATGTTCCAGACCCTGCCCCCCATCCTGCTCCTATGCCAATCGTTGCCGAACCGCTCAGGGTCACGGTAGTAGATTGTGCACCGCTCCCACGCAGGGTCACGCTGTTAGTGCCAAACATGGCAAGAGTTCCAGAATTAAACGCAAAGGTTCCTGGGCCGAGAAGAAGATAGGTTCCATTCGCGCAGGCAGCAAGGTCGGAGTTGATCGTGGTAAGCGAGGTGCCGGCCGCAACAGTCGATCCGCACTGCGTTCGCGTGGGAGGCGTCCACGGATTCGACGTCGTCTCCCCGTCAGGGAGAGTCGCAGGCAATCCTGCTTTCGTCCAGTCAATTGCCCGGCTGGAAGAGAGGATGCCGGACCAGGGTTGTTGTGCATGGGCAAAAAGGGAAAATGAGAGCGATGTCCCAAGAAGAAGGGACAAACAAAACCGAGAGTACCTCAAATTAGGTCTCCTTCAAAAGGCTATATCGACCGGGGCCGTACTAAGAGTCTAGCAGCGGTCGGGTACGATAGGGCCTTACGAACGTAACCCAACTATGGACAAAGGCGTTACCTTTGTGCGCCTAGCGCACGGGGTAGAAAAGACAGGACTTACACGGTTAGCTGAATGCATCGAAGTGCATAAGCATCCGACGTTCCAAATCCGACCGAGAATTACATAGTTCGGTGTTACTTCCAAAAGAAACGCAGTACTGAGCCCGACCCGGGCTCTTCATTTGCGTTATCGCGAACGTGACGAGGCCGATTCAGATGAAACAAATCGTTTCAGCCTGCAGAAAGCCTGGCTCATGCGGACTCGAGCCGGCCACGACCTGTTCACCAGCAAATGCCATCGTACGTGCCATTCCCGCTCCTTTGATTCCCGATGCGTACGAAATCTACCAACCGCTGACCGTCACGAAGTTGCTTTGGAACATCTACAAAATCAGGGTCCTTGTTGCCGATCACCACTGTTTGTGCGTGTTCCAGGACTTCTCCAATACTCGGCGCCATGAGCCTGGATATGTGAGGGACGCGGTTGAGGATAAAGTCTCTGTTCGCACCGACCAATTTGGCCAGGTTCACATTTTTATCAAAGATGCGTACATCATGGCCCTTGCCGATGAGACGTTCGATGACTTCAATCATGGGGCTCTCTCGCAGATCGTCCGTGCCTTCTTTAAAACTGAAACCCAGTACGCCAATCCGTTTGTGACCCGGTTCCATTATGAGCCGAAGGCCCTTGGCAATCTGCAATTCATTGCTCGCCAGGATCGAATTCATGATCGGCAATTCCAAATCACGCATCCTGGCCTTGTAGGTCAGCGCGCGGAGATCCTTTGGCAAGCACGAACCGCCAAACGCAAATCCAGGCATAAGGTACGCGGAGGAGATGTTGAGCTTCTTGTCTTGACAGAAAGCCTTCATAACCGCGTGCGCATCAATAGAAAATGATTTGCAGACGTTCCCGATCTCGTTCGCAAAACCGATCTTGAGCGCATGCCAACAGTTGTCGACATACTTAATCATCTCGGCGACCTCTATCTCCGTTTTTATCAACGGCGCATCCAACTTTGCGTAAAGGGAAGCCAGCATATTCCCGCTCTCGCAATCTAACTCTCCGATCACCGTTTTGGGAGGCGAATTAAAATCACTCACCGCCGAACCTTCGCGCAAGAACTCGGGGTTATTGCAAACGCCGAAGTCAACACCGGCCTTCTTTCCTGAGTGCTTTTCCAGGACGGGGATAACAAGCTGCCGCATCGTGCCGGGTAAGATGGTGCTGCGGATGACGATGGTATGTCGGGTCGGTTTATTCTTGAGTGCTTCGCCGATAAGTTCACAAACACGTCTGATGTAGGTCAGATCCAGATTTCCGTTAACCTGGCTTGGAGTACCGACGCAAACGAATGAAAGCTCTGTTTCGCGGATAGCTTGGTCTTGGTCGCTGGTTGCACTGAGCCTGCCTGACCTAACTGCGGCGCCAATGATTTCTTCGATCTCGGCCTCGATGATTGGAGACTTACCCGCGTTTATCAGGTCGACTTTTGCGGAGACAGGATCTACGCCGATGACCTCGTGACCATCCTGCGCAAAACACCCAGCAGACACTGTCCCCACGTATCCCAAACCGAAAATGCTAATTCTCACAGTCCCCTTCTCTTTTCCGATTTCTGATCCTCTAGAAGTATCCCGCGACCGAAGCCGTCCCAATCCTAAGGAGATTGAGGCAGCGATTGATATCCAGAGACTCACATGACGATGGTAGGGCCAAGAAATCGTGCATCCATATAATCTATCGCTTACTGAAGCGGCGGTCTTGCCAGCCTATCGACAGGTCAGGCGTGGATCGACGCATCTATCTATGCGGGTTTAACTTTGTTTCGCTCGCCGGACTCTTTCCAGAACACTTCAATAGCATTTTCTGTACATTGCCCGAGCACATGCAGAAACTCATCTGCAGTCAGCCAACGTCCCAGCGCTAGACCTTGTTCACAATCGACCGCGTAGTTGAATTTCCCTGTAGACGAGAGACTTCCGAGAATCTCGACACACTGCAATCCCTCTGACCTGAACTCGGGCAGATTCACTTCAAACGAGAGATAAGGGACGGGGCGTTGAAGGCCTCGAATCACATTCAACTCATACCCCTCAACGTCGATCTTGATAAATATCGGAACCCCGTGTACAGACATTAATTGCTCGACTGTCGTCGTTTCGACAGTCTTATGTCGGACAAAATCCAAGCCATAATGCCCGCATGTTTGCCGCGTCTTATTCGCTTTCAGTGCGGTCGCCCATTTTTGACTAAGCGTATTTACCGCTGATCCTGGCCCGTCAATCCACATGGTCTCCATTGCGCTTTTGTCGCTAACGGCTTTCCCCACAATTACGAGCGGCCTTCGAACAAGTGTGAGCCGCACAAATCTCTCATGCAAAATTGATTGATTCGTCTCATCTGGTTCTATTGCAACTACTCGGGCTCCCAATCTCAGGAACAAATCCGTTTTAAAGCCCTCGTTGGCACCGATGTCGAAAATGAGACTCCCATGGCGCAGTTCAGGAAGGAGGCGACGATAGAAATCAAGCTGCTTTTCTCTGGCTAGAATCCAGTGTCTACCTGCCATCCTCCAATATATGTCCTGGATACTTGAACTCTTAAGCCGATGGTACAAGCCAGCCTGTCGTAACATTGTCTGAATCTGCAATTTGGGCGATTTCATTGTTGCTCCTGCATCCGACTAAGACAAAACCAACGCTGCGCCAGTGTAGCCCTTCAAACTCCCCGTCACGGCCGAAAGACCAGCACATTTGGCAGGGCCGGCAGATCGAATTGCCGCGCTTCTACTGTTTTGAACTCGCTCTTGATTAAATCCAGCTTTGCGGTGACCCGAGTCTTCGTCACGCCTGGCCGATGATCTCCGGCATATAGGCGGACAATAAACACGCCAGTACTTTTGAGGTGTCTCGAGAATTTGTTTAGGATCGGTAGGACTTGTCCATGAGGGATGTGGTACATAGACTCGCGAAATAAGATGATGTCAAAATCCCGGGTGGGCTCGTAATTCAGGAAGTCTGAGTTGACAAAGCTGTTTTTGCCAGCTCGACCGTTCTCCCTAGTGCGCTTCACAGCTTTTGCAAGAGCAGCCTCGGAAATATCAACGCCGATATACTCCTGATAAACGTGTGCTGCCAGCTCATTCGCGGTGTTGCCTGGGCCGCAGCCAAGATCCAGAATATTCCCGTTGTTCGCGTATTTTTCGAGGTACGGGTACACGCAGTCGCCGACCGTGTTGTCGATGAAATTCCATTTGGTTCCGGAAAATTCCTTATCCCAAAGTCGCTTTTTGAAGCCCGAGGGGCCGTAGCTCATGATAAATCCTCGGGCAAACGTCAATGTCCGGTCCACGATATACATCTCATAATCTCCAATTAGAGTTTGCCCGCACAGGGCCTACTGCTTGTGCTTTTGTCACTGGTGATTTCAGGCTGGTCAACCAAGATTCTCAAGCGTTGAGGGGACATATGGAGCGATGCTAGCTAATGTTTCATTGGATTAGAGCCCTATGGTGTGGTTTACCAGGGCACCGGGCTCCCGGCGTACGGCGCAGCTATTTACCAGGAGGCGACAGTACCGGCAACCAACGCTTTTGGCGGCGGAAGGTCTGGCTTCGGGCCCTGCCGCACGACCCACTGCAGGACTCGAGTAACGGCCTGCGCCTTCGCCTCCCAGGTTAAGCATTCCCGCACGTATGATATGCCTTGCTCTCGCAACTGGTGGAGCAGGTTCCGATTGTGTACGAGCTCCCCCAGAAACCCTTCCATCTGCGACACCACGTCGCTTTCATTGGTAAGAGGCACCTTAAACCCGACGTCAGGACGAACAGTGTCTCCGGGTCCGCCGAAGTCCGCAACAAAAGGTACCGCACCCGCCGCCAGAGCCTCAACGACTACAGCTCCACCAAATTCGCGCACCGATGGATATACCATCACGTCTGCCGACCGTAAACGCTGCATGGCTTCCGTATGAGTCAGCATTCCGCAGAATGACACAGACTCCTCGATTCCAAGAGAGTTCGTTAGCTGTTCAAGGCGATTCCGCTCCGGGCCATCACCGACCACGGTAAAGTGGGCTAAACCGCTTCGCAAAAAGGGCGCCGCTGCGCGCAATGCGAGATCACAAGCCTTATAAGGCACCAGAGCACCGAGGAAAATCAACTCAAGTTTGCTGTCATCCTCACAGGGTCGCACGTTGCCCGAACAAAGAGAACGGCTGACCCCATTCTCCGGGACAAAGAAAAGCTTGTCGCGATAGGTGGCAAACTCGGCATAAGTTTGCGATGAACCTGCTATGATCGCAGCCGCCCTGCGATAGGTAGATCGAGCAAAGGGCAGGAATCGGTACAGATCCCTCAGGTTGTCAATCCATGACTTTTGGTTATCGGCCTGGCTGAAACCCTGTGGCCAAGGCAGGCCGCCGTTGATCGGCCCGATCACGAAGGGCACGGAACAGTTCCGCAAAAGGAACGGGAACGGACTGGGTAAAACCGGATTTGCTGGCAAGAGGCGCAGCACGATATCGAACTCACCTGCGATTATCCGAGTTCGCATGCGTCGCCAGGCTCGCCATTCAAAAGCAAGAGAAAACGGATAGAGGAAGGGCGTCAAGGCACGGCTGTGGTAATTATCCTTGAATATCCAACGTAAACTCCAGGCATAGATGCGATCAAGCCACGGCATGCCGATCGCCTCAATGACATGAAAGGGCGCCTGTGTGCGGCGCAGGGCCTCCTCGTTGCACGAACGTGCGACAAGCGTCACAGCATGGAGTTGAGCGAGGGCTTCACCGTGAGAATAGCCCTCCAGCGCAAGACTGATGGACTCTGGGTTGGCATCAGGCGCTAACAGCAATATCCTCAATCGACTCACCTATATTCCTCTTGCGAATGACTCTTTTCAAGCTTGGATGGGAGGGCGGACTAAGCTGCAGTCGCTTCTCCAGCAACCTCCGACATGAACGCTCCGCGATGTTCAGGTCAGCGGCTAACGCACGCCAAGGGTCGCTCATAGCAATCGATAAAATTAGGCCGACACGCGTATCAATGAAAGGCCCAAGAAGCCGATAGTAATACCCGCAAATCCAACCACCCATCATCGTGGGAGTGAGGTTTCTTAGCCACGGCCACGCCTGTCAAGGTACAAAACAGTCTGACTTTTGATATCGGCATCAACACTTCAGGAACTCGGAATATTTGCGGTCACAGGCTGAGAAGCTTCACAGGAATCGAAAGTGGTTTTGCTTCCTGTCTCTTAGCTAACTAAGCGAACTCACGATTAGTCGAGGATTTGATGCCACGACCGACTGGGTCGCCACCGAGCCTTTCCCTAATTCCACACTGACGCTGGAAGCAATGCTTCGCGAGCCAACAAGAACGAGAAGGAGAGAGAACCAAGTGGGTGTCAGGATCCTGAAGCCGGCCTCAGTTATGCTGTAAATCGAAGCGGTGGCAACATAGGCCAGCATTAGGCTGCCAACCGCAGGGTTGCAGCGAAATCCGGCGCAGGCTTGCCGATAGCCGCTGATTAGAAGAGTCGCGATCAAGGCCACTCCAACCAACCCGAGGTTGAGGTAGACGTCGATGTAACCGTTGTGCGCTGAGTTGAGCCCTCTCTCGTATTTCGAGAGACCTCCCTTGACATATTTGCCGTAGCCGTTCCAAAAGCTCTCAAACCCGGCACCTACAACTGGATTCGGACATATTGGAATCACAGCCTTCCAGATTACTGTGCGGTCGCTGAAAGTTGCATCCCTGCCTAATGCGCCCGTAACCGTCGCTTGTCCGTCGAAAAGCATGGTAATGCCTCCTGAAAGCAGAATCGTCAGAACCAGTCCATGAACTCTTCCAGGACGACGTTTCATGAAGGGCAGACTTGTCGCCAGCATTAGGGCGGTGCCAAGTATAAAGCAGGCGATGCAGGTGGCTGAGTGCGCCTGTTGAAGAACGGCGACTCCGAATGCGAGCAGGACTACTCGAGCTAGCAGTTGTCGTCCTCGATTGGGGCGACGTTTGGCACGGAGCAGGTTGAAAAGGCTCCACAATGCCCCCAGCGAAATAACATACGTGATGAGGCCGAGCGTATTCTTGTTGGTCGTCACTCCGGTGTACATTGGATTTCCACTTGGGTCGTATGCGGAGCCCAACGCGGAGTACCGGATTAATAGGATGGAAGCGGGGAGTAGAATGAAGCCCACGCGGGAGAAGAGGCGAGAGAGCGCTGCTATCGGTTCTGGATCTGTCACAACGACGAGCACCATTGCCAAGTCACCAACGTCCTTGATCCAGCGCTTGAATGCTACGTCCGGAAAAGGCGACCACGCGCAGCTGACGAGGCAATAGAGAAAATAGATCAGGAGCGGGAAGCTCGCTTTCAGCAGCATAGTTAGCCGTTGCTTCCGCCGGAGGAGTACTGCGATAGCGGCAACAAAAAGGGCCATGAAAACAATCGCGTCAATCGGGCTGCCGTCCAGTTGTGCATCAAGTCCTTGGCCCGCCGTACCGCCGCCGATCCCAAACCAAATACTCAGCCACGAAGAGACTGGTCTTGACCCGACAATCCAAAGCCATATGACTGGCAGCCAGAGAGCCTTTGCGCTCCGAACGGAATTATCGCGATCGAGATAGAATAGACCCGCCGTCCCGACGGCAAATACGAGGAACGCGAGCGGAAAGCCCATTCTATACTCCCTCGACAGCGCGCTCACGCGTTCCCAATTTCACCAGGGAGCGACGTGTTCGAATCTCATGGTTCTGAATCATATCGCGGAGTGCCGCGCCGACGAAGGTCCAAGCACCGTGCCTTCATGCTGTAAGCCTGCTTCTGGCATTAGGACGTCTTAGAAACGACTAGGCGAAAATCGCCCTGTAAGCAGAGTCAATGGTCTTTGATCGTGCCCTCCCGCGATCCATTGCCTCAACAGAAATCATGGTGAGACCGAACCCTGCAACAAAGGTTGCAGCGAGAATGATGGGCCCACTATCGATGCGCCTCAGACTTACTCTCAAGAACTGGAGAATCGCGATCTGTGAGATATAACCAAAGAGCGAATATTTGCCCAGAAGGACGACATGGGATTGCATTCGGCTTGAGTCTCTCGTCGTATGCACGCCTACCACGTAAATGAGTGCAGTTGTCAGGCAGGCGCCCAACATTTGCACGTAAAATGAAACATCCCAGATCGTTATTGCGACCAGGTAAACGCAATAAGCTGACGCAAGCGGCCATGGGTGACTGACTATTTTTTGAACCTCATTCCGCGAAGCGAAGCCGAAAACGACGCCAAGCAAGCCAATTGTGACGAGTTCCATGTTTGGGCTTTGAATGTGGTGTAAATCCAAAAAGACCATACAGAGCAGCGACAAGACACATACCGCATGAAAGGTGTACTTGAAGAATTGGCACGCGATCGATAACAACGACGATAGCACGAGAAGATAACTGATTGGGGCCAAGATCGCGAATGCAGCGATCTTCCCAGATGCACTATTAGAAATGCCTCCTGTGAGAAAAATGGTGCCTAAATTTTTCAATGCCGCTTGACCCGACGACATGTCCCTGACAAATGAAGACGGCACAACAAAACTAACCACGATATTCAATGCGACGAATACGGCTAAAAGTTTAATCCCTCGCACGGATAACCGCGCCGACAGCTTAGGACTGCCAACTCCGTACTTCGCGAAATGCACATGAGAGATCAGGAATCCGGTGATAAAGATGAAGGAAGGAGTTAGAAATCGCAGATACTTATAAATTTCGCCCTGCGGTCCATAAAAGTAGTTCAGCCAATGATAGAGCACCATGAATAACACCAGTATCCCCTTAGTGAAATCGAACGCGGGAATACGATGGGATGTGGCGCCATGTTCCACCTTCAAACGGCCGTTGGCGGCAATGGATTCCGTGATCATCTGAACCACACTCTCGCACACCTGAAGGCTACATCTGGAATAACCCGCACGGTTCGATCAAGCCTAGTCCAACCGCGCATTCTCTGCATAGATTTCATGCGGCATCCAAGAAAAGCCGGTGCAGCAGTTCAAGTGAAAGAAGCCGGTGAATCTCCGTGGTGTAGTTACGATTTCCCTTTATATGGCCGCTGACGACTGCCTCGACGGCGCTTCGATTCAAGTAAGGACGGGTCAGCGTTCGGGAGTCGAGCAGCATCTCCTGAACATACTTTGCAAGGATGGTCCGATACCACCACCGAAAGTGAAACAGCTTATGACGGCCCATCCACAGACGCTCTAAATGAAATGGAGCAAAAGCGTGATCTACTTTGGCAACCCACTGCGGCATGCCGTAGTCATAGGCGTATTCAGCCTTGAACGTGAATTCCAAATAACCCCTATTGATTGCCGAGGCGAGACGGTTCGAGCCGCCGAGACCGCGATCCGTGCGCAGCCGGGCCAGCGCTGGGCTGCCATCACGAATGAGCCGCAACCTCACGTCCTCGCCGCTTTCAACACGCGGAGCCCGGAACACTGTTCGTACGATTTCATTATCCAGATAGGGTGATCGAAGCGTCAGCTGCGTTTGCTCCAGCATCAGCACGCCGAAGTGATACGCCGCCGGCTGACGGAAGGCCACCATACTCGTCCGATGGCCACGCAATTGATCGTGGTAAGTCTCAGCAGCGCGCGAAACCTGAGCGAGAATCTCCGGCCGGAAAATATCCGACGACGGCATGACGGCCTTGAACATCACGGCACCGCGAATGATTTCGCTGCCGAATGTTCCGACCATTCGCACCGGCGCAATCTGCCGCGCCATTTCATTGTTATACAGGTCCGCGGACCGGCTAATATCCACGCATCCGTCGGTCAGATAGAGAGTGCGCTCAGCATAATGCGGGAATCGCGCCAGGCACGTCCCATCGACAGTGACGACCTGGTAAGGCTGCCTGCAGATTTCCGCCACGCGCCGGGCTAGATAGACATCTTGATTCTCACGGTACATGCTACCGAAGGTGTAGCAGGGCAGCGAACCTGCAGCAGCCTTGCGCCATGCCATGATAATGCGTGTATCCAGGCCGCCTGTAAGCGAGACGCCGACACGCTCCCCGCCATTGAAATACCGCGGCAGACTGGTCGTGAAGGCGTCGCGCAGATGATCGTAGTAGCTTTCGGCATCAAGCGGCTCTTGTTCTTCCCATTCGCGCGGTTCAAAGTAAGCGGCCTTCTCATCAAGGGTGCCGCCTCGAAAACTCCAAGCCGAGGCAGGCGGCAGGACATATATGCCCTGAAAAAGAGTGCGGTTCTCCAAAACGCAGCCGCAGGCGATAAATTCGCCAAGCCCGCGCGGATCCACGCTACGCAGTTCGCGCCGAACTGCCAGGATCGACTTAGCCTCCGCAGAAAAATAGAACGCGTCCGGGGCCTCATGGAAGTAAACCCGCTGCAAGCCAAAACGATCGTTGAACAAAGTTACCGTGCCGCGCGTACGATCGGCCACCAGACCTTGGAAGCGCCCATTCAGGTTCTTGAAAAAATTGGGGTCGTCTTCATAAAGATGGACCAAATAGGAAGGCCCGGTGTCTTCGCATCCGTGCCCTCTCTCCTTGACGCGGCGAGCAGTGCCCGGTTCGGGATAGTCCTCTCCTGAAAAGATGAGTATGACGTCATCCCGTTCATTGCGAATGGGCATTCTGTCAGCGAAAGACTTCTCGCGCGCCACCCACCCGACATATACTCCCATGGACTCGTCAACCCACATTCCCTTTACGTAGAAAGGCTCATGGAGAAGGGGCTCGATCATACGGGCGAGTTGCTGCTCCGCCCACTCACGTGGCTTTTTTGTAATTAGTCCAACGATTCCCGG
>Ga0207057_1012_pt1 | contig 53534 bp, 45 predicted proteins | sample Alteio_BWMinCont_33_FD_153265 | JGI IMG/M metagenome (GOLD analysis project Ga0207057, IMG submission 153265) | Enriched cells from forest soil in Barre Woods Harvard Forest LTER site, Petersham, Massachusetts, United States -... | ecosystem: Environmental > Terrestrial > Soil > Temperate forest >... | reverse complement strand
CGAAGACTACATTCCACCTGGTGGGGATGAACCAACGGGGAGAGGTTGTGGTGCGGAAGCGCTTGTCCCGCACACAGCTGTTGTGCTTCACCGCGAACCTAAAAGTGGAACTGATCGGCATGGAAGCCTGTGGTGGATCGCATTTCCTGAGTCGTGCGTTGCGCGAGCAGGGTCACGAAGTACGAATCATCCCGGCGCAGTATGTGAAGCCGTACGTGAAGACGAACAAGAACGATTACATCGACGCGGAAGCGATCGCCGAAGCCGTCGGCCGGCCAACCATGCGCTTTGTGCCCATCAAGAGCGAGGAGCAGCTGGATCTGCAGTCCGTGCATCGAGTGCGCGAGCGCTGGGTGATGCGCCGGACCGCCGTCGTGAACCAGATTCGCGGACTCCTGCTGGAGCGCGGCATCCCGCTGCGCAAGAGCCGGCGCTATGTGGACGCAGCGCTGGCCGGGATTCTTGCGGATGCCACATCGAAGGTATCGGGCTCACTGCTTGTACTGCTAAGGGAACTGAAGCTGGAACTGGCGCAACTGGCGGACAAGATCGATCGGTCTGTTACTGCGATCGCGCAGATTGCTCGGCAGAACGAAGCCTGCCAGAGGCTGGTTGCAATGCCGGGAGTCGGTCCCGTGATAGCAACCGCGATCATCGCGACGATCGGCAATGGGGCTGCATTTCGCAAGGGGCGCGACTTTGCTGCGTGGCTGGGCGTGGTTCCGGAAGAGCACTCAACCGGAGGCAAGCAGACGTTATGGGAGCTTCCTCGGCGCGGGAACAAGTATCTGCGCAGGCTATTCGTGCAAGGAGCCAGAGCTGTAATGCAGCACAAGACGAATCAGTCATCCGGGCTAACTGCTTGGCTGGCACAGCTGACAGCACGAACGCATCACAACATCGCCATCGTCGCACTGGCCAATAAGCTGGCACGCCTGGCGTGGGCGGTACTCGCGAAGAACGAAGTTTACCGGCCGCCAGTGGTCGGAGTGGCCGCTCCAATTTAACTGGTCTGCAGATGACGCCTGTAAAACCAGGCTTGGAAATCGCTACCGCGATTCCCACATCCGCAGACCATCGACGGCTATGGAGTTTTTATTTTCCTGCCAGGTCTGCTGGCGAAGAATGAGATGGCACCACGGTCTTACCGTCGCTCTGAAAACCTGCTATCGGTAAAGGTCCTTTCAAGACCGAGAAGTTAATTAGGAGCAGAGCGAAGCGCATTCCATCCTGGCCCGGAGTCGTCACACACTCCAACAAGGCCGTATACATACGCGCAGACCTTACACGCTCATTTTACTTTTCGCTTGCGACAAGGCGGCGGACCATACATACCGATAACGCGACTTTTCAGGCACAGCCTAGTTTCCGGCACCACGCACGCACAGCGCGCGCTTGTTGGTGGAGAACCAGAGTTCGTCGCCGTCGAATTGCCGTCCTTCGTTGAAGTCGAAGCGGCACGCATACCCCGAAGATGTCCGCGATCATCGTATAGGCGGGTGCTGCTCCATTGATTACCCGTCAAGAACAGATTGCCCTTTACATGAAAGGTCATAGATTCAGCGCCGTGCCAGTGGGAGCGCGGGTTTTCCCCTGGAGCATCGGCGCTAGTGTCGAAAATGCCTTGCAATTCACCGATGTTTGCCAGCCTCCAGTCAGAGTAGCCAGCCAAGCGCAAGTCGCGGCAGTATTTCATAGCCTTGTGGCAGCTCACGTCTCCGCCGTTATCCTTCCCCGCCCACATGAGTCCAGTGGCTGGATCGGTCCAATACCCACGTACCTGAGTTTCCTGCGCCAGCCCTCGGTTCTCCGTCGAGGATTGAGCGCCGCCGAGCGTAGCGACAGCAGATAGAAGAATCAACACAACCCAGTTCCTTGCCCTACTCTTCGTGACTTTCATTTCGGTTAGTGTAGTGCTTGCCAGATGGCAATGTGCTCAGTTTGTGGCACTTGTAAAACTGGCACAACTCTTCGAATCGTGCTCTGGGCGGTTGGTCGGCCATCCGGAAATTACGCGAACTCGCCCCGTTATTTCCGGGTTGGCAGTGACACGCCCAGAACTCGAAGTTTTGAGTCGTCCGGCTTCGATGAGTGGCGCGGCGATGAGCGCCAATTGAGAATGCCTCTGGAAGATTGCCAGAATGTCAGCCTATTCGGCTCTCAATGCTTGCATCGGATCGAGGCGCGATGCACGCCACGCGGGGAAGATACATGCGAACGCAGCCACCGCGAGCAGCGTTGCGGAAACTACGGCAAAAACCGCCGGATCGAGCGGCTTGATCTCATAGAGCAGGTCGCGCATCAGCCGGCCGGTTTCCAGGCTTGCTGCGAGTCCCACAACAAGACCGAAGACCGCGGGCCGCAGTCCATCCAGCAACATCTTCCGCATCACGTGTTCGCGTTTTGCGCCCAGCGCGATGCGGATACCGATTTCAGTTGTCCGCAGCACTGCGATGTACGACATCACGCCGAATAGGCCCACCGCGGCAAGTACCAGTGACAGCGTGGCAAAAGCGACTAGCAGCGTCGTGTTGAAGCTCTGGTCCAGAGTCGATTTGCCGAGCAACTGGTTCATGGTGAGCACGTCGGAGACGGGCAGATCGCGGTCCATCTCCGAGACGATGCGCTGTACAGGAAGAGCGAACTGCTCCAGGTCGTGGCTGGAGAGGATCACAAGCGTGCCGACCGTCTCGACACCCGCATTAAGCGGGTAATACTGAATGGGCCTGGGCGACTCGCCGATCTCGTAGCGGGTGTCTCCCACAATACCTACAACCACCGCAGTGCGATGCTTAAGTTCAACGTGCACATGTTTGCCGATCGGGTCCTCGCCGGGAAAGTACTGGCTGGCGAACGACTGGCTGATGATAACTTCATTGGCGGCATCCAATCGCTTGACGTCGTCGAATGTATGCCCGCGCAGAATAGGAATGCCCATCGTGCCGAAATACTTCGGATCGGCCCAGCGGCTGATGGCAAACAGACCGCTTCCTTGCGGCAGAGGTGGATGCTCGACAATATTGAAGGTCCAATCCATCCCGTATCCCTGGCCGGGAGCAGCCGTCACAAAGCCCGCCGCGTCCACGCCGGGCAGGGCGCGCACGCGCTCGAGCAGCGAGTCAAAGAAGTTGGCGCGCTGGGCGGGCGTCGCATAGCGGGCATCAGGGAGGCCCAGGTGCATGGTGATCACGTCTTGCGTGATGCAGCCCATGTCGGCGGAGCGCAGCCGTTCGTAGCTCTTGAGCAGCAGCCCGGCGCCAAGGAGCAAAATCACGGTCAGTCCGACTTCGAGCGCAAGCAGGACCCTGCGCAGCATGGTCCGCGCGCTGCCCCCGCTCACCGATCGCGAGGCCTCATGCAACGCGAGGAGAATCCGCTTATCACTGGCACTACATGCGGCGATCAATCCCGAAAACAGCGCGCATAAGACGATGATTCCCGCGGTGAACGCAGCCACGACGCCGTCGATATGGATCGACTCGACGCGGCTCATGTCGGTGCGCGTGCGCTCCAGCCACGCGAGCGCCGCGGCGGCCAACACCAGGCCCAGCGAGCCGCCGCCGACAGAAAGCAGCAGACTTTCCATCAGCCGCTCGAGCATCAGCCGCAGCCATCCGCCGCCCATCGCGGTGCGGATGGCCAGCTCTTTGCGCCGCGTCGCGGCGCGCGCCACCAGCAGATTGGCCACATTGAGGCAGGCGATGAGAAGCAGGCAGCAGGTCGCCGCCAGCAGCACGTAGAGCGGCTTCTTGATGTCGCCTACCATGTGCTCCAGCAGCGGGCGGCTTTTGGCACTTCTGAATACGAATGGGTCGTTGAGGTGCGCATCGTGGATGCGACGGGAGATCAGACTCAGGTCTGCTGCGCCCTGCGCCGCGCTGACTCCCGGCTTCAGCCGCCCCACAACGCGATACATGTGCCTGCTGAACGAGGTCATCTCGTCCTCGGGATTGTCGTGGTAGACCGATGTCCAGAGCTGCGTGGATGAGTCAGGAAAATTGAACCAGGCGGGCATGATGCCGATGACGGTATAGGGCTGGGCGTCAAGATAGATCTTCTGGTTGAGGATGGCAGGATCGCCGCCGAAGCGGCGCTTCCATAGGCCCCAGCTGAGCAGTACCGTGGCGCTGGCGGCGGGGCTGTCATCGGCCTGCGAAAAATCGCGGCCCAGGGCGGGCTGCACGCCTAGTGTGCGTAGCAAATCCCAGGAGAGCTCTGCGCTACCGAGCTTCTCCGGCAGTTGCCCGCCCGACCCGGAGAGTCCGACGCGGCTGCCGCGCGCGAGTGCAAGACTGCTGAAACTCTGGTTCTGCTTCTTCCATTCGGCATACATGCCTCCGGAGACCGTGTTGTAGGCTACCGTGTCGTTTTCATGAAGGCCCGATTCGTAAAGCATGACGAGGCGATCCGGATCCTGGAATGGCAAGGGCTGGAGCAAAACGCCACGCACTACCGTGAACAGCGCGACGTTAGCGCCAATGCCCAGCGCCATCACCAGGATGGCGATGACGGTAAAACCGGGGGTGCGACGAAGCGTGCGCAAACTAAAGCTCAGATCGCGTGCGAGGGATTCAAGCCAGTTCCAGGACCAGATGGCGCGAGTCTGTTCACGAATAAGAGTAGGATTGCCAAAGGCGCGCAAGGCTGCGTGGCGAGCTTCTTCGGGGGTCAGGCCGCGGTCGCGCTGCTCTTCTTCTTCGAGATCGAGATCGGAACGCAGCTCCCGCTCCAGGTCGACATCCCGCTTCCGCGATGGCCACCATTTCATCTCAGCTCTCCTCGGCGGCGGGCCACATCACGCGTGCGACAGCTTCCGCCATCTGTTTCCACTGCGACTCTTCGACCACGAGCTGCTTCTTGCCTTTATCCGTCAAGCGGTAGTATTTGAATTCCCGATTCCGGTCCGGTGCAGTCTCCCATTTGGAGACAACCCATCCTCGCCGCTCCAGGCGATGCAGCGCGGGATAGAGCGAGCCGTGCTGCATCTGGAGGAATTCATTCGTGGTCCTCTGAATGTGCTTCCCGATCTGGTGACCGTGAGCAGGTCCATAGAGAAGGGTCCTCAAGATGAGCATGTCAAGCGTTCCCTGGAGGAGCCCGACCCGTTGCTGCGCTTGCTTGGCCATAGAAGACAGTCTACCCCCGATCTGGTAAGGATGGTAGACACTCGACTATTGATTGTCAACGGGACAAAGCAGGGTGTGGATTCTCGAATGACGACTTCAGGAGTGGGTGTTGAAAAAGTGAGTACGAATGAGCCGATTTCCATGAGATGCATATGGCGATGCGAGGTGTTTAGCAGCATAGTTTCACCATGCTGTTGTGGAAGGCCATTGTCGGAGGACTCAGGCTCATGATGGGGCAGCGCATGCGTTCTGAACCGTCGTGTCCTAACATCATACTGTTCCTCAGCGAATCTGAGGTGCCGCAGTTTCAACTTGCCCCCGCACAGAGATGATTCAGCGGCAGATCTGTGACGTTGGATTGGCAATCATAAAGCCGGCTTATCGGAAGTAATGTTCTGAACGAGTAATCGGCAAAGCTGACGTTTCGCGACAGGCGCATCGACTGACGGGCGGAAGGGCCCGTATAGCCGACAATGCAGCAATTATGCTGCGCAACAATACAATCCTGCAGTAGATACCATCTTCAGAACCCGCTGGCTAATCAAGTCCACGATTGTTTGAACGAGGGCCTTCGATCTGGATTGGGTCGAGACCATGTGGTCTACCTCCGCAACAAACGCCTGTGTTAGAGCACAGTCCGGTCGTCATCAGCGGCCTTTCAGGACCGGCCTGCGTACTCATCCTCCTATGGGGCTGGCTCTGCAGGAATTTGATTGCAGACGAAAGTCGATTCAATTTCTATAGACTGACGGCATCCGCCGTAACGCCAGTGGCCCCCTTCAATAGCCCGCAATCAGGGCTGCTTTCAGAATTAACCCCGGGTGGGCCCGAAACGCGGTCTGGCCAGATATCATTCAAGGATTACTTAGCCCCTCTCGTGCGTCAACAAATTCTCCCGCGCGTGTCGCCACCCTCATCCGTTCCATGATTGTTATCGACGCAGCCTGCTGGAGCGGTTTCAACCTTGTCGAGAACCTATATCGAAGTCAAGCACTCCATATTGCGCGGTTTACGGTTCGCTCGACGGGATGACGCCTGTCCATGTTCTTGCCTAGCCAGTCTACTGGTTAGCTGTCGTAATAGGTGTCCTGCCTGCTAGCAAGCGCCATAAGAACCTGGGAGGTATTGTAAGCAGACATTTATGGGTCTGTGGCTGATGCCAAGTCATCCAGGTTTCTACTTAGCTACCGTGACATCAGCATTTTGGCCTATCAGGGTGTGGATCATGACTCATTTGATTCATGCATCTTTGGGCGCTGATCCAGTCAATTAGCTTCCAGCGGCCGGGACAAATTGTGTCTATTCCTGAATCGGAGTCTATATGGCCGTGGTGATTTTGGAAGTGTCACCGGAGCCCCAGTCGAATGTTGGGAAGGGCCATTTCCCGCCCCGCTCAACCTAGTGCTCTCCTGGATCGGATATCAAATTATGTCGCGCACGCGCGACCTCCCTTTCTCCCGGATTTCCACGCATAAGTAGTGACCGATTTAGGGTCATTGACTTGCGACATTTGGCGCTATAATAAGCGACATAATGGTAAATGAGCTGACAGCGATCGTAGACGAGCTAGGCGGCGAATCCGCCTTTGGACGAGTTGTTCGCACAGATGAAGACATGAGCACCGCCATTCGCGAGGGTTTTCCTCACTCTGCGGTGGAAGGCTTTCTCGAATCCTCAGGACTTTCCCTGCAGGAGATTGCATCAAGCCTTGATCTGAGCCTACGTAGCCTACAGCGTCGCAGACACGAGGGCCGCCTAGCACGGTATGAATCGGACCGCTTGTACCGACTGGCCAGACTTGTAGCCTTGGCCGATCACTTCCTAGGTGAACATGATGTGGCTATCGAGTGGCTGCGTCGGCCAAATCATGCACTTGGCGGTGTGGCTCCGCTGAAGATCGTAGATACCGAACTTGGAGCTCGTCAGGTTGAAAACGTCCTCGGCCGAATCGGATACGGTGGAGTCAGTTGACGACAGTCTACCGTCTGCTTCGAAGACCATTTGCTGCTACTCCATTCGACGGTGAAGGAAGCTATCTCTACGGCGGCAGGTGGTCCCGTCCCGGGACGCGTCTGGTTTATACGGCGGAGCATCTTTCACTAGCCATGATCGAGTATCTGGTGCATATCGATCCTGATCGGCCTCCGAAGGACCTCATGCTCGCTAAAGCGGAGATACCGGATGAGGTAAGCCGCGCACAATACCGCGTCGAAGATTTTACGCACGGCTGGCGCACGTATCCGTCACCAGCCCTCCTTGCTGATTTCGGCGCCAACTTTGTGAAGGAGGCCCAAGCCGCTGTACTAATCGTTCCATCTGCTCTGGCGATTACTGAGAATAACTGGTTGCTGAATCCGGCTCATCTGGACTTTCGACTGATCAAGACCCTCGAGGCCGAACCATTTCAATACGACCCGAGGCTACTTCCGGGATAGTGGGATCTCAATGGAGGTGCCTATGGTGTACTCAGCAGTTCGGTATAGCCCTCTTGGATGTTCTACGATGGCAAGCTTGTTCCTGGGTAAACCTCTTTCCCCCAAATTGCGTTTATTGTCGAGCCCGGCGGACCCTGTTATCGCCTACATCGGCACTGAATGCAAACCCCAAGGCTGGAGGGCCGAAGATCTGCTTCTGCTCCTCGATGAGGTATTCGTCCGATCGAGAGTCGAGACCATACTGCCACTTCCAATCTGCAGGCTCGTCTGATTCCGACCATCAGGTTGTCTTCCTGCCAGGCGGAGCAGTCCCGGCGCCTCCGCGGGCGTTTACGGATGCTTCGAGCCCCGAGAACACTTGAAGCCCGGCCTCATCGTCACTCTCCTTGGGTTGCAGGAATTCATCCCTTTGGAGTGCGCCTTCCGCCAGTCCCTTCTTGGTCTCCATGAGTTGATCGAGAAGCTGATCAAACGTAGACGTAACCCGCCGTGTCTTGTCCTCTAGGATCGGCAGGTAGACATGTACTTCCTTAAGCTGCCCAAGCGGTATGCGCGGTCTGTAGCTTGGGCTTCGACTGCCGGGTTCCACCAGCGGCCGTAGTGAATCACGGGGTTGGCCTCCACAATCGTGAGGCCGACTCCGGCGACGAACGGCGAGAGGATGAGGATGTCGAAGCCTTCTGACTGCCGGAATTCCTGAAGGATGCCGCTTCGCGTTTCGACGCCACCCTTGCGGAGGCTGCCCGCGCGCGGCGTATCGCCGTTGACCACTCGGACCGGTCTTCTGAATTCAGCGCTGAAGAGGCGTGTGCCTCTCATGCCTCGCGCGTAGAGTCGCGTCATCGAGGTAGTGACGCCGCTCTCGTCCCAGGAAAATCAGCCGCTCCGGCGAGATCGACTGGATGCGCGCCGCGAACTCTTCGCGTCGCTTGCGGTTGGCTTCGGTGTCTCGCTCGGCCGCGTGGAGTGACTTTTTTTCAGCCGCAGACCCAACTTCTTTAACAGGTGCCAGACCCGCCCCAGGCTGAGCGAAATGCCAGCCTCGTTGTACAACCTGGCCTGCAGTTGAGCCAGCGTCAGATCCGGCTTTGATGCAACCCAATCCATCACCTGACGCTGCGCCTCGGCACCGGCACGCCACTTACGCCCGGCTTGGTGCGGTACGCGCTCAGCCTGCCCACTGCGATTCCGCTGTGCGGAAATCTTCTTCGCCCAACCCACGCTTACCAGAAAACGATCCGCAAGCTCCTCCAATGTGTCCTCGCCTCGATCGTAGGCCAACAGAAACTTACGGCGCAGGTCATCCCCATATGGCTTCGCCATCCTTCACTCGCCGCAGAGTTTCGCCAAACAAAGTCTACACCATTACGGAAAATGCTCTAGTTTGGGAACCTTTTTTTGATTGGCTGATTATTTAGAAACGGCGGCAGTCCGGTCATCCGGTGATCAAGAAGTTTCATTCGAAACGTAAGGTGAAAAGGCTTCCTCGGTCTCTGACGCCTGCTGAGGTGAATCTTCTCTGGAAGATTTTGGAGACTTCATGCACGCGAGCAGTGCTCTGAGAGAGATCAGAGTCACGATTCTGATATTCTTCCTGCGAAAACCTATTCTGCAAACATTTCAGGAGGTTTCCGCAAAGGCGGATGCCCAACCTATGAGACGAATTGTGTCCTTTGCTCTTGCACGATTCAGTATGCAATCGTGCAGCAGACAGATCCTTCAGCAGTGTTTCCGCGAAGGCTCATGCGTTTTTGAGAGGCGCTAACCAGTTCACGATCGACTTCATAACAACCTCGTTGCGCTGGTTAAATACAACGGTGCGGGAGCGAACGATACCGAAGCCCGGCCGGCTAACCGAACGGCGAGTTTCTAGAATCTCGGCCTCGGTGCGGAGTTTGTCTTCTGGATGTACCGGATGAGTCCAGCGCAGCTCCTCGACACCGGCGCCGATCATCCCACCCTTCACTCTGATCGATTCCACTCTAAGACGCATGACGATAGCGGCGGTCAGCCATCCGGAAGCGCAAAGACCACTGAAAAAGGAATTCCTGCCTGCGCCCTCATCGATGTGGAATGGCTGGGGGTCGTATTGCTCGCCGAAACTTATGATTTCTTTTGCCGTGACGCGGTAGCTTCGTAAGGAATCAAATTTCTGACCCGGATAGAAGTCTTCGAAGTACATCTCCTGTTCCATAATCCTCCTGCGTAATTAGTCTTAGTAACCGACTCTTGGTTATAGGTCCTTAAACTATTGTTTCCAACGACATCTTTGCGGAATCCACGTTCTGAAGTCGGACGTATTTGATGACCACCTTCCCCGGCGATGGGGTTGCTGCGATCGTGAAAGCCGTGCCCAGCTTGCCGCTCCCGGTGTGAACAGGCATAGAAAGTAATTCGTGCTGATGGGCGTCGGAAACAAACAAACGTCGATTGTCCGGAGACAAGATCAGGGCGCGGAATGAGCGATTCGTCAAAACACCTTGTTGTATGACAGAGATCTTCCCCGTCACTGGATCGATTTCCCATACGGAGATGCCTTCGTTGGCGAATGCTGTATAGAGAAAACGGCCTGATGAGGAGATGGCGAGGTACCGCGCCTCACACGGGGCGGTCTTTGGAGACGTCATCACGCGCTGTTGATGTTCCACCCTCCCAACGTCCGCGTGCCATCGGTAACAGTCAATCGATCCATCGAACGTGTTGGACACGTAAAGAAGTTCACCGGACGGATGTGAAGCGAGTTGTCCAGGTCCCGAAACAGGCTGGGAAAAAGCCTGCCCGGTTCGCATCATCCTGCCGTTCTGGAAAGCAAAAACACTGAGTCGGTCACACCCTTCATCTGTCGCCAGGAGATGTTGTCCGGTCGCGTCGAACATGAGCGTATGCGGATGAGCGGACGCCTGATAGTCAGGGTGAGAGCCGGCACCAACCTCTTTCAGAATCTGCGACACTCGACCTAGCGTGCCGTCGAACGCAATCGGCAGCACGTTGTATGCGCCTCCACCGTGAATAGCTACGACAAGGTACTTGCCATCGGGCGACACGGCGACATGCCTCGGCTTGACGCCGGACAGCGACAGGGGCTGTCGATTCAGCGGGGCGAGACTTCCGTCATGAGCATGGATCTTGTAGGCCTCCACTGTCCCACGAGGCAATTTCTCATGCTCATCGACTTCGTTCGCTACATATAGAACCCGCTGATTGGGATGAAGCGTCAGAGATGCAGGTGAAAGGCTCGGGATACTTTGTTTCCAGTTCCAGTGATCACCATGCACCTCAAAGACGTGAATTCCGGAAGCACCGACGCCATCAGCAGGGCTAGCCATATCTCCTGCCGAGGCGAGGTAGCCGAAGCCGGTCAGGGGAATCGCATTCGGGCCGTCCGGCACAGGAATCGCCCTGCTCAAGACGCCAAGAGCAGATGCGTATCCCATACCTTGCATAAACGCTCGGCGGCTCCAGGGCGTGTGCGATCTCATCTTGAAAATAACACCTCAATCAAGCTGCTTCATAATCGAACAGACATAGCGTGGTGAAAAACATTGTTGGGGTCGTAGCGCCGTTTCACACTTTGCAGAAATGGATATAGGCCTTGATCTCCGTAATACAACTGCGGCCAAAATGGATGAGCGAGCATATCGCTATCGGGATAATTGATGTAACAACCTTGGTAATGCTCCCCGGGATACGGCGTTGAGGCATAGCGAGGATCGACCTTTGAACCGGAGTATAAGTCGCTGTAAAAATCCTTGAGCCATTTCAGGCGGCCGGCATCGTCATCCGCATTCTGCCAGTAAGACTGAAACTGCAGCTTCATGATGGATGAACGCTGCCAGATCGATGTCTCCTCGGCGAGCTGACTTCGATTGGTTGCGCCTCCATAGGAATCAATCGCCAGGAAAAATCCTCGCAAATCAACTCCGGGCACATCGCGCGTCATGTGCTGGTACATGCACTTCGCTTCTTCAGTGGTGAACTTGCTCTTCATGTAGGCTGACTTATACTTCGCGCGACCGCTTCCTTCAGAACCGCCGTCACCGATGGTGGCATCGAGCCACAATCGGCGACTCATGGCATACTGTCCCGCACATGCCTCGCCAGTGACTGAAGCGTGTGCGATCGCCCTTTCTCCAGTTGGGGCGGGAGCGCCTGGAGTTGGATTGCAGGACGAAAAAAGGCTCAGAAACTCATTCACCACACTCAGGTCTCTGCAGGTTCCGTCCGGGTTGCAGAATTGTAAAGAGAGGCCGAGGCGTTTTGTCGAAGCGTGGGAAATATCGAGAATGGCAAAGAGGCCAAATGTATCGGGATCCTTGCCGCGCGTCTCCCAGTAGTTGCCATAAGTTCTCAGAATGGCGGCAAAGCGATCCTCAGTCATCGTTGCCCAGTCAAACGACAAGCCGGCGTGAACGACTTCTTGTGGGGCTTGAGGCAATTTATCGAAAAAGAATGATGTGATGATGCCGAAGTTGCCCCCGCCAGCACCACGGCATGCGCGGAAGAGATCGGGATCATGCTGCTTGTCGACGCGACGCAGAATGACTTTGCCGTTCGCATCAACCGTGAGGATATCTACTGCTGACAGCCAGTCGACAGTAAGCCCGTGAAGGCGAGAGAGCAGGCCATATCCACCGCCGCTGATGTGTCCACCAGCGCCTACGGAATAGCATGTGCCTGCCGGGATCGTTACGCCGTGGCGCTTGAAGAGATCGAGGTAGACTTCCCCTAATTGCTTCCCTGCGCTGATCCTGTATGGCGTTGCGTCTTCCGCTGCGTGCGATTCCTGCAGAAGGCTTAGATCGAGTATTGCTCCGCCGGGATTGTTGACGACGAAATCTTCATAGCAATGGCCGCCACTGCGCACCGTAGGGCGCAATCCCGCATTAACGATCCGCTGTAGCGCCTCCGCTGCATCGGATGCGCTTTCGCACAGCTCGATACGGCTGGCATAATCCGCGTCTGACGGCGGCCAACGAAGGTTGCGGCTCCTTTTCAGGGTTTGATAACGCGGGTCTTGCTGGGTAACGGTAATTGCCATATCGCTCCCGGATCATCGCAGAGGTTAAAACAGATACTAGCTCATTACTGCTGTCCAGGTAGCGTCTCCATACTCGCCCATGTGAACGGTGCCGGAGACAACTCCGCGGAAGGTCCAGAAAATGGAGTTGCCGGGAACCTCCATCTCGCTCGTAAGTTCGATGTGGTCGGCATGGACTATACCCTTCAGTCTGGATTGATATATTTCGCCCGCCTGGGTGCCAGTGAGTTGATCTCCTTCCTGCTGTAGGGTGAAGCGCTGTTCTCCGGTGCCGCGGATGTATTTTGATTTTGACAGTCCAGTTATCGGCGATCTGGACTGGCGCACCTGCGGTATCACTGGGTTTTCATAGTGCCCGGGGTGCGTAAGCCCTTCGGAGATGGCATCGGCCACGACCTTGTCTTCGCCGGACGCCATCATGTACGGCATGATGGTGACAGAGATCTGCATCTCGTCCGGGCGCCTGCCGGTGCCTCCATCCACCAGGATGCGAGGCGTGCCCTCCGTTCCCAGTCCTTGATGTTCGTTGAGGTAGACATTTACTTTCAGGACTATTTCCATCGACGAACCTGACGCCGTTAGGAGCTGCTAAAGCTCATCCAGCACGTGCTTGGTGTGTTCTTCGATCGTGCCTTGGAAGTGGGCACATACACCTGCGAGAAAAAGCAGATTGCCATACGAAACAGCTTCGCTGAAGAGCGACGCCTCTCCCGGCTAAGCTGTTTCGCTCAGGACTGCTGCGCCGCCGACAGCCACGTTTTTGAGGAGACCTCTTCTCGACTGCTGTTCCATATGTTTCTCTCCTTTGGATTAGGTGTAACTGTTCATTCGCCAAGCTGTCGCTATGCGCGACCCTTCATAAGAGTTGCCTTCAGACTGCGGCCAACAATCTCTGCCTCGCCCGGCTGTAACATCCACGTAGCAATAACAATCGTATGCTCATCCGATGGAATACCCGCCCTTGAGCTGGTGCCCGTTGCCGGATTCAGTTCGATTGACGGCGTTTGCGCGCGTAACTCTTCCTGCACCTGCTGCGGCGTGATGCCCACAACCGATGGGTCATAGGAAAGCAACAGATGAGGAACATGATTCGCAACTGACGGCATAAAGACGCGCGTCTGCATGGTTGGCACATCTTTCACGGCATTCGCAATGATGTCCGTCAACCGCATGTACTCGGCCTGATTCTTTTCGTCGGACTGCTCCAGCAGCCAATCCACCGCTGCAACCATGCCGACAATCTGCTCTTTGGCGACCTTCATCCCACGTCCCACTGCGTCGGAATTGGGATTGTTATTTGCCGTGGCAAGATCGATAAGGCGCTTCTTGCCGAGCAGCAGTCCCGCATTCTGCGGACCATGAATTCCCTTTCCGCCGGAGAAGCAAACCAGATCGAAGCCCATGCCGGTATATTTCCAGAGATTTTCAATCGGCGGCATATCCGCGGCGGCATCGTTATGGCATGGCACGCCGTGCTCGTGAGCAACGCTCAACCAGGTCTCGCGATCGATTTGCGCGCCATCCGGCCTAACCTCTGCGGCGTTGAAAAAGTTTGTCATCACCGTGTTTGGGCAAAGCGCCCGCCTGTAATCCTCCAGTGTGACGACTTCCCTGATGCGCACACCGCACAGCAACATCGCGTGGTCGTATTCGTAACGATGGGCCTTCTGTACCACCACTTCATTCTTCATTTTGTCGACATTTTCCGGAATCTCCTCTGGTCTTGCGCCATTCGCGGAGGCGATACAGGCAGCGGTTGCAAGCGTGAGAGCTGCCGATGCTCCGGAGGTGACTATGGCAGCCTCACAGCGCAGCTTCTTTGCCAGATACTCGCCCGCTGCGAGTTGCAGGTCCTTCAACCGGACTGGATGCAACGCAGCCTGCGCCACCGCCCGCTGCACCTGTAGAGGCATACATGCCGCGGTAAGGTAAGTGTAAGTCCCAGCTGCGTTGATGATCTTCGCAACCCCAAGCTTGGCATAATAGTCATCGGCTGAGACGCCATCTTCCGCAAAGGACTCGGCAGCGCTGCCAGCAATGGGGGCGACACCGAGCGCTGCAGCGGCGGCAGAAGACAGGCTAAGAAACTGACGCCGCGAAAGCTTACACTCTACACCCTGCTCAGACATTCCCTATCTACCTCACCGAAGCAACATTCAGGAGACCAGAGTCGTCTCGACGGCATCCAGCAAAGACTCAAATTCAGTACAACCACTCTAAGCGAAAGAACGAAAGCTGTCATCGCCCGCACACCCTTTCGAAAGCCAAAGCAATATCCTATCGGCGATCACTAAATGCGGCCGAACTGTTTGACTGCCTCTTCAATCGAATGGAACTGATAACCAAGCCCGTATTCCGAGCCAATCTGCAGCCCCGCGATAGAAATATTGGTGCGATCCGGGTAGGCGACACCGCTAAGAATAAAGAACAAAAACGAGAGATAAAACCGTACCTGTGTTACGACGCTCAGGAGACATCTATGCTCCGCGGTAATCCCATTGGAACCTTGTTGACAGCGAACAGGTTTTACTTGACAGGCACCGATGCCGGGAACTTCTGCTGCTCGTCAAAAGGACGTACGCTAAAGCTCGTCCAGCGCTTTGCCTGCTTGGCGTCGCTGGTCGGCTGCGCGTTCCAGAGGTCAGCCGAGATGCCGTTCAAGTCATACACGACTCTTCCTGCGCGCACCGTCAATTGGCAGATAAGCTTCTGCGTTCCCATCAGCTTTGTGCTGTACATGTCGACAAAGCCGAATTTCCCATTCTCGACGCTCAGGACCGCGATATCAGCCGGCGCCCCGACTGAAAGGTTGCCCAGCTGGTCCTGCTTGATCTCGCGCGCCGGGTTCCATGTCATCTCTGTTATGACCTGCGGAATGGTCTGTCCCATGGCCAGGAACTTATCCGCCACATTCAGCATGTCTTTCATCCCGGCATTCATGCTGCTGATGTGCAGATCAGTAGAGATCGAATCAGGCTGAAAGCCGCTTTGCATCATCGGAATCGCCACGGTCCACGCGAAGGAACCACCACCATGCCCGACATCAAAGTAAATACCGCGCTGACGTCCGATGATCATGGCTTGGCTCGCCTTGCCGGTCTCGGGGTCTTGCTCTCCACGCAAGCCTGAATAGCAATGCGTGTAGATGTCTCCCGGTCGGAGCTTGGTGGCAAGCAGATCGTAAAGCGGCCGTTCACTCCGCCGAGTGCCGTAGTCGATCATGACCGGGATGTTGGCGATGGTTCCCGCCTTGACCGCCTGCTCGTATGGCTTCCATTCAGGCCCGGTAAAGTGCGCGCTCTTGATGCCGACTACGACGCCGGGATATTTCAGGGCCATCTTCGCCGTTGCTTCCCCATCCATATCGTCGAGGTTGTCTTCGTATTTGGGACCACGCATGCCGGCGCCGACAATGTTCAACTCGGCCAGCACGCGGGTCTTCGACCGGTCGATAATACGGTCTTTGAAGTCCTCAAAATTACGCCAGCCGGAACTGCCTGCGTCAACGACTGTAGTGACGCCGACGCGAAAGCTGAAGCCGTCAGGGTAAACACCGTTGTCGCCCGCGTATGAGTCCCGCTCGCCCGTTCCTGCATAAACATGCTCGTGAATATCAACGAGGCCGGGGGTCACGTAGAACCTCCCAACGTCAATCGTCTTCACCGCTTTCTTCGGATCGATGTGCGGTGCGACTTCGGCGATCAGTCCATCTTTGACGGCGACGTCCTCCACTGCATCCACATGGTTCTTCGCATCGAGAACATGGCCACCCTGCAGGATTATGTCGTATTCCTGTGCGCAGGCCGTGCCGATGCACAGCAGCGCAGCGCCGATTGCCATTACTGCAAGAGAACGATATCTGCCAGACTTCATCTACTCCCTCCGGGAAGCTCCGCCCATTGAAGTCTACGCGAAACACTCCTGAGTACTGACGAGATACTTGAGGAAATAAGCCAGGATTCCTTCTGCCGGTTTCTCTGATTCTTTTAAATCGGCTTGCGACCCTATGACAGGGCAGTTCATAGTACTTTTCGTTGGCCGCCGGAACTTTGGCTGAAGGTCGAATTAAAAAAGGAGAAATAGAAATGTTCAATTGCGATAGATCGAAGCTCAGTCGCCGCGACATTCTGAAATCTTCTGCGGTGCTGCTGGCCGGTGGACTTGTGAGCCGCCCATTCGAGAGTGCCAAAGCAGAAAACACAGTCAAGAACGTCACTCTGAACTCCAGCCCATCAACTCTGAAGATCACTGACATGCGTTACGCCGTAGTCGTTAAGCCAGGCCCGAGCCCATGCGCTCTGATTCGTATCGACACAAATCAGGATGTCTATGGACTGGGTGAAGTGCGCGATATCGCGGGCCCACAATACGCAATGGTCCTGAAGAGCCGCATCGTCGGCGAGAACCCACTAAGTGTCGATTATCTCTTTGAGAAAATCGCTCAGTTTGGCGGGGTATCTCGCCAGGCTGGCGGCGTTAGTGCTGTCGAGATGGCGCTTTGGGACATCGCGGGCAAGGTCTACAACTGTCCCGTGTACCAGATGCTTGGCGGCAAGTGGCGCGATACGATTCGTATTTACGCCGACACGACGGAATCGAAAGACCCGCAGGAGTATGGCCGACGAGCAAAAGAGCGCAAGGCGATGGGACTCACCTGGATGAAGATGGATCTTGGCATCGACACGCTCGAGGGCATTCCGAATACTGTGATGCAGCCTTCTGGTCTCAGTTCGTGGGAGCTGCACGACCAGCCACATCCGTTTATTGCCACAGAGGCACAGATAAAGGCATTGACCGGCTATGCGAGTATGTTGCCGCGGTACGCGATGCAATCGGCTATGACATGCCTTTATCGATGGACCACCTCGGCCATGTCGGAGTGAAATCCGCGATCCGTCTTGGCAAGGCGTATGAGAAGTTCAATCTGGAATGGATGGAAGACCTGATTCCCTGGTACTACACCGATCTATGGAAACAAATCACGGATGCCAGTCCCACGCCAACGCTCACAGGCGAAGATATCTACGAGTTCACCGACTTCGAGAAGTTGTGTCAGAACCACGCTGTGGATAAGATCCATCCGGATCTTGCGACCTCAGGCGGTATTTTGCGAACACACAAAGTTGGCGACATGGCTTTTCGCTATGGTGTTCCTATGGCCATGCATTTCGCAGGCACGCCTGTTGGCTGTATGGCATGTGTCCATTGCGCAGCCGCTACTCGCAATTTCCTTGCCCTTGAAAACCATTCGCTCGATGTTCCATTCTGGCAGGACTTGGTCACAGGAATTGACAAGCCAATTATCAATAAAGGCTTTATCAGGGTTCCTGATACACCGGGACTGGGGATTACGCTAAACGATGATGAAATAAGACGTCACCTGAAGCCCGGCAGCGGGTACTTTGAACCAACGCCCATGTGGGATGAGAAGCAGTCATGGGACGATGCAACGTTCAGTTAGTGCTCGCCTATCCACAAACAACGTTTCCCGACTGTTGAAGGAGAGTTCATGAAGAGAGTCTTGTCGACCGTTCTGCTTGCCTGCAGTTTTGTGGGCGCGATATCTGCATTTTCTCAGGTGAAGATGGCAAAAGAACAAATCCTGTTCTACACCTCGGACTGGAAGGGTGAACGCTTCTCCGATGGCCGCCCCAAAATTCCGGATGATCTGCTCAGGCGCGCGGTGGACGTCTCGATCGAGGACGTGTGGGATTACCTGGGCGAGAGGGGTTACAGGTGCCAGTTTGACGGCGGCTGGCAGGCTCTACACATCGACAAGCCATTTGCGGGCCGGGCGCTGACCGCGCAATATATGCCGCTGCGACCGGACGTGGCCAAGGCGATCGCAGCCGAGGGTAAGGCGGAAGGACGAGTGAGTGGGACTAACAGCTGGCCGATTAACGAGCTGCAGGAGGGAGACGTTTATGTGGCCGACGGTTTCGGGAAGATCGCCGAAGGCACGCTGATCGGTTCCAATCTAGGAAGCGGCATCGCCGCGCATACGCATGCCGGCTTCGTTTTCGATGCCGGTATCCGGGACCAGGAGGAGAACCGCGAAATCCCGAATCTGAATGGGTTTTATCGTGGATATGACCCTTCGGCATGGGCCGATATGATATTGACCGCGATCAACGCTCCAGTTCGGATTGGACGCGCCATCGTGCTGCCGGGTGACCTCGTGTTGGCCAAGACCGACGGAGTCATTTTCATCCCAGCGATTCTGGCTGAAGACGCGATCAGCTCAGCCGAATTCACCAACCTGGAAGACGCCTTCAACTTCGAATTAAACAGTTCCGGCAAAAATGGCGGAGAGTTCGAAGGGGGCTGGACTCCGCAAAAGTATGATGCGTTGGCGAAGTGGATTGATGCTCATCCCGAGAAGCTGAAAATGTCTCGCGCCGAATTCAACGCGATTCTGGAAAAGAAAAAATCGCGATGAGGAACATTCAGGCAAAAAGTTTTCCGATCAAAAATCCTCCTTCTGCGCAGTTGGTAGAAGTTGTAAACGAACTCGGCCATGTACCTGAGTTCGTTGGCCAGGACCTCTTTCATTACGGCAATCTTGTACTCGGAACAGAGGCGGCGAAACAGGTCGTTATCAAACTGCTTGGTCGACAGGTCATCAAACTGCCACTCAATCATTCATTAAAGAAGAGGGTTGCAAGCCACTTGCTCTGACTGGCAGGGATTGCCGCTCTTAGGAATCAGGAAGACACCGGCGGGTCATCTTGACATGCGGTGTGATGCGCGAGCCCGATAGAAAGGCAGTAGCTATTGCTCGAAGTGGAGGATGGTGGGTTGAGTATTTGAATGATCGATACTCATCCCTACCACCTCAGAGCTGCTTGTGACCCACAGCGCGGTTGTCGAGCCGCTCGGAGATGTTAGTGTCAGAGTTCCGCGGCCGTTGTTTAGAGAGGTTGAAAGGCTATAGGTCCCGAGGAGGCTCTGGTTCGCGGTGTTAGTTGAACTCGTGCTCTGGTCCTGCGTTCCTGTGACACTTCCTTTTCCGTTGAAATCGGTCACGCCGGAGACAAGCGGGTTGGTAAATGAGACGAGTTCCCCGGAGCCCAGCAAATAGGTGCCGATGACGTCGGAGTTGACAAACGGCTGGACGGTTGTTTGAGGCTCAAGATCTCCGTCCATTACGAAACTCGAGGACGAGTCGAGCACGAAGGCGCGATTTGGCGAAATCGCGTAGAAGATCCAGTTGGTGCTGGTACCGTTGTTGTTGTCGAGATTCAGGGTGCCGCGCCCGTTGATCTGGACGCTGTCTGCTCCGGTGAGGACGGCATTTGTGGCGATGGTTCCACCGCTGTTCTGATCGAAGGTGAGCACGATGCCAATCGGGCCACTGAACATGACTTGACCAACGACATCCTGAGTTGAGGTGCCGTTATTCCCGCTCAGGTTGATCACAGTTGGTCCCGTGAAGGAAGCAGGTGAGAATGGCAATCCGCTTTGCAGTTCTGCGGGCCCGCTGAATAGCGGATTGCGGGTGCTGAGCGGATCGAGAGAGATCGCGAGGAATTCATTCGCGGATACGACGTAGATTGCGAAATTGAACGAGCCGCCGTCGAAGCCCGGGATACTGAGGCCCAGAGTGCCACGGCCATTACTCGTCACATGATAATCGCCGCTAAACGGACCATAGGTAGGCGATATAACTCCGCCATCGTTTACGTCGAGACTGCCCAGCGGAATGGAGCCGGAGCGGAAGTACAGTTGACCGAGGGCACCGATTCTCTTCCCGTTCGAATCCATACCGGTCAGATTGATTACGAAGCTTCCTGCAAGAGAATTGAATGTTGAGAACACCGTGGGATCCTGACGTTCGATTATGCCTGAGCCGCGCGTTCCGGAGTTGTCGAACTCGATGAACCGCCCCTTGTTGCCAAGTAGGTCGAGGGCGAACTTATACGTCGATGCGCCCAGCGAATCCGTGATCGTCATCGTTCCACGACCATCCCCACCGATCGAATACGTGCCTGTAAACGGGGTGTCTTTTGTGACTCCGGTTGAACTGTTCACGTCTTCTATGCCGGAGGTGAGATTGCCCTCTCCGTTAGCGATGAACGAGCCGGTAACCTGATATGCGCCATTAATGTCGAACCCTTTGAACTGGAAGGCGTATTGCCCGTTCAGTTTCGCGTTGTTGCTGGCAATCAGCGTGATGGTGGCAGAAGCAGTTTGCGATGGAGCCGCCTGTGACGCAGCCTTGACCGTGATGGTCGCGGGACTGGGTACGCTTGCGGGCGCGGTGTAGAGGCCAGCAGCGGAGATCGTTCCGCATTGTGCGCCGGAGCAGCCGGGGCCAGTCACGCTCCATGTAACTCCGGTATTCAGGCTTCCGATGACGGTCGCGAAGAACGGCTGTTGCCCTTTCACGGCTACCAAGGCGTTGGCTGGCGTGACTTTTATTGCGAGCGGCGGAATGATTGTCACCGCCGCAGTGGAGGATTTCGTGGTATCGAGCGTTGAGGTTGCCGTAATCGTAACGTGCGGCGACGCAGGTACTGAGGACGGGGCAGTATAGAGGCCGGTCGACGACAGAGTGCCGCAGGCTCCACCGCCGCAACTGGTACCGCTCAAGGTCCACGTCACAGAGGGGTTCGAGGTTCCGGTTACAGTCGCAGTGAATTGCTGCTTCGTTCCGACGGCAACTTGTACGCTGGACGGTGAAACGCTGACGGCGATGGTCGGCAGAATTGTTACGGACGCTGTAGCCGTCTTCGTCGTGTCCGCAACTGAGGTTGCCTTGACGCTCACTACGGGAGGTGTTGGCACTGTCACCGGCGCGGTATAGTCACCGACCGAGGAGACCGTACCGCAGGCAGCCCCGGTGCAGCCAGCGCCGCTGATGCTCCAGGTTACCTGGGTATTTGAGTTGCCTCCAGTTACAGTTGCGGTGAAGAGCTGACTCTTGCTGACAGCGAGCTGCAACGTTGTTGGCGATATCTTAATGACGACCGGCGGAAGAATGGTCACCGAGACCGATGCCGACTTCGAGGACTGCGCATTCGACGTGGCCGTGACTATTACCTGCGGCGGACTGGGCGGTGCGGCAGGCGCAGTATAAAGGCCGGTGGAGGAGATTGTGCCGCAACCAGAACCGGTGCAGCCAATGCCGCTGACGCTCCAGGCGACGGCTGTATTGGAGTTACCGGTCACGGTGGCGGTGAATTGCTGGGTCTTTCCAGAGATCACCTGGGCGTTGGTCGGCGTAACTTTTATGACGAGGGCCGGAAGAATGGTCACGGTGGCGGACGCCGATTTGGTGGCGTCCGCGCTCGAGGTAACAGTCACGGTGGCGGTCGCGGGGACGGGCGGCGTCGTCGGAGCCGTATAGAGTCCGCTTGAAGAGACCGTGCCGCAGGCAGCGCCAGAGCAACCGCTTCCTTTCACGCTCCAGGTCACGGCGGTGTTCGATGTGTTCGACACGGTTGCTGTGAACTGCTTGGTGTCGCCGGCAGCCACGGTTGCACTCGTCGGCGAGATTACGACGGACACCGGGTGTGTGATGGTCACAGTCGAGGATGCAGACTTTGTGGTGTCAGCGTTCGAAGTTGCGGTCACGGTGACAGTTGCCGGGTTGGGCACGGCAGAAGGAGCGGTATACAGGCCGCTGCTGGAGATCGTTCCGCAAGTGGCGCCGGAGCAACCACTGCCTTTGAGGCTCCAGGTCACGGCGGTGTTGGATATGCCAGTGACTGTCGCAGTGAATTGCTGCGTCTTGCCTACTACGACTGTTGCCGTTATCGGAGAGACGCTGACGCCGACTGCGGGCAGAATGGTCACGCTGGCCGAGGCAGTCTTTGTGGAGTCGGCGTTCGCCTTCGCTGTTATGGTGACCAGAGCCGGACTGGGCAGAGTACCAGGAGCCGTGTAGAGTCCACTCGACGAGATAGTGCCGCAGGCTGCACCTGCGCAGCCGCTTCCAGTAACGCTCCAAGTCACACCGGTGTTCGAAGTGTTGGTCACAGTTGCGGTAAATTGCTGCGTCTTACCCGCAATCACTTGCGCTGTCGTTGGACTGATCGATATCGCGACGCCTGCAAGGATGGTCACAGTCGCAGAGGACGACTTCGAGGAATCAGCATCCGAGGTTGCCGTTACAGTGACCTGCGCCGGGCTAGGTACGGTGGAAGGCGCGGTGTAGAGACCGCTGGACGAAACCGTACCGCACGCGCTGCCCGTGCAACCGCTGCCGCCAACACTCCAGGTAACAGCGGTGTTGGTTGCATTGGTCACTGTGGCGGTGAATTGCTGCGTTTTGGTCACGACCACCTGAGCGCTGGTTGGCGAGATGGATATGGCAACTGGCGGCAGGATGGTCACCGTTGCTGCTGCGGACTTGGTGGGATCCGCCACCGAAGTTGCAGTGACTGTGACCTGTGGTGGATTCGGGACATTTGATGGAGCGGTATAGAGTCCGCTGCCCGAAACGGTGCCGCATGTCGCGCCCGAACAGCCCGCACCGGTCACCGTCCATGTGACAGCTGTATTCGACGTATTCGATACGGTGGCGGTGAACTGCTGCGTTTTGGCTGCGACGACCTGAGCCGAGGTGGGAGAAATGCTGACGGACACAGGTTTGACAACGGTCACGGTCGCAGAACCGGACATCAGAGGATTCGCAACCGATGTTGCGGTTACCGTGACCGTTGCTGGACTTGGAACAGTGGCCGGAGCGAGATACTCTCCGGTGGATGATATTGTTCCGCATGAGGCTCCGGAGCAGCCGCTGCCGGATAAGGTCCAAGTGACATTGGTATTGGAAGTGCCTGTGACGTTTGCGGTGAAAAGCTGCTGCTGGCCGGTGATAACATTCGCCGACGACGGGCTGAGCGAAACATTGACATTGAAAGCAGTCCCGACAAAGACACTTGCGCTCGCCGATTTAGTGAGATCCGCGAGAGATGTTGCGGTTACGACAACGATCGGAAATGTCGGCGCGGTTTGAGGCGCGATATAGACTCCCAGCGACGTGATCTGGCCGCATGCGATGCCGCTGCAGCCCGCGCCGGAAAGGCTCCAGTTCACCACGGAATTTGTGGTTCCTGAAACGGTTGCAAGGAACTGCAGTTGACCGCCTGGTACAACTTCGCCTGGGTTTGGAGAGATCGATACGGAAATCTGAGCAAAAGCGGCTGTGCAAGAGACTGCAAGTAAAAGTGAGAGCCACGCGATCCTTAACCTGCACTTCATGTGCACCCGCTTTTAACACTTTCCTGCAGAAATTTCGTGTCGTGAGAACAACCGGGCCGGGAGCGTGTACTACACTCCGGATGAATTCCATCATGAAGAGGGGAGAGCCGCAATTGTGCAATTGGCTTAGTCCAACGGGTGAACTTGCAGGCTATGCGCTGGAATCTTAACCACTTGTTGGTTTCCGCAACGTCCAAGCCTGCTTCAACGGCTATCAGAATGCGCCCTTGATCAGCGGGGGAATCGGGCCCGTCGCCCTCAAGCCTTTCGCGCTGCTTCTGCCGCAATTTTGCGCAGCTCCGGCAGTACATCGCCAAGATCTGCGGCTTCTGCTCCACGCTTGCCTAGCGCGAAATAGAGCTTTCGGTAGTGTTTGAAAAGACGGTTGTAAGTTGCGTGCGCGCTTGGGTGGGGAGAAAAGATCTTGTAGCTGAGGCACATCTTCGCCTGCGCTTCTTCGATGGAAGAAAACGCCTTCGCCGCTAGCAGGGCGAAGATGCCGGAGCCGAGACTGGTCGGGATTCCGGCGGGGACGAGGATTGGTTTGCCCAGCACATCGGCGTAGACCTGGTTGAGGACCTGGTTGTTCTGCGGAATGCCGCCGGCTCCCACCCTATCGCGCAACGGAAGCGTGATAGGATGGGGCACCCAGACATAACCTTCCTTTACGAGTATGGCGTAGAGGTAACAACTCTCCTCGAGGATGTGCGATTGGAGCTTTCGATAAAAGCTAAGATACAAATCAATGTCAATTTTGGCGCAAAGAGTAGCATGAGGGGCATCGTTCCAGGCCAACCGACTGACAGATGACGAGATGTTTCGGTTAATGCTGCGCCTAGGATGTAAGCGATAGTTAAGACGCTGTTTGCAGGTATCCCAATCAAGCCAACTCTCGGCCAAAATATAGAGGCAAGCGCTAGAGGGATATCAAGCCAAAACGCAATGACAATAAAAATTTCGACACCTTTTCCCTCCCTACCTGTAAACGTAAAAGTAAACCCACTGTAGATCATCAACTGCCAGAGGACGAACGCACAGGCAAACACCGCATAGATGGAACGTAACAGGATTTTGGACGATAACTGCATAGGCGACTTGGCGGATCTAGTGACAAGCATATCGTGAGCTCACCTCGAATGTGCGAGCCACCTATCTGACCTACCTCTCTATGCGGAGGAGATCAACCATTTCGCTGGACGTCGGCGGCTATTTTGCGGAGGTCGGGGAGGATGTCGCCGAGGGCGGCGGGGTCGGAGTTGCGTTTTCCCAAGGCGAAATAGAGGCGCTTATAGTGCTCGAAAAGGCGGTTATAGGTCGCATTTGCAGCCGGATTTGGGGTGAATGTTTTGTAGCTGAGGCACATCTTGGACTGGGCTTCTTCGATGGTCGGGAAGGTTCCGGCGGCGAGGAAGGCGAAGATGCCGGAGCCGAGGCTGGTGGGGATTCCGGCGGGGACCAGGACCGGCTTACCTAGGACGTCGGCGTAGACCTGGTTGAGGACCTGGTTGTTCTGCGGAATGCCGCCGGCGTTGATGACGCGATCGACCGGTACTCCGTACTCAGCCATGCGCTCGAGGATGATGCGCGTGTGGAAGGCGGTGCCTTCGATGGCGGCGTAAAGCTCATCCTGCGCGGTGTGGATGAGATTCCAGCCGAGGGTCACGCCGCCCAACTCTGAGTTGACGAGGACAGTGCGGTCGCCGTTGTCCCAGCTCAGGCGTAGCAGGCCGGTCTGTCCGGCGCGATAGGCTTCGAGGCCGCGCGACAACTCGGAGACTTTGGTTCCGGCGCGGCGGGCGATGGCTTCGAAGATGTCTCCGGTGGCGGAGAGGCCGGCTTCGACTCCCGTGTAGTCGGGATGGACGCTTCCGGGGACGACGCCGCAGACGCCGGGGACGAGGTTGGCCTTTTTCTGCATGGCGATGATGCAGGTGGAGGTGCCGACGACGTTGACGACGTCGCCCTCGCGGCAGCCTGCGCCGATGGCGTCCCAATGCGCGTCGAAGGCGCCGACTGGGATGGGTATTCCGGCGCGCAGGCCTATGGCTTCGGCCCATTTCGGCGAGAGATGACCGGCGAGTTTGTTGGAGGTTTCGTAATCGCCTGCGAGCTTTTCGCGAATGCCTTCGAATAACGGGTCGAGTTTGGAGAGGAACTCCTGCGGAGGGAGGCCGTCCCACTTCGGGTTCCACATCCACTTATGGCCCATGGCGCATACGCTGCGCTTGGCCTGTTTCGCGTCGGTGATGCCGCAGAGGGTTGCAGCGACCATGTCGCAGTGTTCGAAGGCGGTGACGAAGCGGTCGCGCTTGTCGGGGTTGTGGCGGAGCCAGTGGAGGAGCTTGGCGAATCCCCACTCGTGGGAGTAGACGCCGCCGCACCACTCGATGGCTTCGAGGTGTTCGCGGTTGGCGAGTTCGGTGATCTGCTGCGCTTCTTCCTTGGCGCGGTGGTCGCACCAGAGGTAGTAGTCGTCAAGCGGCTGGAGGTTTTCGCCGACAGGGATGACGCTGGAGCCGGTGGTATCGAGCGCCATAGCTTCGATCTGGGCGCCTTCGATGCCTGCATCGGCGATGGCCTTGCGCGTAGCTTTGACCAGGGCGTTCATCTGGTCCTGGTGGGATTGCGTGGCGTAGTCGGGGTCTTCGCGCTTGCGGTGGAGCGGGTATTCGGAGACGGCGGTGGCGAGACGGCCCTTTTCGCTGTTGAGGAGGGTGACGCGTACGCTGAGGGTTCCGAAATCTACGCCTGCTACTGTGGACATCTGTTATTTCCTAGGACTTCTTGGTCTTGCATTGTGTTCTCCCACCCTTCGCTTTGCTCAGGATGGGGCACCCTTGGTTTGTGGCTTATGTGCGAAAAGCAGATCCTTCGTCGCTTCGCTCCTCAGGATGACAGCAGAGAGGGGTTAGGCGTTTGGGTTCTCGTGGTAATGCATGTCCCAGCCCAGGTAGCGTGTCGATGCTTCGTAGACGGGGCTTGCGACGGTTGAGAAGTTGGCAGCGACGTGGTGCTCGAAGCCTCGCTCGCAGATGAAGCGCAGCAGCTTTTGCATCTTTGGGATTCGCACGACGCCTGCTCCGCCGAAGGTCTCTAGCGGATCGTTGGTGAATTCGCCTTCGCCGACATAGCCGCGGATTTTGCCGTTGAAGTCGTCGGTCGAGAAGCGGAGGTAGGTCATTGCGCCTGCTTTGACGCGGCCTACGCAGGTGCCGAAGGTGTTTTCCTTGCCGACGGTTCCGGCGATGATCTCCTGGAAGTCCATGACGACATCGGCAAAGAAGTGTTTGGGGAGATTGGAGCAGTGGAAGCAGACGGCTTTGTCGGGGTCTTCGCCGTAGTTGTTGTTCCAGTCGAGCAATGCGCTTGGGGTTTCCGATGCGAGCGCGAGGCCGTACATGCTGAGTACGCCGACGACATCGGTCTCGCAGGCGCTGGAGAAAAGATTCTCGCTCATCATGCTCATGATGGTGCAGGGCACGACGCCGAAGTATTCTTCAAGCGACGTCCAGCACTGGATGGCGCTGATGGTGCAGTAGGTTTCCTTCATCCAGCCATCGATGACCGCGCCGAGCTTGGCCATCTTCATGAGAGCTGCATCCGGAATACCGTTTGTAGACACGTAGGACTTGATGGCTGCCAGCGTCGATTGTGCTGCGTCGTCCGTGTCCTTCATGAGGTTGATGCGGCCGAGGATTTCGGAGAGGTCGAGCGTTTCGACGGAGACGCCATTGAGTTCGAGAAGCTTTTCGCTATAGCGAACGGTGTTGAAGGCAGCGGGGCGAGCGCCGATGGCTCCGATGCGGAGATTGCGGAAGCCGTTGACGACGCGGCAGACGGCGGCGAACCAGGCGAGGTCTTTGCCGAAAGCTTCAGAGCCAGGTGAGACGGTGTGCAGCGCGGTGAGCGAATAGGGAATGCCGTACTGCATCAGGTTGTTGCAGGCCGACATCTTGCCGCAGAAGCTGTCGCGGCGGTTCGTGATTTTCATGATGTCGGTGCGATCGGGAGTGGCCTGTACGAGCACGGGGACTTTGAGCGTGGAGAGGCGGATGGCGTCGACGATGGCACGCTCTTCGCCGAAGTTGGGCAGGGTGACGATGATGCCGTCGATCTCTTCGCGATGCTGTTTGAAGAGTTCGGCGCAGTGGCGGGCGTCGTCCGGAGTTTGCACTGCGCCGTGCTGCGTTTGTTCCGGGCTAAGCACGATGCTTTTGTAGCCGGCGACGTCGAGCACCTTGATGATCTCTTCGCGGCCTTCCTTCGCAAGGTGATGCGGGAAGAATCCGCGGCTGCCGACAATGACTCCGAATGTTAGTTGTTTTTTCATCTTTACCTTCCAGTTATCTTCTGACTCGCGGCCAAAAACGGATCGTATATGCAAGACCGGCGATGGTCATCATGCCGCCCCACCAGATGGATGCGTGGAGGTTGAATAAGACAGGCGGATGCAAGGGGGGATTTGCGAGTTCCCAGAAACCCTCCGCGGTGATAATGACGCCGTAGATGAGGAACAGGACGCCTGCGAAAAACCAGATCGACATTGATTCGCGCATTCTTAAACTCTCCTACCAAAAGATGACGTTGAGGACGACGAAGAGGACGGAGATGATTCCGGCCCACACGATCGGTCTCTGATACCAGTGATCGTCGTGTTCTTCGGGAATCTTCGATGCGCCGTAGACCAGTCCTTCCAGCTCGGCTTCCGGCCTGGGCTTGGTCATCAAGCTCACCGCCACGGTCACGATGACGCAGACGAGCCAGGACCATAGGGCGCGATACATATCTTCGGCCAGTGCTTTGGCGTCGGTGGACAGAGCGACATAGCGCAAGGCCGAAGGGTCGTGGTGGACCCAAGCCCAGAGGCCGACTGCCGTCAGAGTGCCGGATAGCAGACCCCAGAACCCTGCTGCCTTGGTGGCGCGCTTCCACAGCATGCCAAGAATGACGGTGCCGAAGAGTGGGGCGATGAAGAAGCTGAAGAGCGCCTGGACGTAGTCCATGATGCTGGCCGCGTGCTGCACGAGATAGGCGGTGCCGACGGAGATGAGCACGCCGATGAAGGTGCACCAGCGACCCATGGAGACGTAGTGCTGGTCGGTCGCCTTCTTGTTGAGGAAGGCGCCGTAGATGTCGTAGGTCCAGACGGTGGAGAAGGCGCTGACGTTGCCCGCCATGCCGGACATGAAGCCGGCGATGAGCGCGGTGACGCCGAGTCCGAGGAGGCCGGGGCTGCAATAGCGCACAAGCATGAGTGGCAGGACTTCGTTGTAGCTGTGCTGGCCGGTGGCTACGGCTTGCGTTTCGCCCACGAGATGGAAGGGCAGCACGGAGAGCGCTAACAGGCCGGGCAGGATGACGATGAAGGGCACGGCCATCTTGAATCCAGCACCGATGATGGGAGCCATGCGCGCGGCTCGCAGATTGTGCGCCGAGAGCACGCGCTGGACTACGAGAAAGTCAGTCGTCCAGTAGCCGAAGCTGATGACCATCCCGAGGCCGAAGACGATGCCGGTCCAATGGACGCCCATGGGGTTGTCGCGGAAGTGGCCGAGGGTGCTCCACATATGGACGTAGTCGCTGCGTCCGAGGTTGGTGAGGATCTGCTGGCGGAGGTTGTTCCAGCCGCCGACTTCGATGAGGCCGAGTATGGGCACGAGCAATGCGCCGAGCCAGATGAGCAGGAATTGGAGGACTTCATTGAAGATCGCAGAACGCAACCCGCCGAGGGCAACATATAAAGCGACAGTAATGGACGAAACCCAGATGCTGAAGTTCAGGTTCCAGCCAAGGACGACCTTCATGACGATGGCCATCGAATACATGTTGATGCCGCTCATCAGCACGGTCATGAAGGCGAAGCTTACGGCCGAGAGGGCGCGGGCTCCGTCGCCGTAGCGCTGGTGCAGGTAGCCGGGGACGGAATGCGTCTTCGAGATGTAGTAGAAGGGCATCATGACGATGCCGAGGAAGAGCATGGCGGGGATAGCGCCGATCCAATACCAGTGCGTGGCGAGGATGCCGTACTGGTAGGCGGAACCGGCCCAGCCCATCAGTTCGAGCGAGCCGAGGTTGGCGGAGACGAAGCTGAGGCCGGCGATCCAGGCGGTCATCTCGCGCCCGGCCATGAAGAACTCTTCGCTGGTGTTGGTCGAGCCTTTCAGGTAGAAGCCGATGAAGATGACGATGGCGAAGTAAACGGCGATGACGAGTACGTCGACGGCGTTGAGATGGGCGAGCGATTTGCTCTGAAAGAAAGCGACAGCCGGGCGATGGCTGAAGAAGTGAGCGTGTTCAATGGGCATGTTCTTGATTGCCTCGGCTGTTGTGACAACGACTGCTCATGAGAACTTGTGCGGCTTTCGCATTGTGCTGCCCAGGTTGCAAGAAAGTCTTCATCTTTTTTGCCCATAGGTTGCATCCGCGCCGTGTTTGCGGAAATAGTGGCGGTCGAGCAGGGCCTGAGACACGCCCTGGCACTGCGGGTTAAGCGTGGTAGTGTAGAAGGCCATGCGTGCGACCGATTCAAGGACGACCGCGTTGTGCGCGGCGTCTGCCGGGGTCTTGCCCCAGCAGAACGGAGCATGACCGGCTACGAGGACAGCGGGCACTGCATCCGGGTCGAGATCGCGAAAGCGTCGGACGATGGCCAGGCCGGTGTTGTGCACGTAGTCGCCGTTGATGTCGTCCGACGTAAGCTCGTCGGTGACGGGAACCGGACCGTAAAAGTAGTCGGCGTGCGTGGTCCCATAGGCGGGAATGCTGCGTCCGGCCTGCGCCCAGGCGGTGGCGTATTCAGAGTGTGTGTGCACGACGGCACCGATGGACGGGAACTCGCGGTAGAGAAGCAGGTGCGTGGCGAGATCGGATGAGGGTCGCAGATTGCCTTCGACGATCTTGCCGTCGAGGTCCGTGATCACCATGTGTTCGGCTTGCATCGATTCGTAGGGGACGCCGCTGGGCTTGATGGCGACTAGGCCTGTCTGGCGGTCGATGCCGCTGACGTTGCCGAAGGTATACAGAACGAGGCCGCGACGGACCAGTTCAAGATTGGCCTCAAGGAGCTGGGCGCGGAGATCGTCAAGCATGGTGGTTGCCCTCAGTGGCAGTGGTTCGGGGAAAAATGACTACCGCCGCCATCTTACTAAAGCGATTTAGGAAGTGCGATTGCCATATTTTTTTCGATAAATGGGTTTTCTGGCAAACGTTTACTAGCGCTTTGACCTTATGCAATTTACACTTGCCAAGTCAAGCGGAAGATGGCTTTTATCGATGATCAAGAAAAGACCGAGAAAGTCGAAGGGCGGCAAGAAGCGACTGGATATTCGCGATGTGGCGAAGCACGCGCGCGTCTCCATCGCCACGGTTTCACGAACGATCAATCGTGTGCCGACCGTCGATAAAGAGCTCACAAAGCGCGTGTGGAAGGCGATTAAAGAGCTGAACTATTTTCCGAACACGCAGGCCCGCGCTCTGGTTTCCGGCCGCAGCCGGCTATTTGGACTGCTGATCTCAGAGATTACGAATCCCTTTTTCCCGGAATTGATTCAGGGGTTCGAGGATTTCGCCATCGAGAACAATTACGAGATTCTGATCGGCTCGACGAACTACGATCCGGAGCGCATGGAAATCTGCATTCGCCGCATGATCGAGCGGAACGTCGAAGGCGTGGCGGTGATGACATTCGGCATCGAAGAGCCGCTGCTGGACGAGCTGGTTTCACGCAATATTCCCATGGTTTTTGTGGACGCTGTGCCGCCAAGCGAGAACGTGAGCACTCTGGCGGTGGATTACCATCACGGGATTCGCGAAGGGGTGCAGCACCTGGCCGCGCTGGGTCACCGCAAGATGGGATTTATCAGTGGACCGATGCACCAGCGAAGTTGCCAGCTGCGTAAGGATGCATTTCTGAGTTCGGTTGCGGAGATTGGCGCGCGGCCTGCGCCGGAGTGGCTGGTGGAAGGCGACCATACGCTTGAAGGCGGCATGCAGGCGATGGAGCAGATCCTGCGTGGCAAGGAATTGCCGACGGCGGTGATGTGCTCCAACGACATGACGGCGATTGGCGCGCTTCGCGTGTTGGCCAGCAAAGGGTTGCGCGTTCCGGATGATATTTCGGTCATCGGTTTCGACGATATCCATCTTGCCGAGTTCGTCTATCCTCCGCTGACGACGGTGCGGATGGCGCGCAATGACCTGGCCAGGGCTGCGTTCAGTGCGCTGCGTTCTCATGTGGAGCCGACGCACAGCCACGCCAAGAAGTCCTGGCCCATTCAGACGAAGCTCACTGTGCGGCAATCGACTGGCTACCCTCCGGGGACCCCATTGAAGAAGACGGTGTCACGCAGGACGGTGAAGGCAGAGTAGGCCCCCGTCTATTTTTTTGCGCCTGCGGCGACGGGCATGGGCCGAGCGCGGCCTGTGGCGATTTCAAGAAACGCGTGTGCGGCGCGCGTGAGGGTTTTATCTTTGCGGTAAACCAGCGCCAGTTCGCGGCTAAGGCGTACGCCGTCTACTTTGATCGTCTTCAGCAGGCCGTTGTGCTCGTCATCGCGGACATTGGAGCGTGGCAGGAAGCCCATTCCGAGGCCCGCTCCGATTAGACGCTTCAGCAATTCACTGGAATCGACTTCCATGGCGACGCGCGGCTGTACATCGTTGGCGCGGAAGATGTCGTCGATCTGCTCCCGCTGACGGCCGTGCTTTGGTAAGACAAGCGGGTATTGCAGTATCTCGGAAAACTTGACCTGATCGCGCACTGCCAGAGGGTGCGCTTTGGGAACAACAAGAACCAGATCGTCTTTGTGAATGATGTCGACCAGCAGGCGGGCATCTTTTACCGGAAGCGAAACAATGCCGAAATCGACTTCGCGGTTCGAGACGGCTTCGAGCGATCGAGCGCGATCGGCGCGCACAATGGAGAGATTAACGCGCGTGTACTGCTTCTTAAACTGTGCGAAAACCGCGGGCAGCACGTAGAGGGTGGTTGCTTCATTGGCGCTGATGGAGATTTCTCCGCGCGGCGAGCGGTGCAGCTCGCCGATGGCCACCATAATATGGCTGTGGACCTGAAGGCAGTGCTCGGCAAACGGCTCGAAGAGACGGCCCGCGGCGGTGAAGGTGACCTTGCCGCCGTCGCGGTCAAAGAGACGTGCTCCAGCCTCGTTTTCCAGAGAGCGTATCTGTGCGGAAATCGCTGGCTGGGTTACGCCCAGCTTCTCAGCGGCGCGGGAAAAGCTTTTCAGTCGGCTTACTTCCAGGAAGGTTCTGAGCTGCTCGAAATCCATGTAAGAAAGGGTCCCCACAAATGTGGTTGGTTGGGTTGCGAATACTGTTGTTTATAGTGCTTATATCCCGAAGGGGATGGAAATACCAGCATAAATAACGTTCCTATAGGAGATAAAGTGCTTCCCGGCGTTATCTATACCCGGGCGTTCCTTAATGCCACGCGCGCAGCGTGGTAGCCACACATGCCGTGAACGCCGCCCACTCCCGGAGTTGAAGCGGAACAAAGGAAAATATTTTGGTCGGAGGTGGCGTAGCCTTTGCGGGTCGGGCGGAAAACGGTCTGCCACAAGGTCATAGCTCCGCCGCTGATGTCGCCACCGAGAAGGTTGGCGTCCATGGATTCAAGCGTCGCTGGTGAAGAGATGTAACGCGCAAGGACACAATCGCGAAACCCGGGCGAGAAGCGCTCGATCTGCGCCTCGATGCGCTCCGTCATGTCGAATGCCGAGCCGCTGGGCACGTGGCAGTAAACCCAGGCGATTTGTTTTCCTTCCGGCGCGCGGGTCTTGTCGAAGAGCGTCGGTTGGGTGAGCAGTACGAATGGGCGCTCCGGCGGTTGTCCGTCGGCGACGGCGCGTTCGGAGGCCGCGATCTCTGCAAACGAGCCGCCGAGATGAATGGTCCCGGCGCGGAGGCAATCGGGAGCTTTCCACGGAATCGGTTCGGAGAGAGCATAGTCAACTTTGAAGGTCCCCGGTCCGGGTTCGAAGCTGGCCAGGCTCTGCCGGAAATTCTGTTGCAGGCGGTGTCCGGTGATGGCAAGCAACTGGCGCGGGCTTATGTCGCAGAGGAAGAGCGTGTCACGGGCGAAACCATCAAGCGAGGTGACAGGCGAATTGGTGTAGATACAACCGCCGAGTTCTTGCAGGATCGAAGCAAGTGCGTTGGTGATCGACTGCGCTCCTCCGCGAGCCATGGGCCAGCCGACGGCATGGGCGGCGGCCGCGAGCATGATTCCGCCGGAGGAACTGAGCGGCGCGTCGAGCGGAAGAAAGGAGTGCGCAGCGATCCCAGCGAAAAGAGCACGTGTTCTGGCCTCTCTGAATCTGCCGGCAAATAAGTTTGCAGGCATGAGAGCGGGAATTCCGAAACGCGCGAGCAGGAGCGGATGGCGCGGAATGTGGAGGACAGGTTGAAGTGCTTCTTCGGCCAGCTGCGGCCAGTTTTCTGCCATTGGCTCAAAGATGCGGCGCCAGCGGCTGCCATCTGCTGCGAGCGCTTGTTCGGCATCGCCCAGATCACGTTCCAGCATGACGGCGGTGCCATCATCAAGCGGGTGCGCGAGCGGTGCTGCGGGATGAATCCATTCAACTCCATGCTGGTTGAGCGGCAGAGACGAAAAGAATGGTGATCCGACGGCCATGGCGTGGATAGCCGATCCGAAATCGTGTTGAAAGCCGGGAAGCGTAAGCGGCAAGGTGCGCGCGCCGCCGCCGATGGTTGGCTGCGCTTCGTGAACCTGGACCCCATAGCCCGCCTGCGCGAGAACGATGGCAGCCGCCAGGCCATTCGGGCCTGCTCCAATCACAACGGCGTGGCGCCGGTGCAGGTGGCGATGCTTGCTTCCGAGGAGAAGGCTGGTGGTATCAGTCATGGGGCGGAAGGGGCTCCGGCCACTGGACGGCGTCGAAAGTGCCGTCAGGTTTGAGGGTGAGCACTGGTGCGTAAAGGCCGAGCAACTGTCGTCTCCACCACAAACCAGTCGCTCGTTTTTCTGCCATGGAGGTAAACCAGTATTGCCAGAGTACTGCACGGACGTATTTTGGTGGTGCCTGATTGAAGGGGTTTCCGGAGAAGAGCGCAAGCACGTCGGGGCTTGCGCTCAGGAGCCGTTCTTCTGTGAGCGGCACGATGGAGTTCTGCCGCCACTCGCCGAGCGAAGCAAACCAGAGGTTCCAGTCGAAACGCGGTTGATACGGCGCATAGATGCCCGGCGGCTCATCGAGCGCCTGCGGCTTGTAGCGGAAGGGATACGCGGTCCAATTTTCGCCGTCGTTTGAACCCTGGAATTCGATTTCATATCGGCCCCGCGTCATCACGGCGAACAGGCCGTATTGATTGGCGATGCGAAATGGCTCCAGCGCCACGATCGGCGCTGAAGGCAATGGAGCTGAACGCCAGAGCATATGGATGAGTTCGGCAGTGGTGACGTAGAAGACCCAGGTGAGGAAAACCGCGCTGATTGCAAGACGAATGGCCGATGCGTGTTGTCTCCAGTTTTTCCTCTCTTCGACAGGTTCAGTATCTGGTTCCTCTCCGTCCTCGACTTCAGTGGTCAATTGTTGATCTTTCTCCTGGGCGTTTTCTTCGGAGAGGTCTTGCTCCGGACGAGGGGATTCACGGAACAACGCAGGCTGGAATCGCTGTGGAAGAAAGCGCATGACAAATTGATCGTCGAGCAGCAGGAAGCCCTGAGCCAGCACCAGATAGTTCAGGAAGGTATAGTTCGCTGTAGCTATAACGACCATTTGCCAGGGCGTGACGATGAAGAAGCTGGCAATGCGAAAACGCCGCGGCAGGAACCAGAGGAAGACGAGAACCAGCTCCATGGTGAGCGTAGCTCCGACGGTGAAGGCGTGAAACCGGTGCGGCAGATGCTGCATGTACCAGCCGATCCAGGTAGGCAGCGGACCGTTCTGATAATACTCATCCATGGCGGCGAAATGGCGCCATTGCTGATCGCCGCTGAGGAGTTTCACGAGTCCTGATTCAAAGTAGATGCGGAACCATTCCCAGAGCAGCAGGAACAGGCTTGCACGGGAAGGCGCGGAGGCAGCCCCCAGGCAGGGCCATAGGCCGCGGGGGGCAAAAAACAGCGAGATGAAGCCTGCCTCAAGCAGCATGCCGTCGGACTGATAGTTGGAGAAATCACCGGCAGCGCTGATGAAGGAAAGAAAGCAGACGAAGCAGACTAGGAGGGTGAGGCGTGGCCAGACATTCGCAACGACCAGTAGGGAGCTAACGAGCCCTGCTATGGTGATGACCATGAGCGCATGGTTACTCGTCGAAAGCCAAAACAAGGTGGGTGCGAACCAGAAACGCGTCGATCCTGGAAAAGACCGATTTACGGCTCGAAGATATTGTTGTGCGGGCAGGATGCCATCGGGACCGATGAGGCCGCGGATTTGAAAGAGGAGCGAGTAGAAAGCTGAGAAATAGATGAGTCCAAGAGCGCGGAGGAAGATCCAGCGTGGGATCAGGTGACTGGCCCCTGGGCCGCGAAGTGAAATGGCGTCAGGCTCTATTTCCGGGCCGAAAAGCCTTCGCGGGATGGAAACACCCGTCACCATAAGATGTTGGACATGATAGCTGTTTCGGCGTGCAACCTGCTGTCGAGTAAACTGTCGATCGAGTATGGCTACCGAGAAGAAGCTGACACGCATGGGCCTTGAGCGGGAACTGCGAGCGGCAGGCGACTTGAAACGTGCAAAGCAGGTCGCTGTCTACTTTAAGACCGGCAAGGGCGAATATGGAGAAGGGGATGTCTTCTTAGGGATCCCAGTCCCAATCATGCGCAGGATCGCGCTCAGATACCGCGCGCTTGTGCTGACGGACCTGCAGAAGCTGCTGGATTCGAAAATTCATGAATACCGTGCAGCGGCGCTGGAAATTCTGGCTGCGCAGTACGCGCGCGGAGACGAAAAAGAGCGCCAGGCGATCGTCGACTTTTATCTCAGGAATACGAGCCGGATCAATAACTGGGATTTGGTAGACGCCTCGGCCCGGCCGATTCTCGGCGAGCATGTGAGAACCCACTCTCGCAAGATCCTGCGCAAGCTGGCGAGATCGACCAGCTTGTGGGAGCGGCGCATCGCGATTGTCTCGACTATGACGCTGGTGTGGGCGGGAGAACTTGGGGATGCGATGGAGATTGCCGAGATGCTGCTCGACGATGAGCACGACCTGATCCATAAAGCTGTGGGGTGGGTGCTGCGCGAAGCTGGTATCGAAGACCGGGCGCGTCTGATTGCATTCCTTGAACAGAATTATGAGCGGATGCCGCGAACGGCCTTGCGTTATGCGGTGGAACATTTTTCTTCCGAGCAGCGCAAGAAGATTTTGGCAGGTTCGTTCGATTTAGCCTGAGACCGCTATCCAGCCAGTCGTCGGTTACTTTCGTTTTCATACTTAGTAAGTTGCGCCTATCGCAGATCCAAGTCCCTTTGTATGCTTGGGTTAGTTCAATCTTAAAATCAGGAACCCCTAACTTGTGCGGATGGGCACTCGTAAGCGTGGTGATTCCCACGCGCGGCCGACCTCAGTTGGTGTTGTGCGCAGTGGAAAGCGCTCTCAGGCAGAGCTATGTCCCGCTTGAGACTATTGTGGTGATCGATGGCCCTGATTCTGAGACTGCGCGCTCATTGCGGGGCCTGCGGGATGAACGTTTGCGGTTGATTGAGCTCGATGAAAATGCAGGCGGTTCGGAAGCACGCAATATAGGGGTTCGGGCGGCACACGGCGAATGGGTTGCGTTTCTGGATGATGACGACCAGTGGTTGCAGGAAAAGCTGGAGAAACAGATGGAAGTGGCCGTAACGGCCCATGCGAGATATCCGATCGTAAGTTCGAGGTTGCTCGCATACGGTGCGGATGGAGATCGGATATTGCCGCGACGACTCTACCAGGCTGGCGAGAATATGGCCGACTATCTGTTTTACCGGCGCGGCTTCTCCTATGGCGATGGGATGTTGCAAACTTCGACACTGCTGACGAAGCGGGAATTGCTGCTCGATGTTCCCTTCCTGAGGGGACTCGAGCGTCATCAGGACTGGGATTGGTTACTGAGAGTCGCCAGACGACCGGATGTAAAGATTGAGATGTTGCCGGAGGCGTTGGCACTCATGCGGATGGCGGGACCAGGTGAAAGCGTGAGTCGAGTAGCGGACTGGAAGGCGTCACTTGCCTGGGCGAAATCGGTACGTTCGCTTATGAGTGGTCGCGCCCATTCATTCTTTATCGCAACAGAATGTGTCCCGCGCGCGCGGAAAAGCGGAGCGGGGCCACGGGTTCAGATGCTGCTCTTCTGGGAATTCCTACGGAACGGCCGGTTTGGACTGAAGCAGTTCGCACTATTCCTTGCCTTCTGGTTGCTTCCTGTCGGTGTACGCGACAGGTTGCGCAACAGGAGATACGAGCAGGTTCAACAAGAGAACTGAGAGAATCCGAGCCGATATGAGCGAACATACTGCGTTGTTTCTTCGGGCACTGCAGGAAACTAGCGGAGAGATTGATCAAACCAGCATTCAGAAAGTAATTGATGTACTGACCGATGTTCGGGACGGTGGGGGACGCATTTTCTTCCTCGGAATAGGAGGTAGCGCAGCGAATGCCAGCCATGCCGTCAATGACTTTCGCAAGATTGCCGGGATCGAGTGTTACGCTCCGAGCGACAACGTCTCAGAGTTGACTGCCCGCACGAATGATGATGGATGGGAGAGTTGCTATGCCAACTCGCTGCGTGTGAGCCGGCTGAGTGCACAAGATGCGGTGTTTGTATTTTCTGTGGGTGGGGGCAGCATGGCGCCTGACATCAGCACTCCTATTGTGCGCAGCCTTGAACTTGCAACCAATGTCGGAGCCAGAATTCTCGGAGTCGTAGGGCGCGACGGAGGCTATACGGCCCAGGTTGCTGACGCTTGCGTCATCATTCCTACGATCCATGAAGATTTGATTACGCCACTCGTTGAAGCATTTCAGGCCGTGGTATGGCATCTTATCGTCTCTCATCCACGGCTCAGGTTGAACAAAGCGAAATGGGAATCGACATTGGCTCTCGCGTGAGGCGGGCTGTTTTCTTAGATCGTGACGGAGTATTAAACCGCAATGTATGGAATCCGGCGACGGCTGCGTGGGAATCGCCACTCACTCCGGAGCAGTTTGAACTTATGCCGAAGGTCATTCCTGCTTTGCAGTTGCTCCGGGATGCAGGCTATCTTTTGTTCTTAGTCTCGAACCAGCCAAATTACGCTAAAGGCAAAGCGAGCATGCGTACCCTCGATGCGATTCACCAAAGGCTCGAAATGGCACTTGCCGAGGAGCATATCTCCTTCACAGCCTGCTACTACTGCTTTCATCATCCGGCATTTACGGGCCATTGTGTCTGTCGGAAACCGTCGCCGTACTTTCTTCTGGAGGCGCGCGATACTCTTGGATTAGATCTCGAGCAGTCATGGATGATAGGTGATCGTCAGGCCGATATTGACTGTGGGCGCGCCGCAGGCACGCGGACCGTGATGATCGGCAAAATGCCTGCGGAAGAGGCTGGAGCAGACAGGGTCGTCAGCGATTTATGGGCGGCAGCACAGGTCATAAGGCTTCTCTAGACAGATAGTGCCCCGGCCTCTTTGTGGATCTTGATCTGATAGCCGGCTGCGCACGCGTCACGGTAGAACATATTGACCGTTTCGAGTGAAAAAGCATCTAGGTCTTTATTGATAAGGTCGAGCTTGCCGAGCATCTCGGGAAGCAGGGTAATGATATGGCAGCCGGCATCTTCTGCCTGGAAGATATTCAACACTTCGCGCGGACTTGCCCACAGGAGCTCTACATTTGGCAGCGACTCCAACATTCTAACTGCCTCTCCCATAATCGGTATCGGGTTGGTTCCAGTATCGGCAATACGCCCGGCGAAGACAGAGATGATGGCCGGTGTCTCCGGATCCAGGCAATCGGCGACGCGCTCAACCTGTGCAAGCGTAAAAAGTGCCGTGATGTTAAGCACCACGCGGGAGCGGGATAGACGGCGCAATGCCGGTCCAGTGAAGCCTCCCCATGTATTTGTAACTGGTATTTTTACATTTACATTCGCGCCCCAGGAGGAGATAGCCAGCGCCTCTTCCTCCATGGTCTCCGGATCATCAGCCAGCACCTCAAAGGAGAGAGGGCGATCGGGAATGACCTTGACGAGTTCTCTGGCAAAGGCCTCATAGTCGACAACCTGTGCCCTGCGGATGAGCGTGGGATTCGTCGTAAATCCCTTGACACGCGGATCGGCCGACCAACTCAGCAAACTGCCGAAGTCTGCTCCATCGCAAAACAGCTTGATACGCAATTGATCAATTTCAGGCATGTGTTCTCTTTTTTGGGTGGGGGAGGGCTATGCTTGCGCTTCGATCCTTAGCCGATTCGCACGCGGTTTTGGGCGGAGGAAGATCGGGAGTCGGGCTTAGGTCAGGACGTGGAAAAGGCAAAGCCTTGTCTCTCGCTGCCGATCGTCCATAGAGAAAGCGTTGTCTCAATACAAGGTAAAAGAAGTGCGGATTTCCGATCAGGTATCTGCTCCAGAGGCGGCGCGGTTCCTTCAGGAGGCGATAAAGCCACTCCATACCCAACTTATGCGTCCAGCGCGGCGCGCGCTTGCGTAGCCCTGATTGCGTGTCAAAGGCAGCTCCTACCGACATGGCGGCTCCGATCGGAAGAGTGGGGCAATTCTCATGCATCCATATCTCCTGCCTTGGAACACCAAAAGCTACGAACAGTAGATCCGGCGCAGCTTCTGTAATGAGCTGGCGAATGTGAGCACACTCCATTGGGTCACGGTCAAACCCGCGAGGAGGGCAATATGTACCGGCGATGGACAGGGCAGGATAACGCCGCTGAATTTGGAGGGAAGCCAGGGTTGCGGCTTCGGGCAATCCTCCGAGGAAGAAAGCTCGTAAACCGTATCGCGCAGCATCGCGGCACAGGTATTCCATAAGTTCGCCTCCCGGAACGCGTGCCGGTATTCTTCCTCCTAAAATCCTCGATGCGAGCAGGACCGAGATGCCGTCTGGAACGTTCAGGGCTGATGCGTTCAAGGCTTCCAAGAGGCGAAAGTCCTTCTGCGCCACAGTGACCAAATGCGCGTTGGGGCCCATGATAAGAAACGGCGCCGTGGCAGAGCGCTTCCGGAGCACATCGATGATTTTTGTGGAGGCGTCCTCAATTGTGATGCAATTGACGGGAACTCCTGCGATTGCATATCGCTGCTGTGCGCGAAATGGCTTCGAAAGTTTCTTCTGGCTGCTCATCTCGATAGCGAAAAATGTAGTTAGACTCACGGCCAAAAAACTTCCTTTCTGCGATAGAAAAGGTCGGGGGATATTCCATTTGCGATAGAGCCATCCGGAAAGAGTTCGTCTATCACTCGCTGGATCAGATAACCAGGCGATGCAAGAAGCGAACGGATAAGTGCTGCGAGGGCGTTTGCATAACGCTTTGCCGCAAGATCCATATTTAAGCGTCGAAGCTGCTGTTTTGCTTCCAGCCGATTCCTCGAAATCTTGCTCTCAAGGAGGGTTTCTATATCAGAGAGTGGTAACGGTTCCCGGTGGGACAGGTGCGACAGCAACAAGTATTGAATGTAGAGTCCGTGCAACTCTTGAACGTAAGAATGCCGTGAGCTGATGCTGGCTGCATTCTGGCGGAAACCGACGAGAACCTCGGGCAATAGATGGATGTCATAGTGGAGGGCCATGCGCCACCACAGGTCTGCGTCTTCCGCATGTGACAGGTCGCGGTAGCCACCCAACGCTAGTGTTTTCCCGACATGGAGGGCGACGGAGGGGTGACAGATTGACAACAGGTAACCCGATTGCACGATCTGCCGCAGTTTTTGCGGTGAACCGCGGCTGCATCGGAAGAGCCCCATGCTGCGTTTCGGCGGATAATACTCGGCCAGAGAGTAGAACAGGGCAGCAGCTGGGTATTGTGAAATGTGTTCCTGAATGCGCTCGATCCGTGTTGGGTACGAAATGTCATCCGCATCCTGGCGTACAAGCCAGCTTGTTTTTGTCTCCAGCAGCAGTCGGTTTAATGTTGCAGTGAGTCCGCACCTGGGCTGAATGAGCACGCGAAGGCGCGCGTCTCGGACCGTTTCCAGGTATTGCAGACTTCCGTCGTCGGATCCGTCAACAATAACAAGAATGGTGAAGTTGCTTACCGTTTGGTGGAGAAGGCTCTCTATCGCCTCGGGTAAGAAAGGCATCGCATTGTAGGCAGGCAGACCAACGGTAATCGAGCTTTGCTGCAAGACCACTCCTCAATGTCATCAATGTCATTTTGAGCATGGACCTGCGCGACCGTATGGAAACGGTAGAGCAGAGAGAATTCAAGGCTAAGTAAGGCAATAAAAGTAACAGCAGCTTTAGTTATTGTTGTAGTTATGCACATATATCTCTGGATGTATGTAGCAAGTCAAGTCAAATCCGTTCTTTACCCAAAAACTAAGGTAACGTTTCCATCCGGCACGAAATTTGTTAGCGTTCGTGCAAACAAGAATCTGACATGTTCCTGTTCGGATAACCAATTCTCCTCACGTTGCACGGAGAAAGGCGGACGAGAAGCGGTCCGGTTCGCGGCTGTAGGTAAAACCAGAAGCACATGCAGTATTTGACATCTGCCCAATGTTCAAGAGCTCATCTGCCGATGTCCGCGGACGCCGATACTTTGTGGCGGGAGGAGCCGGTTTTATCGGCAGCCATCTCGCAGACGCGCTTCTTGCGGATAGTAATGTCGAGGCCGTCACCCTCTTCGACAATTTTTCTTCTGGACGCGAATGGCATTATGAACCGCATGAGGGCGACCGTCGACTTCAGGTGTGGCGCGCAGATTTGCGCGACCTGACAGCACTGACGGAGGCTATGGTTGGCCATGACGTAGTGGTTCACCTGGCGTCGAATCCAGACATTGCTCGTGCGGTGTTCGAGCCGCAGATAGATTTCGAGCAGGGCACATGGTTAACGAACAACGTCGTCGAAGCAATGCGGCGTTCTGGAGTCAGGCGGTTGTTGTACGCATCAGGAAGCGGTGTCTACGGCGATCTGGGGGAGCGCGAGATTGATGAGGATCATGGTCCGTTGGTTCCTATATCGACCTATGGCGCGAGCAAACTAGCGGGCGAGGCTTTGATTGCCAGCTACTGTGCGATGTTCAACCTGACTGCATGCGTGTTCAGGTTTGCAAACGTAGTGGGTGGGCGGCAGACCCATGGCGTCGGATTTGATTTTTTGCGCCGCTTGATGGTCAACCCGAAGAGGCTGGAGATTCTTGGAAACGGCAGGCAGAGCAAATCCTATATTCACGTTTCTGACGTGGTGGGTGCCATGTTGCTTGCTGAGACGCGCTGCAATGAAGGCTTTGCCGTCTTCAATGTGGCTACGGGGGATGCGATCACTGTCACCGAGATCGCGGAGCTTGCGGCTGAATGCCTGCAACTGGATACGGTGCCGCTGCTTGAATATACCGGCGGGGACCGGGGATGGAAGGGTGATGTTCCGGTCGTGCGCCTCAATTCGGGCAAAATCAGAGGACTGGGCTGGGTTTGCCGTCATACGAGCCGCGAAGCAATGCGCGCTGCGTTGATGGACATGATTGCAGACGGGAGGGTCTGTTATGCGTAGCGAGCTGCCTCCTTTAGCGCTTCTCGCTGGCGGGTTGGCAACGCGTATGCTCCCGCTAACGGAGAGTGTCCCGAAATCCCTGCTCAAAGTTAGTGGCGAGCCCTTCCTAGCGCATCAGTTGAGACTGTTAGCGGGGCAGGGAATCAGTGACATTGTCATCTGCTGCGGGCATCTTGGAAAGCAGATCGAGAATTTTGCTGGCGATGGCTCAAGGTTCGGATGCCGCATTCGTTATTCCTATGATGGCCATAGACTGATGGGAACGGGGGGCGCCTTACGCCGGGCTCTCCCGCTCGTGGGCGAGAGTTGTTTCGTGATGTATGGCGATAGTTATCTGCTTGCGAACCCAGTGCGGGCATGGAGAGCGTTTCTCGCCTCAGGGCAGCCCGCATTAATGACGGTCTTTAAGAACGACAGCCAATGGGAGGCGAGCAATGTTGAGATGCGGGACGGGAAAGTCCTTTTCTACGGCAAGTACAGCCGTACGCCGAAGATGCGCTACATCGACTACGGCCTTAGCCTGATACAGGCCAGTGCTCTCGCGTCCTGGCCCGATCATGAGCCATTTGATTTTGCTGCTGTCATGGGTGATCTCGCCGCGAACGGAAAGCTCGCTGCACATGAGGTTCACAGCCGGTTCTACGAAATTGGATCACCCGAGGGCTTTCACGCGACAGAACAAATGCTGGAAGGGTTTCGTAAATCAAGAGAAAGCGGATTGCTCTCGCTGGTTGGGTGCGAACCGTGATCATTACGCGCACTCCCTTGCGCATCTCTTTTGGCGGCGGTGGTACCGATCTGCCGTCGTATTACCGGGAATTCGGCGGCTTCGTGATTTCTGCCGCCATTAATAAGTACGTCTATATCACGATCAACAAGAGCTTTCTGCCGGGGTACTTCCTTAAATATTCGGAGATGGAACATGCGCAGACCTGCGAAGAAGTGAGGCATCCACTCTTTCGAGAAGCATTGATGCGGCACGAAGCACCGCGGCCTTTGGAGATCGCCAGTATTGCCGATGTTCCGGCGGGAACGGGTCTTGGTTCCTCCGGAGCATTTCTGGTTGGCCTCGTACATGCCCTCTACGCGTATGAGCGAAAGAGGGTCACGGCAGAAATGCTGGCGCAGGAGGCGGTCGATATCGAGATGAACCGCCTGAAGGAGCCAGTTGGAAAGCAGGACCAATACATCGCGGCGTATGGCGGACTGCTCTGTCAGGAATATCGATCGGATGATTCCGTGAGCGTGACTGTTTTGAGAGTGAGCGAAACAGCGCTCAAGGAACTTCGCGATTCGCTTATGCTCTTCTTTGTCGGGCAGACGCGCAGCGCATCGGTCCTGCTCGATGACCAAAGAAAGCGCTCTGAGCAGCGTGAAAAGGCCATCCTGGAAGGGCTGCATTTTGTGAAGCAGCTTGGGCAAGAGATTCGCTGCGTATTGGAAGCGGGGGCGGTCCATGAGTTTGGACCCCTCATGCATGAGCACTGGCTGCGGAAGAGAGGCCGATCGTGCGGCATGACGAATGATCGAGTGGACGGGCTGTATGAAGTAGCCCGAACGCGCGGCGGCGCGACCGGCGGTAAGCTCGTTGGCGCAGGCGGGAACGGGTTTTTATTGCTGCACACGCAGGATAGAAAACGCTTGCGAACGGCGATGGCGGATGCGGGAGCCAGCGAGATGGAATTCAATTTCGATTTCGATGGTTCAGTCGTCATGATGCGTAATCCCTGAACGCGAGGACGACATGGCCGTTTCCCCCGTGAGGATTGCAGAAGCCCCAGACCTTCGCGCCATGCGCGAAGACGAGATGACATTGGGAGGCCTGGCGGCGGTACTCGGGAAACGGCGTGCGATTTTTTTAGGTATTCTTGCTGGATTTCTTGCGGCCGTCACCCTGTATTGCGTAGTCGCCACACGCAGATACCAGGCAACCGGTCAGATTCAGATACAGAAAGATAGTGCGGGGGCCTTCGGGCTTGAGGGTAGCGTGATGGGTGATGCAGCCGACTCCGCCTCCGATGCACTGGATTACAACATTACTCTGCAGACAGAAGCGAATATTCTGAACTCCGATTCGTTGGCGCTGCGCGTGGTTCAGGATCTCCACCTGGAAACGACCGAAGACTATTACCCGCCTTCGAAGACGAACCACGCAAGGTTGCCTTCGTGGCTCTTTTTCTGGAAGAAGCCGGTTGAACCGCTGAGCGTGCCCCTCGACAGCGCACCGAACAGGCGATATGTGGTCCTTAGAATATTTGCGGGTCATCTGAAGGTTGAACCGGTAACGGGCACTCGGCTGATCAATGTCAGCTACTCGAGCCCCGACCCGCGGCTGGCCGCCGATGTTGTGAATCATCTGATCGAGGCTCTCATGGATTACACGTTTCAGGCGCGATTCACTGCGACGGCGCAAGCGTCGAACTGGCTAACGGCCCAGTTGGACGATTTGCGGAAGCAGACCGAGAGTTTGCAGGCGAAGGCGATCACGCTTCAACGAGACACCGGTATGTTCGGTGATGACGAGTCGCACAATGTAGTTTTAGCGCGGCTGGAGAGTCTTAATGAAGCATTGGCTGCTGCGGAGTCGAATCGGATTCTGAAGGAGGCAGTCTATCGCGTGGCCAGTACCGGCGACCCTGAATTGATATCAGGTCTCAGCGGGAACACAGGCGTCGGGGCTGTCGCATCGATGGCGAATTCACTCGGCCTGATCCAAAGCTTGCGGGCCCAGGAAGCGACGGCGAAAGCGGCGCTGGACGAGGACAAGATCAGGTATGGCAGCGCGTATCCACGCATTGCTGAATTGCAGGCTGAACTGAATGGAATCGAGAAGTCCATACAGGATGAAGTGCACCGCATCGGGGAGCGGGCGCGAACGGATTATGCGATTGCCTCAAGGACGGAGGCTTCAGCGCGAGACGCGTTTGAGCAACAGAAAAAGGTCGTCAACGCTTTGAACGACAAGGCGATCGCTTATGCTTTGGCGAAGCAGGAAGCGGATGGGAGTCGCGAGGTTTATGAAGGACTACTGGCAAAGCTAAAACAGGCAGGCGTGCTTGAGGGACTGCGATCGACCAACATTACAGTGGTGAATCCGGCGCGCGTGCCGCCTCCGAATCGACCGAAGAGTCCGAACGTGCTGCTCTATTATGCGGCGGCTGTCATCGCGGGAATCGTCTTTGGCGCGGGAGCCGCGTTGCTAAGAGATCTGACCGACACCAAGGTGCGATCGCTCGAAGATCTGGAACGGCTAACGGCGGCTCCATTGCTGGGATTGATTCCCGAGATCAGAAGGGGGAAAGCCTCATCCCGCCGTCGTCGAAGCGAGGACAGTTCATTTACAAAGACAATCCGGTCTGAGAACGAGGTTCGGACTGCTACATCGAATTACATCGGTAGTCCTTTTGCTGAATCGCTGCGTTCATTGCGGACCTCACTCATGCTCTCGCGCAGCAGCAAAGCTCCACAGGTACTTCTGGTAACCAGCCCTAACGCGGGGGAGGGCAAGAGCACGGTTTCGCTCAATTTAGCGGCTGTGCTGGCGCAGCAGGGTGTAAAGGTTCTCTTAGTGGATGCTGATTTGCGGCGCCCGGTGCTGCACGAGCGGCTGCGATTGCAAGTGCAAGTAGGTCTAAGCGAATCTCTTTCCAACGAACATATCTGCCCACAACCTATGCCAGTAGAGAACGTTCCGAATCTGTATGCATTGTGCGGCGGTGCGGCGCCACCCTTTCCCGCAGAGTTGTTGGGATCGCGAAGGATGCATACTTTGTTGAAGCAGTGGCGAAGTGAGTATGACTTTGTGGTGATAGACGGGCCTCCGGCGTTGCCAGTCACCGACGCGATTGTCCTGGAGCAGCTCTCTGATGCTGTGTTGCTTGTAGCTCGACACGGAGTAACCGAGAAAAAGGTGATCCACCGGAGCTATCACACTCTTGCTAGGCAATTACCGCAGCACGTTGTTTTGGGAACCGTACTGAATGGAGTGCCAGGTCGATCCTCTGACTTTTATGAATATTACGGCTATCGCAGCCGCACACAGATCTCTGAAGGATGGGGGAATGAAGCGAAGGCATAGGCTGGGCGTTCTCTTCCTGATCTGTACTTTAGCCAGCTTTGCGCGAGGCCAGGCAAAGCCAACAAATACGGATGCCAGCAGTCCATCCTCGAGTGTGCGTGAAAGCCTGCTGATAGGCCGAGGCGACCTTTTGCATATCACAATCTTTCGCGAACCGGATCTGGAACAGAAAGTGCGAGTAAAGGATTCGGGGGAAGTCGATTTAGAGCTTGTCGGAACAATCAAAGTAGCAGGACTTTCGCCTCCGGATGCGGCCAGGGCCATCGCGAAGCTCTATAGGGAGCAACATTATCTCAATCATCCACAAGTTTCAGTGTTCCTCGAAGAGTATGCGACGCAGAACATTACTGTTCTTGGGCAGGTGAATAAGCCCGGAGCTTTGGCTGTGACTACAGCGCGTGGCTTGCTCGATGTTTTGGCAATGGCAGGAGGATTGACGGAGATTGCCGACAGGCATGTCACGATCGAGCGAGCTGACAAGAGCGAGAAGACGGTTGTCTTTCTGCCGAACGACGCGGCGGCCAGCCTTCAGGCAGAAACGAGCGTGTATCCAGGAGACACGGTGCTTGTGCCCAAGGCTGGAATCGTCTATGTGCTCGGCGACGTTGCTCGCCCCGGAGGGTATGTCATGCAGGATGACGCAAGGCTGACTGTCTTACAAGCCGTTGCCATGGCCTCCGGCGCGAACAGAACGGCAAAGGAAGACGCTACCCGGCTGATTCGCAAAGTGAGTGGAAGCTATCAGGAAAGTACGGTGCCCCTGCGTGATATCGAACGAGGTACGAAACCGGATATGCAACTCGAAGCAGATGACGTGCTCTATGTCCCGTTCAGCATGACCAAGAATGTAGTTCTCGGGGCCTCCAGTATCTTGTCATCGACGAGTTCGGCGGCCATCTATGCCGCGCGATAACGGCCTTGGAACTTTAAATTCTTCACTGCTGCAACGAGTTGGGATTGAAGAAGCGCTGAGCGCGGCTCTGCTTGCGTTCTTCGCCATGCAGGGGGCGATTCCAGGCATTTCTCCGAATCAGGCCAATGAGATGACCAATACAGCAGCGACTGGTTTGATGAAGGCTGTTGGCATTGGATCACAGGTGCTTGTAAGCGGCACCATCTGCACTCTCGCCTTGTTCCATCTGCGAAGACTGCGGCGATTTACGTTCGCCCTACAATGGACGGCAGTCGTTGCGGCATTCGCGATCTGCTCGACGCTTTGGTCGCAGGACGCGGCGACAAGTATACGGCGCTCGGTTCCCTTTGCGTTAGCTACCATATTTGCGCTGTATCTAGGATCGAGATTTCAAATTCGGCAGCAGCTGTCGATCTTCGTGGCGACGATGGTTGTGATGGCGTCTGCGACTGTCATCCTTGCCCTGTTTGTGCCATCGATTGGTCTGGAAGCCTCCAGGGGGCATTTCGGCAACTGGCAGGGTGTCTTTACGCAAAAGAATGCCTGCGGGCGTGCGATGGTCTTTGCTACGGCAGCGCTCTTATCGGCGGGCCGCGTGAACGTTACGCGTCTCGCTTGTTTTTTACTGTTCTTGTTTGTGCTCGTCATGAGCGGATCTCGCGGAGCATGGGTGATCGAGGGGTTGCTGCTCCTTTGCTATGGACTCCTACGCATCTTTGGGCGTTTTCAACCTGCCAGTCGCACGCTGTTGCTGCTTGGATCGATCGTTGCTGCCGTGACTGCAGCGATCACAGTCTGGGTGTATTTCCCCTTGATCGCTGAACTCTTAGGGCGTGATTCGACTTTGAGCGGACGAACGGCAATCTGGGAGCAGGTCTGGGTCGCAATTCTCAAGCATCCAATTTTGGGTTATGGCTTTGCGGCTTTCTGGCAAGGGATGAAAGGGGAGTCCTACAACGTTATTCTCGCGCTGCGCTTTGTCATATTACACGCGCACAATGGCTTTCTTGAAATCTGGCTCGAACTCGGCGCTGTCGGCCTGCTTCTGTTTTTCCTGAGCTATGTGAGAGCCTGGCGTAAGCTCTGGCCCATTCTGCGTTCAGGCATGATGGGCAGCGCGTTTTGGATGGTTTTTGTGCTTCTTTTGTTGGGTGCGTATGACCTGGAAGAAAGTACGCTGCTCACATTCAATGGGCTCTTCTGGGTCCTGTACGTTACCGCCATTGTAGATGTCGAAATCATTGCGCTTGAGCAACAGTGCAAGCGCAACCGATGGTCTCTCCTAAGAAGCGAAGCAGATCCCGTGCCCGCGCACGCAGTGGTGTAGGACGGCATGGCAACGGTAGAAATCCTTCGTAGGGGCGCTAACGAGCGCGCAATGGAAGTAGAGCGCTTTTACCGTCCGGAGTTGGATGCTCTCCGCTTCTTCGCATTTCTTGCTGTTTATGTTTGTCACAGCATTCCGAATGATGCGATGGCCGGAGCTTCGCAGAAGAACAGCGATTCGTTGCTTTCTCTGCTGGCCGCAATAAAGGATGCTGGCAACTTCGGAGTCTGTTTATTTTTCATGCTCAGTGCTTTTTTGATCACAGAGCTTCTGCGGCGTGAACAGGAGGCAGATGGCCACATCCATGTTGGGGCCTTTTATCTGCGCCGCGTACTCCGCATCTGGCCACTGTATTTTGGAATTACTATCGCTTATTTTCTGGGCGGACACTTTTTCCCCGCGATGCATATGGAACCAGGCCGAGTGCTGGCCTACTTTCTCCTGGCCGGGAACTGGTACATCGCTCTGCATCCCTGGATACAAACGCCCCTGCGTTCCCTGTGGAGCATTTCGGTGGAAGAGCAGTTTTACTTAGTGTGGCCGCTGCTGGCCCGATATGGCGGAGTGCGCTTCCTCCTTAAAGCATCCATTGGGATCGTACCGATTTCGCTAGTGACGATATTTGTTGTCTCGGCTGATAAGGTGTATGCGCATAATACAACGTGGCTGAATAGCTTTGTGCAGTTCCAGTTTTTTGCCTGGGGCGCACTGCTTGCTCTCGCTATGAATGGGAGCACGCCAAAAATCCGCCGTCTATCTCGATGTGCGTCTGGAGGCGCAGGAATAGCGTTATGGCTGCTCGCGGCTTATGCTACTAAAATCAAACGGCCCGGAGCGCAAGCATCCTGTATGCAATTCTGTTTTGGCTACCTGCTGGTGGCAGCTGGATGTCTGTTGCTTCTGCTTGCGGTACTCGGGATTCCACGACGGCGAGTTCCCGGATGGGTTGTGTGCCTCGGCAAGATTTCTTTCGGGTTGTACGTGTTTCATGAGACGGCATTCCTGCTGGTCGATGAGGCGCAGAAGCATTCGGCCGCGTCCCTGGCATTCGTTGCGGCGTGGTCATCTCAATACGCTGTGCTGGTCCTGATAGTGAACAAGATCCTGGCTCTCTGCGCGACGGTATTGCTGGCCATGCTGTCTTACGGCTTTTGGGAGAGTCCCTTCCTGCGGCTAAAGCGGCGCGTTAGCTGGGTTCAATCAGGGGACATCTAGATGCAGCCGAAAAAAGTGCTTGTATATCGAAACGAACTTTTGCCGCCCACTGAGACCTTCATTCTTTCGCAGGCGAATGCCCTTCGCCGATTTCAGCCTCTGTTTGCTGGACTGAGGCGGTTACGCAACGGGTTGGATCTGACTCCTCATCCGGTTTTCTCCCTCACCAGTTCGGAGGCATGGGGTGAAAAGGCAACGCGGAGAGCTTTTCTGCGAACCGGACGGGCCGGCAAACTCATAGGCGCGCTATCGGAGCAGAGTCCGCAAATCATACACGCCCATTTCGCAGTTGATGCATGCGCGGTGCTGCCGATTGCGAAGAAGCTGAGAGTTCCGCTTGTCGTCACATTGCACGGATATGACGTGTCATGCAACGAAGAAGCGCTCAAGCGCTGGCCGACAACCAGAGCATATCTGCGACGAAAAGAAGAGCTTTGGGGATTTACCGTCTTGTTCATCTGCGTGTCAGAAAGCGTACGGCGACGCGCCCTCGCTCTCGGGTTCCCTGAGCAGAAACTCTGGGTTCACCACATCGGCATTGACCTACGTGGCCCCGGGAAGCAAATGGATCAGCATCGCGACTTAAAGATAGTGCTCTTTGCAGGCAGACTCGTAGAAAAGAAGGGCTGCATCCATCTTATCCGCGCTATGGATCGCGTGCTGAAAGCTGTTCCAGGAGCCCGGCTCATCATCGCAGGCGATGGGCCCCTGCGTAAGACGCTTGAAGACGAGGCCGCATCTCGCTGCGGCGATGTGGTGTTTCTAGGTCAGCAGCCAAATGCAGCTGTGCGGCAATGGATGCAACGATCCCGCGTGCTGGTAGCCCCGAGCGTTCAGGCGCGCGACGGTGATTGCGAAGGTCTTCCAACGGTACTTTGTGAAGCTCAGGCGGAGGGTTTGCCTGTTATTGCCTTCGCTACGGAGGGCGTGCCAGAGGCTCTGCCTCCAGATCGACGAGAGTCCTTGCCAAAGGCGGGCGACATTACTGCTCTAGCGGATGAGATTATTCGCCTCATGAAGGACGACCGAATGTGGCAGCAGGTGAGCGATGCAGGAAGACGCCACGTAGAGGCTCATTTCGATCTTGCCGCACAGACGAAGTTGCTTGAGGACAAGTACGAAGAAGTGACTGCGTGGGTTCATGCCTGAATCAGACAGCCTGCGGCGTAGCGCACTATGGATGATCTCCGGGCAGGGTGTCTCGCTGCTTTTCCAGGCCGGCTACTTCATCCTGATCGGCCGAACGCTCGGGAGCCATGAATACGGTGCCTTTGTCGGCGTTGTTGCGCTCGTTAACGTGCTGAGTCAATTCAGCAGCCTCGGCATGGAAATGATTCTTGTGCGCAATATCAGCCGCGCGCGCGAGTCGTTCGCGGCCACCTGGGGTAGTGCTCTGCAAATCAGTGCCTGCGGTTTTGTCGTTCTCCTTATTCTGGCGATGCTGATCGGTCATTTCACCCTCAAGCCAGAACTGCAGCGGTTTATTCCGTATATTGCGGTGTCGGATGCTCTATTGGGGAAGGTGGTGCAACTTTCGGGCCGCGCTTTTCAGGGTGCAGGCCGGCTGGATCACACGGCGAGACTGACGGCGCTTTCGAATATTACACGCGCTGTCTTTGCGGTGGGGTTGTTTCTTCTCGCGGTGTTCACACATTTTCGTGCAGATGCACTCTTGTGGACGAGAATCTATTGGCTTTCTTCCCTTGCGACGGCTGCCCTTGCCTTTGGCTCGGTCACAAGGCTTCTGGGATGGCCTGCCTTTGGGCCCATTCGAACGCGCGACCTCATGGATGGCTTCAGTTTTTCACTGTCCAGTTCTTCGATCTCTATTTATAACGACATCGACAAGACTTTTCTGGCCGGTGCGGGGCAACTGTACGCTGCGGGAATTTACTCGGCAGCTTATCGCATTATCGATGTTGCCAGTGTTCCAATTTATGCAATCTACGCAGCCGCCACGCCACGCTTTTTCCGCAAAGGCGAGCATAGTATCGGATATGCGTCGGCATTGGCCGCACAGTTACTACGCCGGACCGTTCCATACGGGGCTGGCATGGCACTGCTGTTATTTGCAGGGGCATCGCTGGTGCCCTATCTTTTCGGGCAGTCATTCCGCGATTCAGTGGAAGCTCTGCGATGGTTATGCCTGTTGCCGCTCATTCGTGGGCTGCACTACGCGTGGGGAACGACGATCACGGGCTCGTCCTCACAGTGGTACCGTACCGCAACGCAACTAGGTGCGGCAGGAGCCAATCTATTTCTGAATGCTGCACTGATTCCACGCTGGTCATGGCGGGGAGCGGCCATAGCCAGTTTGCTTACAGACGCAGGTTTAGCAGCGGCCAGCTGGGCCGTAGTGCGGTACCTGCGCGGCAGAAAAGATGCGCGCGCAACGGCGATTACGCAGGCTGCGTAATCGCCGTGGATGCACGCGTCTCAGAACTCTACTGATTCAGTAGTCGCGAACTCTCTGTCCTTGATTCTTGGACAGCCAAAGATGCGGAAGTTGGATACTTTGCGCAGTTTG
>Ga0207057_1011_pt1 | contig 56969 bp, 35 predicted proteins | sample Alteio_BWMinCont_33_FD_153265 | JGI IMG/M metagenome (GOLD analysis project Ga0207057, IMG submission 153265) | Enriched cells from forest soil in Barre Woods Harvard Forest LTER site, Petersham, Massachusetts, United States -... | ecosystem: Environmental > Terrestrial > Soil > Temperate forest >... | reverse complement strand
GGCAAAATCGGCGGTAATTAACCCCGACGTGCTGTGGCTGCCTTCGATGCGCCGGGGACGCAATGCCTGGCTGGATCTTCTGAGCGCGGCGCGCTCGCTCTACGAGGACGGCGCCGAGATCGAGTGGGCAGCAGTCCATGAGAAGCGCGGGAGAAAGGTCGCGCTGCCAGGATATCCGTGGGAGCGACAAAGTTATCCCCTGCCCAAACGGGCAGTCCTTCTGCCCGCAGCCACGGCAGAGGATTCGCTGCATCATCCTCTGCTGGGCGTGCGGCTGGCTTCTCCACTGGAGGAGATTCAGTTCCAGTCGCTGATCAGCCCTGCCCGGCCGGCGTGGCTGGCCGACCATGTTCTGCATGGGCAACCTCTGGTGCCGGCGGCGGGTTATCTGGAAATGGCACTGAGCGCCGCCAGGATGGCTGGGATGGAGGGGGCCGCGGTCGAGGCTGCAGCCGTACTGCAGCCCTGCGTCTTCGATGAGCCGCGGATCCTGCAGTGCGTCGTCAGAAGAAGCGACGAGGGCGCAACCTTCGCGATCTACAGCAGCCGAGCCGCAGAGCCGAAGGAATGGCTGCTGCATGCAACCGGTGAGCTGACCGTGCCCCCTGACGGTCTTGCGAATTCGGATGAAGAGAAGCTCGCCACCGTACGGCAACGCTGCTCGCGTGCGCTGTCGATCGCTGACTTCTACAGGAGCTTCGAGCAGCGGGGCCTGAACTTCGGTCCGGGGTTCCGGCCTCTGACTAAGCTTCTGCAGGGGGCAGGCGAGGCGGTGGCGGAATTTAATGTTCCCGCTGGAGCGCTGGAGGAGACGGACGCTTTTACCGTCCACCCCGTGGCACTGGACGCGTGCATGCAAACGGTGGCCGCCGCGGTGATGAGTCTGGAGACCGCAAAGACGGGGGTTGCTCTTCCTGCGGGTCTGGAGCGGCTGCGCGTCACAGGGGATTGCCGGAAGTTAGCCGCGGCGCATGCCAGAGTACTAACCGGCAGCGAAGGTCTCCGGGCGGAGTTCCGGGGGTTCGACCAGGCGGGAAAGCTGTTGCTGGTGGGAGATGGGCTGATCTTCCGGGCGCAGAGCCAGATACAGGAGAGCGCGACTGCTCTTCCCTCGGCAGACTTGTTCTACGAGGTGGAGTGGGTGCCACTGCCGGGAGGCGCAGGGCCTCTGGAGTTTGCCGCCAGGGATCGCTGGCTCCTCTTCGGCGCAGCGGACGATGCGGAGGAATTATCTTCCGTCCTGGAGCAGAAAGGAATCGCGTATATCCGGGCGGAATCGGGCGCTGCGGGAAGAGTGCAGGCGCGCGATACGGCGGCTCCGGTGAGCGACATCGTGTATATGGCGCCGCCTTCGAATGACTTGGAATTCGGATGGCCGGCTCTGAAGGAGTGTCTGCAGGTCGTTCAGACGGTCGCCAGCCAGGAACAGAGCGTACCGCAGCGGTTCTGGATGATCACGCGTGCGGCGCAGGGGCCGCGGCTCAGCAACCCAGTCCAGGCAGCTTTGTGGGGATTGGCGCGTTCCATGGCTCTCGAGTATCCGGAGATGCGGGTGATCCGGATGGACCTGGATGCGGGTTCCTCGGCTGCGGAGGACTGGCAGCGCGGAATTCGGGCTGCGGGAGATGAGGACGAAATCGTTGTTCGTGGTGGAGAGGTCTATGTGCCCCGCGTGCGCCGAAGAGCGTACTCCGTGAACTCGCAGGTCGCTGCAGTGGATGCGCCGATGCAGCTCAGCATCGTTGAGCGGGGCACGCCGGAGGGTTTGCAGCTCATTCCGGCGGAGCGCCGGCCGCCTGCGGCGGGCGAAATGGAAATAGAGGTGCGTGCCGCCGGGTTGAACTTTCGCGATGTGCTGAATGTGTTGGGAATGTATAAGGGGAAGCCGGGGCCGCTGGGCGGCGAGTGCGCCGGCGTAGTGACGAGGGTGGGCCCTGAGGCTTCCGGATTCAGGCCCGGCGACGAGGTCGTCGCTGTCGGACCGGGATGCTTCCGCCGGTACGTCACGGCGAATGCGAAATTGGTGTGGCGGAAGCCCGAGCGCCTCAGTTTTGCCGCTGCTGCAACTCTGCCCATTGCGTTTCTCACGGCCAGGTACGCGTTGGATGACGTCGCACGGATTCAGCCTGGGGAAAGCGTGCTCATCCACGCAGGAGCGGGCGGAGTGGGACTGGCCGCGATTCAGGTCGCACGAGCAGAGGGGGCGGTGATTTTCGCAACAGCGGGGAGCGAAGAGAAGCGTGCATACCTGCGTGCGATGGGCGTCAGCCGCGTGATGAACTCGCGCTCTCTGGACTTCGCGAGTGAGGTTCGGGAGGTGACCGAAGGACGCGGCGTCGACGTAGTGCTGAACTCGCTGGCGGGGCCGTTTATCGACGTCGGGTTTGCGGCTCTCGCTCCGGGAGGGCGCTTCCTGGAACTTGGCATGGCCGACCTGCGCTCCCCGGACTGGGTGCAGAGAACGCGGCCCGATGTCGGTTATTTCCCGATCGATCTTTCCGACGATAACGCAGTCGTGGCCCGCGTACTCACCAGTCTTATGGAGCAGTTCCGCGTCGGCATTCTGGAGCCCCTGCCGCATACCATCTTCGAGTTGGAGCAGGCCCAGGACGCATTCCGATGGATGGCGCAGGCCCGGCATATCGGCAAGATCGTTCTGTCGCCTCGGCGGCGGCGAGGCACTGTTGCAATCCGGAAGGACGGTGCCTACCTGGTGACTGGCGGTCTCTCCGGTCTGGGGCTGCAGGTGGCAAAGTGGCTGGGAGAGCAGGGCGCCGGCGAAGTCGTGGTTATAGGCCGCAGTGCGCCGTCGCAGGAAGCAGCCGGGGTGTTCGATGCAATGAGAAAGGCGGGGAGCGTGGTGACCGTTCACCGCCGGGATGTCTCCAAAGAGTCCGATGTTGCCGCTGCCGTCGATGCCAGGCTTCCGCTGCGCGGAGTTTTCCATTGTGCCGGAGTCCTGGACGATGCGGCGCTTTCCCGTCAGGATTGGGCCCGGTTCGAGCGCGTGCTGGCCGGCAAAGCGGAGGGAGCGCGGCATCTGGACAGGCTCACGCGGAACTGCCCGCTGGATCACTTCGTGCTGTTCTCTTCGGTTGCCGGAGTCCTGGGCTCCCCGGGCCAGAGCAATTACGCGGCAGCGAATGCGTATCTTGATGCGCTGGCGCAGCAGCGGCGTGCACACAACCTGCCGGCCCTGAGTGTGGACTGGGGAGCGTGGCAGGAGACCGGTATGGCGGTGCGACACGGCGTGGTGAACCACGGCGCGCGCACCGGAATCACGGGGATGGCGACACGCGATGGATTATCGGCGCTGGAGCGGCTGATTGAGAGCGACGCCGGGCCACAGGCGATGGTGCTGGCGATGAACTGGAACCAGTACTTTGCAAATCCCGTGCCCACGGGCCAAAGACGGCTGCTGAGCGAGCTTGAGAGTCCCAGTGAAGGGGGCGTGTCTGCGGCGGCCGAGAATCGCAGAAGCAAGCCGGAGTCCTGGCTGGAGAAGCTGCAGGCAGCGGGAAAGACGCAGCAGCGTGATTTGCTGCGGCAGCTTCTGGAAAAGAGAATCTGTACGACCCTGCGTTTGCCCCGAGAGCAGGGGATCGCTCCAGAGCAGCCACTGCAGGAACTTGGATTGGATTCGCTGTTGTCGATCGAGCTGCGCAATTCGGTGGGTGCGTCCCTGCACCGGTCATTGCCGGCGACGCTGCTCTTCAATTACCCAACGCTGGCGGCGCTGACGGAATATTTGTTGACTGTGGCGGGTGTCCAGGAACCTGGCCAGCCGGAGGAAAGGCGTGCGCAGCCGGGTCGGCGGAGCGCTCTCGAAGATATCGAAGCACTTTCGGATGAGGAAGTGGAACGGATGCTGAGCGAACGAGCCGGGCGGGAAAGAACGGGACAAGGGGTACTGTGAGCGACTTTCTGACAAGAATTGCGAAGCTGTCTCCCCAGAGGCTCGCTCTACTGGCCAACGAACTGAACGAGCGGCTGCAGGCGCTGGAGAACGAGCGGTCGGCCCCTGTGGCTATTGTCGGGATGGGCTGCCGGTATCCGGGCGGCGCTAACGATCCGGAGTCGTTCTGGGCGCTGCTCCGCGACGGGGTGGATGCGATTCGGGCGGTGCCTGCGGATCGCTGGGATGTTGACGCGTTGTACCATCCGGACCCGGATATGCCGGGCCGCATGGCTACGCGCTGGGGCGGTTTCATTGAGGCACCGGATCGCTTCGATCCGAAGTTCTTCGGAATCGCTCCGGCGGAAGCAGTGACGATGGATCCTCAGCAGCGGCTGTTGCTGGAAACCGCATGGGAGGCGCTCGAAGATGCGGGGATCAATCCCGCGTCGCTGACGGGGACGGCCACCGGCGTGTTCGTTGGAGTTTGTAACTCTGACTATGCCTTTCATGCGTTGCGCGCGCCGCGCGAGAGGATCACAGCGTATTTCGCTTCCGGCCTTTCGCATGCTGTGGCGTCGGGGCGCATCTCTTATCTTCTGGGACTGCAGGGGCCAAGCGCCACTATCGACACGTCGTGTTCCGCATCGCTGATGGCCGTTCATCTGGCGTGCCAGAGCCTCCGGCGCCGGGAGTCGGATCTGGCGCTGGCCGGCGGCGCGAATGTGATCCTGAATCCGGAGATCACCATTGCGTTGTCCCGCAGCCGGATGATGGCTCCCGATGGACGCTGCAAGCCCTTTTCCGATGAGGCGGATGGATTTGTGCGGGCTGAGGGCGGCGGGATCGTTGTACTTAAGCGGCTGCGCGATGCCGTCGCGGACCGAAACCGGATTCTGGCAGTGATTCGCGGAACGGCCGCGAATCAGGACGGGAAGAGCAGCGGACTGACAGCCCCGAACGGGCAGTCGCAGGAAGCGGTGCTTCGAGCGGCTCTGGCCGACGGCGTGACAGGACTGGACGACCTTCAGTACATCGAAGCCCATGGGACCGGAACGGCGCTCGGCGATCCGATCGAGGTTGGCGCGCTGGCGCAGGTATTTGCGGGTCGTTCGCACGAGACTGGCCCATTGTGGATTGGTTCAGTGAAAAGTAACGTGGGCCACCTCGAGTCCGCAGCGGGCATTGCGGGATTGATGAAGCTCGTCCTGGCGCTCCAGCACCGGGAAATTCCCGCCACCCTGCACCTGGGGAAACCGAACCAGCGCATCGAATGGGAGGCGTTGCCGATCCGCCTCGCGAGCCGTAGGGAACAATGGCCGGAAGTGGAAGGTCTGCGAGCAGGTGGAGTCAGTTCATTCGGATTTAGTGGAACGAACGTGAACGTGATTGTGCAGGAAGCGCCACCTGCTGATGAGCCAGCGGAGGAGGGATCCGATCGGCGACCCAGCCTGGTAGTGCTCTCTGCAAAAACGGAGACTGCTTTGCGGCAGATGGCCGAGCGGCTGGCGAACTGGCTGGAGGCACGGCCGGAGCTTCCATTCCCGGGAGTGGCGCGAACTCTGACGGTGGGGCGCTCGCATTTCGAACATCGGCACGCGATGCTGGCAAGCTCCTGCGAAGAGGTGGTTGCGAAATTGCGGGGTTTTCCCCACAGCGACCTAGTACTGGGAAGGGCAGTGGAGCATCAGCCGCGCATCGGCTTTGTGTTTGCGGCCGATGGAATGACAGGCCTTTCCTGGCATGCGCTGGTGGAGAATGTGCCGGTGTTTCGTGAGAGGCTCCGTCAATGCGATGCAACGCTCTCTGCTGAAGCGGGACGTTCGCTGACAGGTTTGTTCGACGCGTGGTGTCGCGGCAACTGCGCCGCCGTTCCGGCAGAGATCCGGCCCGCATTATCGGTTGCCGTGCAATATGCGTTCGCCGAATTGTTGCAGTCCTGTGACGTGGAGCCAGCGCTTGTGTCAGGAATCGGAATCGGCGCTATCGCTGCAGCCTGCTGTGCCGGTGTTCTTCGCATCGAGGACGGGTTGCGACTGGCTCTTGCTGTTGGTCGTAGAGATGCGCGCGAGGTGGAGGCACTGTCGCAGACCGTGCCGATGGGGGCACCCCATCGGCCCTGGTTTTCCGGCGAGGGAGAAGGCGTTCTGCTGCTGCAGTGGATACGGCGCGCACGGATGATGGGCGCCGCTCTTCCGGGTTCCGAACGGCAGAAGGAGAATGCCCGCGCATGGGTCGTGATCGGAGACGGTGAAGCGGGTGAAAGCCTGCCGCATCCGAACATCAGCATTGCCGGTAGGGAACGGGATCGGCTGGAAGCTTTCGTGCGGGCCGCGGCGGAGCTTTACGTGGCGGGCTGCTGCCCGGATCTGAGCCGGTTATACCGGCAGACGGTCGCGCGCACCGTCGCTCTCCCGACTTATCCCTTTGAACGCGAGCGGTATTGGCTGGAAGTCGAGCCGGAATCCTTTCCGGAGCGCTCGAAGGCTGCGGAGGCGTCCTCTGACCCAGTGGAGAGAGCGGAGCAAATTCCATCGAGCGACTGGCTCTATGAAGTTGCCTGGGAGTCACGGCCCTTGAAGGGGCCCTCCAATGAGCAGGAATCCAGCTGCCTTGCTCAGGTGCTAGAGGAGTATGCCGCGGCACCTGGCTCGGACGCCGTTCTCCGCATCGGAGAGGCCACCAGGCGACTACAGGCGGTATGCGCGGGTTACGCTTTCCGATCGCTCGAACATCTCGGACTCAGGCGGGTAACGGCCGAGACCTTTACGGCGGACGAACTTTGTGAACGGCTGCAGATTGCTCCGGGACGTTCCCGGATAGCCGGTCGCATCCTTGCAATTCTCGCCGAAGATTGCATCGTGGCACGGATCGGCAAGCGATTCCGGTTTGTGGAGAGTAATGCACCTCCGGATCCGGATGCGGAATTGGCGGCTCTGAGCGCGCTGTATCCGGAAATTCAGACGGAACTAAGCATTCTGAAGCGCTGTGCTGATCAGACACCATCGGTGTTGCGTGGCGCATGCGATCCGATGCAACTGGTGTTTGCGGCAGGATCAGTCGACGAAGCGGAGCAGATTTATGAGAAATCGCCGGTTTGCCGGTACTTTAACGAGGCGGCGCGGGAGATCCTTCGCCGAGCTGTGGGCAGCATCCACGGCCGGACCATACGGATTCTGGAGATAGGCGCCGGAACCGGTGCAACATCCGCCGCGGTGTTGCCGGCTCTCGCCGGACAGGAGGTTGCGTACACATTCACGGATTTGTCGCCGGTGTTCCTGACAAAGGCGCGGAAAAAGTTCGGCGCATACCGGGGGGTGGAATACAAACTGCTCAACGTGGAGCGCGACCCGACAGAGCAGGGGTTCGAGAGGGGCGGATTTGACATCGTGCTGGCCGCGAATGTGCTGCACGCGACGGCAAACCTGCGAGAGACGGTGGCGCATGCGCGGCAGTTGCTGCGCCCGGGTGGCATGCTGGTGCTGATCGAGGGTTCTCATCCGGATCGGTGGCTGGATCTGACGTTTGGGCTGACGGACGGTTGGTGGCGCTTTGCGGATTCTGACCTGCGGCGGGAGCATCCGCTGGTTTCGTGTGAAACATGGCAACAGCTCTTCCGCGAGCAGGGCCTGAGTTACAGCCGTGCCATCAGGTACACGGAGCACAGCGGGGAACCGTCGCAGCAGGTGTTGCTGGGGGCGTGCGCTGATTCTCTGGAGGGGGCTTCATCTGCCGCTGCGAACCGACGGTGGATGATCTTTGCCGATCAGAGCGGGGTGGGGGCTGAACTGGAGAGAATCCTGCGCGCCAGGTCCGAAGTGGTCGAGATGATCGACAGAGCCGACCATGCGTCCGATCCGGAGACGGCGCTGGCATCGATCGGCGAGGGCGCATCGGACGACGAATTGCAGGTTGTGTATTTGTGGAGCCTGAACGCAGAGGATGCGGAAGACGCCATGGATTTGTGCGCGCAGATTCCCGTGCGGCTGATTCAGCGGCTCTCTGAGGTCAATCGGACAGCGAAGCTGTGGCTGGTTACGCGCGGCGCCCAGCCGGAGCGCGGAAGCAGTTCAACAACGGAAAGCGCTCTGCAGGCGATGACGTGGGGCATTGGCCGTGTGCTCGGGCTGGAGCAGCCGGACCTGCTCGGGCGGCTCATTGATCTGGATCCAGACTGTGCGCCGGAAGAATCCGCGGAAAGGTTGTTCCGGGAACTCGTGCAGCACGATGCTGAGGACCAGATTGTCTTCCGGAGAGACGAACGTCTCGCACCGCGGTTGCGGCATCTGGCTCCGGGCAAATTGGGCCGCACCGTGACGCGACTGCGCCGGGACGGCTCTTATCTGGTGACCGGGGCTTTTGGAAATGTAGGGCAGTGCGTGACCCGTTGGCTGGCGGAATCTGGCGCTGGACACCTGGTACTGGTGAGCCGAACCGGTGTCGGCACCGACAGTGATCCGGTGGCGGAGGAGCGGGCTCGATTCGTACAGGACATTCGCGGGCTGGGAATTCCGGTGACGGTGGTTTCCGGCGACGTCGCTTCGGCAGAGACAGTGGAAAGGGTCTTCGGCCTGTTTGGAGGAGAGTGTCCTCCGTTGCGCGGCATCTTCCACATGGCGACCTCCCAGAATATGACGAAACTGTCGCGGCTGACCCGTGGAGAGATGGCGGAAGTTCTGCGTCCCAAAGTGCTGGGCTGCTTGTATCTTGCGCGTGCGATGCAGGCGCACCAGCCGGATTTCTTTGTGAGCTTTTCTTCGACTACTGCCCTGCTGGGGGCCGAGAGCATGGCGGCCTATGCGGCTGCGAACCAGTTCCTGGACAGCTTTGCCGCTGCGCAGCGTGCTCAGGGCCGCCCCATGGTTTCGGTGAACTGGGGCGCATGGATGACTTCCGACGCCAGTTCGCAGCTGCCGCACCTGGGGCTGGTGCCGATGGCTGCGGAGAAGGCTTTGGCGTGGATGCCCCAGGTCCTTGCTGCCTCGCGTGCGGAGGCCATCATAGCTGATGTCGACTGGAAGACACTCAAGGCACTCTATGAGTCCCGGCGGGTTCGCCCGATCCTGAGCGAAGTTGGAGCCGCGGGCGCGACGCCGAATCCAGCCGGAATGAGGCGCGGAAACGACACGTTTACAGCAGCGACAGAAGCGAACCTCCATGGCACATCGATCGCGGAGGTGGTCCTCGCGGAATCCGCGCGGGTGCTCGGGTTCCGCGGGGGTGATCGTCCTCCTCCTGATGTTCCGCTGACGGAGCTTGGACTGGACTCTCTGATGGCCGTTGATCTGCGCAACCGTCTGCAAACGGCGATCGGGCGCGATTTGCCATCGACGATTGTGTTCGACTACCCGACGGTGTCGAAGCTGACCGCGGTGATGGAAACCATGGTGTGGGCCGCTGCAGGCAATCCGTCCCATAACGAGAGCACAGAGCAGGATGAGGTTCGCATATGAGAGAGGTGATCGATCTGTTGGGGCGACTGCGGGCGCAGGGAGTCTCGCTCACGCCGGACGGCGATTCGCTGAAATGTGCGGCGCCGCCGGGGGTTCTGACGGCCGAATTGCGCGCGGAGCTAACGCAGCACAAGCCGGAGATTCTGGCCTTCCTGCGGTCCTCCCGGAAAACAGCACGTGCCGGAGAGGCGGTGCTGTCTCGCGTCGATCGTACGGGCCCGCTGCCGCTTTCCTATGCGCAGCAGCGGTTGTGGTTCCTCTGTCAGCTCGATCCGGATAGTCCGGTCTATAACATTCCGACCGCAGTGACTCTGACAGGACAGCTGGATATCGACGCTCTCGAGCGGGCGATCCAGGAAATTATTCGTCGTCATGAAAGCCTGCGGACCTGCTTCGTGCAGGAGAATGGCGTCCCGCGCGTCGTCATTCGCGACCAGGTCCAGTGGTCGCTGCAGCGCATTGATGCGCTGCACCTCGCCGGAGAAGACCCCGCAGAACTGATACGATATACCTCCTCTCTGACGCGGAATGCGATGGACATCACGCGAGCGCCGCTCCTGCGCGGCCATCTGCTTACCACGGGAGCGGAGAGTCATGTCCTGCTGCTCACGATGCACCACATCGTTTTCGACGGGTGGTCGATGGGCGTCTTCGTGCGCGAGCTGGAAACGCTGTATCGGGCGTTCGCATCGGGAAAGATCCCGAGTCTGCGACCACTGGCGATGCACCACGTCGATTTCGCAGTCTGGCAGCGCCAGTGGCTCGAATCCGGCGTGCTCGAACGGCAGCTCGCTTACTGGAAGAGTCAGCTCGCCGGCGCGCCCCCGGTCGTTACCTTTCCCGCTGATCGGCGGCGGCCGCAGGTGGAAATATTTCGTGGCGCGCGACGAAAACTGGTGATCCCTCCGAAATTAGTACAGGACCTCGAGTCGCTGAGCCAGCGCCATGGCGTCACGTTGTTTATGACGCTGCTCGCGAGCTTCGATGTTTTGCTGGCGCGCTACACCGGTCAGGAGGAGATTGTCGTTGGCTCTCCATCGGCCGGTCGCAGTCGGAGCGAACTTTCGGATCTGATGGGCTTCTTTGTCAACAATCTAGTGTTGCGAACGGACCTCAGCGGTAATCCGGCATTTTCGACACTGCTGAAGCAGGTGCGCGAAATAACCCTTCAGGCATATGAACACCAGGATGTGCCCTTCGACCAGCTCGTGCAGGCGCTGCGCCCGGAACGTTCGCCGGATCACTCGCCCCTCTTCCAGACAATGTTTATCCTGCAGAACTTCCCGATCGAGCCCATCGAAATGCCGGGCCTTTCGCTGCAGCGGATGGAACTGGAAGTGACCACGGCCCGTTTCGATTTGACTGTCGAGGCTTTCCCTCATGACGGCGCGCTGGACATCTATTTCGATTACAACTCGGACCTCTACGAAGCTGAGACCATTGCGCGTCTTCAGGAGCACTATCGGTCGATTCTCGCAGCGGTCGTAACGGATCCGGCGCAAACGATCAGCGAAATTCCGCTACTTTCGCCCGCTGAACGCGAAAAGCTACTGTTCGCTTGGAATCGGACCGAGGCGCCGATACCGGCAGGTCTCTGTTTCCACCATCGATTTGAAGAGATAGCCCGGGCCAGCCCGGACGGAGTGGCATTGATGGTGAAAGGTGGGGGGATCACGTATGGAGAGCTGAACAAGCGTGCGAACCGGATCGCCGCGGCGTTGCGGACTAGGGGGGCAGGTCCTGATCAGCTGGTGGGTGTCTTTCTCGATCGGGGATCAGATTTGGTTGCGGCGTTGCTCGGTGTCGTGAAAGCTGGCGCGGCGTATGTTCCGCTCGATCCGGCCTATCCCAAAAGGCGGATCGAAAGTATTCTCGAAGATGCGCGTCCCGTCGCGGTCATCACCTCGACTGGCCTCCTGGACCGACTGCCCGCCACGGGGGAACACACGCTCTGTCTGGACCGCGATGGGGATCTGCCGGCGCCGGACAATTCACGTATACCGTTTAATCCGGCAGGACAGCAGCATCTCGCCTACGTAATCTTCACCTCGGGGTCGACCGGCAGGCCCAAGGGGGTTCAGATCGGCCATCGCGCGCTGCTGAATTTTCTCGAGGCGATGCGGGAGGAGCCGGGGCTCACCGAGAAAGATGTTCTGCTGGCGGTCACGACGGTCTCCTTTGATATCGCAGGACTGGAACTGCTGCTGCCTCTGTATGTCGGTGCGACAGTTTGCATCGCGCCGCAGCCGGGCGACCCGATGAGCCTGTTGCGGGACCTGGGCCGCCATCGTCCCACGGTCATGCAGGCAACACCGGCAACATGGAAGCTGCTCCTGGCAGCAGGATGGCAGGGAGATCCGCGTCTGAAGATTCTGTGCGGCGGAGAGGCTCTGGAGCAGGGACTTGCGGAAGCGCTCCTGGTTCGCTGCGATGAGCTATGGAATATGTACGGGCCTACCGAGACCACCATCTGGTCGGCGGCGTATCCGGTGCGGCAACTCGGGGCCGAGGCGATTCCGGTAGGCCGGCCCATCAGGAACACCACGTTTTATGTTCTGGATGAAACGGGACAACCGGCGCCCGAAGGGGTTGTCGGGGAATTATGGATCGGTGGCGAGGGATTGGCACGCGGGTACCTGAATCAGCCCGATCTGACGGCAGAGCGATTTGCGCCGTGCCCCTGGGTGGGCAGCGGTGAGATGCGGATGTACCGCACCGGCGATCTGGTTCGGTATCGGAGTGATGGCACTCTGGGCTTCTACGGACGAGCCGATCATCAGGTGAAGTTGCGCGGATTTCGGATTGAACCTGGCGAAATCGACAACGCCATACGGCAATATGACGGTGTGACAGATGCGGTCACCCTACTGCGCGAAGACGACGGCGAGAAACGTCTGGTCGCCTACGTCGAGTATCGGGGCGAAGCCCCTTCTCCGGCAGCCCTGCGTGACTATCTTCGCGAAACTCTGCCCGAATATATGGTTCCCGCATCTTTTGTCTTTCTAGAAAAGCTGCCGCGGCTGCCCAACGGGAAGCTGAATCGTTCGTCGTTGCCAAAGCCGGAGATGGCGAAGAGAGAGGACGATTCCTTCACGGCTCCGGCTGCCGGAATGCAGCAGATCGTTGCTCAGGTCTTTCAGGAGGTGCTGCAAGTGGATCGTGTGGGCGCCGATGAGAATTTCTTTGATCTGGGTGCGCACTCCCTCCAGATGGTACGCATCCACGCCGCGTTGAATCAGCGGCTGGAGAAGCCGATTCCTCTGGTTTCTTTGTTTCAGTACCCCAACGTGCGGGCGCTGAGCGGTTTTATGGAACAAGCAGGCGGGGAAATCGCCGCGAGAATAGACAGGGATTGAACCGATGGAGCGAAGCAGGGAAGTGACGAGTGTAGCTTTGATTGGGATGGCGGGAAGGTTTCCCGGGGCAGACACGGTACGCGAATTTTGGTCGAATCTCCTCGAGGGGCGGGAGTCCGTTCGTTTTGCGTCCGAGGAAGAGTCGCAGGCCGCCGGGGTGGATCCTGCCCTGATCGCGCACCCTGATTATGTGCGCGCCGTCAGTCAGGTGAAGGATCCGGAGTATTTCGACGCGAGCTTCTTTGGATTCAGCGTGCGTGAAGCCGAGATCATCGACCCGCAGCAGCGCGTTTTTCTGGAATGTGCCTGGTCTGCGCTGGAAGATGCAGCCTGCGATCCGGCTGCTTTTCCGGGTGCTATCGGCGTTTTCGCTGGAGCAGGGTTGAACACTTATGCTGCCGTCAACCTGTCGAGCCATCCCGAACTGCTGGCGTCCGTCGGGCTGTATCAGGCGATGATCGGCAATGACAAAGATTTCCTGTGCAGCCGCGTCGCCTACAAGCTGAATCTGCGAGGGCCGGCGATTGGCGTGCAGACGGCCTGTTCCACCTCGCTGGTTGCCGTGCAGATGGCTTTTGAGAGCCTGCTGCGCCGCGAATGCGATGTGGCTCTGACTGGCGGCGTGTCCATTCCATTGCCCCAGCCGTTTGGCTATCTCTATACGCCAGGAATGATTTTCTCGCGGGACGGGCATTGTCGCGCCTTCGATGCCGGGGCTTCGGGCACCGTTCCGGCAGGCGGCGCAGGCGTCGTAGTGCTGAAGCGGCTCGATGATGCCCTTGCTGACGGTGATCACATCTACGCAGTTCTGCGCGGAGCGGCGGTAAACAACGATGGCGCGGCGAAAGTGGGGTATTCGGCGCCGAGTGTAGAAGGGCAGGAGAACGTCGTCAGGAAATCGATGGAGGTGGCTGGCTTCGATCCGACGTCCGTGCGTTACGTGGAGACCCATGGGACGGGTACGGAGGTCGGCGATCCGATCGAATTCACGGCGCTGGCTCGGGCGTTTGGATCCATATCGAACGATGGCGTACACCGCTGCGCGCTGGGGGCGTTGAAGACCAATCTCGGGCATCTGGATGCTGCTGCCGGCGTTGCAGGATTGATGAAGGCAGCTCTGTCCGTCCGGCACAGGACCATTCCGCCTACACTGCACTTCACGCAGCCTAATCCGCTCATTGAGTTGGAGGGGACGCCCTTCTATATCAACACGGCCGTGGAGATGTATGAAGGAAAGGAGCCTTTTCGGGCCGGAGTGAGCTCTTTCGGCATCGGCGGAACCAACGTCCATGTATCCCTGGAAGAGCCGCCGGCGGTGGTCTCCGATGCTGGGCAGGGAAGCGAATTGCTTGTACTCTCCGCTAAGACTCCCGGCGCGCTCGATGCCCGTATAGCGCAACTGCTGGATTTTCTTGAGACGGCGCCCGATCTGGATCTCGCGGATGTCGCTTTCACGCTGGGGGTCGGACGCCAGCCCTTCCGATGCCGCCAGGCACTGGTGGCGCGGGACCGCCGGCATCTCCGAGAACTTTTGTGGAGGGGAGCGAGTGCGCCTGAAATCAGAAAGCTGCGCAAGGAAGATGCTCCCGCGGATCCTGCCAGAGTGGCGTTCCTGTTCCCAGGACAGGGTGCGCAGTTCGTCCATATGGGACGCGATCTCTTCGAGAGTGTGCCTCTGTTCCGGGAGACGGTGGACCGCTGCTCTGCGGCCCTTGAGCCGGCGCTGGGGATGGATCTGCGAACAGTGCTGTATCCGAAAATGGGCCAGGAAGCGGAAGCCGAACGCCTGCTCAGCCAGACCGCGATCACGCAGCCTGCACTCTTCACCATCGAATATGCGATGGCGAAGTTGTGGATGCAGTGCGGGATTACACCATCGGCCATGATTGGCCACAGCATTGGAGAGTATGTGGCCGCCTGCCTGGCGGGCGTCTTTTCACTGGAGGATGCGCTGGTCCTGGTCGCTACACGTGGCAGGCTGATGCAGTCTCTGCCGCATGGCGTGATGCTCGCGGTGAACCTGTCGGAGTTCAACCTGATTCCTCTGCTGCCATCCGGCGTATCGATTGCCGCCGTCAATGCAGACAGCCAGACGGTAGCTTCGGGGGCAGACGCGGAGATTGCGAAGCTGGAAGCAGTGCTTCAGAAGAAAGGAGTCCGCTCGACCAGGCTGCGAAGCTCCCATGCGTTCCACTCGCCCATGGTGGAGCCGGTGGTGCAACCTTTTGTCGAACAGATCGCCCAGGTTCACCGAAAGGCGCCATCCCTGCGTTGGCTGTCCAATGTTTCGGGAACATGGATCACGGCGGAAGAAGCTGTGGATCCGGCGTATTGGGGCGCCCACCTGCGCCGGACCGTTCGCTTTGCAGACTGTGCGCGAGTCCTGTTGCGGGATTCGGAGGCAATCCTGCTGGAAGCAGGTCCAGGAGAAGCACTGAGTTCCCTGATTCGTGCGCAATCCGGAACGAGTCGGCCGGTCGTCTCGTCGATGCGCCACGCGCTGACTGTCGAGAATGATCGCGAACACTGGCTGGCAGCTCTCGGACAACTGTGGATCAGAAATGTTCCAGTGCACTGGAAAGGTGTTTATGACGGGCAGCGAAGACTCCGTGTCTCGCTCCCCACCTACCCCTTTGAGCGGCAGCGCTACTGGATCGAGCCGGCGAAGACTGTCCCTGCAGCGGACGAATCCACCGCGCCTGAGAGGAAACAGGACCCTGCCGACTGGTTCTATGTTCCTTCGTGGAAGCGAGTGGTTGCAGCGCCGGCGCAGGAACAGAATAATGGCGCCACTCTGGTTTTCGCTGCACATGGCGCCACTTCGGCCGGTGTGATCAGCGGTCTGCGTGCCACGAGCCGAGTAGTGGAAGTGCGAAGCGGCGAGGCTTTTCGGAGCGTGAAAACGGATGCCTGGGAGATCAATCCCGACCGGCCAGGAGACTACCAGGCGCTCATCGAGGAGCTGCAGGTTAACGGGCTGTGGCCCAGACGGATCGTCTGTATGCATTGCCCGTGGGCAGCAGGCGTCAGTCTGGCCTCCAGAATGTTTCTGGTTCAGACGCTGGCGGACTCACTGCGGAATGATCCGATTGCCTTCACGATTGTGGTGGATCGCGCCTGGAGCGTCCTGGGGGAAAAGGTCAGTTCTCCGGAAGGCAGTGCCCTGGCGGCATTCTGGCGAGTCGTCCCGCTGGAATGCCCCAATTTCACGGTCCGCCTGGTAGATGTGGATGCCGGCCAGCCGGAGGCGGTCGAACAGTTGATGGGGGAAATCAGGCGTGCAGGGGCAAATGAGAACGTGTCCTGCCGTGGCAGGGCACGATGGCAGCAGATCTACGAACCGGTTCGCATCGGGGACCAGGACGGAAAGCTCTCCGGCGGGTTATCGCTGCGACCGGGCGGCACCTATCTGATCACCGGGGGCACCGGAGGTGTGGGATCCGTGCTGGCCCGGCACATTGCGCAGAGAACACAGGGCCTCCTGGTGCTGACCGCTCGGACTCCCGTGCCTCCGCAGGAGCAGTGGCACGCGCTGCTCACATCCTCCGATACTGCTCCGGAACTGCGGACGAAGATCGAGGCGTTGCAGTCCACTTACGATGCTGGGGCGCGTGTGCTGACCATGCAGGCCGATGCCGCCGACGCCACGGCGATGCGGCGGGTGATGGCGGAACTGCACCAGGAGTACGGCGCAGTGCATGGCGTCATTCATGCCGCAGGTATCGCAGGAGGGCGGATCATTCGCGCCAACACACCGGAGGATGCGCAGGCGGTATTGGCGCCGAAGGTGAATGCGACTGAGTGGATTCTCCAATGTCTGGCCCAGCCCGAGCTTGATTTTGTTCTGCTCTGTTCTTCCATCAGCGCCGTTGTTCCCTCGGTGGGGCAATCGGATTATGGAGCGGCGAATGGATGGATGGATGGGTTTGCCGCAATCCACGACGATCCCACCGGGATACGGGTGATCTCCGTGAATTGGGATACTTGGCGGGATGTAGGCATGGCCGTCAACACCAAAGTACCGTCCGGGTTGGAGGAAGTCAGGAAGCAGCTCCAACGACACGCGATTCGGCCGCACGAAGCGACGGTGGTTTTCGATCGGGTGCTCGCGTTTCCGATGTCGCAGATGCTCGTATCGACGCGCGATTTCGAGCGAGTGCGCCAGGCAGCGATGAGTTCCGTTCCTGGGGCACGGATGCCGGTGCAGCCAGCGGAGCCGCGCCCGATCCCACGGTCCGATAGCCGGCAGTCTCCGGAGGGCAGCGAAGACGAAGTGGAAGCAGCCATCATGGAGGTATGGGAGGAGCTTCTCGGCGTGCCTGTGAGTCCGCAGGACAATTTCTTCGAACTGGGAGGGCACTCGTTGGTCGGTACCCTGGTGATCTCTCGCATTCGGGAGCGCTTTGGCGTGAACCTCAGCCTACGTACCGTCTTTGAAGCTGTGACGCCGGCAGAACTGGCCGAGCGCATTCGACTGATGCGCTGGGCTCTTAATCCGGTCCAGGACGGGGCAATAGCGATTGGTCGTGAAGAGATGGAGTTCTAGTGGTATGTCGCTGAGAGTTCGTTGCCGAGCACGAGCGGCAGAACCGCGGGTAGTGCAGGCACACAGAGCCACAGCAGTTTCTTTCCTGCGTCCGGAAGGATGGGCACCTGTTATTCGGCTGGCAGCAGCCTGGCACCATTAGCCGCTGTAATCGGCGGGACGAGGTTGTGGATGTCCGTAGCCAACCTTTGTGCTGCATGACTCATGCCGGTCACGACTAGAGGTTCTCCCGGGTGTGGGAATGGTGTCTCAGGCAGGGGGACCCGCGACTTCACAAGGCGAGTGACTGAATGGCGCAATCACGCTCGCGGGTGGCGATCGCCGCAATATATCCGGGTGCACACTGAAGATCTCGCCCAAAAATAACAACGTCTGCCATTTGATTTGGACACCTCATTATGGAGCGGCCGCTGTCGCAAAACGAAACGGTTACTTGTTTCGGAGACACCGAAAAGCCACACCCAATATACTTCAGGAAAGCCTCCTTATGGACCCAGTACCTGAGGAACGCGACCTGCCGTTGCGGATTGTTGAGACGACATACTGACCGCGCTTCCTCGTCTGTCAGGCACTCCGCAAGGAGACCATCGACATTATGTTCCCGCGCAAGATGTTCGACATCGATGCCGAGTTCTCCTTCTCTAGCTACCGCGATCTGAATTGCGTCCACGGAATGAGATAGATTGAACGAAACTGTCCGTGAGAGGCGGCCATCGGTTTCAATCTTTGGCTTTTGGTTGTCGCCGTAGGTGAAACACAAGTCCTCCGGTGCGCAGTTGCAATAACCCCCGAGAATCATTCGCAACAGAGCGCGTCCCGCTACAAACGCCCTTTGGTGGTCAGGGAAGCGAAATCTTTCCGACCGATTTAATTCATCAACAGACAGAACCGTCTTCAGCTCTTCCGCAACGGAAGTGATTGCAGAGAGCGCCGTGCGCCAAACGTGGATCGTATTTGCAGTGAGAGGCCTGTGCGTCTTGAGAACTCGGCTTCGCAATTCCTCTCCGCACGTGAAGAAACCCTGGCCTGACCTGCTTCGATATGGCGCGCGCTCGTCAGCTGCAAAGTTCCACTCGTCGCCGTTGAGTCCGTCAATCGCCGGATTGTCTCGCTTGAGGAAGCCGAGCATGTGGTCGAACGATCGGTTTTCCAGCATAAGAACGACGAGACGTTGTATCTGAGTCGGCATCAGGACCGCACCTCGGGTGTTTATTTTTGGAAAAAGCAACTCAATGATGAGCGAAGATACCGCAGCAGCTAATTAAGCGCAATGGCTCCGAAGGCTTGAAGTTCGGAGCTGAGATGATCTCGTCCCTACTGGGCTGCGCGGCTGCGGGCTTTCTTTGCTGCCAAATTCAAACCCGAGAGATCTCACTCCCCCTGATTGAATGCAGAGGAAGTCCGACACAAACAAGTCGTTGCCTTACGCTCCTACCGATTTTGTAGCTTAAACCCGATCTAGTGGCCTGTCGCAGAGAGTTCGTTACTACTCACGAGCGCCCCAGTCGAATTCGTGAGACGGGACTGGTTCATGGACCCAAGAATTGACCTCTCTGACCTAGTAACGTTTTCTTTGCGACAGGCCACTAGGTGCCGTTACTGATTCCCATCAGTCCCAGTAGCGTCGCGTCGAATTCCGGCATTACCATATTTGTCGCCACTTTCCCCATGAAAATGATCACTAGGATCACGGTAAAGAGGACCATTTGGTAACGGTGGAACGACGGCTCGAACCCGTCACTCAACGAGTCAGCCATAAACCCTTTGCTCGCTTGCGGAGTCGGCTGCGTCCCGTCTGAAACAGCGGCCAACAATGAAGTTCCAAAAAAGAGTCCGATAAAGGACGTTCACATCAACAACCCAAGCTCCACTTTCCAAAGGGGGAGGAACTTGGGTGCAAACGCGGGTAATCGGCACTGAGCTTCAGTGAGGTCGAAACTCTGGAGGCGGCTAGAAGGAGCCGCCACCTATGGTCCCACACAAGCAGCCCGATTCCGTCGTTCTCAATGTGACCGCTACCATCCCTGAACTGCAGCAATCCAAGACGGCCGTGCTCAATACACTTGCTTCTAAACACTCACGGCGGAGCTATGATCACGCCATCGACAGGTTTATCGCCTGGTACTGCAGCCAACCTCGACTGACGTTTAACCGTTTTGTCGTGGTGAAGTACCGCTCATTCCTGGAGCGCCTCTCCCTATCCGCGGCCACGATCAACCTACATCTATCAGCGATCCGGAGGCTGGCCGATGAAATCTGCCGAGAGCGGTTGGCTGAGCCCGGAACTGGCGATTGGAATTCGGCGAGTTAAGGGAGTCAAGCGGCTCGGACGGAAAATGGGCAACTGGCTCACCCGCAATCAGGCTCAAGAGCTAGTGAATGCTACCTCGAAGACCAATCTACGCGGTTGGAGAGCTGGAGCAATGGTTGGATTACTGTTGGGATGCGGGTTGCGGCGCTCGGAAGTTGTGGACTTGAACCTCGATCAGCTGCAATCGAGAGAGGGTCACTGGGTCATTGTCAATTTGGTCGGCAAGGGAGCACGACTACGAACCGTACCAGTGCCATCGTGGTCCAAGGAGCTTGTCGATGTTTGGCTCCGGCATTCCGGAGTGAGCGACGGTAAAGTATTCAGACGGGTATTGAAGGGAGGAATGCTACAACACTCTGGCGTGACAGCAAACGTAGTCTGGTACGCGGTGAAGCGGTGCGCGGGACAAGCCGGCATAAACAATCTGGCACCACACGACCTTCGGCGTACCTGCGCCCGCCTGTGCCACGGTTCTGGGGGCGAACTGGAACAGATTCAGTTTCTGCTTGGCCACGCTTCGGTCCAAACAACGGAGCGCTACATCGGAAGCAAACAGAAGCTTCAAGATGCAGTGAATGATCGACTCGGAATATCAGTCGCACGCGAAAATGCCTAAAGCTGGATGTTTCTTCCGACTGGATGCGGGATGGATGCGCTTCTTCCACCTGCGTCCCCGATCGCGGAGCCCCGCTTACTTCGCCTTCCCAACATACTGTGCATAGCGAACAGGCGAGTGGTCCGCCAGGGGCTCGGACAGCGGGTCGGGAAGGCCCTCCATCCAGTGTGTTGCCAGGAATCCGCCGGGTAGCTTGGCAATGGCATCGCTGTCGCTGGGCAGGTTGGGTGGGTTGATCCGCAACGTGTGACCCTGATCCAGCCAATAGATGGTGATCGGCGGGTGCGCGTAGGTGTTGAGAAAATCGGGCGGCACGTGTGTGACAATGTCCAGATTATCGACGACGCGATAGCACGCACGGGTGCGCGCTGCGGTAGCAATAACATTGCAGTAGGCGGGGTTGCCCACACGGGGACAGCCGAACGTGATCAGGCTTGAGGCCGGCTCGTTCAGCCGCGTGAATGCCAACGTCGCCAGCGCCCCGCCCAAGCTGTGCCCGGTGATGCAGATGTTCTGGTTGGGACGGTTGGCGCGATAGCCCGCGACAAATTGAGTAACCTGGCCCCATACCGAGTCGAGATATCGCTTGAAGCCAGAATGAACCAGAGCACCTGCTTCCGGGGTCCGATCGATCTCCGCGTCGGCCGCTTTGTCGTTGTTGTTGTCCGCCTCGGTGCCACGGAAGGCCAACAGGGCGTGGCTGTCGTTGGAAGCGAAGTAGCCGCGGCCGGTGTTGGCGCCGTCGACAAAGCAATCTCCGATTGGCTGAGAATTCGAATACCCCGCGGCAGCCAGGATTCCCTGAAGATCGGCGAGGACCATTCTCTGCTGGACGAATCGCGCGTAGGCGAGCATCGAGGCGTCCGCTGCGCGCACCAGGCTCACCTTGGGCGATTCGCCGGATTGATAGGGCGGCGTTTCAAAGTAGATGTAGTCGCCTCTCTTCGGGGGATAGCAGAGGTTTTCCGGGGTGGGATCGAGGCAGGAAGCGCTGGTAGGACTTGCGGGGTTGAGCATAACTACTCCGTGATGCGCGCTCACGACAAGCTCCGATAAAGCTATCGGGCGATCGGCACACAGGGCATCGCTTGTCGAGGGCAGTTGGCGTCCGAGATGTGACTCGAAGTATAGCCCAGAACGTGCGGCAGACCGCTATGATCCGGAATGGGTCCGATTTGACCGCATTGTACTGCTCCAGAGTGAATTGGCAAGACCGGAGCTGCATTTGCTTTCGAAAAGACTGGCGGCTTTGCGATGTTGGCGATAGCGTCCTTTATCATTCAGTAGTGGGATTGGCAAACCAGCGAACGTAATGTGCGGACTATCGCAACCAATCCGTTAAGGAGTTTATGCCGTTGCTGAGGATCTGACTGGAGCTGGGCTGCGGAGCTTCCTATAAGCCCGTTGGTGGCCATTGCCGCCGCCCAACGCCAAGACAGTGAGTCAGAGGCCCTCGAAGACGTTGTCGGTGATCTGGCCTCGCTCGCAGGGGCATGGCCGTAGCCGTGGGTCTTTTGAATATTCTCGGGAATGCGTTGGATACACAGGAAGCTAAAGAATGGCCGCGGCATCATACGGAAATCAGCGATCGAGGTACACGTAAGGAAACGTAACCGCCGTCCTGCATATTGCCATGGCGACCCAGAGAGCTTACCTTCCGCACGCGGAGCGTTTTACAACATGGTTTCCTGACTTTCTGCGGAAGGAACTTGCTCCCTATCCGGGCCGCGGGACCGTCGTTGCGCGGATGGTCATTTCCGCAACGCTTACTACCATCTTAATCGTTACCTTTCGCATCCCCTTTGGAGCAATTGGGGCGCTGTGCGCTTTCCTTTTGTCACGCGAAAATCTCATGTCGACGGCCAAGGCCGGCTTCTACCTTGTGACTGCCTTCGTGATCGGCGGCCTTTTTATTCCCGTCGGCGGGCGCTTTTTCGCTTCGACGCCCATTACGCACTTTTTGTGGGAAGCAGTTAGCATCTTTGTTCTCTTCTTTTTGCTCAGGACTCTTACAAACTATGTGGTAGCTATCGGCCTTGCCGCGATGGTGACCAATATCTTTACTATTTGGTATCTGCCGGGCCCCGGGGAGCAAAATGTCGAGACCTCGTTATGGCAAGTAGGGGCGGCCTCGATCGGCGTTCTTGTGACGCTCAGTGTCGAGATAGTTTTTTATTCTATCTATCGCGGTGACGAAATCGTCGATGGACTCGACGTCAGGCTGAAACACGTCGAAGATCTGATGGAAGATTATGCAGCCAATCGTCCGTCATCACCAGAAACCAGTCGTATGCTTGCGCAATATGCTGTTGTAGGGGTGGGAGCATTGCGCACACACATCACGCGGACAAATAATCAATCGGCCAATCGTAATCGCATCAGCGCATTGGTCTCGCTAACCGGTCGTTCGATTGACTTTGCAGCGGCTCTCGCCACCACAGTTGCCAGCGGGATTACCGCCTCTGAGCGAGAACGAGCTGCACGCCTTGCGCAGCATATTGCCGAGATTCGCCTGTTCTTACAGTCAAACAATCAGCCAACTCAATGGGAGCCTGAGGTCGCAACGAACGAGGGTACGCCACTCTTTTCTGAACTCGAGGCAACAACTTCGCTCATGGCTTCCGTGTTAAGCGGTGCGAGTTCAGTTGATCCACGTCTTGAGGTCCTCGATAATCCGCCTGCTGCCAATCGCATCTTCGTGGCGGACGCATTTTCTAATCCTGAGCACTTGCGTTACGTTCTTGGCGGAACGCTGGCGGCAATGATCTGCTACATCCTTTATGTGTCGCTGGATTGGCCGGGGATTTCCACCTCGGTGACCACCTGCGTATTTACCGCCCTCTCAAACGTCGGCGCCTCGCGCCAAAAACAAGTATTGCGCATCGCGGGAGCAGTACTCGGCGGTTTCGTTTTCGGTTTAGGGGCGCAGATTTTTATCCTGCCGAATATCGACTCCGTCGGCGGGCTAGCCGTGCTCTTTGCCGTTGTGACCGCTGTCGCCGCCTGGGTTGCTACGTCGAGTACGCGCCTTTCGTATGCGGGGTTGCAGATCGCCTTGGCGTTTTATCTGATCAACCTGAGCGAATTCCGGATTCAAACCTCGCTCACCCTGGGACGAGACCGTGCAATCGGCGTGTTACTGGGAATTTTCGCAATGTGGCTTGTCTTTGAACGTCTCTATCCACATCCTGCAGGAGATGAGATGGTTCGTATTTTCGTTCGCAACCTTCGCCTTATGGCGGAGCTTATCACTGGATCCCCGACAAGCACGGATACTGGAGCCATCCTCAAGGTCCGTCGAGAGAGGGAGCAAGTTTACCGCAATTTCGGCGAAGTGACGGCACAAACCGACGCAGTGCCTTTTGAAACTGGACGTCGCCGCGCTGCCGATATGGCAGCGCGCGATCGTATTCGCCGCTGGCAGTCATCAATTCGCACGTTCTATCTGCTGGAGGCGCCCCTTGTCCAATTCCGTGTATTTGGAGAAATCGGTGAGAAGTCCAATGCCTTCAAGCAGATGGATGACGCTTTTCGCGAAGAATGCGCCCGCGCTCTTCAGCATGTGGCAGGGTGTCTCGAGAATCAGCTGAATAAGAACCCGCTTGAGAGCAGCGCCTCACAGAGTCTGCTGAAACTGTTGGAGTCATCCGCTGCCGAAAAGGCCACGTACTCGGAACGGGAGCACGCATTGTTTGGCTTGTTGCGCACGATTGCACTGCTCATCGATCGCATGCAAGACGAAGTCGCATCTGAGCCGTTGTACGCGATACAGTAGATGCTGCCTGGCCGCATTGAGACGATGGCTTCGAGGCGCGCTCTTCGCCCTGCGAGTGGTTTATGAGAATGCTGCCCCAGCTTTAGCGGGGTGCCTGTCCGATAGTGCGCTTTAGTTCTGCCTGTGCCAGGGACAACCCCAGAACTGATTCGACATAGGATGCTTTTGCCGAGACGGCTTTCGCGTGCGCCTCTTCGCGCGCAGATGCAATCCCAGACCGCTATAAGTCCACAGTTGTCGTTTCGGCGGAACCGATCTGGCAAAGTGATACTGATTCCGTCGCTCCCATTTGTCGCCTCCTCCGTTCCAGAAAAATATTTTCGGGTAATCGATGATGGGTTAAAACTGGCCATCGCGCTATTATGAACCTCTAAATTCCCCTGCGAGGAGACATCTGCCATGGCTACGAGCCCGCTGCGTTCCATCAACAATATTGTCGTTCTGATGCTGGAGAACCGGTCGTTCGACCACATGCTGGGCTTTCTCTACGCCGCGAATGGAAATGTGTCTCCGACGGGCGCGCCGTTTGATGGATTGACGGGGAATGAGAGCAATCCCGACAGCCGTGGGAACTCAGTTCCAGTGAGGCAGATTCAGGCGGGCGACCAGAACGCCTATTACATGCCCGGCGCGGATCCCGGAGAAGGCTACTCGGCCACGTACTCGCAGTTATTTGGTACCACTACCGCTCCTTCACCAGCCAACGCGACCAACCAAGGATTCGTGACGGACTACTCGTACACCTTAGGGTGGGAGGCGAAGGAGAAATGGTCGATATTACCGGGCACGACGGCGAACGACATCATGAATGTGTTCACGCCGGCGATGCTTCCCGTTCTTTCAGGCCTGGCGACTGGCTTTGCGGTATGCGACCAGTGGTTCTGCTCGGTTCCCACCGAGACGCTGCCCAATCGCGCATTTGTCTGCGCGGCGACATCGCAGGGCTACATGAACGACAAGACGAAGAAGTACACCTGCCCAACGATCTTCGGCGCGCTCTCGAATGCCAACGTGAGCTGGTCGATCTACGGCTACAGCGAGACGCCGCTCACACGGCAGGATTTTTCGGATACGGTAAATGCCGACGACAGCCACTTTGGCTTATTCACGGACTTTCAGGCCGCGGCGGCGAATGGCACGCTGGCGTCCTACGTCTTTCTGGAGCCGAGCAGGGACGCGGCAGGAAACAGCCAACACCCGAACTACAACGTGGTGCTGGGCGAGCAGCTCATTCACGATGTGTACTACGCGCTGCGGAACAGCCCGAATTGGAACCAGACACTTTTGATCATTACTTATGACGAACACGGCGGCTGCTATGATCATGTTCAGCCGCCGCTCGGAGCAACGCCGCCGGACAACTCAGTGGGCGAGTATGGCTTCGACTTCACACGGTTCGGTCCGAGGGTACCGACGGTGTTGGTATCGCCACTGATTGCGGCGGGTACGGTGTTTCGTGTAGCCGCAGGAAAGACGCCGCTCGATCACACCTCAATCGTGAAGACGGTTGAGAACCGATGGGGATTGCCGAACCTGACCGCACGAGATGCTGCAGCTCAGGACGTGAGCGCCGTGCTGACGCTCGCGACCCCGCGAACCGACGATCCACTTACCGGCGTGGCGGTCCCGGTCGTGGCTGTGGCTGCCGAGACCAAGCTCGACACGACTGTCCCGTCGCACCTGCAGCAGGTTCATGCCGAGTTGGTTTCGCAGTTGCCGGTTCCCGACGAGAGAGGCGGCGTCCATCACACCATGCCAGAGATGAAGACGAGCCAGGAGTACAGCGAGTACATCCGCTCGCGCACCGCGGCGTGGAAGGCGGCAAAGCACTCGAATGCGGGGAGCAGCGAGGGTACGCTAATTAGTGAATCTGAAGTTAGTTGAACAGCAACTTCAGATCCTTCGATTGTGCCAATGACAGATTTCGAATCTCACTCGCCGACGGCGTGGGTGGAAGGACTAATTGTCCTGGATGATTTTGGCGATAATGTATTTTATCGAGTTAGAAGATGTGGCGCACAGTTCACGCACATTCCGATCGTGATCCGGGCAAATCTCTCTAGGTGTTTAGTCCCGGCATGTGGGACGGGATGATCCCGAGACGATCATTGGCAGCTCGCCATACCTTACAGCGACGCCGCATCGGAGCGGAGAAGAGGTTTCAAGTGTCGAGACTAGGTCACAGTCTTATGGAATATCGACAAGTTGCAACCTGATCCAGTTAATCTCAGGCTCTCAGAGAGTATTTAGCCGTGATTGAGGGCGTTGAATCCCCACGTCCTCATATGGTTAAGCCGTCCTTTAGAACAAAACGGAATGCGTGATGTGCATTCAAAGAAGTGGCAGCGTGATTGCACTATCACAGTCGAGGGTGTGAAAGAGGGAAGAAAGTTCGCCGCCCACTACACAGCCAGATGAACCAAATACTTTTCTGAGTGAAAGAGTAAATACTATGAAACACAAGATCAGCCTGTTATTGCTCGGTATCGCGCTGTTCAGTGGTGCTGCATCACTGAACGCTCAGGTCAAAACGGACTACGATCACAGCGCCAACTTTGCCTCGTATAAGACATATTCCTGGTTGAAGGTCCAGGCGGGAGATTCGCTCTGGGATGCAAGACTCCAACAGGATGTGGATGCGCAACTCGCAGCGAAAGGATGGACCAAGGTCGACTCGAATGGTAATGCCGTAGTCAGTGCCTTCCGCAGCACACAGCAGCAACAATCACTTCAGACGTTCTATGACGGCTTTGGTGGTGGTTGGGGGCGGAGAGGTTTTGGCGGCGGGGGTATGGGTATGGCCACAACGGATACTGAGACGACAACGGTCGGTAACATGGTTGTCGATATATTCGACGCTCATACTCAAAATCTGCTCTGGCGAGGTAAGGATAGCGACGACTTGTCTTCAAATTCGGACAAGAACACTGAGAAGCTCACCAAAGACATCAACAATATGTTCAAGCATTTTCCACCCAAATAACGTTCGCCGCAACGTCATGGACGGGAGTTTGTAGCAGTGCTGGGCCTGGGGAATTCCATGCAGACGGATGACGGTGTTGGCGTCCACGCCGTTCGCATATTGGTTTCTAACAGGCTGGTATGTGCTGGGTAGTGGGAGTAACGAGCCATGAAATAATGCAGTAACCATGACACAAACGAAGCGATTCGCCTTGGCTACACTGTTGATGTTGGTTGCTGCATTTACCTTTTTGGATTCTTGGACGTACAGCCAAAATTACTATAAGTATCCAGAGGAATTCGAAGAATTAGCGGCTGGTCATGGGTTGGCACCAGCGCAATATCGTGTTGGCATCATCTTCGTGGCGAAAAAGCTAAAGATTCTTCATCTCGGCTATCGCCATTCATTCGCACTGATCGATTTCATCTGTGCGATGCTCGCCGGATGGTTTCTGCTTGAGGTGATGTTCAAGTCGCAGGCGTTTTTATCTGCTAATCCGGTAAAACGCTGGCTGCATGTATTTATATTTTTAGGACTGGTTTCGTACTACCTGAGTTGGGCCTGCTGGTATCAAAGGCCGGAGACAATGTCTTGCGCCCTGTACGTGGCAGCGAGCCTGTATGTGCTTTCGGTGTTCGATTCTACCGACGCCGCGCCAGCGCTTTTGATGCTGACAGCTCTTCAGGCTTTTGTTCGTGCAGATGTGGCAATTCTATTTAATCTGGCGCTCGCGGTCTACTACGTAGCTTTTAAGGGCGGCGGCGGGTTTGTAGCCAAAAGATCTGTACTGGTCGTTGTAGGTATAGCGGGATTGGTTATGTCGGTTGGCATTCTTTGGGTTCTCATGCATGTTGTTTACCCAAATGCCACTTACGGCGATACGGCCGTGTTTCAGATTAAGACGAATCTGCGCCCAAGTCAGTGGATACCGTTCCTGCTCTTCTTTGCGCCGACGCTTTATACATATCTGCACATAAAGCGCGAGTTGGATCACGAAGTTAAAGGAGCTAAGGCGGTATTGCTGTTAGCCTCGACCTTCTATTTAATCAGCTACGCTCTCATGGGCAGACTGCAAGAAGTTCGCATATTTCTGCCCTTTGCCTTTGCTCTTATGCCGCAGACTGCAAGTACGGTGGTAACCACGATCCTCAACGTAACGAAAGATAAATATGTCTCTTCTCAACAAGCTGCCTCTCAGCCACAGCTCGCCGACCGCGGTTGGCCGTTCCGGGCCCAATAAATAATTGCATACTTCATTAGCTTCCGACACGGCAGCGCATCAGAGGCTAGATTCCTGATTGCTGACCGTCCACTAAGTAAGGCGCGAACCATATCCCGGCAAAGCGGTAGGACGTAGAATAGCAGTGCAAGTTTAGGAGGAACGCGATAAGATCCAATTTAAGCAGGTCTGTAGAGTGACGTTTACTCTAAAGCGCTCAGGCTGCGCGAGGTCGCTCTTTTGGCAAAATAGAAGTGGAATGAAAGTCCTGCTGATCTCCAACTACCCGCCAGACAAACAACAGAGTATGTTGCGTTATGCACGGTTTCTCCAGAATGAACTTCAGAGTCGAGGCGTTCTGGCGGAGATTGTTTACCCGCCTGTTGTCCTTGGCCGTCTCCGGTTTCTTCCGCGTATATTCGAAAAATGGATTGGATATGTCGACAAATATCTAATTGCACCTGCATATCTCTTCAAGCGAGCCATGAAGGCCGATGTTGTTCACGTATGCGATCACTCCAACGCAATGTATCTACGGTGGGCTGCGAAGCGGCCAGCGCTGATTACTTGTCATGATACGATCGCCATCTTTGCAGCCCGTGGATCATATCCGGGAGTCAGAATCGGCATTACGGGCCGCATTCAGCAGCATTGGATCGCAACGAATCTCGTTCGCGCCAGGCGTATTGTCTGCGTGTCTGCCAATACCCAAGATGATCTGGAACGGCTTGAGCCCGGCATTCGTTCAAGAACAACAGTTATTCGTCATCACCTGAACTGGAGGTATTCGCCAGCTCTACCAGATGGGATTGCACTAGCGAAGAGGAACTGTGCTCTAGAGCCTCAGACAGAGTATCTACTTCATGTTGGCGGCAATCAATGGTACAAAAACCGTATTGGGACAATGCAGATATTTTCCGCGTTGCGCCGTTATGAGCGATTTCGACGTGTGAAACTCGTCATGGCAGGAAAGCCTTGGACAACGGACATGCGGAACTATCGGATTTCATCAGGCCTAATGAACGAAATCATCGAGCGCATCGACGTTTCGAATGAAGAACTGTGCGCGCTCTACAGTGGAGCAATTGCCCTCCTGTTTCCTTCGCTCGAAGAAGGTTTTGGCTGGCCAATTCTTGAGGCCCAAGCGTGCGGATGTCCTGTCATTACCAGCAACCGCGCTCCGATGACTGAAATCGCCGGGGGGGGAGCCATCTTCATCGATGCCACCGCTCCGGAACAGGCAGCTCGGACAATCGCCGAAAATGCCTCCCTTCTGCAGTCGCTCCGAATTGCCGGATTCGGAAATCTAGATCGCTTTTCAAAGAGCGCCATGATCGAGAGTTACCAAGAACTCTACGAGTTCCTGGAGGGAGAGCGAGCGCAAGTCACAAGGGAGATTCTTACTTCGTAGAGTGCGGCAGCCTCCTGAGCCGCGCATACCACACAGAAAGGTGCAAGTTCCTTTCAATCAATAGTGATCGGCTCGGTAGACGCCACTTTTACGTAATTCCGAATGCACACCCAGAATATTGCGACTAACTCGTACTGCGGAACTTATCTCTCTACAACGCCTAATGTGGTGGTGACCGTTTGGCGCCAGTCCGGTGGCCTCAGCTGCGGACGTTGCTCACGGACGGGTGAATTCATCAAAGGCATCCGCTGAGTTGCCCATCGAACACGATCTTATCAATGGCACTGCTGCGCCTGGCTTGACACAGTGAACTGAATATCGATCTTGTGCCCAGTACCTCCGAACATCGGGCACAGGCTCTTCAGGGGACTCGGCGCTGGACTACTTCCGGATTTCGCCCAGCGGTTCAATGTGACTTTCACACTCATCAGAGTAATCCGCGTGCTTGACGGATTGCTAAAGCCCCAGATCGGCGCAATCCTCGTGATTGGCGCCTTATCCGCGATCCGTATGTTCTCGAGCGTCACATCGGTATAGGGTGCCTGAGGAAAGCGCACAGCCGGATACCTGTCATTCAGGAAAGACGAATCGTATGTTGCATTGACGTTCGATATCTTCAGGTTCGCGCTTGACATCAAATCGAGCAGCCCATCCGGCCGATACGACGTATATCCGTCCACCTCGCTGTCGATAGCACCAATCTTAAGCGAGTTGGCAAAGCCGCTGTCTGAATCTCCTGGCTGGTCGCGCGCCACACCCACGCGATTTCCGTAATCGATCACGTCCAGTATGCGGATGTTCCGGTTCTCGAGGCCCGGCTGCTTCAGATCGTAATTCAAATAAAACAGATGCGGAGGGGCGAACCACTTCCCGATTCCTCCCATATTGCCGCCCTGGTCGTCCTGCAGGTCACCGTAGCGGCGGGCACGAATGTGCTGAAAGAGTCCATTCTGGACCGATCCTTGCCAACCCATGTAATACCCGTCGAGATCGATATCGGAGAACGTGAGATTCCTGGGGATTGCATACTGATCTGGCGTCGTGGGTGTTGTCTTCAAAATAACCGCGCGTTGATTGCTCTTCCATGTGCCTGTCATAGAAAAAGCCATCGGAATAAACTGGCTGCCCTTTGCGTCAGGAGGCACAAAGAGCTTCATATCGCGGACTTCGATATTGCTGCTCCCGCCGACGATATAGAAGATGGCCGCCGTATTCGTCAGTCCTGCCCATGGACCGGGCTGCCCGAGGTTGATATTGCGGTGTGTGCGCAACCATGCAGTCAGCGCCCTATCGCTGAACTCGACCGAGGGCCATTTCCCTGCTAGGTAAACGCCGTTATCGTAGCAACCTGCCCAGCTCCTGGTGATCGGCAATCCGCCGACGTATTTCAAACGCCAACCCACTAAATGAATGTTGTCGCTGTTAGCAATCACGAACGAGGGAATGTCAACATTGTCGACGGTGAACAAGCCATCTTTCGCGAACTGCACAGTAGTGCCGCTGTCAATGTAAACCGGATGGCGAATGTCTGTGCCGACATGGATGAAGACCGGGCAATCGACGACTAGGGTAAAGGCTCCGTTCGCCGCTGCCGCAAACGCGGTAGCAATCCCGGCGTCATCATCCGTCTTTCCGTCGCAGTGCACCCATTGTCGGATAGAGCGAGGCCCCGAATCTACAGAGGCAAATGCTTTTGCCATGGTGAAAAAGGCCAGTAGCAATGCAAGGAAAAATGGTCGCGACGCAATCCGAACACTCCCCATAAAAGATTCCTTCTCCTTAAAACTTGTGATGGAGGCCTCTAACCCTGCCGCCAGAAAATCAATTACATGGAACGCTCTTCAGGCTCTATTTTTCAGGCTATATTTTGCGACTGCGAGCGGGCCCTCAAAGGCGCGCACTCCTGGTACGAGAAAGTCCGCCTCAAGACCGAAGCACTGGTCTAGCATCGGATAGAGCCTCAACAACGCTGCGCTTGGTCACGGCGTTGTTATTTTGCGCCGGGTCGGTAGGCCACGCGCAATTTTCTCTCCCGGAGCAGCCGAGAAAGTTCCGGCCGCGAGAAATTCGATCCATCTCACTACGATCAAGTATCCGGTAGTTTGTGGAAGCTCTGATCCCGGGTAGCCCGGACTGCCGCTTGTTACAGTAGGAGATCTGCCCATAATCAGCTAATTATTCAGTAGCATAGAGGAAGCATTTGATCCGCCGGTTCAAGTAAATACGTCCGATAACAGATATTCTGTTAATTCGGAAGCCGAAGTCATTGGCCTCGGCTCCCGCCAAACCTTTGGCCTCTACACCCCGATGACAGCGCAGAGTTCCCTCACCGCCTCAGCACTCTTCTTAAGAGCAGCGTTTTCCTCGGCCGTGAGTTTGATCTCAATAATCTGCTCTAACCCGCGCGCACCCAGTTTGCATGGCACACCGACGTACAGGCCATCAATGCCGTACTCGCCCTGGAGATAAGCCGCGCAAGGCAGGATTTTCTTCTTGTCTTTGAGGATGGCCTCGACCATCTCAACCGTTGCCGCCGAGGGCGCGTAATACGCGCTGCCAGTTTTCAGGTGCTTCACAATTTCGGCTCCACCATCCCGCGTACGCTGTACCAGGGTTTCAAGCTTCGTCGGCTCAATCAGCTCCGTAATTGGAATCCCGGCCACTGTCGAATACCGTGGCAGCGGAACCATGGTGTCGCCATGTCCTCCCAGCACGAACGCGGTGATATTTTCCACCGATACCTTCAACTCTTCTGCTATGAATGTCCGGAAGCGTGCCGAGTCCAATACGCCGGCCATACCGATCACACGCTCGCGATTAAACTTCGCCTGTTTGAACGCCGCCTGAGCCATGGCATCCAGCGGATTCGAAACAATAATCAGGATGCAGTTCGGCGACGCCGCCGTGACCTTGCTCACCACATCCGACATGATCTTGTAATTGGTCTGCAGCAGATCGTCGCGGCTCATGCCTGGCTTGCGCGGAATGCCTGCCGTAATCACCACAATGTCCGAATTCGCGGTATCCGCATAGTCATTGGTGCCGGTAATCTGGCAATCGCGCTTCTCAATCGGCATCGCCTCCAGCAGATCGAGCCCTTTGCCTTGCGGAATCCCTTCGACTACATCGATCAGGACGACATCAGCCAATTCCTTCGACGCGATCCAGTGCGCAGCCGTAGCACCCACATTTCCCGCACCAACAATCGTTACCTTCTTACGCATTACTTCTCCCTCTTATCAAATAAGGCTGTCATCCTGACGCTGACTCTGAGCAAAGCGAAGAGGAAGCGTCAGGATCTGCTTCTTCTACGCCACAGCAACACAGAACTACATATTCGCAATCATCCGACTTGCAAACTCGCTCGTCTTCACCTTGGTCGCGCCCTGCATCTGGCGCTCAAAGTCGTACGTCACATACTTCTGCTGAATTGTCTTTTCCATAGACGACTCAATCAGCTTAGCCGCCTCATGCCAGCCGAGAAACTCAAACAGCATCACACCAGAAAGCATGACAGAGCCGGGATTGATGACGTCCTTATCCGCATACTTGGGAGCCGTCCCATGCGTTGCCTCAAAGACAGCATACCCATCGCCGATATTGGCGCCCGGAGCAATACCAAGCCCACCCACCTGCGCCGCGCAGGCGTCAGAAATATAATCGCCGTTGAGGTTCGGGCACGCCAGCACACTGTATTCATCTGGACGGATAATCACCTGCTGAAATATCGAGTCGGCAATACGGTCGTTGATCAGCACCTTCTTCTTCCACTGACCGTTGCCATGCGACTTGCCAATCGAATCCAGTACGCCCTTCACTTCCGCGTAGAGTTCCTTGCGAAAATCATCGGAACCGAACTCCAGCCCCGGCTCAATCAGCGCGGCGTTCTCTTCGACCGTCAGATTTGGATTCGCCTCATGGTTGCCAAGAATCCAGCTCTCGCGCTCCGTCACCACCGCATTGCGGAACTCATCGACTGCAACCTCATAACCCCACTCGCGAAACGCACCTTCGGTAAACTTCTGAATATTGCCCTTATGCACCAGCGTCACCGACTTGCGCTTGTTCTCAACGGCATATTTGATGGCATAACGAACCAGCCGCTTCGTCCCAGTAATCGAGATCGGCTTGATGCCCACGCCTGAATCCCCGCGGACCCTTTTCTTTCCGCCCTTCAGCATGTCATTGTTCAGAAAGTCGATCAGCTTTTTAGCCTCGGCAGTTCCCTCTTTGAACTCGATGCCGGCATACACGTCTTCCGTGTTCTCGCGGAAGATCACCACATCCAGCTTCTCCGGATATTTCACCGGACTGGGCACTCCCTGGTAATACTTCACCGGCCGCACGCATGAATACAGATCCAGAATCTGCCGCAGCGCCACATTGAGCGAGCGTATGCCGCCACCCACCGGAGTCGTGAGCGGTCCCTTGATCGACACGCGCAGATCGCGCGCCGCATTTACCGTTTCATCCGGAAGCCACGTCTTGAACTCACGAAACGCCTTCTCTCCGGCGTAAACCTCAAACCACTTCACCGAGCGCTTGCCGCCATAGGCCTTTTCAACCGCGGCATCAAAGACACGCTGCGACGCGCGCCAGATGTCACGTCCCGTGCCGTCGCCTTCAATAAAAGGAATGATCGGGTGATCCGGAACCTGATACTTCCCGTCTGCATACTGAATTGGCTCGCCATCGGTGGGCAGAGCCTTCCCGTTATACGTCGTCTGCATGTGTCTGGATATCTCCCAGCTGGATAAGAAATGAGGACTGCAAGATTGATTCCCCTTGAGGCTACCATCCGCTCAAGACGAGTGGCAATTCGACCGCAAAAAGCACGTACTAAAAAGTTGTCATCCTGAGCGAAGCGGGCCGCGCGCGCAGTCGAAGGATCTGCTTCTTTCATCGATCAGCACGAAAAGGGGTGCCCCATCCTTTCGCGCGTTTGCGAAAGGGTGGGAACCACATAACCAAATCAGACGCTTTCATCCTGAGCGTAGGAAGCCAAAGGATTTACTTTTTCTCCGCGTCCTCTGTCACCACGAAGAGAAAGCAGTACAATCATCGTGGAATCGATACCATGCGACTGTCCAAAATCCTGCCAACCCTCGTAGTCTGTCTCCTTTTCTCAACCTTCAGCCTCGCGCAATCGCCGTCTGCGCCGCTTCGCGTCGCTATTTACGGCCTCGAACACGGCCACATCTCCGGCTTCCTGCATCAATTCCCGAACCAGCATGAAGTCGAACTCGTGGGCATCGTCGAAGCCGACAAGGCACTCGCCAGCCGCTACCAGCAGGACTTCCATCTCGACGCGAGCCTCTTTTACACCACGCTCGATGAAGTCGTTGCTGCAAAGCACCCGCAAGCGCTGCTCGTCTACACCTCGGTCGGCGACCACCGTCGCGTCATCGAGCAGGCAGCACAGCACAACCTCAGCGTGATGGTAGAAAAGCCACTCACCATATCTCTCGACGACGCTCTCGCCATCCGCCGAGCCGCCCGCGCACACAATATTCAGGTGCTCGTTAACTACGAGACGACATGGTACTCAAGCAATCGTGCCGTCTACGATCTAATCAACCAGGGCAAGCTAGGAGACGTGCGCAAAGTCGTCGTGCACGACGGCCACGAAGGCCCGAGAGAAATCGGCGTGCAGCCTGAATTCCTGAAATGGCTGACCGATCCAGCCACCAACGGCGCAGGCTCGCTCTACGACTTCGGCTGCTACGGAGCTGACCTCATGACATGGTGGATGCACGGTAAAGCCCCGATCAGCGTCACCGCGGTAGCGCAGACCGACAAGCCCGACACCTACCCCCACGTCGATGACGACGCCACGATCATCCTCCAGTATCCCGGTGCGCAGGCCGTGCTCATGCCTTCATGGAACTGGACCTTCGCGCGAAAAGACTCCGAAATCTACGGCAACAAGGGCTATGCCATCACCGTGGGCCTCACTAAAGTGCGTTTACGTTTCGTGGGAGAAAAACAGGAGAGCGAAATCACCGCCGACCCGCTCACACCGCCGAATGACGGTTCCCTGCACTACCTGGCCGCAGTGATGAACGGCACGCTCAAGCCAGACGGCGACCTGACGTCACTCGACACCAACATGATCGTGATGCAGATTCTGGACGCAGCACGCGAGTCGGTCCGCACCGGGCGGACCGTCAAGCTCAAGCCGCTGCCCGCAAACTAGCAGTTTCTTATAAGCCAGCACAAAAAGGTTCTCCCATCCTTTGCGGAGCGAAGGGTGGGAGACCACAACCCTCACCCTCACCGTCATTCTGAGCGCGCTGTCCGCGCGAAGAATCCATGCGAAGTAGAACAAGTAGCAAGAACGACGCAGCTTTCAACCGCAAATCCAACGGCCGTAAACCAGATCTGATCTGATTTGAAATAAGCTCCGGGCTTAAACGATCGTCTGTACCCGTTTCGCAGCAGCCTCATACACATTGCCGGCAGAATCAAGCGCATCTTCCACCGCGCTTCTGCCGACCTTGTAAGCCCTGCCGGCACGCTCACCGATCGTGTCGGCAGTATCCTTCACATAGTCCGAAGCATCTTCAAGCTTGCGGCGAACCTGCCGCCGTGTCTTTTCGCCTGACTGCGGCGCGTAGAGAAGCGCAACAGCCGCCCCAGCCGCAACTCCAATCGCAAAAACTGCCCAGAATTTTGCTGCATTCATAACTCGCTCCTTGTGACGACGGTACTCGCAGTAAGATACCCGGCCCGCTCCATAGGTTGCTGGTAATCCTACATTCAATCCGCGTCGTCGATTAGAATAAATAAGTTAGATTGTTTGGCACACATGCCAAGTAGACACTGAATGACGAATTGTTTTTCTCTTCTATCTGTCCCGCAATCCCCATATTTCACTCAGAAGAACCCGCTCTCTCATCGCATCGGAACTGACAGATGAGCGACCAGAAAACCGCAGTCATCATCGGAGCCGGTCCCGCTGGCCTCACCGCCGCGCTTGAATTTTTGCGCCGCTCCAACATCCGCCCCATCGTCCTCGAAGCCAGCAACGAGATCGGCGGCATCTCCCGCACCGTGCGCTTCAAAGGCAATCGCATGGACATCGGCGGCCACCGCTTCTTCTCAAAATCCGACCGCGTCATGAACTGGTGGACGGATCTGATGCCCGTCACCGCAGATGAGAGTGGCAACGGCGATCATTCCATCCGCTACCAGAACAAAGAGCGCACCGTCTCCGCCTCAGAATCTGCCTCTGACCCCGACCTGGTGATGCTCGTACGCCCACGCAAAAGCCGCATCTACTTTCTGCGCAGCTTCTTCGACTACCCTCTCAGCCTCAGCGGTAAAACCCTGCACCAGCTTGGTGCATGGCGCATGGTCAGGATCGGCCTCGGCTATTTGCGCGCCCGCATCTTTCCGCGTATGCAGGAAACCACGCTCGAAGACTTCCTGATAAATCACTTCGGCGAAGAACTCTATCGCACCTTCTTCAAGTCCTACACAGAAAAAGTCTGGGGAGTCCCCTGCGACCAGATCAGCGCCGCCTGGGGAGCGCAGCGTATCAAGGGCCTGTCTCTGCGCACCGCGCTTGCACATTTCTTCAAGAAAACCTTCAGCCGCAAGCAGTCGTCCGACATCTCGCAAAAGGAAACAGAAACCTCCCTCATCGAAAAGTTTCTCTACCCTAAGTACGGCCCCGGCCAGCTCTGGGAATATGTAGCTAATCTGGTTACAGAAAAAGGCGGCAGCGTGGAAATGGGCTGGTGCGTTAACAAGCTGCACGTCGATGGTAACCGCATCGCGACCGTCGAAGCCGTCAACCCTGCTGGCGAAAGGCGCACCATCGAGGCCGACTATGTCTTCTCCACTATGCCGATCCGCGAGTTGATCCACAGTCTCGACACACCCGTTCCCTCAGACATCCGCTCCATCAGCGACGGCTTGATCTACCGCGACTTCCTCACAGTAGGACTGCTCGTCAACAAGCTTTCGGTGACCGAACCCGACGGATCGCCACTCAAAGACACCTGGATCTACATCCAGGAACCCGACGTGCAGGTAGGCCGCCTGCAAATCTTCAACAACTGGAGTCCCTACCTTGTCGCCGATCCGACCAAAGTCTGGATCGGCCTCGAATACTTCTGTTACGAAACAGATGAGCTATGGCGCATGCATGATGACGACATCAAGAAATTCGCCATCGCCGAGGTTGAAAAGATCGGTATTCTCAAAGCTGCGGACGTCCTGGACGCCCACGTCGTGCGAGTACCGAAAACCTACCCTGCTTACTTCGGAACATACGACCGCTTTGACGAGATCATCCGTTACATGGATCGCTTCGAGAACCTCTTCCTCGTAGGCCGCAACGGGATGCACAAATACAACAACCAGGACCACTCCATGCTCACCGCTATGACCGCCGTCGACAACATTATCGCCGGCAACATGGACAAGAGCGTCCTATGGGAAATCAACACCGAGCAGGAATACCACGAAGAAAAGTAACAAACAGCTTGTCATTCTGTGCGCGCAATCCGCGCGAAAGAATCAATGAGATGCATGGCAGGCCGCAAAAACTAAGCAGCTTTCGGCCACGACTCCATATCACGTCATCCATCGCAACCCGGAGGGTGGGAACCAATGCAGCAAACCCGCCACAGCGTATCCTATAGAGTGAACCGGCCCAGGAAACTCCTCGTCCTCACCTTCGCGCTCAGCACTCTAAACCTGTCGGCCCAGCAATACTCCGCAGACAAACCCCTGGGTGCGTCCGCCCAATCCACCCCGGCGTACCTGAAAAACGCAGGCATCGACCAGAACCTTAACCACCCACTCCCACTCACCGACCACTTCCGCGACGAAAGCAACAACGACGTCACGTTAGGAAGCTACTTCGGCCATCGCCCCGCCGTCATGGCGCTCGTCTACTTCAAATGCGGCATGCTCTGCCCGCAGGTCCTTCACGGCATGGGATCAGCGCTCAAACAAACCAGCCTTCACCCCGGCCATGACTACGATGTGATCGTAGCCAGCATCGACCCATCCGACAAGGCCGCCGACGCCGTCGAAGCGAAGCAGAACTTCCTGATGATGCTCGACGACCCATCCGCCGCGAGCAGCGTCCACTTCCTCACAGGACAACAAGCCTCGATCACCGACCTCGCCCAAGCCACCGGCTTCCATTACGTCCGCGTCCCTGGGCCCGACGGCCAAATGAATCAGTTCGCCCACTCCAGCGTCATCATGATCGCAACCCCCGACGGCCGCATGTCGAAGTACCTTTCAGGGGTCGAATACCAGCCCCGGGACGTGCGCCTCGCCCTCGTCGAAGCCAGCGACCACAAAATCGGCTCCTTCTCCGACCTCGTCCTGCTCTACTGCTGCAACTACACCCCCAGCCAGGGCCGATACACAGTGGCAGTCATGCGCGTCCTCGGCCTCGCCGCCATGTGTTCGGTGTTGATGTTAATTGCGGTTGTTTACCTGTTAGGAAAGAAACCCAAACCGGCCGTATGAACGAGACCCTTCGCTCCCAGATGCTGCAGATGAAGGAATACGATCTGCGGGTGCGCCATGAATTGCTCGACGCCGGAAAGCTCGGCGGTTTTTGCGGCTTATCGCGAAAGGAGCCATGAAGATGCGATCTACCGAGCCACCCGGACCGGCTTCCGCTGCCGCGGCTTCACTTCCTTCACTTCGGCCTGCGCCGCGGCCCCGGACTGTTGATCCATCCAGTCATCCAGCCGCGATTTTTTAAACCGCCAGCGATTCCCTAGCTTGAACGCGGGAATGAAGCTCTCCGACGCGTATTTGTAGAGCGTGTCCGGGCTGATTCCCAAATATTCGGCCGCCTGCCGAATATCCATTACTTCTCGAACCTCATTGCGCGCAACTGCCGTCTTCATGGAAGGCCCCCGAAAATGAATCATCTCTACGCGGGCGCCACAAATAGCCCGGCCATGTGCTTATACCTGTTTTGGGGTGTCGGTTCAAGAGGTTTCCGCAAATGATAGGTTATTTCCGGGATTCTTACCCTAAATACCGGGGATTGACCGGACAGGAGAGCTGGCAGTATCAAAGTTGGTTCCTCCATGCCTCCAACTTCATGTTTTGAATGAGCATTTTCTTATTAAGCAACACAAAAGGCTAGACATAATCGCCTAGCCTCAAAGGGGGTGATGTGAAAATCGATCTAGACTTTGGGCTCCAGTCCGCCCAGTATCTCCAGAAAATTATCGGTAACAGTCCGGTTTTTCGAGATCGCCTCAGCGATCGAAATATCCTTGATCTCGGTTCCTCGCAGAACCACCAGCCGTCCGAAACTCCCCTGGTGGACCAGGTCAATCGCCGCCAGACCATACCGCGTCGCCAGCATCCGGTCATAGGCCGTCGGAGTACCACCGCGCTGCGTATGTCCTAAATTCACCGAGCGTGTCTCATAGCCCGTTTTCTCTTCAATGGCCTCCGCCAGCGCCTGACCGATCCCGCTCAGCCGCGCATGTCCAAAGGAGTCAACCTTCGCACCCACGGTCGCCTGGCCTCCGCCCGGCAGCTTCGCCCCCTCGGCAACGACGACAATCCCGTACTTCTTGCCATGGTCATGGTTGTACTTGAGCAGCGCGCAGACATGATCAATGTCAATCGGCTTCTCCGGAACCAGTACCACATGAGCGCCGCCAGCCACTCCGGCAGTCAAAGCAATCCAGCCTGCATCGCGCCCCATCACCTCGCAGACAATCACGCGGTTATGCGCCTCGGCCGTTGTGTGCAGCCTATCCACCGCCTCGGTCGCAATCGAAACAGCCGTATCGAATCCGAAGCAGGCATCCGTGCCATACAGATCGTTGTCAATAGTCTTTGGCACGCCCACGCCCGGCACCCCGGCCTGAATCAATGCATTGGTCACCGACTGGGTATCATCGCCGCCGATGGCAATCAGCGCGTCAATCTTGTTGGCCTTGAGCGTGGCCACGCACTTCTCAATGCCGCCTTCAATCTTGCGAACGTTCGTGCGAGACGTGCGCAGCACCGTACCGCCCTGGTCCAGAATGCCGTCCACCGCCTCCAGCGTCAGCGGCATCGTCTTGTTGTCCAGCACGCCGCGCCAGCCCTCAAGGAAACCCACGAACTCATCGCCGTAATGAAGAATTCCCTTCTTCACCACCGCATGAATGACAGCATTCAACCCGGGACAATCACCGCCACCGGTAAGCAAACCAACTCGCATGTTTCTTCTCCTCCACTACAAAAATGAATCGGGATGGTTATTTCTTCTGCGAAAATCCGCAACAATTCTCTGCACGATCATAATTGGCACAAGTGCCGGGTTACAAATGCGCGAGCTGCGAGAATTTACTGGCGCAGAATTCGTGTCTGAGGTACTAAATAAAACAATGTTTCGCTGTTCGACTTCCCTATCTGCCCTGTTTTTCGGTGCTTGTTTTGCTACAGCGATTGGTTTAGCTCAAGCAAAACCGGAGCCATCGCCCGCACCCAAATCTGGAACCGTCGCATACGATTATTCGCGCGAGGCAGTCGTCATCGAAAAGATGGCCACCGTCTACGATTACAACTCCGACGGCACAGCGGAAAAGCTCGTGACCTTCGCCGCGCACATTCAGTCCGATGCTGCGGTTCGTCAGCTCGGGGTCATCACACTCCCTTATGCTGCCCAGAATGAGCATCCGGAGATCGTCTATCTGCGCGTGCGCAAAAAGGACGGTTCACTTGTGCAGACGCCACCAGACGACGCGCAGGATATGCCCTCGCAGGTCTCACGCATTGCTCCGTTTTACAGCGATTTGAAAGAGAAGCAGATACCGGTCAGATCTCTGAGCCCCGGCGATACGCTTGAGTACCAGGTGAAATACCACATCGACAAATCTCAGGCGTTGAATCAGTTCTGGGGTGCAGAAAACTTCATCACAAATGCCGTCATTCTGGATCAGACAATAGAATTGCGCGTTCCCAAAGACAAATACATTCAGGTCGTAAGTCCGAAATCTCAGCCCGTCATCACGGAAGAAAACAGTAAGAGAGTCTTTCGTTGGAAGACTTCGCATCCGGAGCCAGCCCCCCAAAAAGACGACAAAAAAAACACTCCCAAACCCGACCCTGATCCCCAGCCCACTATCTCCTGGACGACATTCAAAAACTGGGAGGAGTTAGGGGCGTGGTACGGCGGCCTATCGAAGGATCGAACAGATGCTACCCCGCAGTTGAAGGCAAAAGTCGACGAGTTGACCAAAGGCAAATCAACCGATGACGAGAAAATTCAGGCGATCTACGATTACGTATCCACGCAGGTGCGCTACATCGGTGTGGCCTTTGGCATCGGACGCTATCAGCCGCATGCCGCAGAAACCGTAATGGACAACCAGTATGGCGATTGCAAAGACAAGCACACACTGCTCGCCGCTCTGTTGAGAGCAGCTGGGTATAGCGCATGGCCGGCACTTATCAGCGACTCCATCAAGCCTAACCCCGACCTGCCTTCGCCCGGCCAGTTCGATCACGTCATTACCGTCGTCCCGCGCGGCAACGATCAAATCTGGCTCGACAGCACTCCTGAAATTAGCCCCTACCGCATGCTGGTCTATCCCTTGCGCGACAAGCAGGCGCTCGTCATCCCGGAGTCAGGCCCGGCGTCCCTGATGCGCACGCCTGCCAACCCGCCTTTCCCTGCCCTCGACACATTTGAAACCAGCGGCAAACTTGACAACGACGGCACATTCACTGCCCGCATGAGCATGAGCCTTCGCGGAGACAATGAGATTGTTTACCGTGAAATCTTCCATCAGACCTCACGCACGCAATGGAACGATCTCGCCCAGAACATCTCGCAGAACCTCGGATTTGCCGGTACAGTCAGCAGCCTTGATGTCTCCGTCCCCGAACATACAGCTGACCCCTTCCACTATTCCTATGACTACACGCGCAAAGAGTTCTCCGATTGGGCGAACCGCCGGATTCAACCTACGACGATGCCATTTATTTTTCCCAGCTCAGATGATGATGACAAACCATCCGACGAGCTAAACCTCGGCGCTCCTCATGTCGAAACCAGCCATTCCGTCATAGAGTTGCCGTCTACCTACACAGCCGAGCTTCCCAAATCGGCAAAGTACAGCACGGCGTTCGCTACTTATCAAACCGATTACAAACTCGACGACAAGAACCGCCTCACAACGGATCGCCGCATCGAAGTGCTCCAAAGCAAGGTTCCTGTCTCCGATTGGGATGCATATAAAAGGTTTGTGAAGAATGTGCAGGACGACGAGGGCAAATTCATCCAGCTTGCGGCGCCCGGAGTGGCCGCGGCTGCGGAAGAGCTCAGCAATCCCGACGCGGAGCAGTTAGTCCGCGAAGCATATGTCAACATGCAGAGCCGGAACTTCGACGCCGCGCGCTCCTCGCTTGAACAGGCAGAGAAGCTGAACCCGCGCCAGCTTGGCCTATGGGCGGCCTACGGCGCAGTGAACATGCGCAATAACAACATTGATGAAAGCCTCGCCGATTATAAGAAAGAGGTTAGCCTGCATCCAGGCACTCCCTGGGCCTACCGTGCCTTGGCTGGAGTTCAAATCATCTACAAAAAATATGACGATGCCGAATCGACCCTGCGCTCGCTGCTGAAAGTTGCGCCCAATGACGCCGCAACAGAGCTACAGCTTGGCGGGCTCCTCATGCAGCAGAAGAAATACGAAGACGCTGCCAGCCTGCTCACAGCAGCGCAAAAGGCTACTCCCGACAACACGAACCTCGCCATTCAGGCAGGCCGCGCACAGATCTTTGCTGGTAAACAAAACGATGGCGAAGCGACTCTGCGCGCTGCACTTGATGGAGCCACCGATCCTGAAATCCTCAATGATGCGGCATACGAGTTGGCTGACACCAACCTGGAGCTTGACCTCTCGGAAGCAAGTTGCAAAAAGGCTTTGGAACTGCTGGATAAAGAGGCTGCGCAATTTACGCTTGCCAATCTAAGCAATTCCGATCTCCGACGGTTACAGTTGCTCACCGCAACATGGGACACCATGGGCTGGATTTATTTCCGCAAAGGAAATCTTGCTCTCGCCGAGAGCTACATTCATGCAGCATGGTTTGAAGGACAGCTACGCGAAGTAGGCGACCATCTGGGCCAGATTTACGAAAAAGAGGGTCGGAAACAGGATGCAGCCAACATATATGCCCTCGCTGAAGCTTCCAGTCGCACTTCACCTGACCCGGAGGGCCGCACTGACATGGAAAAACGGCTAGCGACATTAAAGAGTCAGGGCATTCACGCAGCCTATTCCGACCCTGGCCGCGAATTAGGAGAACAGCGTTCTGTATACATCCCCAAGTCGACAACAAAGTACGCATCCGCTGAATTCTTCGTAGAACTTTCCCCCGGAAAGACAGATGGCGTCACATATATCCGTGGTGACGAAGCCCTGAAGACGGATGGAGAAGCCCTGCAGAAAGCACGCTTCCAGGTCCCATTTCCCAAGGATTCGCAGGCAAAACTCATCCGCCGTGGCATCCTCGTTTGTACTGAAAGCAGCGACAAATGCCAGTTCACCATGCTGCTTCCGCAATCGACAACGACAGATTAAACTTTGGCGCCAGCCTCATCCGGATAGAACGCAGCAATGTCCTGCGCATATTGCTGGTTCACAACCCGCCGCTTGAGCTTGAGGCTAGGCGTCAGCTCGCCGCTCGCAAGCGACCACTCTTCAGGCACGATGAGGAAGCGCTTGATCGTCTCAAACTGCGCGAGCGTGCCATTCACCTCATCGACAATCGCCTGATACTTCGACGCAACTGCAGGATCATCCACCAGGTCACGCCGCGTCGGCGCGCTGATTCCCTGCTGCTTCGCCCACTCTTCGAGCGCGACGAAGTTCGGGGAAATCAGCGCGCTTAGAAACTTGTGCCTGTCGCCCACCACCGCCGCCTGCGCCACAAACATAGACGCCTTCAGCTTGTTCTCAATCGGCTGCGGAGCCACGAGCTTCCCGCCGGACGTCTTCAGCAACTCCTTCTTGCGGTCCGTGATGTAAAGAAACCCGTCCTCATCGATGCGCCCGATATCGCCAGTGCGAAACCAGTGTTCGAAATCAAAGGCCTCAGCCGTCTCTCTCTGCTTGTGCCAATAGCCGGTGAAGACATTCGGTCCGCGCACCAGCAACTCTCCATCTTCAGCAATCTGGCACTCCACATTCGGAAGCGGCTTGCCTACTGACCCGATCCGGCAGGCACCCGTTGTGTTGATCGCCAGCACCGGTGAAGTCTCCGTCAGCCCATAGCCTTCCAGGATGCGAATGCCGACACCCGCAAACCAGCTCGCCGTATCCATGCCCAGCGGAGCGCCGCCCGCGATGTAATAACGGACGCGCCCCCCAAATCCGTTCTGAATTTTGCTGAAGACCAGCTTGTTCGCAAGCTTCCAGCCCAGTGAAGAAGGCGTCTCGCCGCGCAGAATCTCATCCCGATGCTTCTGCCCCGTCTTCACCGCCCAGCCAAAAATGCGCTTCTTCAATCCCGAGCGCGAGGCTTGGCGCTCAGCCTCCTGCTTCACCTTCTCAAAGACGCGCGGCACGGCGACGAGCACGGTGGGCCGTATCTCCTTTAGCGCAGTAGGGAGCCTCTCGAAGCTCGGACAATATGCGACGGTCGCCTGTCGCGTGTAGATCGCGTAATCCAGATGCCGCGCCGTAACATGCGAAAGCGGCAGGAACGAAACGCACGAATCCGCCTGCGAAATCTCAAATCCAGCCAGCGAATAATTCAGATTCGACGCGATGTTGCCATGTGTCAGCATCACGCCCTTCGGCTCGCCTGTCGTGCCCGACGTGTAAATCAACGTAGCCAGATCATCCGGCCCAACGTCATATGCCGTGCGATCAAACGCAGCATCGCGTTCCGAGCCGCGGCCATCTGCATCCTTCAGCAGCGACGACATCAGCACCGCATCAGCCACGCCCTCATCATCCATCAGGACAATCTTCTCGACCGCCGTCTGGCTCCTCACCGAGGCCACCTTGTCATACTGCTGCCGCGAAGACACAACAGCAACGCGCGCGCCGGAATCAGCCAGCAGCACACCAATCTGTTCCGCCGTCAACGTCGGATACACGGGAACATCAACCCCGCCCATCGCCAGTACGGCAAAATCCGCAACTGCCCACTCCCAGCGATTCTCGGCCAGAATCGCGACGCTATCACCCTTCTTGATGCCCCAACTCGACAGCGCTTCGCCAAAAGCATGCACGCGTTGATACACCTGCATTCCGGAGAATGCCTGCCACTTCCCAGCCGCGTCGATATATAGAACGCTTCGTGACTGTGAGCTTGTAGCGACCAGAAAAAAAATATCGTTGAGCGTCTTGAGCTGAAGCATGCGTTCCGGCTGCACTCCTGAACCAACTCGACTAATCTATCGGAGCGGCAACCAATTGCCAAGCGGCAGGAAAACGCAGCTTGCATTCCCCCTTCACATCCCTCACTCTGTTACACAACTTTTCCGGGGAGGAACCGACATGAAACCAATTCTGGCAACAACCAACGACATAACCCTCGCTGTCTGCCGCCTGGTTCTCGGCATCGTTTTCTTCATGCACGGCGCGCAGTTCGCTTTAGGCTGGTTCGGCGGCTACGGCTTCAGTGGAACCATGCACTTCTTCACCACTCAACTCGGCATCCCCGCCGTCTTCGCCGCACTTTCCATCCTCGCGCAGTTCCTTGGCGGACTCGGCCTCATCGTCGGCCTGCTCAGCCGTATCGCCGCCTTCGGCATCGCCTGCGACATGGTGGTTGCGATCTTCAAGATTCACCTTGCGTTTGGTTTCTTCATGAACTGGTTCGGCACGCAAAAAGGCGAAGGATACGAATACCACTTGCTCGTCCTCGCTATCTGCCTGTTGATTATGGTCAAGGGCGCCGGGGCTTTGTCCATTGATGGCATCCTAAGCAAAGAGAAAAAGTAGACGAACGGATCACCTCGTATAGCGAGGCCACACGGATACGCCAGCCTATGCCGTCTTTGTGTCTGCAAGCGCCTTACTCATCCGGATTGCTTCCTCCGGTATCGGCGACCGTACCCCCTGCAACCTGCTCTCGAGTCATCTCCGCAATTGCTTTGCTGGTGCTCGCGAGCACGGCTTCCGGAGTCAGCCGCGCAAACAGATCAAGGGCGCGGGCTGCCAGACCAGTCCACCCGGTCTGGTGACTGGCCCCCAGCCCGGCGCCATTGTCGCCATGGAAGTACTCGTAGTAGAGGATGTAATCCCGCCAGTGAGGATCGTCCTGGAACTTCTTGGTTCCTCCATAGATCGGGCGTTGGCCGTTGGCGTCGCGCAGAAACATGCTTGCGTTCCGGCGAGAGATTTCCTTTGCCACTTCGAACAATGTCATGTAGTTGCCCGAGCCGGTTGGACACTCGACTTTGAAGTCAGGACCATAGAACGGAAACATCGACAGCAATCCGCGAATGATGAGCGCATTCACCGGCATCCAGATCGGTCCCCGCCAGTTGGAGTTGCCGCCAAACATGCCTGTGTTCGATTCAGCAGGAAGGTACTCCACTTTGTACTCCTGCCCTTGCAGGTAAAACACGAAGGGATGATCCTTGTGATATTTCGACAGCGAACGGATGCCGTATGGGCTGAGGAACTCATTCTCGTCGAGCATGTACCCCAGAACGCTCTTCAGTTTTGGCCTGTTGCAAGTGGTCAGGAGCCTGCGCCCCATATACCCGCCTTTCTCCAGGTCCTCGGCTGAAGCGATCTTTTCAATCACCTCAGGGTGGCGTTTACGGAACAAATTGACCAGTTCGGCGATTCGTGGATGTTTGTCGAGCTGGCCACCCTCAAGCACGGTTGACGCGCACAGCGGAAGCAGCCCCACCATTGAGCGGATCTTGAGGCGCATGGCATCCCCGTTCGGGAAATGGAGCAGATCGTAGTAAAAACCGTCCACCGAGTCCCACATCTCGTCGTGGTTCGTGCCGATGCGGTCCATGGCATAGGCGATCCACACGAAGTGTTCAATGAAACGGTAGGCGATCTCCTCATACATCGTGTCGTAGTCCGTCAGAATAAGCGCAATTTGCAGCATGCACTGGCAATAGAACGCCATCCACGCGGTCCCGTCAGCCTGATCCAGGTGCCCACCGGTCGGCAGTGGCGCACTGCGGTCGAAGACGCCGATGTTGTCCAATCCAAGGAACCCGCCTGCGAAGACATTGCGCCCCTGCGGGTCCTTACGGTTCACCCACCAGTTGAAATTCAACATCAGGCCCTGGAAGGAGCGTTCCAGAAAGCGGATGTCGGCGCGTCCAAGCTCTGTCTCAATTCTGTAGAGGAACAGGGTCGCCCAGGCGTGTACCGGGGGATTCACGTCCCCAAAGTTCCACTCGTAGGCCGGAATCTGCCCGTTGGGGTGGGCATATAAGTTTCTCAGCATGAGCAGCAGCTGATCCTTAGCGAAGTCGAAATCTACGAGCGAGAGCGCAATGGTATGAAAGGCCAGGTCCCACGCCGCATACCAGGGATATTCCCACTTGTCCGGCATGGAGATGATGTCGCTGTTCAGCATGTGGAACCAATCGGTGTTGCGGGCGCCTCCTTTGCCGGATCCAACCATCGGATGCGAGTCGTGCTCGGTCAGCCATCGATCGAGATCGAAATAGTAATACTGCTTGGACCACAACATGCCTGCCAAGGCCTGCCGGTGGACGCGGCGCTCATCCTCGCTCAGATTCTTAGGAGTGATGCGGTCATAAAACTCGTTGGCATCGTCGATGCGAGTGTCGAAGGTCTTATCGAACGTATTAAATCTGTCGGCTGCGGGCTTCCTGTTCAAGCGCAAACGGACAACCTTGCTTCCTCCGGCGGGCACGTCAAGCGTGTAATGGGCCGCAGCTTTCGTTCCCGACTTCTGCGGATTGACGGCATCGTGCTCTCCAGAGATCACGTACCGGTGAAAAGCATCCTTCACGTACGGTGTCGGACTGGGCTGGCCCCAAAGCCTGCTTGCATTCGATTCATTCTCGGTGAAGAGCAGTTCCTTCGCGCCCTCACACTGCAAGGTGTAGTCGCCCAGCTTCGGATGAGAAGCATGAATCTTGTTTCCATCGATCTGACCCAGCACTGGCTTCGTTTCTTCGTTGCCCCACGACCACGTGTTCCGGAACCACAGCGTCGGAAGCAGATGGAGCTGGGCTGCTTCCGGTCCGCGATTATGGACAGAGATTCGAACGAGCGTGTCTTCCGGATCGGCCTTGGCATATTCCACAAAGACGTCGAAATATCGATCCTCATCGAAAATACCCGTATCGAGAAGTTCGTACTCCATCTCCTCTCGCGAGCGCCGCCGGTTGGTTTCCACCAGATCGCGATACGGATACTCCGCCTGCGGATACTTGTACAGGTACTTCATGTACGAGTGCGTTGGCGTGCTGTCGATATAGAAGTAGTATTCCTTGACGTCTTCGCCGTGGTTGGACTCGCTGTTGGTCAGCCCAAACAAGCGCTCTTTCAGAATAGGGTCGCGACCGTTCCACAGAGCCAGCGCGAAGCAAAGCTGTTGCTTATCGTCAGAGAAACCGGCTAACCCATCTTCGCCCCAGCGGTAAGCGCGCGATCGCGACTGATCGTGCGTGAAGTAGTCCCAGGCATTGCCGTCGGCGCTGTAGTCTTCACGCACCGTGCCCCACTGCCGCTCACTGAGATACGGGCCCCATTTCTTCCATGGAACGCCATTCTCACGGGCTTCATTCAGCCGCTTCTGTTCGGTCACTTCAACATACGAGAACGGGGTACCTTTCTTTCCTTCGGGTGCCATAACTCTCTCCTTGTGCTCCGGATTCGGCTCGTTAGAACATAGTAGAGGGGCCCTTGCTGAGTATCACACTGGTAAAAATGACAGTTCGGAGAATCCTTCCCCTAAACAACTCCACGATGAAAGATACGCCCGATTGTGCCGCCTAGCGAGCGGGGGCTCGCTAGGCGAAAGATCAACGGTGATCGGAGCATGATCCGAAAGAGGATCGTCGGGCGCGTTGTTGAGTTCCATCAGGGTCCGGGCAAAGTGTGGACCCATGGAAGCCGCAGAGAAAGAAAACGCAGTCGCGGTGCATGGGCCGATCCTTCTTCCTGAGTAAATGCGTGAATGTGAAAGCATACGACCTGGGGCATTGCGCCGAAGCGATTCAACGACTCGCCAGACTCAAAATCTTCTGGCCTCAGCCGCAGTCATGCTGGATTTTCGCGCCTTCTTGTAACTCTGGAACGATCATCCGTCAATCCTCGCTAACAACGGCCCTAGAACGGCCAAAATAAGAACATAGGCGGCCGAAAGCGGTCCCAGCCTGGGTTCGACTGACACACCGAGACCGGCTATCACGATGGAGAATTCTCCCCGAGGAACAAGAGAAAACCCGCTTCGTAAGCGCCCTTTCCGGTCGACACCCAGACGGCGGGCTGTCCAGTAGCCTGTGATCACCTTGGTCAGGGCTGTCACCACTGCGAGAGCAAACGCAGCGGGAAGAGCCGCAGGCAGGCTGTGCGGGTCCACCTCTAATCCAAAAAAGAAAAAGAAGATGGCAGCAAACAAATCGCGGAGCGGTGCGAGCAGGCGGCCCGCTTGCTCGGCCATGGAACCTGTTGCCGCGATCCCTACCAGGAATGCCCCGATCGCCGACGAAACCTGGAAGCGCTCCGCCAGTCCGGCGACGATCATCACCACTCCGAAGACGGTGAGCAGGACAATCTCGTCCGATTCGTGAGATAAGGTCTTGCTGATTCTGGGGCCGAATCGCACCGCAACGATGAGGACGATGAGAACGACCAGGACAGCGACGGAAACAGACACGATGATTCGCGCTCGGCCCCCGCCCACCAGAAGCACTCCAACGAGCGGCAGGTAAACCGCCATCGCCAGATCCTCCAGGATCAGAATCGACAGAATTCCCGGCGTCTCCGGGTTGTTCAGACGCTTCAGGTCAGACAGTATTTTCGCGATGATTCCCGAAGACGAAATGTAAGTGACTCCGCCAAGCAGCACCGCAGGCAACGTCGCCCAGCCCAGCAGCAGGCCGGCGAGCAGGCCTGGAGTGAAATTCAGCACGAAATCCACGGAGCCCGCCGGAACTCCCTTCTGCAGGTTTTCCCGCAGTTCCTCGCCGGTGCATTCCAGGCCCAGCATAAACAGGAGCAGAAGCACACCGATTTCCGCGCCTGTCTCGGTGAAGTCCTTACTCTGATTAAGAGGCGCAAGCCCGCCGTTCCCAAAGCAAAGCCCCAGGATGAGGTAGAGAGGGATGGCGGAGATGCTCCATCTGCTGGCCAACCGCGCCAAAATGGCAAGAAGAACAATAGCAGCGCCCAGTTCGATCAATATCCGGTAACCGTCATGTCCGCTAGACATGCTGAACAGCAGAGCAAAACAGAAGCCGAAATAATGCAAGCTCTTTCTCCCTTCTGAACCACGCGGGCTGGATCAGTGTCAGCCTCAATGACACACCAATCTTACTCACTCGCAACCTGTAACTTCTGTAAACATTCAATACTCAATTCGGGAATCCCAATCGAAGTCACCGACGCGAGAAGCAAGATGATTCTTTGACTCAGCCAAGAGCATTTGATATAAAAAATGAGGCGGAAACGCCATCCCGCCAGACACTCCTCAGTAGCTCAATGGCAGAGCATTCGGCTGTTAACCGAAGGGTTGTAGGTTCGAGTCCTACCTGAGGAGCCAAATAATCAATAACTTACAGGCTCAGCACTTCCAGACTTGGTCCAACTTGGTCCAGTTGTGATCCGACCCCTTCAAATTCTTGCTCTTCCTTCGTTCTATTCGCTTCGACGACCCTTACAAGTCCATCTGTCAGAGCTGGGTGGTCCCATCCGGCAAGAATTCCCATGGTTCGGGAGTTCATCGCGTTCAAGACGCTCTCCTCGATCGTCTGCACGTAGACGTCGCCCGTGGTCTTAATGCTTGCGTGGCGCAGTGCCCCTTGAGCATCCTTGAGCGAACCGTGTTTCTGCAGATCGGTCCCCAGCGTCCGCCGCATTACCTGAAAGGTGACGAGGCGATCCGTGATTCCGAGCCTCCTGGCAATCGGTCGAACACGCCAACGCAGGAAGTTCTTTCCCCAACGTGGCACTGCTTGACCTTTACGTTCCCCGCGTCCAAATGTGGGAAACATTAAGGCCTCCGAGGAGGGGTCCGCACACACTCCCTTCCACGCATGAATGATGGGCCGTACTTGCGCCGGCACACTGATGGGCGCCTGGCTTGAACGGTTCTTAAAACGGCCAGGATAGAACTGCCCTTCAAAGGCCGTCCCGTGCGGGATCAGTTCGTTTCCCGTCCAGGACTTCCACTGCAAGCCCAAAACTTCACTAGCCCGCGGACCGCAGAATATGCCGACATACATCAGACACAGATCATGCAGATCTTGAATACCACCGATGAGCGCAAGAATCTGCTGCTGCGTCATCCGCGGCTTCGCAACCGGTTTGGTCTGCGGCATGGTGACATCCTCTGCCGGATCTTTGGACAAAAAGTTCAGCTTTACGGCCATGTGCGTGATAGAGCGAATGTTGATATGGCAGTGACGAACTACTGACTGGGAATACCGCGTTGCCAGCTTGTTGAGCCAGACCTGAATCTCGAACGTGCCCAGCTGCCCCAACGGAATTCGACCAAAGTGCTCCACGAGGTAATGCTTTATCTCGTAGCTATTGATCTTTCGATACGCCGGACTCCAGGCCCCCTGTCGCATCGGAAGGTAGCGTTCCTCCACAAACCACTGGAACGTCACCGAGTCGTCAGTAAGAGCTTTGGATGTCGCGGCCGGGACACCCGTCTCGTTGAGAATGAGGGAATGCAACATCTGCTCAGCCTTCCACTTCGGCGTGCCGGATTTCGGACAGAGCGGAATGTTGCGCCGCCTACCAACCTCCTTTCCTTCTTCATTTCGGGAATACACGGTGTACTTCCCGTACCACATCTTCACCTTCTGCCTTCGCGGGTAGACGGTGCCCTTCTGATACTTCATTGCCATGGCTGTTCTCCTATTTAGCCCGGCGACTGCTCCTGATCGTGGAGAACAATCTCTTCATACACCAAATCGAGGATGCCGGGAAGGCCGAAGTGTATCGAGGCTTGCCATGAAGAGTTCGACATCAGCCCACCTGTATCGAACGAGAGTTCCTAGTTTCAGTGCTCGAATCTTCGGGGAGCGCCGGGTTGTATGATCTCGGACCCAGCGTTCAGACACACCAAGTTTGTGGGCGACCTCGCGGGCGTTGAGAAGACGATCAGCCAAGGGTTGTGCGGGGAGGCTGTTGGAAGAATCCTGATTCTGATTCGGCTCGTGACGCTGGTTTAAAACGACTCGGAATTCGCGGTTGGGTTCCCAATTCACAGGATTGGCGAGATCCTGCACGACCTCTTCGGGCACCACCTCTTCGTTTTTCAAGGCGGTTATGCGCATGCGACACCTCAGTGTTGGACCAATTGTCGGATTGTTTTCAGCGACCACGCTGGCGCGGTTGTTGAAAATGCGTGATGAATGTGTAAAACAGGTTCGAAACTCGGTCAAATGACCCAGTCTTTGGAGCGGGAGATACTCTCAGCGCTGAGTCCAAGCTAGTGTTATCTGCAGGTAAGGGCGAAAATGATGCTGTTGATCCACCCCAGGTTTTCGAAATGGGAAAGCTTGGTGGTACAACAATCGCGAGATATCCCCCTTGGCAGGTCCGCAAAGCGTGATGAACGACAACCTAAGCAAAGACTTCGACCGGATCACTGATCTAGGCAAAGCGCGCAGTGACGAATACACGGAGAGACTGTTGGCGTTCGTCCAGGACATGGAGACTTCAAGCCCGGAGCCCTTCATACCCTTGCTGGCCGACATCGCGTTAGCGCGGGCGCTCATCGTACATCTTGTGATTCGATACGGCCCGGAAAGAGGTCTTGTCGAGGCGCGAGACGCGTTCAATGCGACGTTTGACCAGATGAAGCCAGTTCTCGAAAATATGGAGAAAGCGAAAGGGCCAACTCCCCATTAAGGATCAAGTCCCCCTATGAAGCGCTCCTTTTCTTTGATGACTCTAGGGCTTACAGTCGCATGCCTGATGGCAGCATGCAAGCGAACACCATCTCCTCCAACGGAACTAGACGCCAAAGCGGTTTGGACAAATACTCATGCGAAGCCTCATTTGGAGGATTTGATTAGCCTCACGAAAACTAATGGCCAGATGGAAGAGGTTAACGGCGTAAAGGTGTACACGTTGTATTACGAGGCAAAAGAAAAGAGCCTGGTGCAGCTCGGAAACCGACCTCCCGGGACAATCCAGACCTATCAGAGTAACTATCCGTTCCAGCTGACCGAAAAGGGTTGGATGGGGCCGGACCAGAAAATCTACCCGAAGCACTAGACCCCGGTCCGAACTTCCGCGCGTTTGACCGAAAACCGGGTCCGTCCTACGCTCTCACCACCTGAGAGCGATCCAGGAGGACGGACCTGATGTTTGCATCCCCAGACGAAACCCTCGCCGCGCTGGAGCGCGTAGGTTATTTCATCGATCTGAAGACGGCCACCACCGTCTACCTGGCCGGAAAGCTCCATCGCCCCATCATGCTCGAAGGGCCCGCCGGGGCCGGTAAGACGGAATTGGCCACGTCGGTCTCGCGTGCCTATGGCGTACCGATACTGCGATTGCAGTGCTACCAGGGTATTAACGAAGAAAAGGCCATCGGGCAATACGATAAAAGCCTTCAAGAGCTCTATGTGCTCTTGATGAGCAAGAGCGACCAGACGCCCGATTGGGCAGAAATCAAGCGCGAGGTGACAAGCCGGGCGTATTTCATGGCAGGTCCATTGCTCGAAGCGATCGAACAGGAGCAACGTTGTGTCCTGCTCATCGATGAAATCGATAAAGTGGACTATGCATTCGAAGCGATGCTCCTGGAGCTGCTTTCGGTGTGGGCACTCTCCATCCCCCGGATGGGCACCGTTCAGGCAACGTCTATACCATACGTTTTTCTGACCTCGAATCAAGAGCGACGTCTAGGCGACCCCCTCCGCCGGCGGAGCTTCTATCTCGTCGTTGAGCACCCAACCGCGGATCGGGAAGCAGCGATCGTGGCCCAGCGCAACCCCGGCGCGAGCGAAAAGACACACCGCTTCATCGCTGGGCTTGCGAAAAGCCTGCGCGCCTATACCATGGAAAAGCCACCGTCGATTTCTGAGATGAATGACGTAGCCTTGGCCATGCAGCTCCTTGGGGTCGAGCAGATCAAGCCCGAACACAAGGACATCATGCTGCCCCTGATCGCAAAGACAGAAGGAGATAGAAAGCGCCTGCTGATGAAACAGGCTTTCGAGTCGATCGTGCGCATCGCGGGGCGGTATGCGTCAGAGATGTCCCCACAGGAAGAGATCGACGTAGACGCGATCCTCGCAGAAAGGACGGAAGCATGAGAAAACGCCTCGCACTGCCTCTTTTCGCGCTGGCGTTCGCGATTCCCACCACGGCCGCGATGAGGCAGGGAGGAAATCCTGAGTTGAAGTATTACGCTGACGCCTACGCCGACCATTACGGCGTCCCGCGCGCTCTTGTGCATGCCATCATCGCCCAGGAATCGAACGGGAACCCTCGTGCGCTGTCGAATAAAGGCGCGGCAGGACTGATGCAGCTGATGCCGGTGACGGCGGGAGCTTACCTCGTCAGGGACCCCTTTTCTATCACGGAAAATCTCAGCGGTGGGATTCAATACCTTGCGGATCTCATGACCGAGTTTCGCGGCGAAATGCGTCTGGCCATAGCCGCATATTACTGCGGTTCACGGCGAATCGCTCGACAAGGACTGTACAACCGAAATCCCGATGTCGTGTCCTACGTCGAAGCGGTCCGCCGCCGATATCAGCTGGAGTTGCGCGAGCAAGCAAACCGGGATATTCCAACGCCCGGGAGAGGACAGTGACATGCATTCAATCCGGACAATTGGCCTCATCAGCATTCTTGCAGGCGCAGTTCTGAGTCAAGCCCAACAAGTCACAACCGTCACAGCAAGCCCCGCCGATGTGAAACCGACAGTGACCGATTTACCGATTTCCGGCGATGGTGTCACTGACCTCCATCTGCGGCCGCTCTTCACCACCACCATTCGCCTGCCCGAAGCGGTGACATCGGTCGCCGTCGGAGCTCCCACACTGTTCGAGGTGGAGCACTCCGATCAAGAGCCGCGCCTTGTGTTCGTTAAACCGAGTACCAAAGAGGCGGCAACCAGCAACCTGGTGATCGCGCTCCAGTCAGGCCAGGCGATCAGCATGCGCTTGCTCGCCGATGGCGACGGGAGAAATGCGCCTGTCGATTTTGTCATCAATTACCGTCCGCAACAAAGCTTTCTCATCGGATCATCGGATGCCGTGGTGCATAGCGTGGAGACCGAGAAAGAAGAGAAGCCAAGGACCATTCCCGTCATTGATCAAGCCCTTAAGGCACAGTCAGAGATCGCAACTCCGGATTGGGTCGGCGGCCTCGCAAAAGATGAAAGGAATCCGGATGGTGCGGCGGCTGGGAAACCCTTGGTCGCAGCTCTTGGCGACGTACGCGAAAAAGGAGATGAGATGCTGATCGCGTACTCGGTGTTGAATACGACAAATCATTGGATCGAAGTATTGCCGCCGCAGGTCGAGCTGAACAGTCCGAGTCCCGATGGTGACAAAAAGAAGAACAAGAAGAAACGCGAGATTCTCGCCGAACAGGTTCCGATCACGGACTACCGGCTAAACGCACGACATCTTGCTCCAGGTGAACGCGCAGATGGCGTCGTGCAGTTCGCCCGTCCAGGATTCAAGCAGAGCAAAGACCGGCTGCTGCTGCAGCTCGCAACTGCAAGCGCTGTAGATACACCGCTTCTGATGCCGGTTCCTTTTGTGGCTCCAGGGCGATAGGTATTCCAGCTCAGCTAGTTCTTGAGCTTTCCAATTACTCCACTCTCAAGAGGTGAACCATGGCAAGACCAGAGAATGTACAGATCGAAGAGCCAGCGGAGAAAGTGATACCGATCACTGATCCCGAGTCAGAAAAGGCCGGCCCGCCAGGGCCAGTCACTAAGCGCCCGTTTGTACTCGATAAAAAGCGCGGCTCCGGCGGCGGCAATATGCCACTCATGCTCATGGTTCTGGCCGCGATCATCATCTTTGGCATCGGGATGCTGGCGTTTCTCTCGTCCAAGGGAACGACAAGAAAGAAGACGTCAGCCGAAGCTGCCAAACCAAACCTTGGGCGTGTCGCCGGGACAACTGCCCCAGGAGACTTGATCCCGAGCGACAAAGTCAAACCGTCTCCGGAGGAAGCGAAGCCAGGAGGGGCTGTCAACGCAGCCGACATCGAGAAGACGAAGGCGCCGAAGATCGCTCAGACGCCAGCCACCAATAAACAGGG